>VOFC01006388.1_pt1 | contig 56591 bp, 83 predicted proteins | sample 5384161 | NCBI WGS metagenome assembly VOFC01 (sample SAMN12384722, study PRJNA508395) | human gut metagenome | isolation source: healthy gut B | host: Homo sapiens | reverse complement strand
CTCCACAACCTTCCTCCGAAACTTCTCTTCCGACCACCCCTCCGGAATCCCCTGCTCCAAAAAACCTCTCTTTTTCCCCACAAAAACCGATCCGAATCCAGTCTTTTTCTTAATGCCACCTCCGGCACAAACCCACTGATCCCATTCGCCAGTTTCACCCTGCAATACCCATTCTCCGTCTCCTCCATTTTCTCCACAAAACACCCCCGTCCCAGCGTCTCCAACATCCGCGACTGCACCCGCGCTCCCCTCATCACATCCGCAAACCCGCGTGTCACCACATACGTATTCCCTGCCTTTTCCCTCTCCTCCATCCACTCCCGGCTTTTTCTCTTCAATCAAATTCCTCTCCATCCACCCCCCGATACCCATAATGCGTCCAAACCTCAATCCACTCCCCCTCATCTTCCCACATCACGCTCCATCCAAAAACACCTCATCCACCACATCAACCCCATTCTCCTCATACAAAAACGCCCGCTTCACTTTAATGATCCCATACTTCATCTCACATACCACCTTCCATTTTCTATATACTATGCACCCACCACAACACTCTCGCCGATCCGCCCCCGGCGGATCCAGACCTACTTGTTTCAGCTCCACACAACCAGACCTCACTGGAATTTGCGCCTGCCGTGTGGCGGGCATAGAAAAAGAAGGGGCAGAAACTGTGAGCCCGTAACAGGTGCAGGAAAATGGGATGGTTCCCGTTTCCCCGTGCCCATTCTGAGCCACAGTTCCGCCCTCTTTTTCTCGCCCGCCGCACCGCAGATGCGAAGCCGCTCGAGGCCGTCCGTCTTATCTCACCGCCCCGATCAGCGAATTAATATCGTCAACCTTATGCCTTCTCATATACTCTTCGATACCGCGAACCGTTTCAACAGTCGCATACGGATTAAAGAAATTCGCCGTCCCAATCGAAACCGCCGTAGCCCCCGCCAGAATAAACTCCAGCGCATCCTCCGCCGACGCAATACCGCCCATACCAATAATCGGCACTTTCACTGCCTGCGCCACCTGATACACCATCCGCACCGCAATCGGCTTCACCGCCGGCCCCGACATACCGCCAGTCTTATTCGCAATCGCAAACTTCTGCCGTTCAATATCAATCTTCATCCCAGTAAGCGTATTGATCAGCGACAGCACATCCGCCCGCCGGCTTCCGCAGCCCGCGCCATCTCCGTAATATCCGTCACATTCGGGCTCAATTTCATAATAATCGGCTGCTTCGCATATTTTTTAACTTCTCTGGTGATGGCCTCCACGGCCTTCGGATCCTGGCCGAAGGCAATGCCGCCGTGCTTCACGTTAGGGCAGGAAATGTTAATCTCCAGCATATCCACCGGCTCCGAAGTCAATCGCTCCACAACCTCACAGTAATCCTCCGTCGTCCGTCCACACACATTCACCACAATCTTCGTGTCAAACTGTTTCAAAAACGGGATATCCCGCTCACAGAATACATCGATACCCGGGTTCTGCAGACCGATCGCATTGAGCATGCCGCCGTAGACCTCCGCCACACGCGGCGTCGGATTTCCCGGCCACGGCACATTCGCAACGCCCTTGGTCACAACTGCTCCCAGCTTATTCAAATCGACAAACTCCGAATACTCCTCCCCGGAGCCAAACGTACCAGATGCCGTCATAACCGGATTCTTCAGTTCCACACCCGCCAGATTCACACTTGTCTTCATCGCTTTTTCTCCTCCTCGCGTCACTTACAGCTCAATTTCCGTACTTAAAAAAGACCGGTCCGTCCTTGCAGATCCGCTTGTTGTGCACATGTGAATGACCATCCACCTCAGTCGACTGGCAGACACACGCAAGACATGCGCCAACGCCGCACGCCATCTTCTCTTCCATCGAAATCCAGCATGGAATTCCCTTTTCCAGACCGTACGCCTTAATCGCACGCAGCATCGGAGCCGGACCGCAGGCAAAAAATTACATCTGCTTCCAGATGATCCTCGCGCACCGCATCCATCACATTGCCCTTCACACCGGCACTTCCGTCCTCCGTTGCAATATGAAGATCGCCTGACGCAGCAAACTCCTCATTTCAGAACAACTCATCGCGGTAACCACAGCAGATGATCGTGTCCGTTCCAAGATCCTTCGCCGTCTGCAGCATCGGCGGAACACCGATACCGCCGCCCATCAGCATCACACGTTTTCCCTTACCTTCCTCGATCGGGAATCCATTTCCAAGCGGCCCTAAAATATCAACCTCATCCCCCGCTTTCAGATGTGAAAACTCCTCCGTTCCTGCACCTGCCACACGGTAGACAATCCGAAGTCTTCCTCCCTCTCGGTCGATCTCACAAAGAGAAATCGGACGCGGCAGAAGACGGCTGCCGTCTTTCGAAAACAGAGAAATAAACTGGCCGGCCTTCGCCTCTTTCGCAATCACTTTCGTGGAAATCCACATGCTGTAAATTCCTTTTGCAATGCACTCCTGACTTTCCACAGTACAGCATTCCTTGATTTTCATAAGCTGAACACTCCTTTTATTTTCTTGAATCGGCGAAAAGCCCAAAATATCCTCCGGCGGACATAACATCTACCCGGCAGACCTTCTGAGCTTTTCACCCTGTATTCTTATTTTGCAGCAGCAAGCGCCCCGCTGATATCCTCAACCATATCCTTTACAGCTGCTCTCGAAGCATCCGCAAAGTTCTCAGTGCCAAACTCGGCATATTTTTCCTGTTTGTAAGCAGCGATAATACCTCTCGAAGAGTTTACGATTGCACCCAGTCCGTCCTCATTGAAGAAGTGAACGAGGCTTTTCCTTTTCCGCCCTGTGCACCGTAGCCCGGTACCAGGATATAGGATTTCGGCATTACCTTACGCAGCACCTTGCCCATCTCCGGATATGTAGCGCCGACAACAGCTCCCACATAGCTGTAATCATCGCCCATGTGTTCCTCGCCCCACGCGGCAACCTGCTCGCCGACCCACTCATACAGCGGACGTCCGTCGATGATGCGGTCCTGGAACTCGCCGCTGGACGGGTTCGAGGTTTTTACCAGAACAAAGATGCCTTTCTTCTCCTGTTTGCAGACATCAATGAACGGTTTCACGCCGTCAGATCCCAGATACGGATTGACCGTAGCAAAATCCTCATGGAATCCGGCGTAGGATTTGCTTCCCACCTGCACGTGGCCGAGGTGGCCGACTGCATACGCCTCAGAAGTAGAACCGATATCACCTCGTTTGATATCGCCAATGACAACGAGACCCTTTTCACTGGCAAGGAAACGGTCTTCTCATATGCTGCCATTCCCGGAACGCCGAACTGCTCATACATGGCGATCTGCGGCTTTACCGCCGGAATCAGATCGTATGTTGCGTCGACAATCGCTTTATTGAACTGCCAAACGGCCTCTGCAGCTCCTTCAAGTGTCTCTCCGTACTCGGCAAATGCCTTTTTCTGTACGTGCTCCGGCACATAGTTCAGCATCGGGTCCAGACCTACGACGATCGGTGCATTTGTTTTTTTAATGTTTGCAATCAGTTTGTTAATCATCTGCTTATCTCTCCCTCTTCTTTCTTTTCTTATAACGGAAATTACTCAGCTTCGTATACAATCTTGCCGCCGCATATCGGTAGCCATAACTTTTCCTTTGACTTTCTTGCCGCCGAACGGAGTGTTTTTGCCCTTGGAAACAAACTCCTTCGGATCGATCACATACTCTGCTTCCGGATCGATGACAACCACATCGGCGTCCATGCCAGGTGCAAGAGAACCTTTCTTGTCCAGGTGCAGGATTTTTGCCGGATTATAGCTCATCTTCTCCGCCATCTGCATCGGGGTGATGATCTCGGTATCCACAAGTTCGGTGATGGTAAGAGCCACGCTCGTCTCCAGTCCGACGATGCCGAACGGAGCTTTCTTGAAGGACTCCTGTTTCTCGGCCAGCGCATGCGGTGCATGATCGGTGCTGATGACATCGAAGACATCGTCTTTCAGACCCTGGCGCAGTGCCTCGAGATCCTCTTTCGTACGGAGCGGCGGATTCATCTTGTAGTTGGTGTCGCCCTTTACGATGTCGTCGCTGCAGAGGGTAAAGTGATGCGGGCAGACCTCGGCGGAAATCGAAACGCCGGCCTTTCTCGCCTCACGCACCATATCCACGCTCTCTTTGGTCGAGCAGTGGCACAGATGCAGGTGTGCACCTGTCTCTGCGGCAAGTACGATATCTCTTGCAACAATCGTGTTCTCTACGGAGTTTGTGATGCCCGGCAGATGCCACTCTCTCGAGTTTGCATCCTCATTCATGCAGCCGCCGTTTACGAGGTTCTTGTCCTCGCAGTGAGCCAGCACCGGAATGTTTTTCTCTGCGGCAATCTCCATGGCCTCTTTGTAGAGCAGCGCGTTCATAACGGATTTTCCGTCCTCGCTGATCGCCGGGATGCCGGCTTTTACCATGCCCTCGATATCGGCGAGCTCTTCACCCTTCTGTCCTACTGTGATGGCGCCTGCCTGCAGTACATTAATCGGAGAAAACGGTCTGCTTTGATCGTTACATAGTTGACGCGGTCCGGGCTGTCGATGACCGGTTTTGTATTCGGCATCGCTACCAGCGTTGTCACGCCTCCTTTTGCTGCTGCTTTCGAACCGCTTTCAATATCTTCTTTATATGTCTGCCCCGGATCGCGGAGATGTACATGCATATCGATGATGCCAGGCATTACATAGCAGCCTTTTGCATCTATTACCTGCGCATCTTTTACGCGGATTCCTTTTTCAACCCGTGTAATAACGCCGTTTTCGATCAGAACATCACTGATTTCGTCTTTTTTTGGGTGGCCGGGTCGATGACCTGTCCATTTTTGATTAAGATACTCATCTTACGTTCTCTGATCCTTTCTTTTCTTCTGGCCGTCGTCCGACCATTTATTCCTTTTTATAATACACGAAATCTTTCCTGAAATAAAGAGTTTTTTCTTGACTTTTTTTGATTTGCAAGATTATAATAGTCTCAATCGAGAAGATGTTGAGATGTAATACGTGGTCACTAGCTATTAGAGATTATATTAGCATTCACCTTCAATATAATCTGTAATAGCTAGTGAATTTTTTTACCAAAAGTTCACTCGCTTATGGGGGAACATATGCATTCCCACATCATGCTTATTTTTTTAATTTTATGGAGGTAACTCACAATGAACAAGGGAACAGTAAAATGGTTTAATGCAAAGAAGGGCTATGGCTTCATCACAGGCGAAGACGGAAACGATGTATTCGTACATTTCTCCGCTATCCAGGGTGAAGGATTCAAAACTCTTGACGAAGGTCAGGCGGTTACTTACGATCTTACCGAGGGTGCTCGCGGAATGCAGGCTTCCAACGTTGTTAAATGCTAATTAACCATAAGCGAAAGGCCGGAGGATGTATGTCCTCCGGTTTTTTAATTTACGCGGGCAACGAGCCAAAGTCCGTGCCTGCACGAGACCTTGGCGACTGCCGCGATAACTTTGAAGGCGTAAACTCGCAGAGCGTGTTTCTCATAGTTTTCTCTAAATCTCTATAACAAAAAAGCGCTTATCACCCCGGGATTTTCCCGTCTGTGGTAAGCGCTTTTACTTTCTTTAACAATTCTGCTTATTCCGCTGTACTTTCGCTGATGGAATCTGCTGTGCTGTCACTTGCCGTATCTGCTGTGCTGTCCGAAGATGTATCGGAAGCATCAGAGCTGTCGCTGGTGTCATCTGCACTGCTGTCGCTGGATGTGTTAGTCTCGCTCAGATAATTCTGAATATCCGTCACGTTCATCGTTGTGGTTTCTTTCGTGCGGTTCGCCTTTTTCTCTGCTACCGAGTTCTGGTAAACAGCAACGGAGAACCAGCCGATCAGGGTAGCCAGAACAACGACGAAAGCGGTAACTTCCAGTCTCGTGATCCATCTTTCACGTCTCATGATTTTCTCACGGTTCGCTTTTTTCCTTTTTATAGCGGTCAACTTTTTCCTGACTCATGGTTCTACTTCTCCTTTGATTTCTAAAAAGTGCTCGGCGGCACTTTTTCAAACATGTTGAAAATTATACTACATTTTCAACAAAAAGGGAAGAGAAAAGTTATAATGCAATGATAATTCCGCCATCATTTGCATACATACTGCTGACGCCCGGGGTATCGAGTACGAAGACATCCTGTACCGCAAGGCGCTCCAGAAGGGCTTCTTTTACCATCTCGGCGCGCTCCGGGCAGTTGCAATGAGCGATGGCAAGCGTTTTGTTTTCTACATGCTGTGCGTCATTTACAATGGCATCGACCATTTTCATCAGTGCTTTGTTGATGCCGCGCGCCTGATCGAGCTGTACGATATCGCCCTCCGATGTGGCTCCCATAACCGGTTTGATCTTAAGCGCGGATGCAACAAGTGCTTTTGTTTTGGAAAGGCGCCCGTTTTTCCGCAACGTTTCGAGATTTTCCAGCACAAAATAGGTATGCTGTGTGCTGATGTAGAGTTCTACTGTCTCAACTACACGTTCAAAGCTCATACCGGCTTCTTCACACTCCACGATTTTTTTTTCACAATCAGTGTCTCACCGATGGATGCACTTCTGGAATTAAACACATGAATTTTCAGATCCTCATCTTCTTCCTGTGCCAGGTTGGCTCCAAGCACTGCACTGTTATAAGATCCGCTGAGCTGTGCGGAAAGCGTTACCGCATAGCAGTGCTTTGCCCCGTTCAGAAATGCCGTGCGGAAATACTCCGGAGACGGGCATGCGGATTTTGGGCATTCCGGGCACTCCGCCACTTTTCTTAGGAATGACTTCTGATCAAATGTTTCGTCATCCAGAATGGATTCACCGCCGACTTCCAGGGTCAGCGGTGCAATTTCAATATTTCCTCTTTTTTTTTCATATCTGCTGTCAGTTCACAGCAGCTGTCTGCAACAATGTGAAAACTCATATATTTTGTCCCTCCAAACTTGATTCCGCTTTTTCTCACTGCGGACGTTTCGTATTTCCAATCACCGCTCTTTTTTCAAACCTTCCTGAACTAGGGACGAATTCGACACAGTGAATTTTTTTTGATATTTTGTCATGTAGTTTTGATAACTACATTTTATCATAACACACTTAGTGCTCCATTGCAAAAAGTTTTTTCCCAATAAAAGTTTTTCCGTTAAAAGTTTTTCCTTTTCTTGTCGCACTCCCCTTTTTGCGGTATACTACGGTCATACGGCTTTTTGTTTATGGATATTTTTCCATTGCTTATTTTCAGGAGGTGGTACGTATGGAATGGACTTTTTCGGATTCGGTCCGGCTTTCCCTGCTTTCGTTTTCGGAAGCTTCCAAAGCCTGCGCGGCGCTGCCCGGATTTTCTCTTTTCCGGCGCAGTCTGCAGCCGGAGCGCATCGAATACTGCCGCGCAGAGCTGCTGCCTGACTGCCTGGTCGGATCGCTTGCCGTCCCGGACAAGACGCATCCGCTTCACCTTGCATTCTCGCTTGCGTTTTATCTCGACCGGGGCAGCTTATTCTGGCAGCCGACGAACAGACACTTCCGGCTTTGCAGAGCCTCCTCTTCCCGGAAGAACCGCTCGATACTTCCGATGTCTTCCACCTGTTTTTCTCGTTTCTGGAATCGCTGATCCAGGAGGATATGCTCTATCTGCAGAATTTTGAGAAGCGCCTCGCGACAATCGAGGAGTCTCTTCTCGACACTCTGCCAAAAGAGCTGCAGCGGACCCTGATCACGATTCGTCGGGAGCTGCTCGTGTTCCATGCCTATTACCAGCAGCTTCTCGACATGTGCGAAATACTCTCCGAGGACGAAAATCACTTTCTTCCCCGGAATGCGCCCGTCAGTTTTCGCGCCTTGGAAACCGCGTGGACCGTTTGTACGACCACACCCAGATGCTGCGGGAGTACGCCCTGCAGATCCGCGAGATGCAGCAGGCGCAGATCGACCTGCGTCAGAACGATACGATGCGGATTCTGACGGTCGTCTCGACGATCTTTTTCCCGCTTTCCCTGATCGCCGGCTGGTACGGCATGAATTTTACGCATATGCCTGAGCTTTCTGCCCCGTATGCGTACTTCATCCTGATCGGCGTCTGTATTCTCATTGTTGCTGTTGAAATTTGGTATTTTAAAAAGAAAGGCTGGTTTTAACTACGGATGATTATCCTGCAGATTACACAGTTAAAGAATTTTATGAACACTCTGCTCCGTCTCGAGACATTTGACCGCTTTCCGTCTCCGAGGCGTCGATCACAACGTTTACGACGTTCTCCATCGACGGCAGTCTTCACACGGACTTTTTCGATCCCGATGACGCGCAGCTCTTAAAAGAAAAAAGGGCGGACGCGGCTTCTCTGGAAAGATGTGAAATCGTTCTGCTATTCCGTCATCAAAGGAAAACGGACACCCCTGCAGTTCAAATTTGTGTTTCAGCTTCCGCAGGCGGCGTGCGAAAAAATGATCGCGGACCATGCGCTGCCGCTGGAAATAGAGAACGTGTTTGGATGCTTTCTGAATTTTCAGTATAAGGACGGAAAACTCTTACTTACCACCGGAACTTCCCTAAAAATCTTTACGATGGACAAGTCGCTCGACCGCGTCTTCGATGAGGAAGTCCGCCAGTTTCTGCTGAAAAATGAAATTGCATTTGAAGAGCAGATATACAGACAAAATACTTATTTAGAAAGGTTCTCTTTTTATGAATCAGATTATTATGTGGATCATGGCAGTCGGCGCGGTACTCGGCGGCGTCGACCGGATCGCTGGCAATCGCTTCGGACTTGGAAAACGGTTTGAGGAGGGCTTTACGCTGCTTGGACCGACGGCACTTTCCATGTCGGGCATCATCTGCCTCACCCCGCTGCTCTCCCGCTTTCTCCGTTTCGCCCTCGTTCCCATCTGGAACTTTTTGGGGCTGGATGCGGGACTTCTCGCCGGCATTCTCGCCATTGACATGGGCGGCTACCAGCTCGCCGGAGAGCTTTCGGCATCGCAGGAGATGGTGCGCTATGCAGGACTTGTGATTGCGGCGACGCTTGGCTGTACCATCACCTTTACGATTCCGGTCGGCATGGGAATGCTGAAAAGCGGCGACCGCCTCTTTTTCTCCCGCGGCATGCTGATCGGCACGGGCACGCTTCCCGTCACGATGATCGTCGGCGGACTGCTCTCAGGGCTCTCTTTTCTGCAGATCGTACTTCAGTCGCTCCCGGTGCTCCTCTTCTGCTTTCTGCTGATGTTCGGCATCTGGCGTTTTCCGGAACAGACCGTGCGCGCGTTCACGGTATTTGCAGATGTGATCCGGCTTCTGACGACGATCGGCCTCATCGCGGGCGCGTTCTGCTATATGACCGGCTTTTCGCTGCTCCCGGACCTTGCGCCGCTGGAGGACGCGATGGCGGTCGTCTCGTCTATCGGCATTGTACTGCTCGGCAGCCTTCCGACGGCGGAGCTTTTACAGCGGGTGCTCAAAAAGCCGCTCTCTTTTATTGGAAGAAAAACCGGCATGAACGACAGCAGTGCCGCCGGCCTTCTGATGGGCATTGTCAGCCCTGTTCCGGCGATCACAATGATGGAAAAAATGGACGAGCGCGGAAAAGATTGTAAACGCAACTTTCCTCGTCTCCGCCGCATCGACCATCGCCGCACATATGGGATTTACGTTCGGCACCGATCCTGATTTTGTCGTGCCGCTTCTCGTTGCAAAGCTCGCCGGAGGCATCGCCGCCGTCTGTGCCGCACTGTTTTTCACGAAGAAATCTGCTTATAGCAAGACCAGAAAATAACGCAAAAAGGCAGTGCTGCAGGGCGCGAACTGTCCCTGACGGTTGATTGTCCAGCTCATGAGCCACTTGGAATCCTGACAGCTTACGATACCGCCGGTTACGACCTTACCGCTTCTGGGGTCACGCTTGCAGATATTGGTGATATAAGGAATGATCTTATTGTCGAGAGTGGTAATTGTTGCGGATTCCCAGTTTGTCTTCGTCGATATCCGAGCAGAACTTCTCGGGATGTCCGAAAGAAGGATCCTGCTTTGCGATATTCTTCCACAGGCTCCAGACGCCGCTTGTGCGAACTTCCGCGTCCCCGTTGGGCGCATGGTTCTGGTCACCGTAGATGGTACCCTCGGTACAGCTTCCGTTGGTAACGAATACCAGGTCGTTCTCGGTGAGGACAATGCCCTTCTCTACACCTTTTACCTTGCACTCAATAGCTTTTGCTACTTTCTTTCCATCGTTGATTTCAAAGATAACGTTGGTTACTTCGGTATTGAACTGGAAGTCAACACCGGCTTCCTCGAGGTATTTCTGCATCGGAAGAATCAGCGACTCATACTGATTGTATTTGGTGAACTTCAAAGCGCTGAAATCCGGCAGTCCCGCGATGTGATGGATAAAACGTTGGAAATAGAGCTTCATCTCCAGAGCGCTGTGCCAGTTCTCAAAAGCGAACATGGTCCTCCAATACAACCAGAAGGTGGAATCAAATACTTCATCATCGAATACATCCTCAATGGTCTTGTCATACAGATCCTCGTCTCTTGTCATGAAGAGTTTCATGATCTCCATGCAGCCCTTCTGGCTCAGATTGAACTTTCCGTCTGTGTGCGCATCCTTGCCGCGCTCCTCTGTGGCACGGCACAGGGAATAGTTCGGGTCTTTTTTGTTCAGCCAGTAATATTCGTCAAGAACAGATACGCCCGGTGTTTCGATCGACGGAATGCTGCGGAACAGATCCCACAGGCACTCGAAGTGGTTTTCCATCTCACGGCCGCATCTTTTCCGCGCTCGGTGTTGCGGTAATCATTCTTTGGTTCTGATGTTACAGTGGTTGTCTCCGCTGCTTTTTTGCTTCACTCTTGTTTTTTGCCTGCAGCACTGCTGCTCCAGCTCCGATGACTGCTGCTGATGCGATTCCGAATTTTTCCTTTTTTTGACATAGACGTTCATCCTTTCTTTTCTAAATACGACTGCCGGAATGTTTTTTCGAATTTCCGGTTCGTATAGGTTATGCTGCTTTCTTTGTTTTACAAGTTTCTATTTGTGTTGCCATTGTCTGTTGACAATTTGAATCTTACTTCATTTTTTCCCCGCTTTTCCATTTACAAAACAGGGCGGATGATTAAATTTTTATCATTCGCCCTGTTTTGTAAAGTGTAACTATATTTTATTTCTTTTTTCAAAATTTCGGATGGAATTGACGACATTTCCTTCCATCGTGCGGTGCATTTTTTCCGCAATCATATGGTAATCCCCTTTCATCCCGTCTTTAATCCAGTCGAGCATGACACCGGTAAAGCTATACTTATAGAAATCTGCGATAAAACTCTGATCCGCCTCGGAGATGCCGGTTCCCTTTGCTTTTTCCTGTACGACACCGTACAGCAGATCGTGCGTCAGATGAAAGAGATATGTTTCGATCTGCTCCCAGCTTACAGAGTGATAGACATTCATAATAAATGGTTTATTCTCGAGCACTGCCTCAAAAATCTGCTGCAGGCCTTCCTGCGACGTCTCATACGTTTTCTTCCCCTGCAGCGCCTTCTTCGCATCTTCCAGGCAGGACCATTCCACAAGATCGTAGATATCCTTGAAATGATAATAAAACGCCATCCGGCTGATGCCGCAGTCTGTCGTCAGATCGTTGATCGTAATTTTGTCCAGCGGCTTTTTCAAAAGCAGCTTTTTAACGACGCTTCCAGCGCCGCCTTTGTCGCATTTGTCATGTATTTCCTCCATTTTTCTTTTATGTACCCTCGGAATCTTTCTGTTCGAAACGCTTCTATGCTTTTTCATTGTAGCATATCCATTCTCCAGAAACAACTGCGCAGCCCTTCTGATCAGACTTTACAAAAAGTTTAGAAAGTACCGTAATACCAGTAAATTCAATACTTTCCGTTGTTCTGTTAGCACTCTTTTTTCTCTTGAGTGCTAATTTTTGACTTTTCCCTGTGCCAGTATTACTATAACTATCAGAGCAGTAAAAAAAGCTGCAGACATCTAAAAAAAGCATGATATCCCCGCTTTGCTGGATCAAAATATTTTTATAAGAAAAGGAGTGTGTTTCTCATGAGTGCGAAACATGGAAATCTTTCAATCAACAGCGACAATATTTTCCCGATTATCAAAAAAATGGATGTATTCCGACCACGATATCTTTGTCCGTGAGCTCGTTTCCAACGGCTGCGATGCCATCACCAAACTAAAAAAACTGGACGGCATGGGTGAATATACTCTGCCGGATGACTACAAAGCAGCCATTCAGGTGATTGTAAACCCGGATGAGAAAACCTTAAAATTCATCGATAACGGTATCGGTATGACCGCAGACGAAGTCGAAGAATATATTACCCAGATCGCCTTCTCCGGCGCTACCGAATTTCTGGAGAAATACAAAGACAAAACGAATTCAGATCAGATGATCGGCCACTTCGGTCTTGGTTTCTACTCTGCTTTCATGGTAGCAGATGAAGTTCACATCGATTCTCTTTCCTATAAAGAAGGATCCACCCCGGTACACTGGACCTGTGACGGAAGCACCGAGTACGATATGTCCGAGGGCAGCAAGACAACTGTTGGTACCGAAATCACTCTGTTCCTGAACGAGGACTGCCTGGAATTCGCAAACGAATACCGTGTCCGCGAAGTTCTGGAAAAATACTGCTCCTTCATGCCGGTTGAAATTTTCCTGTCCAAAGCAAATGCGCCGCAGGAATACGAGACCATCGATGAAAGCGAATTAAAAGACGACGACGTTGTCGTAGAGCACATCCACGAGGACGCAAAATACGAAGAGAAAGAAAAAGAAGACGGAACGAAAGAGCAGGTTGAAGTTTCCCCGGCCAAAGAGAAAGTAAAAATCAACAAACGCCCGGTTTCCATCAGTGATATCCACCCGCTGTGGACCAAACATCCAAACGAGTGCAGCGATGAGGATTATAAAGAATTCTACCGCAAAGTCTTCAACGACTACCGCGAGCCGCTGTTCTGGATCCACCTGAACATGGACTACCCGTTCAACTTAAAGGGTATCCTGTACTTCCCGAAGATCAACACGGAGTACGATTCCATCGAGGGAACCATCAAGCTGTACAACAACCAGGTATTCATTGCCGATAACATCAAGGAAGTCATTCCGGAATTCCTGATGCTGTTAAAAGGCGTGATCGACTGCCCGGATCTTCCGCTCAACGTATCCAGAAGTGCTCTTCAGAACGATGGATTTGTAAAGAAGATTTCCGATTACATTACAAAGAAGGTTGCTGATAAGCTCACCGGCATGTGCAAGACCGACCGTGAGAATTACGAGAAATACTGGGATGATATCAACCCATTCATCAAATACGGATGCATCAAGGACGAGAAATTCTCCAAGAAGATGATGGACTATATTCTGTTCAAGAACATCGACGGAAAATATCTGACTCTTGAGGACTGCATCAACGAGAATAAGAAAGAAGAAGCTCCTGCAGAGAACACCGAGGAGAAGGCTGAAACTACGGAGAATACCGAAAATACGGAAAACGCTGACGAGAAGAAAGAGCCGGAAAAACGACTGTTTATTACGTCACCGACGAAATTCAGCAGAGCCAGTACATCAACATGTTCCGCAGTCAGGGCATGGATGCTGTCATCCTGAAACACAACATCGACTCCGCTTTCATCACCCATGCAGAGCGTTACAACGAGCATGTAACCTTCCAGCGCATCGATGCAGATCTGACCAACGATATGAAAGACGAGTCCGGTGAGGATCTGACCGATGCTACAAATACTCTGACCGATCTCTTCCGCAAAGTCCTCGACAAGAAAGATCTGACCGTCAAAGTTGAGAACCTGAAAGACGAAAATGTATCCTCCATGGTAACGCTTTCCGAGGAGAGCCGCCGGATGCAGGATATGATGAAGATGTACGGCATGACCGGCATGGATCCGACTGGAGATCATGTCTGGCGGCGTGGGTGATAAAAACATCATCACGATGCTGCTGATCTTTCTGGCGGCGGCCCCATCGTTCGTTTGTCGGAGTTGTAGGCAGGGGAAGTGCAGAGAGTGTGGCGTATTGTATGCTCTCCTTGATCCCGGCGAGATATGCAGTGGCGGTATTGTTTGTGGTGGCCTGTTTTGTCTCCGTGGCGATGGGAACCTCCGTCGGAACGATCACGCTTCTCGTGCCGATCGCATCTGCTGTTTCCGCTGCGTCCGGATTTGAACTTGCATTTTGTGTCGGCATCTGTTATGGGCGGAGCAATGTTCGGCGACAACCTCTCCTTCATCTCCGACACGACAATCGCCGCCTGCAACGGACAGGGCTGCGAGATGAAAGACAAGTTCCGCGAAAACTTCTGGATCGCTCTCCCGGCTGCTGCCGCGCTGGCGCTGATCCTTAATCTGTCCTTCCGACAGGCGCCGGGCACACCGATTGTCCACGAATACCATCTGCTGCAGACGGTTCCGTACCTGCTCGTGCTGATCGGCGGCATCGCGGGCATTCAGGTGTTTATGTCGTACTCCTTATCGGTATTGCTTCCGGTGCCGTTTATCATGCTCGGTACGGGACAGACGACGCTCTGGGATATGCTCTCCAGCATGGGGAAGCGGCACTTCTGGTATGTTTGAGACATGTATGGTTGCGATTCTTGTCGCTGCGATGTGCGCGCTGATTCGGGAAAACGGCGGCTTTACTGTCCTGCTTCGTGCCATTCATAAAATCTTCTGCGGAAAAAAGGGCGGCCAGCTCGGTGTTGGCATTCTCGTCGCGCTGCTCGACATTGCGACCGCAAACAACACCGTCGCGATCGTCATGGCAAACCCGATCGCAAAGCAGATGTCCGAGGACTACGGCATCACCCCACGGAAAACGGCATCGCTCCTCGATACCTTCTCCTGCATCTTTCACAGGGCATCCTGCCGTACGGCGCGCAGATGCTCGTGGCGATTTCCGCGGTGCATGAACTGGGATATGAGCTCTCCGCCTTTGAAATCATGGCAAACCTCTTCTATCCGGGCATGCTGCTTGTCAGTTCGCTGATCTTTATCTTCGTTCTGCCGGACCGTAAAAATGCCGAAAGCAATGCTTAAAAAGTTCCGTATCGGATCAACTCAAAAAATTATGTTAAAATGCCCACCGATTTCACTTTTTCGTTTGATCGGCGGGCATTTTTTTGCTTTTTTTTGCAAAAATTGCCAAAATTGCAGTAACATTTACGGTTGAAATTCTTTTACGCGGGTAGTATAATCGGGGTCGTGACATTGAGAAGTAATGATGTTATGTGGGTTATGGGGAGAAAGGACAACAGACAAAGTGAAATTATTAAGACAGTTCCTTGTAATTATGGCGGTTTCGTTCGTCGGAGAAATCCTGCACGCCGTGCTGCCGCTTCCGATTCCGGCGAGCATCTACGGCCTTGTGCTGATGCTGGCGCTTCTGATGACGGGGGCATTAAAACTTGATGCCGTCGAGGACGCAGGCAAGTTTATGATTGAGATCATGCCGGTCATGTTCATTCCGGCGGGCGTCGGCCTGATGGAATCCTGGGGTGAATTAAAAGCCGTTCTCGTTCCGGTTCTCGTGATTACGCTCGTCAGCACCATCGTCGTTATGGTTGTGTCCGGACGCGTGACACAGGCGGTCATCCGGCTGGAAAAGAAACACAAAGGAGGGGACGCAAAATGACAAATATGCTCTGTGAATCTGCATTTTTCGGCGTTGTCATCAGCCTTCTGGCGTATGAGCTCGGCATGCTGTTAAAGAAAAAATTTGGGCTTCCGATTTTCAATCCGCTGCTGATTTCCATTGCAGTCGTCATTGTATTCCTTGCTGTTTTCGATATCGATTATCAGAATTATAATGACGGTGCAAAATACTTGAGCTATCTGCTGACTCCTGCAACGGTCTGCCTTGCGATTCCGCTGTATGAGCAGATGGAAGCATTGAAAAAGAATATCAAAGCCATCCTCGCCGGTATTCTCTCCGGCGTGCTGACGAGCCTTACCCGTGGTTCTCGCGCTGGCGCTGATCTTCAATCTGAATCATAAAATGTATGTAACACTGCTGCCGAAATCCATCACCACGGCCATCGGCATGGGCGTTTCCGAAGAGCTCGGCGGTGCGGTGACGATCACGGTCGCCGTTATCATCATCACGGGTGTGCTGGGAAATATGCTGGCGGAGACGCTCTGCAAGCTGTTTCACATTGATGAGCCGATTGCAAAGGGCATCAGTATCGGATCGGCCTCCCATGCGATCGGTACGGCGAAGGCCATGGAGATGGGCGAGGTCGAGGGCGCGATGAGCAGCCTTTCGATTGCAGTTGCAGGTATTCTGACTGTGGTCGGAGCGTCGATTTATGCGATGTTTATCTAAAAACGAACACTGATAAAAAACAGAAAAAATCCGGGAATGGAAAGCAATGTAAAACTTTCCATTCCCGGATTTTCTATCCCTGAAATTCTATAACTAAAAATTAAAATTCCGACTGCAGAAACTCTTCAATAAAAAGAAGCGCCGCGCCGATCGCCGGCGTGTACTGGCCGTGTGCCGACCAGAAGCTGCTCCCGCACAAGCGGAAACGGGCTGGCTGCATCGACTTTTTCAAGCAGTGTCCGGCAGTCTTCTTCTTTGAAATACGGCGCAAGGTAACCGCTCACAATCACCGCTCCGTCGAGCAGCAGATTTGCTGTCTTCATTGCATAGGCAAGGTGGGACAGGTACGCATCCCAGATTTCCGTAAGACGCGCATCGTTTCCTGCCCGCAGCGCCGGGAAAAACTCTTTGACCGGCATCTGTGCCGCCGCTTCCAGCGCATTCGCGGAACAATACGTCTCAAGGCACCCTTTCTGTCCGCAGTAGCACTCCGGCCCTTCCGGGTCGATGCAGATATGCTCGAGCGTTCCGCTGTGCATCGAAAGCCCCTGATGCACCTTGTGATTCGTGATCACCGCCCCGCCCAGGTTGCGGTTCAGCAGGAAGACCACCGCACTTTCAATCTCCGGGTGATTCCACAGTTCCAGGGACGCCGCCGCTTTCGAATCGTGCTCGAGGCGGCACGGATACGGAATCCTTGTGGAAAAGTCGGCAAGCTTCATATCCGTATTGTGGAGAATCTCTCCGTAAAGCACCGACTCCCCGTCCGGCGCCGGGATTCCCTGCGTCGCAATTGATACACCGAGGATCTTTTCCCTGTCATACCCGTTACGGTCAAGGAATGATTCCAGAGATGATGCAATCCCGTCATAATACGCATCACTCTGCGCAAACGGCACAGCGACCGTTTTCTCTGCGATCGCCTCCCCGTAGAGATTGACCGCAGCCAGGTGAAACATATTTTTCAGAATGCCGACACCGACCGCAATCCGGTACTCCGGCACGATCTGGATCACCTGGGCTTTCCGGCCGCCGGTCGACTCGAAAAATCCGTCCCGCGAAATCAGCCCCTCCTTCTCGAGCACGTTGAGGTTCTGGCTCACCGTGGAAAGCCCCATCGTCAGATCCTGCACAATCTGCTGCTTCGCCGTCTGGCGGTGCTCATAGATGTACTGATACACACTTTTCTTATTAATCTTTTTAACGTAATTGTGGTAATACTCTTTTCGTTCACGCAAAAACGTCCTCTCTTTTACCGCTCCATCACATTGATCGACTCGATACCGACGCTTCCGCCGCGCACGACCTCGATCTTGCCGAATTCCTCTTTCATCAGCTTCACAACCGCATCGTTTTTCGTCGCCGTCTGGACAAACTCGAGCAGCAGGCTGTCTTTTCCGTAGTCGATGACCTTCGCCTTGAACGTCTCGGCGATCTGGAACAGCTCGACTTTGTCAGCTGCGCTGCAGTTGAATACCTTGATATACAGAATCTCTTTCATTCGCACAAACACGTCGGTGAAGTCGATGACTTTGATGACCTCGACCATGCGGTTCAGCTGTTTTTGATCTGCTCAAACGTCTCATCGTCACTGACCGTGGCGATCGTCATACGCGATACAGTCGAGTCCTCGGTCGTTCCGACGGTCAGGCTGTCCAAGTTATAGCTTTTTGCGGAAAAAGCCCGGAAATCTTGGAAAGGACACCAACCTGGTTTTCTACGTACAGTGAAATCCATCTTTTTTCATTCCCTTATTCATCGCGCTCTCCTCCTAACAGTCCATAATCATATCTTCGAGCGTTCCGCCCGGCTTGATCATCGGGGTAAACCATTTCCTCCGGATCAATGATAAATTCGATGATCGTAGGAGTCTTGGTGTTTTTCTTCGCCTCTTCAAACGCTGCGGCGATATCCTCTTTCTTCATGACGCGGATGCCTTTTTGCGCCGTAACTCTCAGCCAGCTTAATAAAATTCGGCGTGTATTCCGGGTACTCTTCTCCGTCTGTTCTGCGGGAAAGTGCACCGGCGCGCAGGTTTGTCATGCTGTACCGTTTGCCGTAAAACAGCTTCTGCCACTGGCGTACCATGCCGAGGTATTCATTATTGAAGATACACAGGATGACCGGCAGCTCCTCGAGAACGGCAGTTGCAAGTTCCTGAATATTCATCTGCATACCTCCGTCACCGGAAATCGCGATGACCGGTTTGTCCGGGTTGCCGATTTTTGCTCCGATCGCGCCCGGAAGGCCGTATCCCATCGTTCCAAGGCCGCCGGACATGATGATCTGGCGGTTTTCGGTAATGTCGACGTACTGACTTGTCAGCATCTGGTGCTGTCCGACGTCGGTGACGATAATCGCATCGTCAAACTGCTCGTTGATCGCGTTGAAAATATCGAGCGGTCCCATCACGCCGTTCGGGCGCATCGTCAGCGGATGCTCGTTCTTCCAGGCATCGATCTGGGCAAGCCATTTCGATGTGGAGCATGGCTCTACGTACTCTGTCATCTTCGTGATCGCCTCTTTTGCATCGGCTACGATCGGGATATCGACATGGATGTTTCGAGAGATCGAAGCGGTGTCGATGTCGATGTGGACGATCTGCGCGTGCGGGGCAAATTCATGCAGCTTTCCGGTGATACGGTCATTGAAACGTGTTCCGATCGAGAACAGCAGATCGCACTCGCCGACTGCCATATTCGCCGCATACGCGCCGTGCATGCCAAGGTTTCCGATGAACAGCGGATGTTTCGTGGAGATCGCGCCGCGTCCCATAACGGTTGTGACAACCGGCACCTGTGTTTTCTCGACCACTTCGCGGAACACTTCCTGCGCATGTGCGATGTTGACACCGCCGCCGGCAAGAAACAGCGGGCGTTTTGCTTTTGCGAGCATTTTCAGCGCACGTTTTAACTGGCCGATGTGTACGCTGGTGTTCGGTTTGTAGCCGCGGATGTTGACGTTCTTCGGATACTCTGCGCTGCCGAGCTCTGCCATGACATCTTTTGAAGGTCAATGAGAACCGGGCCCGGTTTTCCGGTGCGTGCGATGTAGAAGGCTTCTTTGATGATGCGTCCGAGATCTTCACGGTTTCTTACCGTCACGCCGTATTTCGTGATGCTGCGGGTGATGCCGACAATATCAACCTCCTGGAATGCATCGTTTCCGATAAGGTGGCGGGCTACCTGTCCGGTGAAGCAGACAAGCGGAACGCTGTCGTAGTTTGCCGTTGCAAGACCGGTGACCAGGTTGGTTGCACCAGGGCCGCTGGTAACGAGGCATACGCCGACTTTTCCTGTCGTTCTCGCATAGGCATCCGCCTCATGCACCAGCGCCTGCTCGTGGCGCGGCAGAACGATTTTGATTTCATCCTGTTTGTAAAGCTCATCGCTGATATCAATGGTGCAGGCTCCCGGATAACCGAAGAGATACTCGACACCCTCCTCCTTCAGAGCCTTTACCAGAAGTTTGTTTCCTGTAATCTGTTTCATATGAAAACCTCCTGTTCTAAATTTTGCTGCATAAAAAATCCCCGAACATAAAACACCTTTTCTGTGCCTTACGTTCAGGGAGAATGTTTCCATCCACGGTACCACCTGAATTCCAGAAGAATACACTTCTGCTCATTCCGTACAGGATTTAACTTTTTTCATCCGATACGGCGTCCCGGTAACGTGGGAACTACGTTGGAGCCTACTTGGAAAACATTGCTGTCCGCTTTTTCTGTTCAGTCCACTGCTCGAGGGCTACTTCCACAGGCACGCTCACGAAGATTCTCACCAGCCATCTTCTCTCTTTGCTTTGCGCCGCCAGGTACTCCTCCCTGTCACTGCATTTTAGGTTTTGTTTTTCTTAAATTACTGTCTATTATAGTCGGAAATGCCGCTCGTTGTCAATCGTTTCGCGCCCTTTTTTCTTGACTTTTCGCCCTGCGCGTGCTTTACTTAATCAGGTTTGTCTAATTAAAATAAGGAGTTTATACCCATGATGATTACATACACACAGGAAGAACTCTCTTCCATTGTCCACGCATTTGCTTTCCCGGGAACGATTACAGATTGGACACCGCACGGGAACGGCCATATCAACGATACGTTTCTGGTGCGCTCTACCGAAAACGGCGTCCTCCGAAATCGATTCTGCAGCGCATGAACCGCACCGTTTTCCACAATCCAACGGAGCTGATGCAGAATATTGCACAGGTAACATCATTTCTGCGGAAAAAAATCACAGCCGCAGGAGGAGATCCATTCCGCGAAACGCTGAACCTGATTCCGACGACAGACGATGCCTGGTTTTTCGTCGATGAGCGCGGAGAATTCTGGCGCGCATTTCTCTTTATTTCCGATGCGTCCTGCTATGATGCCGTGACAGATCCAAAGCTGTTTTACGAAACCGGTAATGCTTTCGGCCGCTTCCAGCAGATGCTCTCCGATTTTCCGTCCGCCTCTTTTTCGAGACGATCCCGGATTTCCACAACACACCGCTCCGCTACCAGGCGCTTTTACAGGCGGCACAGGCGGATCCGAAAGGACGGCTGAAAAACGTTTCGGATGAGATGGCGTTTCTCCTCGACCACGCAGACGATTACGGCGTAGCCGAGCGCATGAAGGCCTCGGGCGAGCTGCCGCTGCGCGTAACACACAACGACACGAAGCTGAACAACATTATGATTGATGACAAAACTGGCGAGGGCATCTGCGTCATCGACCTAGACACCATTATGCCGGGACTGTCGATCTTTGACTTCGGCGATTCCATCCGCTTCGGCGCGAATACGGCCGCTGAGGACGAACAGGATGTCTCTAGGTGTCTCTTTCCCCTTCCTCTCTTTGAGAGCTATACAAAAGGCTTTCTCGCAGGCTGCGCAGGCTCTTTGACCCGCGCGGAAGTCGAAATGCTGCCGATGGGTGCAAAATTAATGACCCTCGAATGCGGCATCCGTTTTCTCGCCGATTACCTGATGGGCGATACCTACTTCAAAACCGCTTACCCGGAGCACAACCTCGTACGGGCGCGGACACAGATCGCGCTTGTAGCAGATATGGAGGAGAAATGGGGCGAGATGGAGAACATCGTCGCACGGGCTTCGTTTTCCCACTAAGCACCCGCATAAATTCACAGCATCAAAAAGACACAGCTGGAAGTATCTTTCTGCCTCCTGCTGTGTCTTTTTTGTTATCTTTCTAATATATGTTTTATATTATGCTCTCGGAACGCTGACAATCCGCAGATCGTATTTCTTCAGCATCTCACCGCCCTGTACTTTCTCGCCGGTCAGGATATCTTCTTTTCCGTCGAAGACTGCCGGAAGCGGAATCTCCTCATCTTTGAAGTTGATGATAAAGTACAGATCCTCGCCGTCTGCCTGGCGTTTTGTGATCTCGAGTGCTGTTGCTTCTCCAATCACCGGCTGGATGGCTGCGCCGTCTGCTGCCATAGCAAGAACTTTTGCAAGGCCGCTCTCAGAAAGGTCGGTTCCGACATAATATACGGTTCCTTTTCCGAACTGATTTTTTTGCAACAGCAGTCATGCCTGCATAGAAATCGCTCTCATACTGTGCGATTTCTTCAGCTCCTTCGAGGTGCATCAGGTCACATACGAGACGGCACTCTTCCTCGGTTCCGTCTGCGAAACAGATCTTGTTTCTCTGCTCCGGTGCAAGAGCGTCGATCTCTTCTACCCATACGCCTGCCATTTTTTCTGAGCGGTCCCGGGTATCCGCCGAGATGAACGTTGTCCGACTGTCCGACGATACCGCTCATGTAGGTGGTGATGAGGGTTCCGCCTGCCTGTACATAAGCCTCCAGGCTCTCTGCCACACCGTCTTTTTACCATGTAGAGAACCGGTGCTGCAACGAGGTCATATTTGGAGAAGTCCGCGTCGATCGGGATCATATCGACAGCGATGTTCTTGTTATAGAAGTAATTGTACATCTGCTCGATCTGGTCTACGTAACGTAAATCGCAGTTCGGTCCGCTGGTGTACTCCAGTGCCCAGTAGTTTTCCCAGTCGAAGATGATGCCGACTTTTTGCGTGGTTCTCGGAGCCCATCACACGGCTTCCGATTTTCTCCAGTTCTTTTCCGAGCTGGGTTACCTCACGGAAGACACGGGTATCTGCGGTTCCTGCGTGTGCGATAACAGCACCATGGAATTTCTCGCATCCGCCGACGCTTCTTCTCAGCTGGAAGAACTGAATCGTGTCTGCGCCGTGTGCAACGGTCTGATAGCTCTGTGCGCGCATCTGGCCCGGTTTCTTTAAGGAGTTGTACGGCTGCCAGTTCTGCTGGCTCGGAGTCTGCTCCATCAGCATGAACGGTGCGTCTTTGAGGCCGCGCATCAGGTCGTGGGTCATAGCTACGTGGCTCCATGGTGTATTGTAGCTCGGGTAGTTGTCCCAGGATACGATATCCATTTCTTTTGCCCACTTGAAGTAGTCGAGAGCCTTTGTACGTTCCCATCAGGTTTGTGGTGATCGGGGTTTCTTTGTCGTATTTGCGGATCGCGTCACGCTCCATTTTGTAGTTGTTCAGCATGCCGTCGGAGTTGAAACGCATGTAGTCGAGGGACATTCCTGCAAATGCAGTGCCGCTTCCCCATGGCATTCCGTCTCCCAGATCGTTCGGCGGTACAATCTCGTCCCAGTCGTAGATGGTATGGCCCCAGAACTCCATGTTCCATGCCTTGTTGACTTCATCGAGTGTTTTGTATTTGTCTTTCAGCCATACGCGGAACGCTTTTGCACAGTTCTCGCAGTAGCACTCGCCGCCGTACTCATTGCTGATGTGCCAGCAGACGATGTTTTTGTTGTCGCCGTAACGCTCTGCCAGTTTTTCTGCCAGGCGTTTTGCATATTTCTGGAAAACCGGGCTGTTCGGGCAGGCATTGTGGCGATGACCGAATTTGTGATGGCGTCCTTCGAAATCGGTTCTTGCCACTTCCGGATAACGGTGTACCATCCATGCCGGGAGTGCGCCGGTGGATGTTGCCATGACGATCTGAACGTCCTCTTTTGTCAGGGTGTCTACGATCTCATCGAGCTCTGTAAAGTCGTACTCATTCTCGGACGGCTGGATTTTTGCCCAGGAAAATACGTTGATCGTGGTGCTGTTGATGCCGGCCTGATGGAAAAGTTTCATATCCTCATCCCAGATCTCTTTTGGCCACTGGTTTGGGTTGTAGTCTCCTCCGTATAACATTTTTTGAATTTTGGCTGCATTTTTTGATTCCTCCTGTGTTTGGATATCTCGTTTTGATGGCTCTATTATATACTGGTCTTTGTGAGAAAAGTATGATATGCTTGTCTAAAAGTATGAATTTTCGAAACTCATTCCGGAATCTTATTTTAGACTTTTCTTTCAGAAAGGAACTGACTGTTATGCCTATTTTCTTTAAACCATCCGCCTCCGATTTTTCCCTCTCCGCTGACAGCATCGGCAACCGCTGGCTGCAGGAGCCCGTTGTGCGCCCGAACGGATTCCCCTTATATCACTGGATCCAGACGGAACGCGGCGAAGGGCTGCTGACCCTCGAAGGCCAGAAACTTTTGCTGAAACCAGGTGACGGTGTTCTGATTGCTCCGCATGTGCCGCATGAATACCGCGAAAACGACGGCAGCGGGATGTGGTTTACATCCTTTCTGACCTTTGACGGAAAGCTCTCCGATGATCTCTATAAAATCTGTGCCGTCTCGCCGTATCTTTTCGTTCCGGCCTCAGAGGGCGCGTGGTTTCAGGAATGGATTGACCGCATAATCGACTCACATTTTCTGAAAAATGACATCGACGATGCTGCGCTCTCCGTCGGATGCTTTGAGTTCCTGACACGCCTTTCCCAGCTCCGCACCGGCCTTTCCCGGACGGAGCACCCTGTATCTCCAGTATGTCCGCCCGGCAATTCAGGAAATCGAATGTCATCTTTCCAACCCGCTCAATGTGGATGATCTCGCGGAACAGCTCCATATCACGCCGCAGTATCTGACACGCCTGTTCCAGCGTTTTGTCGGCAGCTCTGTCCGCTCGTACATCAGCGTTCTGCGCATCAGCCGCGCCAAGGAGCTTCTCATCAGCCGTCCCTACACTACGCTCGACGGCATCGCCGCCCTCTGCGGCTACCGCGATGTCAGCTACTTTATCTCGGTTTTCCGCCAGCAGACCGGGACAACGCCGAAGCAGTTCCGGAAGCTGTACGGCATATAATCTGAAACACCCCTCTTTCCGGCGCAAAAAAAGATCCTCCGTCTCATTTCACAGACGAAGGATCTTTTTTCGTTCTCTCTTATTTCATGCTTTTCAGAATGCTTCTCGCAACCGACAGTCCGTTTGCGCTTGCCTGCTGGAGGCCGCGGGTTACGGATGCGCCGTCGCCGATGGCGCGGAGGCCTTTGACGCTGGTGCAGAAGTCTTTGTCTACGACAACTTTGTTGGAATAGAATTTTACTTCTACGCCGTACAGCAGTGTCTCATCGCTGGCGATACCCGGTGTTACTTTGTCGAGGGCTTCGATCATCTCGGCAATGTCGACCATGATACGGTGCGGGAATACTAAGGAAAGGTCGCCCGGAACGGCATCTTTTAAGGTCGGGATCAGGTTATTGCGGCAGAGACGCTCTTCTGTCGTTCTTCTTCCGCGTTTGAAATCGCCGTACGTCTGAACGAGGATCTTGCCGTCGCAGAGCATGTTGGAAAGCTGTGCGATCTGTTTGCCGTACTCGATCGGGGTTTTAAATGGTTTCGTAAAGTTCTTGGATACCAGGAGGGCAAAGTTCGTGTTGTTTGTCTTGAACTCCTGGGATTTGTAGGCGTGACCGTTTACAACTGCCAGACCGTTTTCATAATACTCAGTTGCCACCTCACCGGACGGGTTCGTACAGAAGGTACGCACTTTGTCGTCAAAAGTCGGGGTATAGTAAACGAGTTTTGCCTCGTACAGGTTCTTGTTCAGGAACTCCATGACCTCGTCACGGACTTCCACGCGGACACCGATATCGACGGTTCCGACCTCGGTCTCGATGCCGTGGCCGTTGCAGATATGTGAGAACCAGTCGGCTCCCTCGCGGCCTACTGCGGAGACAATCTCATCTGCCTCGTAAACCGTTCCGTCCTCAAGTGTTACAGCTGTCGCACGGCCGTCCTCGATTGTAATATCATTGACCATCGTGTTGAATTTCATTTCCACGCCGATCTCTTTTAAGTGATCCTCGAGGCGGCTGTAAATCTTGTAGCCCTCCTCAGTTCCGAGATGGCGGATTGGACATTCGATCAGCTTCAGGTTGGCGTTGATCGCTCTGCGGCGGATCTCACGGATCTTTTTCTTTATCGACACCGTAAACATTCTTGTCTGCGCCGAAATCCAGATAGATCTGGTCGGACTCATGGATCAGCTCAACCGTCTTTTCATATCCTAAGATTTCCGGCAAATTACCACCTACATCAGGAGAAAGGGAAAGCTTACCGTCTGAGAATGCACCTGCTCCGGCAAATCCCGTTGTGATCGAGCACGGTTTGCAGTTCACGCATTTTTTCGTTTTTCTCTTTGGACACTGACGGCTCTCGATCGAACGTCCTTTTTCGATCATCAGCACCTTCAGATCCGGTTTTTCTTTCAGCAGTTCATAGGCACAGAAAATACCTGACGGGCCTGCGCCGATAATAATGACATCATATTTCATTCTTTTTTAATTTCCTCTCGTTTTTTATCCCATCACGATCAGATACTGTCCGTCCGGCAGGGCAAAAAGACTTCGCTCTGCTCTTCTAATTCTGCATCCGACATTTCTTCCACGTCCATGCCCTCTTCTTCCATGTAGGCGCGCACGTCGTCCAGATTGTCGGCAACGACTGCAAAGGCAGTCCTCCAGAAAGGCCTCTGCCTCATCGTAATTTTCAGCCACCGGCTCGTCGAATAACTGGCCCTGATTCATTAAAAATGTGTTGATGCATTCTTCAGTATATTCTCCCATTCTGGTTTTCTCCTCTGTTCATTTTATTTTTCCTGATTCTTTCTGTGAAAAAAAGCGTTAAGATTTCCTCCGGCCGGTCGAGCAGCTCCATCGCATGGTTGTCGATCAGCTCCTGGCGCGGGCGGAATCCCCACGTCACACCAACGGTAAACATGCCTGCGGCGTTTCCGGTCTGCATATCCGTATTGGTATCGCCAAAGTACAGGCACTCTTCCGGTCTGGCGCCGAGTGCGTCTGCAATCGCGAGCGCACCGATCGGAGACGGCTTTCTCGGGATTTCTGCGGTCTGCCCCTGAATCCGGTTGAAAAAGCCCGGTCCGTACACGCTCTCCACGACGTGGATGGCCGCCTCGTGCGGCTTGTTGGAACATACGGCAATCGGAACTTCTTCCCGCAGCGCGGTCAGGGTTTCCCGCATATTAGGATACGGTTTTACGTGATACAGCGGGTCCTCGTTGAACCACGCGCGGCCAAGGCGGATGCCCTCCTGCAGATAGTTGAGCTCTGCATCTCCGGCGTCTTTTTAAAGCGCGCTCCACTGCCAGATCGAAACCGTCTCCGGCGTAAAAGTTGAAGGCTTCTACCGGGCGCGGCACAAGTCCAAAATGTTCCAGAACGCGGTTGACTGCGTGCGCAATCGACTCTACAGTGTCTGCGATGGTGCCGTCCAGGTCAAAGATACAAGCTTTTATCATATTCTGACTTCCCTTCTTTGTCTCTTTTGTTCTTCGATTTTCTTTCTTCTCTCTCTTCTTGTCCGCAATCATTATATCCTGTATTTTTTCCCTGCGCAACCATATTTTCTTTTCCGGCACTTTATGCTAAAATGAAACTGTTTTTCAGATTCTTGGAAAGGAAAAAAAGAGAATATGAATCAGACTGTGAAAATATTTTTTACCGATATGGATGATACCCTGCTGAATTCCGAAAAGCAGGTGACAAAAGAAAACATGGATGCCATTTCAGAGGCACTTGCTGCCGGCCACAAAATTGTGTTCAACACCGGCCGCCCGCTCTCCGGCTTTCTGCCGATCTTAAAAGAGCTCGGACTCGACCGCGAAGGCTGCTATGCCATCGCATTCAACGGCGGACTGATTTACGACTGCGCGGCAAAGAAAACGCTGTACCGCCGCACGATTCCGCTCGAATATGCACGCGTGATCTTTGAAAAAACGCAGGAGGCAGGCCTCTACTGCCACACCTACTCCGACACCTCCCTTCTCTGCCGCCATGCAGGCGAGGAAACGCGCGTTTACACACAGGCAATCCACATTCCCGTCGTGGAAGATCCGCTTCTGCCGGAGCTCCTCGCCGAGGAACCATGCAAGATGATTGTGATTGATCTCCACGACCGTGCAAAATGGACGCTTACCGCGCTGCCATGGAGACGTGGGCAAAGGAAAAATTTCGATGTTCTACTCCAGCCCGCATTACCTCGAGCATGTCCCGAACACGTTTCCAAGGGCCATGCCGTGAAAAAACTCTGCGAGCTTCTTCAGATTCCGCTTGCCAACACCGTGGCTGCCGGAGATCAGGAAAATGATATTTCGATGATCGAGGCCGCTGCCGTCGGTGCCGCCATGAAAAATGCGACCGATGCCGTAAAGGCGAGTGCCGATTATATCACGGAAAACGACTGCAATCACAGCGGCGTGGCGGAGATTCTTCGTAAGTTTATCCTTGCCTGATGCTGTTTCTGTGTCAGGAAACCTTCTTTTCTTGTTTTCTTTGGCACTTTTTCCGAATTCTGTAAGATTTTACTTTCTTTTTTTGTTGAAACTGTATTACAATAGTTTCAAAGGACGGCATTTGAAAGGAGACTTGAATCGAGATGTCACGAAAATCAAAACGTATTCTGCTTACTCTGGCTTCTGCCGCTGTCGGCGCAGCCTGCGGTGCGGCAGTCTATTTTATCCGGAAAGGAAAAGCAGATCTTGAAACAGATTTTGACGATTTTAAAGACGAATTTGAAGAGGAAGAGCCTGCTCCTGCTGAACGTACTTATACGACCCTTCCGAAAACGAAAGGTGCGGAGGATGCTGCACCGGATCCGGAATCTGCAGCTTGCAATAAAGGTTCCGAAACAGCTGATACAGAAGCTGAAAGCGAAACCGCAGAGTCCGAAGAAGAAGACGCTGAAAAAGAAAAGCTGTGCGGACGATAGCGAAAGCGCATGTGAAGCGCCGGAAGCTGAATCTGGCGATGATGAAGCGGATTCTTGCGAGGAAGAAACAACAGAAGAAACTGCAGGCGCCGCAGAAGAAACACCGTCTGCTGCGGATCGTGAAGTTTCTCCGCAGGAAGAAAGCGAAGTAACCGCAGAATAAAACCCAAAAACAGAATATAGAACATAAGGAAGTAATTCCTGGGAGGGAAACCTCCCCTTTTTTTTATGGAAAGGAGATTGTTATGGAACTTGCAAAACGCGATGACGTTCCTGTAGAACTTACCTGGGACCTGTCTTTAATTTATCCAACCGAGGAGGCCATGCTGGCTGATGCGCAGAAAATGAAAGAATTAAGTCTTTCTATGGAAGCATCCTACAAAGGAAACCTCACCGATGCAGCCACGATCAACCACTGCCTCGACGATTACCAGGAGGTCTACCGTCTGATCACACTGACCGCCAACTACTGCGATCTCGCCGTCTCTGTCGACTATTACAACAGTGCAAACCAGACGCGCAACGACCGCATCAACAGCCTGATCTCTGAGATTTTCAGCCGTCTCACCTTTATCGAGAGCGAGCTTTCCGAACAGTCCGAGGATGTTTTGAACGAGGCCATGCAGCAGTCAGATACGAACCGCTGCTATCTCGCCGAGATTCTCCGCAACAAGGCACACCGCCTGAATCCGGAAACCGAGCGTGCCATTTCCGCTCTGTCCCAGACCTTCTCGGCTCCGTACCAGATCTACAACATGGCAAAGCTTGCCGATATGAAATTTGATTCTTTCACCGTAAACGGAAAAGAATATCCGCTCGGCTACTCCCTGTTTGAGGATAATTACGAGTACGAAAAAGACACCGATATCCGCCGCAGTGCATTCTCCGCCTTTTCGACAAAAATCAGACAGTACGAAAATGTAACGGCAGCTGCTTACAATGCCCAGCTGCAGACAGAAAAGACCATGGCCACGCTGCGCGGCGATTCCGTCATCGATTCTCTGCTGTTCCCGCAGCAGGTCAGCCGTGAGCTGTACAACCGCCAGATCGATCTCATCACCACCCGCCTGGCTCCGCATATGCGCAAATATGCCCGCCTGCTGAAAAAAAAGGTCCACAACCTTGACCGCATGACCTTCGCCGATCTGAAAATCGCCGTCGACCCGGAGTACGATCCGTCTGTCACGATCGAGGAATCAAAACAGTACATCGAAAAAGGTCTTGCCATTCTCGGTGATGATTACGTTTCCATGATTCAGGAGGCCTACAAAAAACGCTGGGTTGACTTTGCACAGAACCAGGGAAAATCCACCGGCGGCTTCTGTGCCAGCCCGTACGGAAAAGGTTCCTTTATTCTCTTAAGCTGGAATAACCGCATGGCAGATGTTTTCACGCTGGCGCATGAACTCGGCCACGCCGGCCATTTCCGTCTCTGCAACGGCGCACAGGCGATTCTCGATACCGAGGTTTCCTCTTATTTTGTCGAGGCGCCGTCTACCATGAACGAGCTTCTGATGGCTCATTATCTGCTGAAAACGACCCCGGACAAACGGTTCCGCCGCTGGGTTTTAAGCTGTATGATCAGCAACACATATTATCATAACTTCGTCACCCATCTGATGGAGGCTGCTTACCAGCGCGAGGTTTACAAGCTCATCGATGCCGGCGACAGCGTACAGGCTGAGACGTTAAGCAGCATTATGAAAGAGACCTTGCAGAAGTTCTGGGGCGATGATGTGGAAATTTCCGATGACGCAGCGCTCACCTGGATGCGCCAGCCGCACTACTATATGGGACTTTACTCCTACACCTACAGCGCCGGACTGACCGTTGCCACACAGGTCTGCAAGCGCATCGAAACCGAAGGCCAGACCGCTGTCGATGACTGGAAAAAGGTACTGACCGCCGGAAGCACGAAGACACCGGAAGAGCTGGCAAAATGGCCGGCGTTGATATCTCGACGGATGCACCGCTTCTCGATACGATCGAGACGATTGGATCGATCATCGATGAGATCTGCGAGCTGACCGAAGAGCTGGGCTGCTGATCCTGTCCGCATTGTAACTCTCTATCAAACAGTAAAAACGGATTGTTCCGTCAGTTTTTGTTACTGGCGAAGCAATCCGTTTTTTTTTTCATATCTTTTTCACGCATTCCAGCACTTTTTCAGAATCGCAGCTGCCTCTGCAATCTCCTCCTCAGAAAGCCCGGCGTACCCAAGCAGCACTGTGCCGCCCTGTGCGGGATCTGCGGCAGCGCCGATGCAGTACCGTTCCAGCCCGTACACGCGCACGCCATCCTCTTTTTTGCCCGCTGCACCGCCTCCGCTTCGGAGAGTCCTCTCGGCAGGTGGACCAGCACATGGACGCCCGCATTCTCGCCGGACACCGTGTACTCCCGCCCAAACTCCTTCAGAAGCCGGATCAGCAGGTCGTGTTTCCCTTTATACTGTGCACGCATCCGGTTCAGATGGCGCTCGAACGCGCCGCTCCGCATAAACCCTTCCAGAATCTTCTGGTCCGTCTTCGAAACTGTCGCGGAAAAGCATCTTCCGTTCTCCTCGTAGGCAGGCAGCAGCGTCTCCGGCAGCACCATGTAGCTGATGCGGATGGACGGCGCAATCGCCCGCGAAAACGTTCCAAGATAGATCACTTTTCCCTCTGTGTCATTGCCCTGCAGTGCCGGGATCGGGCGGCCCTTGTAGCGGAATTCACTGTCGTAATCATCCTCAATCAGATACCGCCCATTTTCCCTCGATGCCCACGCAAGGAGCTGCATCCGCCGCTTCATCGGCATGACCATGCCCATCGGGAACTGGTGCGACGGCATGATGTACGCCAGATCCGCCCCGCTTTTTCCAGCTCCGCCGGCCGCATGCCCGCTTCGTCCATCGAAATCGTACACATCGCATAGCCAAGCTTCGCAAAACAGCGGTAGGCACTGATGTAGGTCGGATTTTCCATCGCCACTTTATGGCCACGCCCTAAGATCACCGAAAGCAGCATCAGCAGATAATCATTTCCCGCTCCGACGATGATCTGCTCCGTGCGGCAGTTCACGCCGCGTGCGTGGTGCAGATAGTCGCGGATTGCCTCCCGAAGACCGTGCTCGCCCTTCGCATCCCCGAGCTGGAACAGGCTGTCATCTGCGTCCAGCAGGACTTCTTTCGAGATCTTCTTCCAGCTGTTCTGCGGAAATCCGCCCGGCGCCGTACCGGTCACGGCAAAATCGTAGCTGAACGGCATCTGTTCCGCGGTATCATCCTCTTTGTCTCCTCTTTCTTTTCATCGAGGCGGTACAGCCCCTCAATCTCACAGACAAAGTAGCCTTTGCACGGCACACTCTCCAGATACCCTTCGGATACCAGCTGCTCATACGCCAGATCCACGGTACTCCGGCTCACCGACAGATAGCCCGAAAGCGCCCGCGCCGACGGCAGCCGCTCCCCTGCACGGATCCGTCCGCCGCGGATTTCCTCGCGGATAAAACCGTAGATCTGCTCATAGAGCGGTGTCTTCCGATGCGGATCCAGCGAAATCGTCAATTCATTCATCTTCCCATCTCCCTGACAAAAAGAACAGCCGCTTGGGATGTCGGTTTCATCCAGGCGGCTGCTCTGTTCCATTTCAAAATTCTTATTTATTTCGCTGCCGGCAGCTTGAAAGAGCTCTTCAGGGATACGATACGTGAACACCAGCGCATCCTCTTTGGAATCTTTTGCGTCTACACAGAAGAATCCGTTTCTGACAAACTGGAAGCTGTCATATGCTTTCGCATCTTTTAAAGACGGCTCCAGATAGCACTCTTTTAATACGGTCAGGGAATTCGGATTCAGGTTCATGGAACCATCCTCGTTGTAAACGCCCTTCTCCTCGTCGATCAGGTTTTCGTACAGACGGCACTCTGCTTTGACAGCGGTCTTTGCTGCTACCCAGTGGATTGTTCCTTTTTACTTTTCTTCCGTCCGGGGAATTTCCTCCCTTGGACTCCGGATCGTACGTTCCATGGATTACGGTAATATTTCCGTTCTCGTCTTTCTCGCATCCGGTGCAGGTGACGAAGTATGCGTTCATCAGGCGGACTTCATTGCCCGGGAACATACGGAAGTATTTGCGGACCGGCTCCTCCATGAAGTCCTCGCGCTCGATGTACAGTTCTCTTCCGAACGGTACCTGACGGCTGCCAAGCTCCGGATTCTCGAGGTTATTCTGTACTTCCAGCATCTCAATCTGGTCTTCCGGATAGTTGTCGATCACAAGCTTCACCGGATTTAAGACTGCCATGGTACGGGCTTTTTTCAGCTTCAGGTCCTCACGGATGCAGTACTCCAGCATCGCATAGTCAACGGAGCTGTTTGCTTTTGATACACCACACAGGTCTACGAACATCTTGATGGACTCCGGTGTAAAGCCTCTGCGGCGAAGCGCTGCGATGGAAACCAGACGGGGATCATCCCAGCCGTCTACGATGCCCTGCTCTACCAGCTTCTTAATATAACGTTTGCCGGTAACAACATTGGTCAGATACAGCTTTGCAAACTCGATCTGACGCGGCGGCATCGGATATTCAAGCTCTCTTACCACCCAGTCATACAGCGGTCTGTGGTCCTCGAACTCCAGCGTACAGATGGAATGTGTAATGCCTTCGATGGCGTCCTCGATCGGATGCGCGAAGTCGTACATCGGGTAGATGCACCAGGTATCGCCGGTTCTGTGGTGATGCATATGGGCTACACGGTAGATAACCGGGTCTCTCATGTTGATGTTCGGTGATGCCATATCGATTTTCGCACGGAGTACTTTGCTTCCGTCCTCGAACTCGCCGTTTTTCATGCGCTCGAACAGGTCCAGGTTTTCCTCTACGGAACGATTGCGGTACGGGCTCTCTCTTCCAGGCTCGGTTAAGGTTCCGCGGTACTCACGGATCTCCTCTGCGGACAGATCGCAGACGAATGCTTTTCCTTTTTTGATCAGTTTTACGGCTGCCTCATACATCTGTGGGAAATAATCGGATGCGTAGTACAGATGATCTTTCCAGTCTGCACCAAGCCACTGGATATCGGCTTTGATGGAATCAACAAACTCGGTTTTCTCTTTCGTTGGGTTTGTATCATCGAAACGCATGTGGAACTCTCCGTTGTACTCCTGTGATAAACCGTAGTTTAACAGGATGGATTTTGCATGTCCGATATGAAGATAGCCGTTTGGCTCCGGCGGGAATCGTGTGCATACATGGTCGTAAACGCCCTCTGCCAGATCTTTGTCAATCGCAAGCTCGATAAAATTTTTTTGGAAACAACTTCTTTTTCTTCCATAATAAGGTCAGGCCTCCCTCGAATCTTTTCGTTTGGAGCACTGTCCCGAAAAGGGCGCAAAATGCTCTGTGTATTCTATCACTATAACACAAAAGCATTCTCCTGCAAAGCATTTTTTTCGGTACACAAAGCCGCCGGAGCGGACCGGTGCCTATTCTTCTGCCTCGTGTGCGGTCACCTGGCGGTGCTCCACGGAGGTCGAGAACACGATCTGCGTCCGCGTCCGTCCAAAATGCTGCAGCTCGCCGATAAACTGGTCGAGCTCAATGGTACTAACAAAAAGGCCCTCAATGAGCATGGAGTAATCACCGGTAACGCAATTACATTCCACGACATTGTGGACCTTTTCAATATAGGGATAAAATTCTTTTTTCTGAACCGGCTCAACCTCGAGGTTGATGAACGCTTTGATCGGATATCCCAAAAGCGCCGGATTTAATTTGACCTGATATCCTGTAATGTAGCCTTCCTTCTCCAGCCGCTCAATTCTGGCGGAAACTGCCGGGGAGGATAAAAATACGTGTTCCGCGATTTCTTTCAGCGGCATCCTGGCGTTTTCCCGAAGAAGATTCAGGATTTTTGCATCGATGTGATCGAGCTCATGGCGCATCGCATCGTTCTTGCTTTTTTCATGTTTCATACGCTGCTCTCCTGTTTTTCACTTTTATACTGTTCAGCATATCACGTTCGCCGTTTTTTTGTCTACGAAAACGTGTCCTCGCGGAAACTGCTTTCGAAAAATAAGTAAAAGTGCCTCTTTCCCTTGGTATTTAAAATCAAATGCAAAAATAAATAAAATTCCACAGTTCTTCTGCGGCGGTATTTACAAATTTCTACCCTGGTGTTATTCTTCCGGTATCGAAAGGCAAGCAAGAATTGTTTCAGACAATATACACAACTCAATGCGTGCAGAAAGAAGGAGATTATTATGAAAACAAGAATTGAAGCAGATTCCATTGGTTCCCTTGAAGTCCCCTCCGACGCCTACTACGGGGTACAGTCCCTGCGGGCAAAACGGAATTTTCCCCATCACGGGAACGCCGATCCACCCGGTCATGATCCAGAATCTGGCGAAAATTAAAAGGCAGCTGCCATCTCCAACCGCGAAGCACAGAGACTGCCGGAGGAAAAAGCGGCTGCCATTATCTATGCCTGTGATGAAATCATTGCCGGCAAATTAAAAGACCAGTTCATCGTTGACGGCATCCAGGGCGGCGCCGGAACGAGTGCTAATATGAACGCAAACGAAGTCATCGCAAACCGCGCCATCGAAATCCTGGGCGGCACCAAGGGTGATTATACCATTGTCCACCCGAATGACCACGTCAACATGGCACAGTCCACAAACGACGTTATCCCAAGTGCAGGAAAACTGACCGTGCTCGATCTGCTCCCGGATCTTCTGCATGCGCTCGAGTCACTCCACGCAGCACTGCTTGATAAGTCCCAGGAATTTGACCACATTTTAAAGATGGGAAGAACCCAGCTTGAGGACGCCGTTCCGATGCGTCTCGGCCAGAGCTTCCACGCTTACGCAACGATGATCGAGCGTGATATCCGCCGGATCGAACGCGCCAGAAAAGAGCTGTTCACCCTGAACCTCGGCGGAACAGCCATCGGTACGACGATCAATGCTTCCGATTACTATCTCCACCACATCGTGCCGACCCTCGCTGCTGTGACAGGCTATCCGCTGATGCAGGCGGACGATCTGTTTGACGCGACGGAGAACCTCGACGGATTTGTGACGATCTCCAACACGTTAAAGACCTGCGCCGTCAACCTCTCCAAGATGTGCAACGACCTGCGCCTGCTGTCCAGCGGACCGCGCACCGGATTCGGCGAGATCAACCTCCCGCCGAGGCAGAACGGATCCTCGATCATGCCGGGCAAGGTGAACCCGGTCATTCCGGAGGTTGTGACACAGGTTGCCTTCCATGTCATCGGAAACGACACCACAATCACGATGGCGGCTGAGGCTGGCCAGATGGAGTTGAACGCGTTTGAGCCGGTTGTCTTCTACTCCCTGTTCTCTTCCATCCCCTCGATGACAGGCGCTGTGAATACGCTTGTGAAGAACTGTATTCTCGGCATTACCGCAAATGAGAAACGGTGCGAGGATCTCGTTTCGAAGAGTGTCGGCATCACAACGGCGCTCTGCCCGTATATCGGATACCAGAAAGCGGCCTCGATTGCAAAGAAATCGCTGAAGACGGGCGAGAGTGTTACTTCTCTGGTTCTGAAAGACGAACTGCTGACACAGAAACAGCTCGACGACATTCTCGATCCGTACGCTCTGACCGGACCGGAACTGCCGGCAGAAGACAATCTGGCTGGCTGAATGTAACTGCTGCTTTCCTTCATAATTCTTAACGATACGCAAAAAGGCTTCCCGGATTTCCTTGCTGTCCGGGAAGCCTTTTTCTGTCGTTTTCTTTTATATCAAACTCTGTTTAGATTCTCGCTACGCCGCTCTTTCTTGCTGCCTCTGCAACGGCTGCTGCCACCGCATCTTTGACACGCGGATCAAAGGCGGCCGGCAGGATATAGTCTGCATTCAGTTCCTCGTCGCTTACCAGTCCTGCAATTGCGTAAGCTGCTGCGACCTTCATTTCATCGTTGATATCAGATGCTCGCACATCGAGCGCTCCGCGGAAGATGCCCGGGAAGCAGAGTACGTTGTTGACCTGGTTCGGGTAATCGCTTCTTCCTGTGCTGACAACGGCTGCTCGTGCTGCTTTTGCTTCGTCTGGGAAAATCTCCGGCGTCGGGTTTGCACAAGCAAAGATGATCGGATCTTTTGCCATCGTACGTACCATATCGTGAGTGAGCGTACCCGGCGCAGAAACGCCAATAAAAATATCGGCTCCTTTGATTACCTCTGCAAGCGTGCCCTTCTCATGGTTGTAGTTTGTGATCTTCGCCATCTCCTCTTTGATCGGGTTGAGGCCGTCGCGTCCCTCGTAAATCGCACCTTTGCGGTCTGTCATGATGACGTTTTTGAGACCCATCGAAATCAGCAGGCGGATAATGGCGATTCCGGCTGCGCCGGCTCCTGAGGTAACAATTTTGACTTCATCCAGTTTCTTTCCAACCAGTTTCAGCGCATTGATGACACCGGCCAGTGTGATCACGGCTGTTCCATGCTGATCATCGTGGAAAATCGGAATATCACAGCATTCCTTTAATTTCTTCTCGATCTCAAAACATCTCGGTGCGGAGATGTCCTCCAGGTTGACACCGCCGAAGCTTCCTGCGAGAAGACGCACGGTATTGACAATATCATCCACATCCTTGCTGCGCACGCAGAGCGGGATTGCATCGACACCACCGAATTCTTTAAACAGCACGCATTTTCCTTCCATGACCGGCATGCCGGCCTCCGGGCCGATATCTCCAAGTCCGAGAACTGCGGTTCCATCTGTAACAACAGCTACCGTGTTCCATCTTCTAGTCAGCTCGTAGCTCTTATTGACATCTTTCTGAATTTCCAGGCACGGCGCTGCCACACCCGGTGTATAGGCAAGACTTAAGGCATCTTTTGTATCTACGGCTGCACGGGATGTCATCTCGAGCTTTCCGCGTAATTCATAGTGCATCTTTAATGATTCTTTTGCGTAATCCATCGCTTTTTTCCTCCATTTCATGTATGAATGCGTCTCATTAGTAATAGGAAGAGATTCACGCGTCACACGGGATGTCTGTTCGCTGCACCCCTATTATAACAAGCGTTCTCTAAATTTCAACCGGTGTTTTGATTAATGAAAAAATTTCCACTTTTCCGCCAAAAGCGGCGGCTTCATTTGCGAAATTTTATCAAAAATACTCTTTTTCTTTCTCTCAGCCGCAGTCCGATCCTGCCCGGAGGCTTTTTTTGCTTTACAGTAAAATTCAACAAAGTTTTTATAAAGCAAAAAATCTGTCCGCCTCCCATCCTTTTCAGACTGGAAAACAGACAGATTTTTTTCTCTTTTACTCCGCCACAATATTCTGCAGCCAGACTCCTTTCTTGACAAGGACAAATCCAATCACGCACTTGATCAGGTCAACCGACATAACCATAAAGTAGATTGCGTAGATCGAAAGTCCGGTAAAACGGCTCAGGCAGAAAGCCACCGGCACACTGACAACCCAGATGAAGACGCTGTCGAACAGGAACGTGATGATCGTTTTTCCACCGGAGCGCAGGGTAAAGTAGCTTGCATGCAGGAATGCATTGACCGGCATGAACATAGCCACTTCCACGATGAAGATTGCCGCCATGTGGCGTACTTCGTCCGTCGTGTTGTAGAGGCGTGGGAAGAGTGGAGCCACGAGCGCCATCAGCGCGCCGATCACAATGCAGAGTAATACGGAAAACGTGATCAGCTTCGTATCGGTATCCTTTGCCTCTTCCATCCTTCCGGCTCCGAGGAGCTGTCCGACGATGATGGCAACGGAATCGCCGAGTGCAATGAAAACGATGTTGAACAGGTTCGAGATCGTGTTGGAGATGTTCATCGCGGCTACGACATTCAGTCCACGCACGGAGTAACACTGCATCAGGATCGCAACGCCGCCGGCCCAGAACGTTTCGTTCAGCATCAGAGGCGTTCCTTTTATGAGAATCTGTTTCGTCAAAGCCGCCGGAACACGGATCGTGTGGTACAGATGCTTCGTAAAACGATATTTTTCTTTGTTTCCGTGCGTGCGGATCAGCACGATCGCCATCTCCACGTAACGGGACAGCACCGTTGCGACTGCCGCGCCGACAACGCCGAGCTGCGGTGCACCGAGTTTTCCGTAGATTAAAATGTAGTTAAAAATCAGATTAACGAAGACAGCGGTAATACCGGCCTTCATCGGAAGCATTGTCTCGCCGCATTCGCGCAGCGTGCTGGCATAAAGCTGCACAAACAGGAACGGAGGAAGTCCGACGAGCATGACTTTCATATAGGACACGCCGTACGAGAGTGTCGCATTCATATCCTGGCTTCCCTGATCTCCTGTCAGATAGAGGCGAATCAGAGGCTCATGCGCACCAAGGAAAATAGTGATTGCCGCTGCCGTCAGGATCACGCCGATCCAGAGCTTGAAGCGGAAGGTGTTTCGCACACCCTCGTCGTTGCCCTGTCCGAAATACTGCGCAGTGAAAATTCCTGCACCGGATACCCCTCCGAAAATGCAAAGGTTATAGATAAAAAGAAGCTGGTTGACAATTGCGCAACCGGACATCTGCTCGGTACCGACCTGTCCTACCATGATGTTGTCGAGAAGACTGACAAAGTTGGTGATACCGTTCTGAATCATAATCGGCATCGCAACGCCAAGTACCATCAGGTAAAACCGTTTGTCCCCAATAAATTTTCTGTGTTTCTGCATGGTTTCCCCCTTTTCTTGCTGTATAAAATAAATGACATAAATCGGAGCCTTTCTGGATTTCTCCAGGCAGGCCCCGAACAGTAATGCTTATTATACACGATTCATGTTTAGAAAGAAAGATCCTTTTATCTTTTTTCTGGCTTTTTTGACATCTTAATTTCAGAGCATTAAACAGCCTCAACAATAAGATAAACATAACTCCCCATATTACCCATGCCGCAAAGCACCCAATTCCCTGATGGCGGATATCTACCATTATTCCAATAATAAAAGGAAGTGACATAAACATAATTACTGCCATTATAAAATCAAAAATAATGTATAACACTATGTTTACCTTCCCTATTAAGAATCTGCTGTTTGATATTCATCCTGTATTTTCTGATTTGCCGCCTGACAAATATTAAGCTTTTCAAACATTTCTTCTGTATCCAGACTTCTGCTGTAGTACGCAGTCATCATATCCGCTGTGATCGATTTTCCAAATCTTCTGGGGCGGCTGTTGCAGATAAACTTCGATGTTGTGTCAATCACACTGTTGGTGTATTCCAGCAATCCTGTTTTATCGATATATATTTTTGAGTTTAATACGTCCTGAAAAGCATTCACCTTTGAATTAAAAAAAATCGTCCCACAGCATGCCGCCCCTGTCTGTTTTTCGTTCTCGCTGTCTATCGCCATTTTATCATTCACTTCTGAAAATAGCAAGGCAGACAAAAACGAGGAACATCGTTCCATGCTCCCCCGTTTCTTTTTCAGTTTTCTTTTAACGCATATAATTAATTTTTACGTCTGCTCTTATGCCGCAAATTTTTCCACCAGCGCCACTGCCACCTTCATCACCCCGGCCAGTACCATCACAAAGATTGGGTTCTTTTTTGCCTTTCTGCAGCAGGATGAGGCTGATGATAAAGATCACGACAAGACTCCAATTCGTCTGCGCCAGCCGGATCACGGTATCTCCTTCACTGCTCCAAAACGCCGTGACCAGAATTGAAATCCCTGCGGAACCGATCATCGCCACAACCGCCGGGCGGAGGGAGTGGAGGATTCCCTGGAGCATTGCCATTTCGCGGTATTTTAAATATAGCTTCGCAAGCAGTGTGACGAGAATACACGACGGCAGAATACATCCAAACGTTGCCGCGAGCGCTCCTGGGATGCCGGCGATTTTAATTCCGACGAACGTAGCCGAATTGACTGCAATCGGCCCCGGCGTCATCTGTGAGATAGTGATCAGATCCGTAAACTCCGACATCGAAAACCAGCCGTGTCCCTGCACCACCTGTCCCTGAATCAACGGCATGGCCGCGTAGCCGCCGCCGAAGCTGAGCAGGCCGATCTGCAAAAAGCTTAAAAATAGCTGAAAATAAATCATTTCACACCCCTCCGTTTAGCCAGAACCGTCCGCAACGCACCGATGGCACCGCAGACCAGTACAATATAGATCACGTTGATGCCAAAAAAACAGGCTGCTGCAAACGCACAGACAAGAATCACCAGCGACAGCGGATCTTTTTCTTTCACAACCCCGGCTCCCATCTCATACGTCACGGATGCAATCACGGCTCCGACGCCTGCCTGCATTCCTTCGAGCATCTGGCTCACGAAAAAATTATCCCGGAACGCCTGATAGCAGACCGAAATCACAGAGATAATCACAAACGGCGGAATAATCGTTCCAATAATCGAAACCAGCACACCAATCATCCCCGCCAGCTTATACCCGACAACAATCGCCCCATTCACCGCAATCGGCCCCGGCGATGACTGCGCAATCGCCACCAGATCGAGCATCTCATTCTCCTCTATCCAGTGGTACTCATCTACAAATTTCTTTTTCATCAGCGTGACGATGACGTATCCGCCGCCAAATGTAAACGCGCTTAAATACAGCGTGGAAAGGAACAGTTTTTGCAGTACCTTACGTTTTTGACTCCATTGTTTTCTTCACCTCATTTTTTCTGTTGTACCTATTCTACCATCTTTGGCACCAAAAAGCGACCCACTTGTTTTCACAAATGAGTCGCTCTTCTCGTTTTCCTATCTTATTTCTCTGCACACAGCTCCACAAACGCCTGCACTGCCTCGTTTGCATTGCCGTACACGCCTGCTCCGGAAGTCATTGCAGACCTGCTCCAATGCCGCGCGGATGGAATCCGGCACGCTGCCGTCGTTGATAAAACTTGCCTCAATATTTTTTGCATCCCGAAGCCCCGCATACCGCTCGTCGGTTCCGTTTTCTGCCACCGACGGCAGGCCTTTAATACTGGCCATCTCGTCGATCTCTTTTTCCTGCATCATAAAGCGCAGAAACTCAACCGCGATCTCTTTCTCTTCGCTGTCTTTGTTGACCGAAAATCCATACCACGGCTGCTGGTACGCGTAAGCGCCCCCTTGTCCCCGAGCGGTGCGTATAAGAATTCGTATTCAAACGGATTTGCGCTGAATGTCTCCGATTTGGATTCTCTCTTTTTCATGCCGCTGACCAGCAGAACAATGCATTGCAGTCCGAACGGCCCTTATATTCGAGCTTTCTTTCCCCCAAGCGAATGACGCATCTTCTTTTTCCCTCACAATCATAACTGTACCTTTTATAATAGTGTCTTTTTCTTCCTGCCCATCTCCTGCTGTTTTTTATATAACGAAAAGATCCCGGTTTCCCGGGATCTTTCTTAGTAAGCTGATGACGGGAATCGAACCCGTGACCTCCGCCTTACCAAGGCGACGCTCTACCGACTGAGCCACATCAGCACTCGCAAGTTGTTTTGTTTTTTGTTAGCTCCTTGCTACATTTGGTATTCTATCAAAACTATAGTGAATTGTCAACAGTTTTTTCTACAAATTTGAAAATTTTTATTTGTCCACAGATTTTCCTGTGTTTTTGACAATTCGCCGTAATTTTTTCGGTCGTTTTCCCATCTCACGAACAGACCTCCCGCACTTTACTGCGGATTCTCTGCAGTGCATTGTCGATTGCCTTCGGCTGCTTTCCAAGTTTTTCTGCAATCTGCGTATAATCGTACCCTTTTCAGATACAATTCCAGCACCTGGTACTCAAATTTGCTGAGCCGTTCTTTGATCCGCTCATGCATGCCGATTACGTTTTCCCGGCTGATCATGATCTCCTCCGGTGTCTCCTCGTCCACCAGGCGCAGCTCCTGCTCGGAAACCGGTTCGCTTAACGAGACGAAGCTGTTCAGCGGCTGATGCTTCTGGCGCTGGGACGATGCCACTGCAGAATACATCTGACGATCGATGCACAGGCCGGCGAAGGTGGCAAACGATGCCTCCTTCCCCGGTTTGTAGTCACGCACTGCCTTAAAAAGTCCGAGCATGCCCTCCTGGATCAGATCCTCGTGATCTCCGCCCACCAGGTACAGCGCCCTCGCCCTGGTCCGCACCAGCGATTTGTATTTGTCGATCAGATAATCGGTAATCTCGCGTTCTCCTGCCCGCAGACGCGCAATCAGCTCCTCATCCGTACAGGTATCGTAATCTTTCACCATCATATCTCTTGTATCCTTCATCTTTCTTCCGCCAGAGCGTAATGTGATTTTCCGTAATTTCTAGCAGCTTCTCTGTCTTACAATCTCATAAGCGAGCACGCCGGCTGCCACGGAAGCGTTCAGAGAGTCGATATCGCCTTTCATCGGAATTGTGGCTGTGAAGTCGCAGTTTTCTCTCACCAGACGGCTGACACCCTCTCCCTCATTTCCGATTACAAGGCCGATCGGTCCTTTGAGGTCGAGATCATACATTCTCTGTCCGTTCATGTCCGCGCAGACAAACCAGATGCCCTTTTCCTTCAGCATTTCCATGGTCTGCACCAGATTCGTCACCTTTGCCACCGGTGTGTAATTTAATGCACCTGCCGACGTTTTGGCAACGGTTGCTGTCAGGCCGACTGCGCGGTGCTTCGGCACGATGACACCATGTGCGCCTGCCAGGTTTGCGGTACGGATGATCGCACCAAGATTATGCGGATCCTCAATTCCGTCAAGCAGAAGGATAAATGGCGGCTCCCCTTTCTCCTCTGCGCGCGCGAGGATGTCCTCAACGGTTGCATAACTGTAGGAAGCCACCTGTGCAATGACACCCTGATGCTTTCCGGTGGTGGACAGCTCGTCAAGACGTTCTTTTTCTACATAATTGATGATGGTATCGTGTTTTTTCGCCTCACGGATGATCGTGCGGATCGGGCCGTCCTGGCTGCTTGCAAGGACGAACAGCTTGTCCACGGTCTTGCCGGAGCGGAACGCCTCGATGACAGCGTTTCTTCCCTCTACCATGCCGCCTGTAAACTCCTCATCCGCCTGCTGTACTTCCTGTTTTCTGTCTCTGTCACGGTAATCTCGTTTCCCCTTAAAGTCACGTTTTTTTCCGTCTCTTCTCTCAAAATTTCTCTTGTCGTTTCTGTTGTTCTCTCTCATATCATTCCTGTTCCAGCGGTCCCAAAAGCAGTGGGAACTTTTGCTTTTTCAAAAGCCCCACTGCCCTGCCGCTTCTTTTTTTATTTTCTGAATCTTATCTGCTCTCACACTTCGCCAAGTCCTGCCCGGATCAGGTCGATCATCCGCTTGTAATCCCCTTTCAGGTACAGATACCCCATCACAGCCTCAAACCCGGTTGCCCGGCGGTAGTCGATCGTGGACGCATTTTTTGCCTTGGTATAAGATTTCGCATTTCTGGCTCTTTTATAAATCTGTTTTTCCTCTTCGGTAAACAGCGGCTCCAGAATTTCAATCATCGCCGACTGTTTCTCCGCCTTTACAAGCCCTGCCGCATGGCGGTGCAGCTTGTTGACCTGCATATTTGCTTTCCGCACCAGAATCGTGCGGATGACGATCTCATACGCAGCATCCCCGATGTAGGCCAGCGTAAGCGGCGAATACATGCGGATGTCATGCTGTTCCAGTCCGAATACCTCCGAAAGATAATCCTTCTCCCCGAAAACCGCCTCTGGAAAAAAGCTCCTCGTTTTCTGTCTCTTTGCCCACTTCCGTCACTTCTGTTCTGTCCTTTCTTTTTTTCCTCATCTGACGCAGCTCGCCCTCCAGCTCGAGCACACGGTTCGTAAGCTCCGTATTCTCCTGCTGGAGTACTTTGATATCCTCGAAAATCGGGTCCGGCAGATGAATGTGATCCATGCTTTTTCTCGGAATCCGCACATCATTCTGCTTCACAATGTGCCCCGGCACGCCGACGACGGTACAGTTCGGCGGAACCTCCTCGATCACAACCGATCCGGCTCCGATTTTGGAGTTTTCCCCGATCGTAAACGATCCGATGATCTTCGCACCGGCGCTGACCATAACATTGTCCTTCAGCGTCGGATGACGTTTCCCGGTCTCCTTACCATTACCGCCAAGCGTCACGCCCTGATACAGCGTCACGTTGTCTCCGATAATGGCTGTTTCTCCGATAATCACACCAGAACCATGATCAATAAACAATCCCTTTCCGATCGTCGCACCCGGATGGATTTCGATACCGGTTTTTCTCGCTGCCCGCTGTGAAATCCACCTGGCCAGAAAGTAATGGCCTTTCAGATATAGCTTGTGCGCCCGTCTGTACTTCAGCATAACACGAAATGAAGGATACAGCAAGACTTCCATGGGAGAATGTATCGCCGGATCCCGCTCCTGAATCACCTGAAATTCCTCTTTAAAATACGCGAAAAAACTCATCTTTCCTCTCCTTGCCTCCTGCCAGGACTTTTTTCAGATTTTTATTTCTTACCATCATTTTGCCCGAACAGGGCATATTCAAAAACGGAGCTGTTTCATCTCCGATAAAGACGAAATAGCTCCGTGGTTCCACTTTACTTTAAGGGCACACCTGCCCTCTTCTTTTCTTTCTGCATAACGTGCAGGACCCGTGCCGGACTACCCACTTTTTCCGCTTCACCCGGCCAGCTTCCGGACGCACTTCAAAAACCCTCGTTTCAGGCAGCTTCCAGCCCCATTTGTCTGCCATTCTCTGTGAAACAATTCTGATTTTCTACTTTTTCCGTTCCAAGCCTTTTTCTGTTTCCGTTTGTTCTAGTTTATGCAAATTTTTCTCGTTTGTCAAGCAAATTTCCGCCGGATCCACTTGCTGATTTCGACCGCCGGAATGACAAGCAGTCCAAGGCCGATCGCCACATCATATTCCAACGCGCTGATCCGCTCAAAACCGAACGCACTCGACAGTGCCGGGATGTAAATGACGGCGGATGTGAGGACAAATGAGAGTGCCATCGCGCCCCACAGATACTTGTTCTGATGCTTCATGTGGAAAATAGAACCTTTCCGTGATCTCATATTGAAGGAATGGAAAATTTCCACCATAGAGAGTGTCAGAAACGCCATCGACATGCCGTCCGGGCTGTTGACGATTTCCCAGCGGCCGGCTTCCAGATAATGGCCGATGAAGTAGGACGCCAGCGTCAGCACCGTAATCACGATGCCCTGAAACGCAACATCAAAGCCGAGGCCGTCCGCAAAAATACCGTCATCCGCATTTCTCGGCGGGCGTTTCATGATGTCTGCCTCACCGTCCTCCATACCGAGCGCCAGCGCCGGGAAGCAGTCCGTAATCAGGTTGATCCAGAGCAGATGCACCGGATTTAAAATCGTAAAGCCCATCAGCGTCGCGCAGAAAATCGACAGCACCTCGGCAAGGTTCGATGCCAGAAGGAACTGAATTGCCTTGCGGATATTATCGTAGATTCGTCTTCCTTCCTCAACCGCTACGATGATCGTCGCAAAGTTGTCGTCCGCGAGCACCATATCTGCCACGTTTTTCGTCACATCCGTTCCCGTGATGCCCATTCCGATGCCGATATCCGCACGCTTGATCGACGGCGCATCGTTGACTCCGTCTCCTGTCATCGCGGTGATTCTGCCTTTCCGCTTCCACGCATCGACAATCCGCACTTTATGCTCCGACTGAACGCGTGCGTAAACAGCATATTCCTCGATTCTCCGGTCAAGCTCCTCATCGCTTAACTGGTCAATCTCGGCTCCCGTTACCGCTTTCCAGCCCGCCTCCAGAATACCCAGCTCTTTTGCAATAGCAACCGCTGTGTCTTTGTGGTCACCCGTAATCATCACCGGACGGATGCCTGCCCCGCGGCATTCCCGGATCGCATCGACTACTTCCGGCCGCACCGGATCAATCATACCGCAAAGTCCTAAAAAGCAGAGATCCTGCTCCAGAAAGTCCGGCTCCTGGGAGGACGGCATCTGGTTCCACGCTCTTCCTGCTGCCGCCAGCACGCGGAGTGCCTGGTCTGCCATCGCCTTGTTCTGCGACAGGATTTCCTGCCGGAATGCTTCTGTCATCGGCTGTTTTCTGCCATCACGCCAAACGGAGGTACACCGCTTCAGAATCTCATCCGGTGCGCCTTTTGTGCAGGAAAAATACGTTCCGTCGTTTGCGCGGTGGATCGTTGTCATGCGTTTCCGCATCGAATCAAATGGCGCTTCCCCGACACGCGGATACTGGACGGACAGACTCTTCTTCGGGCATCCCTCTTTCTGCGCATCGTTGACCAACGCACATTCCGTCGGTTCTCCGACTGCCTCGCCGTTTTCGTCCGGCTCCGCATCGGAGCAGAGTGCCATGACGGATACGAGACGTTTTATATCGCTTCCCTCATGTTTTACCACGGTCATCTTATTCTGGGTCAGGGTTCCTGTCTTATCCGAGCAGATCACCTGCGTACAGCCGAGCGTCTCGACAGCCGTCAGTTTCCGGATCACCGCATTCCGCTTTGACATTTTGGTCACACCGATGGAAAGCACGATTGTGACAACTGCTGCAAGTCCTTCCGGAATTGCCGCTACGGCAAGGCTGACGGCTACCATAAAGGTATTTAAGATGTTCTGCGGCGTCACGCCCTCTTTTTAAAATGCCGACAACGAAAATCACGGCACAGATGGCGAGCACCATCACGCTTAAGATTTTGCTGAGCTGGTTCAGCCGCTTCTGCAGCGGTGTGCTCTCATCCGCCGACTGCGTCAGAACATGGGCGATTTTTCCCATCTCGGTTTTCATACCCGTTCCGGTGATAACAGCGCGGCCGCGGCCATAGACAACGGTGCTTCCCATATAGACCATGTTTTTCCGGTCCCCGAGCGGAACCTCGCTGGCTACGCCGGCGTTCAGAACATCCGCTGTTTTATTGACCGGGACAGATTCTCCGGTCAGCGCTGCTTCCTCGATTTTCATGCTGGCACTCTCTAAAATACGGCCATCCGCCGGAACAGCATCGCCCGCTTCGAGAATTACAATATCACCGGGTACGAGCTCCTCGCTCTTTTTCACTCCCATTTTCCCGCCGCGCATCACCTTCGACGTGGCTGCCGCGATCTCCTGCAGAGCTTCAATCGCTTTCTCTGCCTTGCTCTCCTGCAGAACACCGAGCACCGCATTAATGATGACAACGGTGAGAATAATGACCACATCAGCGTACGATTCGCCTTCATACGCCGATGTGATGCCGGAAATCAACGCTGCGGCGAGCAGGATCAGGATCATCGGGTCTTTCAGTTCTTCGAAAAACCGCTGAAGATTACTCTTCTTTTTCCCGCCGCCAGCCGGTTAGGTCCGTGTTCGGAAAGCCGCCGCGCAGCTTCCGCCTCGGAAAGTCCCTGCTCCGTTGTCTGTAACTCATCAAGAATCTTCGAACTTTTTTCCAGATACTCTTTCATTTCCATCCGTCCTTTCTTCTGAAAACGCTTTTTGCGTTCCTGTGATAAGTTCCCACTGGTACACCGGTCTCTTTCTATATAGAAAAAGACCTATCCGCACCATATTTGTTGATACAGATAAGTCTTGTCATTTCATACAAAGCCAGAAGAAATGCTTTTCTTCGGTTGTTGGCCTTATAGCGTCACGTATGCCGCCGACTACTCCCTTATTCTTCTTCCAGTCTACCACATCTTCCGGCCTTGTGCAATCGCATTTCTCTTTATTCTTCTGCGTTCTTTGCGCATCCCGGGCAGCCGCTGCATCCGCCTGCGATCCGGTCGTCCGGCATCAGGTCGAGTGCCTTGGACATGCAGCAGATCGCCTGTGCGGAAATTCCCTCTTTCTTTCCGGTAAAGCCAAGTCCTTCCTCGGTCGTTGCCTTGATATTGACCTGATCCTCTTCGAGATGAAGCGCCTCCGCCACATTTTTCACCATCGTGTCGATGTATGGCAGGAGCTTCGGCTTCTGTGCAATAACGGTTGCATCGATATTTTCAATCAGATACATCCGCTCCTCGAGCATCTCACCCACTTTTTTCAGCAGTTCGATACTGTCGGCGCCCTCATACGCCGGATCATTGTCCGGAAAATGGCGTACGATGTCCCGCAGTGCTGCAGCGCCGAGAAGCGCATCCATAATGGCATGAACCAGCACATCCGCATCGGAATGTCCCAGAAGGCCATATTCATACGGGATTTCCACACCGCCCAGAATCAGTTTCCGGTTTTCCACCAGTTTATGCACATCGTAACCCATTCCTACTCGCATTGTTCGTTCCTCCGCTTCGTTACTTTCTAGTTAAATCCATACAGTTTCTGCGCTACCTTGTAGGCATAGACTGCAATTTTCTGTCCCGGTTTTGATTTGCTGCTCATAACAGTTCCGAAAATGCCGTGGCGGATGCGGAAGTAATCGGCTGCATCCTCCTGTTTCAGGTATCTCCACAGATCGTTCTTTTTTCTCGAGATTTTCTTCCGTTCCGGAACGCATCATCATCACGGAAGAAACCGTCATAATAATGGTCAGATAACTGATCATATATTTCCGCAGGTACTTCGACAGCCCTTTCTGTTCACCAAGGTAATCGATCATCAGCTTGTTGACACGGATCTGCTGGTCAACTCTGCCGATCATGACTTTCTCGTTAACCGACTGGTCGGCTCTTCCGATAAAGTAGCGGTAGAAATTGACATCGAGATAATACATCGTTTTGACGTACGGAAGCGGAATAAACGCAACCAGATTATCCACATAGAAGGTGTGCTCCGGCAGCTTCATGCCGCACTCTCTTAAAAAAGAAGTCCGGTAAATCAGCGAATGCATCAGCAGATAATGTGTTTTGCCGAGAGCTTTCGCCTCATCCCATCCGAAAAAAGCGGCCTTCCGGCAGCGATTTCGCATAGCGCATCACACGTTTTCTCTTGGCGCCCTCTTTTTCATACACATAGTTACTGATCAGAAGGTCGAGTGTTTTCGGTCCGCGTACGACTTCTGCCAGAACATTTAAAATCTTCTGGTATGCCTCTGGGTTTACCCAGTCATCACTGTCCACAACCTTAAAGTACAGACCCGTCGCATTTTCCACACCCGTGTTGACTGCTCCGCCGTGGCCCTTGTTTTCCTGATGAATTGCTTTTTACAATCGTCGGATATTTTTCCTGATAGCGGTCTGCAATCTCTGTGGTTCCGTCCTTGGAACCATCGTCCACGATCAGAATTTCTACTTCTTCTCCGCCGACCAGCAGCGAATCGATACATTTCTCCATATATGCTTCTGAATTATAGCATGGTACTGCAATTGATAAAATCTTCATCTTTTTTCTCCCTGCTCTTTTTTGCTCTTCTGCCGTTTCAGGCACGTTCCAGATCTGTATATTTTGCGTATTCCGCAAACGCAGACGGAATGGCATATCTTTCAGCCGCGGTTTTCGCATCCGCAAAAATCAATCCGGCTTTTTCTTCCCCTTCCTGCTCCACATCATTTCCTGCAATTTTAATGGCGTATCCTGTGATATGCCACTCGACATGGGAAAAAAATGTGCTTGTACGGCGGCAATGCCTGAATATGAAGCGGCGTCACGCCGAATTTTTCTGCCTCTTCAAGTGCTTCCTGTTCGGAGAGCACGCCATCGAAGTTCGGGAACTCGTAAAGTCCCGCCAGAAGTCCTTTTTTTCGGCCGTTTCCGCACTGCTGTGTGCGCACCGTCCAGAAATAACAGAACGGTTCTGTCTTCGATTCTGCGCGGCTTTGCGCTCTTTTTAAACGGATATTCCATCCAGGTCTGATGCTGTCCCGCCAGACACTGGTCAAAAAAGCGGACAGACTTCACATTTTGGTGCGCCGTTCGGCAGACAGATCATTGCGCCGAGATCCATCATCGCCTGATTGAAGGCTCCCGGATCTTCTGCCGGCATAATTTCGGTCAATTCCGCTTCCACGCGGTTTTTCACGGACTGCTTTAAAATGTCCTCACCGTCCTCCCGGAGGCGTGCCATCACACGAAGCACATTTCCGTCCACCGCCGGCACCGGAATGCAAAACGCGATCGATGCAACGGCTCCCGCTGTGTAATTTCCAATTCCCGGAAGTCCTTTTAACGCTTCGTAATCTGCCGGAAATACACCGTCATACACTTCCATAATTTTCTGTGCGGCCTTCTGCATATTCCGCACACGGTTATAGTAACCAAGGCCTTCCCAGAGCTTCAAAAGCTTTTCCTCGGGACAGACCGCAAGTGCTGCGACATTGGGCAGTTCACGCATAAACCGCTCATAAAACGGCTTGACCGCCTCCACCCTCGTCTGCTGGAGCATAATCTCGAAACCCAGATTTCATACGGGTTCTTTTTTTCTCTCCACGGCAGCACTCTTTTATTTTCGCCATACCATTTCAATAATGGCTTTGTGATTGTGTCCTGCATAGTAATCTCCTGTTAATATATCATTCTTATTTTTGCCACATTTTCCTCCAAAATGCAAAATAAACATTGCGCTCTCACGTGTTTTTGATTAAAATTAATAAATACTTTAAAAGAATAACCAAAACCCTTAAGATATGGAGGAAAAACTCTTGATCGACAGTATTATTTTTGATGTGGACGGCACCCTGTGGGACTCCACAGACGTTGTTGCCAACGCATGGAATCAGATTATGGAAAAAGAAACTGATATGACACCAAACCTCACCGGAGCCGTGTTAAAAGGCCTGTTCGGCCGCCTGCTCCCGGATATCGCCGCCGTCATTTTCCACGAATATCCAAAGGATCGCCAGTTAGAACTGATCGAGGCATGCTGTGCCAAAGAGCATGAGGCACTTCTTGCGACACCGGCTCCTGTTTATCCGGGACTTGTCGATGCACTTTCTATTCTTTCCAGACATTACCCGCTTTATATCGTAAGCAACTGCCAGGCGGGCTATATCGAAGTTTTTCTGGAAGCCACAGGCCTCGGTCACTATTTCAAAGGCCATCTCTGTCCTGGCGATACCGGAAAGGCAAAGGCAGACAACATCCGTACAATCATCGAACAGAACCATCTGCAGCACGCGGTCTATGTCGGCGATACCGACGGCGACTACAAGGCGACACGCGAGGCCGGAATCCCGTTTGTCCATGCCGCATACGGTTTTGGTCAGACCGAAAACCCGGACTACACCATCACTTCCCCGATGGATCTTGTCACACTGTTCGTACCGGAAAATTAATTTGTAACAGTTTCTTCATAAAAAATACGCATTCCTGTTTTGATAACGGAATGCGTATTTTTTATGTTCTATTTCTTCTTTTCTCAGCTCTCGCCCTTACCTGGGTAATCATCGTCACCCGTATGGTCTCCCTGATCCGGTGCGCTCGGCTCCTGGGTCGGTTCCGGTGTGGACGGGTCTCCGTCGGTGCTACGGTCGGCTCCGGCGTAGACGGGATCTCGGTCGGTGCTGCGGTCGGTTCCGGCGTAGACGGGGTCGATGGAGTTGATGGAGTTGATGGAGTTGACGGCGTTCACGGAGTCGTCATCATCATCGTACGTGTAGGATGGCGTTCTCGTCGGCGTTACTGTCGTGGTATTCGTCGTATCATTGACATTTTCGTCATCTGCTTCCGGTGCCTGTGTCACAGTAAGCGTATCTTCACTTACCTCATAAGCTTCGGAATAATAAATGATAACCGGTGTTCCGTCATCGACATTGTCATATAATGCCTGTGCCACTGCAGTCGGAAGTGCAACAGATCCTGTCGTCGATCCTGCAGTCAGATACAGGTTTTCCGCCGAAACTACTTCTCCAGGAAGCATCGTAGAAACCAATCTCTCCGTTGAACGGAATCCAGGAATCCACATCTCTTTCCCAGGAATAGCTGCCGTCTGCCTGAAGCTCTCCGTGCAGTTTTTTCTGGCTTTCTTTTGCTGCGGTTGTGTAGATACCCGGCTTCGTGTAGCTGCTCTGCTCCATCAGACCGGTTACACAGTCACCGTCGACAACCAGATTTCCATCTTTGTAGAGCCAGATATGCTGACGGCTGGCATCAACCTCAACATACGTCTTGCCGAATCCGTTGTTCTCTGTGGAAGCAGCAAACTCTCTCTGCGCATACTGCGGCTCTCTTGTATCTGCTGCGTGAGCATCTACTTCTTCTGCGATCTTTGCAATCTCCTGCTCCTGATCCACTTTCCATCCGTAGCCTTCCTGGCTGATGGTCACGCCGCCTTCGATACCGGTTGCCGGGAAGGTGTGATCCTTGCCATTGGTATCGATCGCTGCCGCAAGATTTGCCACATATTCTTTTACTCTTTTCATTCCACTGGTTTTCATCTTTGGAATAATTTCCATCCGCATCGACTGCCAGCCAGTCTTTCATGGTATTCCCGTCAAGAACCTGTGTTGTTCCATCCGGCATACTGTATGTGATGCTTGCGCGTACCAGTTCATTTAACTGATCCTTCTGTGCATTCAGTGTTTCGTCATCTGCTGTTACCAAGGTTCCGTCGTAAACGCCTGCTTTTTCAAGATCCACTTCGGTATCCGCATTGATCAGCGCGTTTTCGATGCACTGTTTTGCAAGGGTAAGATCCATTCCCTCACCCATAACAGCATCCACAATCTCAAACTCATTGTTCTGGAAGGTGATGTAGGCGCTGGCCGGTGCATTCTCACCGTCTGCGGACTGGAATTCGTCAAATCCATCAATCACCGCATCCAGTTTTTCCTGACTGTACTGCATGGTGACCTGGAATCTTTCTCTTTTCCGCCATTTCCCAGAAACCAGAGGAAACTGTTCTGTTTCTTTAACACGCTCTCCACGCTGCCGTCTCCGGCGTAGGTGTAGTCGATGTCTTTTCCGCTGACACTCTTCGTATCATTGTCTTTGAATTTTACATTTAAGGTATAATTTGCAGCCTGCTCTTTGATTTTCGTTTCTGCCTCTTTGGCCGTCATATCCGAGCAGTCTACTCCGTTGATGGTTGTTCCGTTGAAGAAATAATTCTGGTAATGGAACATTTTGCTTCCATAGAAAAAAGCCTCCCACAGCAATAACAGCAACGGCTGCAACGGCGATAACCGCACCGCCTTTTCCCTTTTTTTCTGCGGTTTTGCGCCATGCGGAATGTACTCTTCGTCGTCATCCTCATAATCGTCGTAGTCATCATCCTCATCGTCTATTTCCGGCATTGGGATATGGCCTACCGTGTCGCTGACGAGGCGCTCCATTGCGGCTTCCACCTGATCACCAAGCACTTCTTTCTCCGAACCCTTGGTCTCTGTCTTCTCTTCTCCCAGCAGATCATCCTCATCTGCGAATGGATCGTTGATGATCAGATCATCATCCACCATCACTTCTTCCGGTTCCGATTCTGTTTTTTCCGCCGGATCGTCATCAAAATCAACGAGACCTTCCAGTTTTTCGGTTGTCTGGCTTACACGTGAGACTTCCTTCGGTGTCTCAGCCGGCGTCTCTTCGATTTCTTCTTCCTCTTCTGTAAATTCCGGAATCTCGATGTCCTGCGTCACAGGCTCCACTTTGGTCTGCTTCATTTTCTGCTTCGCTTCTTCGTCTTTTGCACGCTCAGTTGCCTCAAGGACACTTCGCAGATTACTTAAATTTGCAGTCTCATCCGGGATTCGATCTTCGCTTTTTGTTTCTTTGCTTTCAAATTCAATGGAGTCTTCGATGTCTGCCAGTTCTTCCTGGAATGTTTCACCGCTCTCCTTTTCCGCCAGGTCACGGTCAATCTCTTTTTTTGCAGGGCAGCCCAAAGTTTACCGTCCTTTAAATCATCATCTTCAAACTTCATATTTTTTTGCTCCTCATAGTTCTGTGTCTGCACTTTACTTACTTCTCTTCTTTTTTTCCTTGTTTCAACTCACAGTCGGTATTTTCACGGAGTCTGACATGTCGAAAATAGTTCGACTGTGATTTGCCTCATGCCAGTGGAGGATACCGATTTCTCTCCTCCCGCCACTACCGTTATGTTTCTTTTAACAATTCATCCCACCGCTTTAGAAGCGGGGGGACTTCTTGTCTACTGATGTTAAAAATGCCCCTATAGATTTCTTCTTTTTTGTCCAAGGGCACATACACTGTTAAGTATATCATAAAATTCGACAAAAAAAAGCAAAAAATTTGGTTTTGGCAAATTTCTCACTTTTTTCGTAAATCACCTGTGGACTTCGTAAAAAAATATCTTCTGTAGCGCTTCTCCGAGGAAAATTCCAAGGGCAATTGCGCCTGCCGCGGTCGCTGTCTCTAAAAGATACGTTCCAACCATGTTTTCCGGCCCCATAACGATCGAGTAGACGATGCGGTACATACCGGCTCCCGGCACCATCGGGAGAATGCCCGGGATCACGAAAAGGATCACCGGCGCTTTGAAATGACGCGCCATTGCCTGGGAAACCAGGGCGACGGCAACGGCGGCAAGAAAGTTCTTCATCAGAATGCCGTCGTTGAATACTTCCACGATCAGATAGACCGCCCAGCCGATCATACCGACACCGGCCGTGTAGCATTCCAGCTTTTTGGTGCGTTCAACAGTCTTGAAAATCCCCAGATTGCAACCCAGGCTCCAAGGGATTTCAGGATGATTTCACCTGCTATTCTCATATTTTTGCTTTAACCTCATCTTTTTCTGTATCGGTTTTCTCTACCGCACCAGCGGACGGAGCAGCAGCATGCCAAGTCCCACGCCGATTGCGATGGCCGCAGCGGTTACAAACGCCTCAAGCATCCGTGCCGCACGAAATGTAGTCGCCGTGCAGGGTATCATACACCGCATTCGTGATCGCCACACCCGGTACGAGGGGCATGATCGATGCAATGATAATGACGTTCAGATCCATGGTCCCCGGCAGGTAATGAACACAGAGAATAGATGTGACCGCCAGCAAAATGACCCGATACAGTTCACAAGAAACGACTGCATCCCGGCTTTTTTCCTCCGTAAACACCGATTCCTGATATAAAACCTGCAAGTGCAGATGCCAGCACTTCGTAGAACCCGGCTCGAAACATGATTGCAAAGCCTGCGGTCGTCGCCATCATCGCGAGCAGATTTTTTTAATTTCCGGCTTGGCACGATAGATATCCCGCACCCGGTGGAACAGCGCATCCAGGTCGATATTTCCTTCGCAGAAATCGCGGGAAAGCTGATTGACCGCATGGATCCGGTTCAGATCCGTTGCACGGCTCTCTACGCTGCGCATAACAGTCATGGAATCCATCGACGGGTCGTCGAGTGTTACCACAAAGCCGGTCGTCAGCGCCAGTACATCCGCTGTTTTCAGGCCGGACATGCGCAGCATCCGCAGCATGGTATCCTCCACCCGCCACGTCTCCGCCCCGCTTTCCAGCAGGATTTCTCCCGCCATGACCGCGGTGTCCAGCAGCAGTTTATAGTCCATAGTTTTTGTCCTCTCAAATGTAACTCATATTTCACACATGCCAAACGATTGTACCATGAAGCAGTGTTCACTTTCAAGATAATTCTATGCAAATTCGGCGATATCCGGGCGTTGGGATGTTCCGATGTTCACCCGCGCCATTCACAAATCTTTTCAAAGTTTCTTCAAACTCCATTCACACTTTCCTCACATATGACAACTATACTAAATGTATCAAACCAAAGGGACAACAAATCATCTTCCTCTATCTTTCAACCGTTGTCCCAACCTAATATTCTTTCCAATTTATATAGATTTTTCTTTTTCATAATGCCGGTGTTTCTGCCAGAAGAAATACCGGCCCTCCTTTTTTATCCCCCAAAAAGAAGTGCCGACATCCCGTCTATGTACTATCCTTCAAATTTTACAACCAATGTCTTGTCCCCGACCGTCTCGGACAGCATTCCGGTAATCAGTGTTTTCGCCTGTTCCTGTGCCATCGTTTCCAGGTCATCCATTTCTTTCGTCTGCTGCTCTACATCCTCCTTTCGCACTCGCGATTGCATCCATCGCATCTTCCTTCCGCTCCCAGTTCAGAAGCGCTGCCTTCTCATCGTAATACTGGATGGAATCATTGTCGATGGAAATATCAAAAATCTCCACTGCCGGAAGTGTAACTGTTACTTCTGAATCCGTCACCTCCGTATTCGCCTTCGAGAGATCCACGCCCGCACGTACCTCTGCACGGTATGTCATATTAAACGCCTTCTGCGTCAGAAACGGAATCGACCCGTGCGAGTAATGAATCAGCCCGTTATAAATC
>VOFC01001937.1_pt1 | contig 56753 bp, 85 predicted proteins | sample 5384161 | NCBI WGS metagenome assembly VOFC01 (sample SAMN12384722, study PRJNA508395) | human gut metagenome | isolation source: healthy gut B | host: Homo sapiens | reverse complement strand
GCATAGTAGATAAGCGGTGTATCACATCTCCAACAGAACGGATAGCTGTGTTCAAACTTAGGTGCATTGAACAGCTGTCCTCTTTCTTCAAGATTTACAAGAATTTCTTTATCAACATCTTTACAGAATGTACCTGCCCAAGGTGTTTCCTTAGTCATTTCACCCTTACCGTCAACAAGCTGTACGAAAGGCAAGTCGTACTTTCTGCCGACATTCGCGTCGTCCTCACCGAATGCAGGGGCGATATGAACGATACCTGTACCGTCTGTAAGAGTTACATAACTGTCGCAAGTTACATAATAAGCCTTTTTATCAGGTGTTACGAAATTGAACAACGGCTCATATTCCTTGTATTCAAGGTCAGTACCGACATACTTTTCAACCACTTCATATTCTGTATCAGGGAAGTTTGTCTCAACAAGTGCCTCTGCCAAAATAAACTTCTCGTCACCTACTTTAATTTTTACATATGTTTCAACGGGGTTTACACAAAGTGCAACGTTTGACGGAAGTGTCAAGGAGTTGTTGTCCAAGCAAGGAAGTATGTGTTTTCCTCACCCTTTACGATAAACTTAGCAGTAGCACTGCGTTCTTTAACGTCCTTGTATCCCTGTGCGACTTCGTGTGAAGAAAGCGGAGTACCGCAACGCGGGCAATACGGAACGATTTTGTGACCTTTATACAAAAGTCCCTTTTCCCAAATTTGCTTTAATGCCCACCATTCAGACTCGATAAAGTTGTTGTCGTAAGTTACATAAGGGTCGTCCATATCAGCCCAAAAGCCGACTGTACCGGAGAAATCTTCCCACATACCCTTGTACTTCCATACGCTCTCCTTACACTGCTGGATGAACGGTTCAAGACCGTATTCTTCGATTTGTTCCTTGCCGTCAAGACCAAGTTTCTTTTCAACTTCAAGTTCAACCGGAAGTCCGTGAGTATCCCAACCGGCTTTACGAAGAACCTTATATCCCTTCATCGTGCGGTAACGCGGAATCATATCCTTAATAACACGCGTCAAGACATGACCGATATGCGGTTTTCCGTTTGCTGTCGGAGGTCCGTCATAGAAAGTATAAACCTCTCCTTCTTTTCTTTCATCAATACTCTTTTGGAAAATGTGATTGTCTTCCCAAAATTTTTCGGTTTTCTTTTCTCTTTCAACAAAATTCAGATTTGGTGAACCCTTATTGTACATTATATTTCCTCCTTAATAAAACAATCTATCATAAATATTTTTACTTAGCATAACTACTGCTTCAGCACGAGTAAGTGTGTTATTCGGTCGAAAACTACCATCATCGTAACCTTCTAAATTTGCATCTACCAATGGTTGAACTGCCCAATCCGGAATTTCATCAGCATCGGTAAATTCAAGCTCTTTGTGCCAATGTTGATGAGTCGTTCTTCCTACAATTACTCCTGCCTCAAGGCGTGTTATAGGCTTGTCAGCACCGAGCAACGTATCAGAAATGGTTAAATGTTCATCAATAAGCTCACTATATATCGCATATTTAACATACGGCATTGCCCATTCCGGAACATCGGTATACGGCACATCAATATCTTGCGTTGTTGTTTCGTTAATCATTTTTATAAATTCTGCCTTTGTTACTGTATTGTCCGGACGAAATGTACCGTCTTCATAGCCGGATATTTTATCTAATGCAGAAAGTCTTTCTATATAGTACCATGCCCAATGAAATGCACAGTCAGGATGAAAATAATAACCTCTTAACATCGGTATATTGCCTTCTTTTGCTATCCATATATTTTCAAAATCCAAATCCTTATATGTTGAAAGCTTTTCTAAATCCTCAACACTCCATCCATATTCTGCATCATCTATTGTACTGTTGCCAACCATAAGTCCGCTGAAATAGCAGTTTATTATTTTGAATCTCCATACACCGCTCCTGCTATTTCACCTGAAGATTTATGTCCGTCAGTTCTCGGCGACCTCGAAATACAGTTTTCAACGGTGCCGTAATTCAACTTACCCACTATACCGCCTGCTTCTATGCCTTCACTAACCAAATAGCAACGGCTGTAACAATTTCTTATTATTCCACCTGTATTATCTCCTGCGATTCCTCCTACGGCACGTCCATAACGGACCCTTATAGTTATTTCGGCATAACATTCCTCAATTATACCGCCGTTATTAAAGCCACAAAATTCCTCCTATGCCCGAATGTTTTGTATCAATATCATAAGGGTTCTTTTTTTTCTGATTTTGCAAAACACCTTCGTATCGTACCCGTATTTTCTCCTGCTATAGCTCCTAGATTTGATGTACGGACATATGCTTCACCGGTATCTCCTTCCCCCTGCAGTCCTCTATAAGTCCGTTATTTATCTTTGCTATCGCGTCCCTCACCAATGTGTTTTTTAAATTCCGTACAATACCATTCTCACCAACAACATCGAAAAGAACAGCATATGAATATGCTCTATGTCCATCACCGTCAAATACTCCCTGAAAAGGCTTATCCTTGGTTCCGATACTTTCATTTCTTACCGCATCCCCATAAAAATTACTATGTTCGTTTAAATCCGTAGCAAGTTTAAAAATGCACACCTATTCCTTCATCACCGCAACCCACCACTTGCATATGATTGTATTCTTCCCACGAAGTAATTATATACGGGTCATCTTCTGTACCGCTGCCGGAAGAAAAACTTTCGGCTGTTTTGTAATAGTGTGTATTTCCACGAATATCATAATTTTATCATAATTTGCGTTCGACGTAATCGCTGTCAACATTACAAATGCAAACGCCATAATTATTGTAAAAGTTACTTTTTTCATAATTAATCACCATAAAAAAAAAAGCTTTCGTCCTGCATAACAAGACGAAAGCCAAATGCTTCGTTATACCACTCGTCATACCAACATATGCGTTTCCTTTTACGGAGAAAACCCGTCACAGTCTACTCGGCAAAGCCTTTCGGTGTGAAACTCGGAAGTGATATTCAGCCATATTTACTCACCGCCATGCTCTCACCGTCCATAGCTCGCTCTGTGTTTTCAATATGACATACTGTCTTCGTCATCGTCTTTATTGTTTTATTATATTACAAAATATTTTTTTAGTCAACAGTTTTTATTGAAAAATTTCCTGTCTGCCAATGTTTTTAGTCGATATTATCGACCATTTTCATAACATTTGCACAAAGTGACTTAATCTGCATTTTATACTGTTCAATCTCGCCTTTCAGTGAAAGCATTTCTTGATGGCGTTTCATATGTTCATCATCAATCTGACGTGCAAGATAAGACGCGTCAAGCTTTGCTTTACTGATAATTGCATTCGCCTCTGTTTCGGCATTTCTCTTTGCGTCCTCGGCGGCTTGCTTGGCAATGTCAATCGACTTCTGCATTGTGTTTTCCATTTGCTTGTAACGCTCCACCGTTTCGGTCAAAAGTCCGATTTTATCTTTAAGCGTCTGATTTTCTTTACACAAAAGTTCGTAATCCTGTATTACAACGTCAAGAAAATCGTCAACCTCATCACAATTATAGCCCTTGAGTTTCTTTTCAAATTCCTTATTTTGAATATCAATAGGTCTTAGCACAATGCTCCCCCTCCTTACACGAACTTCTCCACAGTTATGTGAAGTCTTCCTTTCCTGGTATTGTTCCCAATATCCTTTAAAATAAATCTTCCGTAATTGCGTATGGATAATAAGTCACCCTCACCGACTTGCTTTGAACGGTCAAGCACTTCTCGGTGATTCAGTTTTACATATCCCGAACTTATTAATTTTTCCGTATTTCCTCTTGATATATTAAGTGTCGCCGCAACTACCGCGTCAAGACGCAATGACGCACATACGCACATTTTTTCGGTCGTTTTTCGGTTTAGGCGGTATAAAGTCCGCCATATCAACGATTTTCGTATTAACACCCGCATTTGCAATCTTATTCACGTTTCGTGCAACACATTCCGCTATATCAGACATTACAAACACATATGCACCATCATCATCTGTCAAAATATCGCCGGTTTTACTCCTGTCGATGCCGAGCGACATAAGCGTACCGAGATAATCCCTGTGCGTCAGTTTACGAAACTTCGGCACATCAAAACGTATAACGGAAATCGGCACTTCGCTTTCCTCAGACTCCTGCCATTCGGGAAATACGCAAAGCACCTTTCTTTCCGCATTTTCATAACCGCCGAAAACAACGTATTATATCCGTACGGAATTTGAAATTCGTCCTCAATCACGGCAAGTTCACCGCCGTCAAGGAAATCGGAACATTTCATTTCACAATGCTTATCGCAAAGCGAAAACAAATCGTTTATCCTTGCAATAAGCAACTTATGATTTGTATTCATATCCACCTCATATACAAAAAGGGTGGTAATATCCCATACCACCCAGCCGTATTTTGTTTAATTATAAGCAAATCCGAATATCGGATTACATAAAGTTCCAATCCATACCGTTTTTAACGTGTTCTTTCATTGTATCGCCTGTTATATCAATATTTTTCGAGCGGCAACAAAAATACCCTCTGATACACGTCTGACTTTTCCGTTTACGCCGTAAGCCGCACCTGACATAAAATCAACAATTCTTCTTGCTTCTTCATTGTCAATCTGTCCCACATCAAAAAATAACAAGTCTGCCCTCTTTTTATTTCATTGGCAACATTTGTCGAATCGTTAATATCGGAAGGTCTCATTATCTTTATTCTTGAAGATGATGTAGGATTGATAGGCACTACCTTTGAGAAAGTCTTTTTCGGAGCAGACTGCTGCGAACTTCTCTTTGACACGCGCGCTTTCTTCGTCTTCTGTCTCTTCTTCATCATAATAGTCGTCATCATAATAATCGTCTTCACTTTCAAAGCCTAAAAAGTGCTTTACTGTGTTTAAAAACCCATTTGTCCGTATCCTTTCATTATTACTTATTTTGAGAATAATCTCTTGCACCGAATATGGCACTGCCGACACGAACCATATTTGCTCCGCATTCAATGGCAGTTTCAAAATCCCCACTCATACCCATTGATAGGTATACCATATTAACATTATCATATTTTTTTTGCTTTATGTCAACAAAAAGTTGTCGCATGTTGTCAAAATGTAATCTGTTTGTAACAGAATTGTCAGTTTTCGGTGCTATTGTCATCAAACCTTTAACTTTTACGTGCTTTAATTCACCGGCATATTTTAACAAATCTTCAACTTCTTCTTTTGATATACCCGATTTTGTTTCTTCGCCGGAGATATTTACCTGTATCAAAATATCCATATCAAGATTATGTTTTTCCGCCTGGCGTTCGATTTCATCCATAAGTTTGATTGAATCAACCGAATGAATAAGGCAAACCTTATCAATGACATACTTAACCTTGTTTGTCTGTAAATGACCTATAAGATGCCACTTCGCAGGCAAAACGCTGTCATATTTGTCCCTTACCTCCTGTGGCTTATTCTCGCCGATGTCCGTTACACCAAGCTTTATAGCCTCGTTCATCATTTCGGCAGGGTGAGTTTTTGTAACGGCAACAAGCGTTATATCTTCACGTTTGCGTCCGCTCCTCTTAGCCGCCGCACTTATTCTCTTTTCAACTTCTTCAAGATTTTCCGCTATACTCACTTTTATCATTCCTTTACCTATCTTTCACCGACAACAATTCTCTCCATCTGTGAAAGTTTATTTTCCGCGTTGTCTGTCGATTCGATTATTGCATATCCTGCGTCCGTATTTGTAAACAAGACATCGCAATAACAGTCATGCTCTCTGTTTTCTTTTTTATTCCTATGACCTTCTTAGATCCGTCGTCTTCCGTTCTGACAGACTGTATCGGCACTTTGTAGCCCTCATAACTTTCAAAAAATCAAGTCCACGTCCACAAGTCTGTAAGAAAACGCACTTTCAAGATATGTCGGGCATTTAACCGTCAATATAACTCTGCCGTTTTCTTCGGCTGAAACGGAATTTATACTGCCCTTAACAACTGCGTCCGCCATATTGTTAAACCTAAGTTTTACGTTATCGCCGACTTCTCTTCCCTCTATGGTATCTGACGGTATATCCATCATAACATACCAAACATGGTTATTAACAATTTTGCACACCGCACCGCCGGCATTGATTTTATTGTCAATCTTCTGTATCTTCGGTGACTGCGACAAACCTTCAAAATATGAAACATCATAATTTTCTATGTCATTCGGAACAAGCTCCGTTTCGTATCCGTCTACATAAGTTGTAAACACACCCGAAATCTGTGCATAAATATCCTCTTTGTTTACGCCGATACTGTTTAAAATCTGCTCTCGCTGATTTTCAAGCTCCTGTTCTGTGTTATCCTCCGCAAGCTGATTGCTTTGTCTTAGGCTGTTAATATCCTTCTTGTATTTTGCAATAGAAAGAATATCGTTATCCTGTGCCGCGTCAATTATATCATTTTCACGCTCGTATATGTTATTCTCCAAAGTGTTTGAATCAAGCGTTGAAATTGATTCTTCACTTTTTCTGTTTTTTTGTCTTTTTTATCTTGTTGTCAACAACGGTAAGTTCTTTAATGCTGTCATCGCTGACATCGCCGTAAAACAAAGAACCGATTGTACTGTCTTTGCTGACTCTCTCACCCTCCGCAACGGAATGATAAGCCGTTCCCTGCACTGCGTGAATACATAACCCATTCATCGCGTATAATAAAACCGTTTGTATTGATAGCATTTTCTTGCGTTATATAGCTTAATTTCTGCGTGTTTATCGGTGTGACGGCATATTTAATACCGTATCCTACCATAGCGGCTATCGCTATACAGATTACTATGATAAAGAATTTCTTCATCTGTTATTTTCCCCTTAATCCACAAAAAATGTTTTGTAGTTTCTGTCAATATAATTATATTATATAATTTTTTTCGACTAAATACAATAGCAAACATCATTTTTGTGATTTAAAATATAAAATAGCCGATGCGGAGTCATATTTTTCACCAAGTATTGACAATTTTTCTTTCACAAAATCACTTTTACCCTTTTCAAGCACATCAACAATCCACGTCATAAACAGCCGTTCATCTGCATTTTTTATTTTTTTCAAACACACCGCCCGATATTTCTCCGTTATGCTGACGGACATATTCAAAATATTCATTCATAACCGCACCGACAAGTTCATCAACCGTATACAGTTTATACGGATTTACGCCGAATATATTCGCCGCAATTTCAATACCTTCAATAAGCTCCTTTGAATATGCTTTTTCTTGCAGCTGCGTAATCTCTTGCTTTAAAACTGTATAAACCGCCGCTGAATTTGCCGAACGCTTTCATACAGTCGTAATATCCGTCCTGTATACTTTTTTTTCTTATTCCGTCCCTGTCAAAATCAAATGTCCCCGTCTGCGGACGTGAGCATTTAATATTTATCACATTCTTACCGGCAAGATTAAAAGTTCTGTAAAACCCACTCCCTTTACATCTATCGCAATAATATTGTCAATCCCTTTTCAAGCAGCATATTAATCGGCATATTGTTTGACACGCCGCCGTCTATGAATTTCTTTTCATCAATCGTCCTCGCCTTAAATCCCGGAAAGCACGCACTCGCCATAAGGTATTCGGTCAGTTTACCGTAAGGTATGTCTTTGATAAAATAATAATTTTCGCTTTTCTCCGAAAGTGAAAAAAGTCGCTATACCGAAGTCAATTTCGGAATTACGAATTTTATTCTCGTTAATTATTTCATTTAACAGATTTTCAAGCGGTGACATATCAAGTCCGTTGTTACTGTAAATTTCTTTTGCGATTTTCATTAAGTTTTTGACTTTAAAAAGATTTTCGTCATTCTCCATTTCTTTCGGCAACAATATAATATCGTCAATCGCAATTTTGTTCCATAATCTTTCGGCTTTTGTTTTACTGCCTTGCACGAAAAGCGCACCGTTTACCGCACCGATTGAAACACCCGACACCGCCGAAACTTTAATTTTCAGTTCTTTAAGTGCTTTCCATACACCAATCTGATATGCCCCTCTGACACCGCCGCCGGCTAAGACAAGTCCGTATTCCATATTTACCCTCCAATCCGATAAATGCCGTTATATAAAACATTTGGTGTGCAAAATATGCACACCGCCAGAAAGTCAATAAATTGTCCGAACGTGCACAATTCTCGTCTTTATAATTAACAAAACAACAGGCAAGCCTATCTTTGATATACGGCTTGCCTATGCACTTCTGCGAAAATAAACTCTAACGTACACACGTACGCCGACGAGTTCATTTTTGCAAAATCCGAACTAAATTCCCGACATCTGTCTAAATTATTAGCTGTTATATAGTTTTGTATAAAATCCGTTCTTGGCAAGCAATTCATTGTGAGTACCCTGTTCAATAATTCTGCCCTTGTCCATAACAAAATTAAATCAGCCTCACGAATTGTTGAAAGACGGTGAGCGATAATAAAAAGCTTGTTCTGCCTTCCATCATCTTTAGGAATGCCTTTTGTATTCTCTGCTCCGTCATTGTATCGACATTTGAAGTTGCCTCGTCAAGAATAAGTATTTTAGGATCTGACAGCATCGCACGCGCAATAGTCAAAAGCTGTTTTTTGACCGCTCGACAAATTTCCGCCGTCCTCTGTAATCATTGTATCATAGCCGCTCGGCAAACGCTTGATAAAGCCGTGTGCAGACGCAGCCTTTGCGGCATTTATAATTTCTTCTTCTGTCGCACCCTCTTTACCGTATGCGATATTTTCTTTTACAGTACCCGCAAACAACCAAGTATCTTGAAGTACCATACCGAAATTCTTACGCAAGCTGTCACGCTGAACAGAATCAATAGCCTGTCCGTCAACGAATATAGTACCCTTATCCACACCGTAGAAGTTCATCAAAAGATTTACGATAGTTGTTTTACCTGCACCCGTAGGTCCGACTATTGCTACTCTTTGACCCTGTTTTGCAACAATATTCAAGTCTTTGATAAGTTCTTTATCCTTATTATATGAGAAATCAACGTCTTTAAACGTAACTTCACCGTTTTTAACTTCAATTTCGGGTCTGTCCTCGTCGGGCGTTTCAGGCTCAATTTCGCCAAGCGCGAAAATTCTTGCCGCCGCTGCCTGTGCAGATTGAAGTTGAGTCAAAATACTTGTCATATCGTTAATCGGACGTGCAAACTGTGTAGCATAAATCAAGAAACTTGATATTATACCTACCGACAAATGTCCAGCAAGCGCGGCAAGTCCGCCAAGAACGCCGACAGAAATATACGCAAGGTTATTGATATATCTTGTAGTCGGATTGACAAGCGATGAGTAGAATTGAGCCTTTTGACCGCAGTCGTAAAGACGAGAGTTTATCTCGCCGAATACTTCACTGCTCTTGTCCTCATAACCGAATGCCTTGACAACCTTTAAATTGCCGACCGTTTCCGAAACATAACCGTTAAGTTCACCGATAGTCTGTGCCTGTAATCTGAACATTTTACCCGAATTAGTCGCAATCGCTTTTGAAACGAATATACAAATAATCGTAATAACAATAACACAAAGTGTTATTCTCCAGTCAAGCAAGAACATCAAGACAAGCGAACCGACAACCGTTACGATACCCGAAAACAGCTGTGTAATTCCCTGCAAAAGACCTTCGGAAACTGCGTCTATGTCGTTTGTAAGACGGCTGATAATATCGCCGTGTGAATGACCGTCAAAAAATTTAAGCGGCAATTTTGAAATCTTGCCGAATGCGTCTTTACGCATTTTTTCAATCGAATGGTTTGAAAGTGCGTTTGTAAACACTGTCATTCCCCATGTAAACAAAGCATTAAGCACATAAACCGCAAAAAGTATTCCTATAAATTTCGCAACCATAGGAAAATCTACGTTATTTTCGCCTTTGATAAAGTCGATAGCTCTACCCGAAATATACGGTGCAACAAGCATAAATATGTTTGCAAGCAATGCCGATATTATAACCAAAATAAGATATTTTCTGTTACCCGCAATATAAGAGTTAAGCTTTGAAAGTGTTTTATTGTTTTTCATCATTTTACCCCTTTCTTAGTCAAGCTGTTCCTGTGAGTAACAAATTTCCCTGTAAATATCGCAAGTATCAACAAGTTCTTTATGTGTACCTATTCCGACAATTTCACCGTCGTCCATAACCGCAATTCTGTCCGCGTCTTTCACCGAATTTACACGCTGTGACACGATTATAACAGTCTGACTGTCGGTATTTTCTTTAATAGCACGTCTTAAATTTGCGTCTGTCGCATAGTCAAGTGCGCTGGCGCTGTCGTCCAAAATAAGTATAGGCGAATTTTTGATTAACGCACGTGCGATTGTAATACGCTGTTTTTGACCGCCCGAAAGATTGTTACCGCCTTGTGAAACGAATGTATCAAAGCCTTTTTCAAGTCTGTCGATAAATTCGGTTGCCTGCGCCGTATCAGCCGCATGACGCATTTCTTCCAACGTTGCGTCTGCCTTTGCCATATGAAGATTGTCCTCTATTGTACCCGAGAAAAGTGCCGCTCTCTGCTGTACAACCGCAACAGTCTTTCTAAGCGTGTCCTCATCGTATTTCTTTATATCCACGCCGTCAATAAGCACTTCACCCTTTGTCGCGTCATAAAAACGCGGTATAAGGCTTATAAGCGTACTCTTACCGGAACCTGTACCGCCGATAATACCGATTGTTTCCCCCTTTTTTAATCGTCAAATTAATATTATCGACAGACGGTACTTTACTGCCTGTATATGTCAATGATACGTTTTTAAATTCAACCGCATTTTCACCGTTTTGAGTAGTATTCTTTTCGCCGTATTCAATAAGCGGCTCTGTTTCAAGAACTTCCCCACACGCAAAGCCGACGCATATGCCTTTGTGTACAAAACAACAAGGTTTGCAACGACTATCATAGCGTTTAGAATTTGCGTAATGTAGTTGATAAATGCGATAACTTCACCCTGTGAAAGATGACCTGTGTTTACACGAATACCGCCGAAATAAATAACCGCAATAGCCGCAAGATTCATTATAATAGTAGTAAGCGGATTGGTAAGTGCGGCAATTTTACCGACTCTTATAGCTGTATTTGCGTAATCTGTATTTCTGTCTTTAAATCTTTCTTTTTCACGTTTTACGCCTGCAAACGCACGAATTACACGCACACCGGAAAGATTTTCACGAAGTACCAAAGTAAGCGAGTCAAGCTTTTTCTGAACAGATTTATAAAGCGGTACTGCCTTGAACATTACAAGGAAAAGTACGAGTATAAACAGCGGTATGACAATCATAAATATAATCGACAGCTTTAAGTCAATCATAATCGCCATAACAAGTCCGCCGACACACAGAAACGGCGCACGGATTACAAGACGTATAAGCATTGCAACCGCCGATTGAAGTTGAGTAACGTCACCTGTAATTCTGTTTATAAGTGACGGCGTACCAAACTTATCAAGCTGTGCGAATGACAGTGTACCGATTTTTTTGAACATCGCATTACGCACATCTGTACCGAATCCCTGTGACGCGATAGACGCACTGTACTGGCATATAAACGCAAATATTACACCGAATGTCGCAATGACAAGCATTAATATACCCATTTTAATAATATAACTTCTGTTACCCATGTTAACTCCGTTATCAATCAGCAAAGCCATAAGAGTCGGAATTAGCAACTCCAACACCGCCTCGGACAATTTAAAAACGGTCCGACTGTAAGCTGAAGCCTGTACGGTTTCAGAAACGGAAATAGTTTTTTCAATATAAAACACCTCTTTTGTGAAAAATCAATATCCTTTTTATTTTATCACTTTTTCTAAAAATATTCAATGAAAAATGTGCATTAATATTAATATTTTCACTCGCCTACATTCGTAATATGTAACGGACGTATCTTTATATATCGGTATGACGACAGCGGTCTGCAATCCGCATCATACGAATGTGCCGCAACAAGAATTGACTGCGGTGTTCTGTTTCCTGCGTCAACCACAACCGGAGAATGGTCAAATCTTTCTTTGTCGGTAAATTGCAGCTGAATAATGTCGCCGTTTTGAATTTGTGATAAATCGGTTAATATCGCTCTCGGTCCTGCACCGCGGTTGGTAGTTAAAAATCTGTATAATTCGTCAACTCCTGTCCATGCCGGTGCTCTGTTGTTTACAGAAATGTAGTACCAACCGTATGTCGGCGTGTAGTTCATAACGCCGCTGCCTGCATATATGCACTGTGACGCAAAGTTTGTACAATCACCGCCCAAATCAGAAAAATCATAGTATTTCGGATTTCTTCCGTATGCCCACTTTTTTCGCGCATATGCAACCGCATTCGCTCTGTTATATTCCATAAATATCATTCCTTTCTTTTTGTATATTAATATAATATGGAATATAGGCGGTTTTGTTAATGGGTGATAAAAATACCACCACTCCGTCACTTCGTGCCACCTTTCCTCAAGGAGAGGCTTTTTAGGCTCCCCTTGAAGGGAGCTGTCAACGCAGTTGACTGAGGGGCGGCAAAACGATAATATTACGTAGGGGCGACCATTGGTCGCCCGAATAAATAAAATTTTGTTCGTAAGGGACGCTGTCCCGACGTCCCACATATTTTATAAAATCCCAACAAAAATATTTTTCAGTATTGAAAAATGCTTTATATTGGTATATAATAAAATTAAATAAATATAGGGAGGAATCGCTAATGAAAATATTGGTAACAGGCGGTGCAGGATACATAGGCAGCCACACTTGTGTCGAACTTTTAAATGCAGGTTATGAAATTGTCGTACTTGACAATCTTTACAACGCAAGTGAAAAAATGCCTTGACGCAGTAAAAAACTTACAGGAAAGGATTTTCCGTTCTACAAAGTAGACTTGCTTGACAAAGAGGCAACAGAAAAGGTATTTGCAGAAAATAAAATCGACGCAGTTATTCACTTTGCCGGTCTAAAGGCAGTCGGCGAATCTACAAGAATACCGCTTACATATTATGATAACAACATCACAGGTACACTTCACCTTATGCAGGCTATGGAAAAATACGACTGCAACAACATCGTATTCTCATCATCAGCTACTGTTTACGGCGATCCTGAAAGAGTTCCTATTGTTGAAACTGACAACAAAGGTGACAAAATTCTTACAACAAATCCTTACGGAACAACAAAACTATTTATCGAAAGAATTATGACAGACGCTCAAAAAGCTAATCCAAAGCTATCTGTAACACTTCTTCGTTACTTCAACCCAATCGGTGCTCACGAAAGCGGTATTATGGGTGAAGACCCTAAGGGTATTCCGAACATCTTACTTCCGTACATTGCACAAGTTGCAGTAGGTAAACTTGAAAAAGTTCACGTATTCGGTAACGATTATCCTACTCCTGACGGTACAGGCGTTCGTGACTATATCCACGTTGTTGACCTTGCAATCGGTCACGTTAAGGCTATTGAACATTGTTCAGACAAGGAAGGCGTACACATCTACAACCTTGGTACAGGTAACGGTTACAGCGTTCTTGACATTGTTAAGGCATTCTCAAAGGCTTGCGGTAAGGAAATTCCTTATCAAATCGACCCAAGAAGACCGGGCGATATTGCCGAATGTTATGCAGATCCTGCAAAGGCAAAGGCTGAACTTGGCTGGGAGGCTAAGAGAGTATTGACGAAATGTGTGCTGACAGCTGGCGATGGCAGTCAACTCACCCTGACGGTTTCGGTGAATAATTGATTTTAAGAGTTGTTTTAGATTTATTCCAAAACAACTCTTTTATTTTCAGACAAAGAAAGGACAAACAATGGAGCTTACAAAAGAAATATGGACGCAATCAGATTATGACGAATTTGCGGAATACTTAAAAACATTGGCTGACGAAAAATACAAAAAATTCAGTGACTCGCTTGTTCCCGGCGGAACGCAATCTATCGGTATTCGTGTACCCATCTTGCGTCAAACGGCTAAAAAACTATTTCAAAAGGTGACTACGCGTCATTCCTTAATTGCAAAAAACAACGCATACCGTGAAGAAATTATGATTAAAGGCTTGGTTATGTCGCTCATAAAATGCGACTATCACGAAATGCTCGGCTATATCAAGCAATACGTTCCTCAAATCACAAGTTGGGAAACTTGCGACATTGTTTCATTTAAAGGATTGAAGAAACATTTAGATGAATTTTTAAATGACGTTGAATATTTTATCTACAACGAAAATCCATGGATTGTACGTTTTGGTTTTAAATGCCTTATGGAATTTTATTTGACCGATGAATATATCGACAAAGTGCTCTCATACGTCAACTCGGTAAATTCAGATTTCTACTATGTTCAAATGATGCAAGGCTGGCTCGTTGCAACAGCCGCCGCAAAGTGCAGAGATAAAACAATGAAATTTCTTGAAAGCAACGATTTAAACGCAACCACTCAAAATATGGCGGTACGAAAAATTCGTGAATCGTTAAGAATATCAAAAGAAGATAAAGAACTTGTTTTACAGTTCAAAAAATAACAGTAGGGTGCTTGCCATACTGTTATTTTTTATCTTCTCTGTTAGCTTTTTTTTTTCGGTTGTCTTCCCAACCGAGATATGTCGCCTCAAGACGGTATATCGGCATACCCTGTTCAGAGAAGCGTTGTTCATATTCAGTCATAACGTTGCCCTCAAACTTTGAATTATGCAAATCAAGACTGATATTTTCAAGCTTGAAATTTTCCTCCGCAAATGAGTTAAGCGAAAAAATCAAACAAAGCCTTATTATCGGTTTTAAACCAAATATAATCGCCCTGTTTAAGCACGGCTTTATATCTGTCAAGAAAACGCTTATGAGTAAGTCTGCGTTTTGCCTGTTTGTTTTTCTTCCAAGGGTCAGAAAAATTGAGATAAATACGTCTTATCTCGCCAAATTCAAATATATCTTCAATTTTTTCCGCATCCATATCCATAAACAAAACGTTTGTAAGTTCAGCTGCCACAGTTTTTTCCATAGCCATAACTATAACGTCCTCAACCTTTTCAATCGCAATAAAATTCACATCAGGGTACATTTTTCGCCATACCGACAATAAAATTACCCTTACCGCAACCGATTTCAATATGAATAGGATTATCGTTACCGAAACGTTCCGCCCATTTCCCCTTATATTTTTCAGGTTCTTTTATCCAAATATCACTGCAACGTTCCATTCTTGCGTCACAATTTTTCTTTTTTTTCATTCTCATATTATTTTTACCTCAAACACAAATTTCTCATTTATTATACTATAACAATAATTTTTTTTTACAATATATTTCTCAAATATTTTAAAACCACAAAAAAATCGGACGCATATGCGTCCGATTTTAATATTGTTTTATGATTTATTTAATTAAATCCCAAAGCATTGAAAGCATTGTAGCAGCCTGTGCTCTTGTTGCATTAGCCTTTGGTTGGAATGAACCGTCATCCATACCGTTGATAATACCCAAACCAACTGCATTGTTTACATCTTCAACAGCCCATGCTGCGATGTCTGATGCGTCTGTAAATTTCTTATCGGCAGCCTTAGCCTCAACATTCTTATATGCGGCAGCCTTAGCAACCATTGATGCCATTTCTTCTCTTGAAATTTCCTTATCGAAATCTTCAACAGTGAACGGAATATCTTCTGCAATTAGGTTAGCGTTTTGAGCGGCTTTTACGAATGGCATTGCCCAGTGTTCGCTTGCCAATGATGAATCTGTATCAATCTTTAGAGCGTTTACGATAAGTGTTGCAAACTGACCCTTTGTTACAGTTCCGTCAGGAGCGAAGTGTGTATCGTCCATACCGTTGATAACGCCTGCTTTATACATCTTATCGATGTATGTCTTACCCCAGTGACCTACAACGTCAACGAACGGTGAATCTGTTGATGGTGTTGAACCTGCAACAGGTAGAGCAGATTCGTCAAATGCCTTTGCCTTGTATGAATTTGAAACAAGTTTAACATTTGCGTCCGGTTGAGTTGTGTACTGTGAATTAGCAATATGGTCGTTCATATACCAGCTGATATGTGGCGGTTGGTTGTAACAGTTTGTATCTGTTGCTGATGAGTTTCTGTAAATATCATCATGTGCAAGAGTATAGAAGTTATAATTTGTTGCATATGGTGTTTCATATAGTCTTAGAGAATATTGATATACAGTCTTATCTAATTCAACTTCAACATCCTTATCAAAGTTACCCTTGATTGTTGTCTTTTCTTTCTTTGTGTCTTGACCTGTGATTGCGTAAGAAACAATTTCTTCTCTCCAGTCACCTAACAAGTCAGCTTGTAGGTTCGGATTACCCTTTGTTGAGTTGATTGAGTGTGAACCCTTACCCTCGAAAATCTTATCGAATGTCTTTGTATTGTCATTCCTCTTTGTTACAGTAATTTCTTTACCTGCACCGTTGTGGTCTTGAAGTTCATCCTGTAAGTCGCCTGTCCAATAAATTCTGCCGTTCATAGCAGCCTTTAGATCAGGAAGTTCGTTACCGTTGCTGTCCCAGTAACCTGATGAACCTGCACCCCACATAGCGTACCAAGAATCGCCGTAACCGATATTGGCAATCATAGCACGACCTGTATCTTTGATACCGTTGTGAATTTGATAGAATTCGCCTGTCTTAGCGTTTTGAAGTGAAATACCCCATTGATGACGATCATTAGGAGCGCCTTGAGCAGCAGCTGCAGCCGAATTTTTAAATATTGTATTAGATGTGATGTATGGAGAAAGTTGTGGACCTTTCAAATCAAACACTTCACTGTCTGCACTGTAATCCTCATAAGCTTTTAACCATTCAAGACCTTCTTTAGTTGGGTCGAAGTCACCAAGGTGCATAGCATCACCGTGCTCTTGATATGTACACCATAGAACCGAACCGTCGTTATCCCATGTCAAAGCACCGTAGAAAATTTCGTCCTTACCGTCGCCGTCAACGTCACCTGCTTCAATTTGGTGGTTACCTTGACCGATATAGCCGTTATTCTTTGATTCGGCTGTATCAAATGACCATTCCATCTTTAGCTTGCCGTTCTTAAAGCTGTATGCAGCGGCACCTGTACGTCCGTTAGATTTGAGATACCCTTACCGAAGTAATAACCTCTTGCAAATACAGCAGACGGTGACTGACCGTCAATATAAGCTATTGTACTGTTATATCTTTCCGAACGGTTACCGAAATCATCACCGAATGTTAGTGATGCAGCATTTGAGCCGACAGTATTATTCGGGAAATAATCTATTGTGTCAAGAGCCTTACCTGTTGTACCGTCAAAACACGTTACATAAAGCGGACCTTGCAAGTTTTTACCGCCGTTTAGAGCAGCCCAGCTGTTTTCGTATGTTTCGCCCTTTGATGCATCACCGATTACGTTACCTTGACCGTCAACAGTACCGTCAGCAGTTCTCACCATAACTTCTGCTCTGCCGTCACCGTCAAAATCGGCTACGTTAAGCTGAGTATCGTGTTGTCCTGCACGGATATTGTAACCCATGTCAATTCTCCAAAGCTGAGTACCGTCAAGTTTGTAAGCATCCATATAAACCTTACCGGTTCTGCCGCCTGTAGCGGCGTCCTTAGCGTCTGAAGGGCTCCATAGCATTACGATTTCATATTGTCCGTCACCGTCAAGGTCACCGTATGATGAGTCACCCGGTGTATATGAACCGTAGTATATGCCGTTTCTGTCCATTTGTAAAACGTCACTTTCAGGAGCTTTAGCCAAAGGAATATCAAGGTATCCGTTCTCCCATACGCCTACGCTGTCTGACATTTCGCCGTTTGCAACTACTGTATACTTATCGTTTACAGTACCTGACGCGTCAACAAAGTTTGTAACCGCACCTTCGTTAATCTTTTTCTTGGTTTCTGTAAAGAGTAAATGTAGTGTCAGCAGGCTCTGTTGCCAATCTTCTCCATGAAATAAGTACACCGTCGTCAGTCTTTGTCGCAACGACACCTCTATCAAGGTTTTCCATGTTTCTTGTGATTGCACTGCCGGCAAATGCACTTTGCACTTGTCATAGGAGCAACTACTCCTACTGCCGCAACCTGAGCAAGAACCAAAGAAAATGCACCTAATTTTCTTAGTTTTTTCTTTTGAATTTTTAAGCATTTAGTTATCCTCCCTCTTTTATATATACTTTACCTATCCATTAAAGCATAATAATCATTATCTATATAATATCATATTTCACAAACTTTTTAAAGTGTTTTCATAAATTCAATGTATAATTTACAGTGTTTTTTGTTCAAAATGCGATTGAGGATTTTTGTTTATATAAGCGCAGAACACAAACGAAATGCCGTTTTCAACGTGTTTTTCGGACACATTACCGAGCTCCCACACCTCATTTTCATCAAGATTGTCGATAAAAACATCCGCATTGCCGTCGGAAAACACCTTTGTTATATATGCACTGTCACAGTACGGCAAAAGCTGTCTGTAAACCTCTCCGCCGCCTATGACAAAAGTATCGTCACCGCCGTATTTTCCGATAATCGTTTTTATATCGTGAACAACCTCCGTGCCGTCACACTTTAAAATTTTTATCGGTTGTAAGTACAACGTTTTTTCGATTTTTAAGCGGTTTTGCGTTAGGAAAGCTCTCCAACGTCTTTCTGCCCATAACAACCGTCTTACCCATTGTTTTCTCTTTAAAAATTCCATATCCTCGGATATGCGGAACAGCAAATTCATACCTTTGCCAATGCCCCACTTTTCATCAACCGCCGCAATTATTTTCATTCTGTTTCGTCCGGAAATATCAATTCCTGTGCATACGGAAGTGTTCTCGCCCAATCAATGAATGACTTTGACCATTCTGTCAATTTGTGAAATCTTCTCTGACCTTTTGAACACATCGCCAAAAGATTTTCGTATGTCATTGTAACGGTTCTTGTCTGCTGCCACGCTGACGGCAACCATCTGATAAGTTCTTTCCAATATGCCTTATCCTTTGTTTCAAGATACTTTACACGCATACTCTCCAAAAATTCTATATGCTTGTCTATCACATCACCAAGTTTTGTACCGTCATAATCAAGCTCTGAATTGTAATCGTCAATTTCAAAACACTCGGCAGTAATAGGTGTTGACGCAAGTTTGTGCATTGTCGATGTACTGTTCGCGGTTGTACCGACCTTATACGTATCAAATTCTTTCCACCAATAAAGCGGACCTGTTATATCAACCGACACAAAAATCTGACGCATAAATTTTCTGTGTTCACTGCCCGATTTTATAAGTCTTTGCGCCAAATCCAAATCGTTTTCACCAATTACGACTTTTCCGTTCTCCTCAACCGTATCATTTTTTTACGCCATGATTCAAGAGGGTTTCTCATACCTTTAAGCGCACGTTTAAAGCCGTAAACCTCTGTATTTTCAAATTTCATTTAGTTACCTCTTTTCATTTCGATATACTCGTCAAATGTACACATTCTGTCCACGATTGTGCCGTCCTCACGAATATCAATAATTCTGTTTGCAACGGTATTCACAAATTCGTGGTCGTGTGACGCAAATATAACGTTTCCCTTGAATGCTTTCAAGCCGTTGTTTACCGCAGTGATTGACTCAAGGTCAAGGTGGTTTGTAGGCTGGTCAAGTATAAGTACGTTTGATCCGTACAACATCATTCTTGAAAGCATACATCTGACTTTCTCACCACCGGAAAGCACGTTTACCTGTTTGAATACATCATCACCCGAGAACAACATTCTTCCCAAAATCCTCTTATATACGATTCGTTTTGAGTTTCAAAGCCTGCCGCACTGTATTGTCTTAGCCAATCCACAAGATTTAGTTCACAGCCGTCAAAATACTTAGAGTTATCTTTAGGAAAATAACTTCTTGACGTACTTACACCCCACTTAACAGTACCCTCGTCCGGCTCATCTTCACCGGCAAGTATTTGCATAAGTGCAGTGATTGCAATTTCGTTTTCACCTATTATAGCAATCTTATCATCATGATTTAGTGTGAATGATATATTATTAAGGAGTTTTTTCACCGTTTACAGTCTTTGAAAGTCCGTCAACGGTAAGCAAATCGCGTCCCGCTTCTCTGTCCATGTCAAAGCCGACAAACGGATACCGCCTTGACGACGCAGGCAATTCTTCAACTGTAAGTTTATCAAGCATTTTCTTACGGCTTGTAGCCTGTTTTTGATTTCGACTTATTCGCAGAGAACCGCTGAATAAAAGTCTGCAATTCTTTAATTTTTTCTTCAGCTTTTTTATTTTGTTGCTTGATAAGTCTTTCCATCATCTGACTTGACTCGTACCAGAACTCATAGTTACCGACATACATCTTAACCTTTGAATAGTCAATATCAACGATATGCGTACACACAACATTAAGGAAATATCTGTCGTGCGATACAACTATGACTGTACCCTCGTAATCAAGCAAGAAATCTTCAAGCCATTCAATAGCCTGCAAGTCAAGGTGGTTTGTAGGCTCGTCAAGAAGGATAATGTCGGGGTCACCGAAAAGTGCCTGTGCCAAAAGGACTTTAACCTTTTCGTTACCGCCAAGGTCAGCCATCTGCGAATACATAATACTTTCGTCAAGTCCAAGACCCTGCATTAGCTTTGACGCATTGGAATCAGCCTCCCAACCGTCCATTTCCGCAAATTCCGCCTCAAGTTCAGCCGCTTTTATACCGTCCTCGTCCGAGAAATCTTCTTTTTCATACAACGCGTCTTTTTCTTTCATAATATCATAAAGACGCTTGTTACCCATAATAATCGTATCAAGTACAGTGTACTCGTCATACGCAAAGTGATCCTGTTTCAAAACCGACATACGACAATTTGGATCGATAGACACTTCACCGGTTGTCGAATCAAGTTCACCCGAAAGAATTTTAAGAAAAGTCGATTTTTCCCGCACCGTTTGCACCGATTACGCCGTAGCAGTTGCCCGGTGTGAATTTTAAATTAACGTCCGAAAACAGATTTTGTCCGCTGAAATTCAGACTTACGTTTGTTACTGTAATCATTAAATATTTCTCCTAATTTTTATTGTTGATTTTATTTTTCAATTATACTATAATAATGTTATTAATGCAAGTATATTATTATAGGAGGAAATCAGAATGTTAAATATAGGTTGTCACTTGTCAGCCGCAAAAGGCTATATGAATATGGGTAAAGAGGCAAAGAGCATTGACGCAAATACTTTTCAATTTTTCACGCGTAATCCACGCGGAGGTAAAGCGAAAGCTATTGACGAACAAGACGTAAAAACTTCCTTGAATTTATGAAAGAAAATAATTTTTCGCAAATTCTCGCTCACGCACCGTATACGCTTAATGCGTGTTCCAATAAAGAAGAAACTCGCGAATTTGCCTTAAATATAATGGCTGACGATTTAAGACGTATGGAGTATACACCAAACCAGCTTTACAACTTCCACCCGGGCAGTCACGTCGGACAAGGCGTTGAAATCGGAATTGATTTTATCGTAAAACAGCTTAATACTGTACTTACACCCGATATGACAACGACAGTTTTGCTTGAAAACAATGGCAGGTAAAGGTACAGAAATAGGTCGCAGTTTTGAAGAATTGAAAGAAATCCTTGACGGTGTTAAACTTGATAATAAAATGGGCGTGTGTATGGATACTTGCCATATTTATGACGGCGGATATGATATTGTCAATGACCTTGACGGTGTTCTTGATGAGTTCGACAGAATTATCGGTCTTGACAGATTAAAAGCAATTCATATGAATGACAGCAAAAAATCCTTTTGCAAGTCATAAGGACAGACACGAAAAAATCGGTGAAGGCAGTATCGGTTTTGATACTATGGTTAAGATTATCAACCACCCTAAATTACAGGGTATTCCGATTTTGCTTGAAACACCGAATGAGCTCGACGGTTATAAAAAAGAAATTCAAATTCTTAGAAAATCATATACTATGTAAAAAAGCACACATGATTCAAGAAAAGACGAGGAAACAATCATTCCTCGTCTTTTTTTTTTTTTCATCTTCTTCAAATCCTGTTCTGAGTCTACGACTCATTCCACCTCTGCCGTTATGTCTTTCTTTCCACTTGTTCTATCAAATCTGTATCTATATTTTTCAATGCAAAAATCTATACATTGATTTATAAATTCATTTCGGCTTATATCAATTTCCATAGCCCAATCGTTAATTTCCTGTAACATTCTGGTATCCAATCTAAGTGAAATAACTTCTTTTTTCAGGTTTTTTAGGTTCAAATTTTTTCAAAGCGATTCCTCCTCTTGACACAATTATATATTCTATGCTAAAATAATCCTATATATTCTTATATTGAATACATATAAGAATACTATTTAAATATATAATTTAAACATTGCAAAAATAATACTATATGTAGTAGGAGGAAATTATAATGGAAAATCAAACAGAAAACACAAATGTAACAACTGAAAATCAGCAACAATTTGAACTGCTCCACAAATCATTTTGCAGAGAGTGCGGCACGATGATTAGTGAAAAGGCTGATATATGCCCAAACTGCGGTGCAACACAACACAGAGCCAAAGTAATAGACGATACACCGTCAGCAGGATTGAAAGTATTGTCGTTCTTTATCCCTCTTGCCGGATTGATTTTATTTGTTGTTCAAAGCAAAGACACTCCTATATCAGCTAAAGAATACGGCAAATGGGCTTTGATTGGTTTCTGTACGGGTATCGCTTTTAGTATTATATGGTATTTTGTAGTGTTGGCATCTGTTTCAAGTATGTTCAAAGCATTTAGTTTTTAATCAAAAAGGGGTGTTTATATTATGAAAAAATATTAACAGTGGCATTGTCGGTAGCTTTATTGTTGTCAACAACCGCATGCGGAACAAATTCCGAACTCGAAGAATTAAAGCAAGAAAATGAACAATTAAAATCACAGTTATCAGACACAGAGGAAAAAAACCGACTGAAAAGCCAACTGAAAAACCAACCGAAAAACCGACTGAAAAATCAGAGGAACAAAAAACTTCAGATATTCAACCAAACTCCGACAACGCTTACGAACTTTACCGCCGGCAACTACGATTGCCCTGCCGATATTCCGGCAGGTAAATATGACGTTGTAGCTATAAGCGGCAGCGGCAATTTCACAATAAAAAAAGAGAAGATGGACATACCCAAACAAGTGAAAGGCTTGGAGTTGATGCCGATGATGAATTCTATATTAAAGAATATAAAAACGCTAAATTACTTGACGGAAAAGCACTCGAAATCAGTGGAACTCTTAGAGTTCAATTAAATCCTAAAGATTAATATGTTTTAAATTTATTTTGAATGGAGATTTTAAATATGAAAAAATTACTGACAATCATATTGTCTGCAACCTTGATATTGTCCACAACCGCATGCGGATTCAATTCTGAGCTTGAGGCATTAAAAAGAAAAAAACGAAAAACTCAAAGCACAGTTAGAAAGTTCCGAAAAAAGGACACTCCAAAACCTACGCAAAATTCAACACCAAGCCCAACAGAAAATCAATCTGCTGACAATAATTCTACATATGAACTTACCGCCGGCGATTATGAAATTCCGGGCGATATTCCGGCTGGCAAATATGACATTATAGCTATAAGCGGAGATGGCGAATTTATACTGGACGGAAACGACAATTTTATAGATGAACGTATGAGTTCAAATGCCGAAGAAAATTCAGATGCTATCAAAGAACGTAAGAACGCATCATTAAAAGACGGCAATTCTATAACCATAAATTATAACCTTAAAGTTCAATTAGTTCCAAAAAATTAGTATTATACAGAATGGAGATTTTGCATATGAAAAAAAAAATATTAACAATCACTTTATCTTTATTGTTGTTGCTCTCAACAACTGCGTGTTCGTTAAATCTTGGATTTAACTCTTCAAAATATGAACTTACCGCCGGTCATTATGACGTGCCGGATGATGTGCCTATCGGAAAATATGATATTGTAGTAACCGATGGACGAGGTGTGTTTACTACTTTCGACGCTGATGGTTCATATGATATAATTGAAGGAATGGATATTGAGGGCATTGAAGGTCGTATTAAAGAATATCACAATGCTAAATTGAGTGTGTGAGATTATTTCTGTAAATTTAATTTTTCTATGATAAAATACTTAGTTTTATTTTGGCAGATAAGCAAAATTCAGCTTATCTGCCTTTTTTGTAATATAGCACGGATTTTCTTCCGCGTCAAGAGCGGTCTTGTAAAAGACCGTATTTTTTACACTATATAAATATAAAAATATATGCTAAACAAGTCGTCCATCATACATAATTGACAGTTCTCCGTAAACTCTGCCCCAATTTCTAAGTGGCATTGTCCACTTCTTTGTTGCTTCAAAGGTTGCCAAATACAGTGCCTTTAAAAGTGCGGTATCGCTTGGAAATACGCTCCTTTGGCTATTCAATCGACGAAGTACGCTATTAAGGCTTTCTATTGCATTTGTTGTATACATAACTTTTCTGACTTCTGCTGAAAATTTGAACATCGGTGATAAAACATCCCAATTTTCTTCCCATCTTCTCATCGCATTAGGATACTTTTCTTGCCATTTTTTTTGTGACACTCTGCATACGTTCGTATCCGCTTTCTTCGTTCGGTGCATGGTATATACTCTTTAAATCATTTGCAAATGCTTTTTTGTCTTTTTCCGCTACATATTTCAATGTATTGCGCACTTGATGGACAATGCAACGCTGATACTCCGTATTTGGATAGGCTGCTGCTATTGATTCCTTTATCCCTGATAAACCGTCTGCACATAATATTAATATATCTCTAACACCACGATTTTTGAGTTCATTTAAAACTCCCAGCCAATATTTCGCACTCTCATTTTCGCCAATGGTTATGCTTAAAACTTCCTTCTTACCCTCGTCATTTACACCAAGAATTATGTATGCAGCTATCTTTTTTCACTATATGCTCATCACGAACCGAAAAGTGGATTGCATCAATGAAAACTATCGGATACACAGCTGATAAAGGGCGTTGTTGCCATTCTTCTATTTGAGGTAATATTTTATTTGTAACTGCGGTTACCATACTTTCGCTTACCTCAAAACCATATATATCTTCCACAATATCAGAAATTTGTCTTGTTGTCATGCCCTTTGCAGACATAGCAATGATTTTTTGTTCTATTGCAGATATGTCCTTTTTGCGTTTTTGCACTATCTGCGGTTCAAAATCACCGTCACGGTCTTGTGGAACATCAATAGGTATCTCGCCATAAGAACTACGAAGTTTTTGTGTTTTACTCCATTTCGATAATCCGGATTGTCACTGCGTTCATATTCGTCATAGCCTAAATGTTCATCCAGTTCAGCTTCCATCATTTCCTGAATAGTACCGCCTAACAGATCCTTTAGTGCCTCTTGAATATCTTCTGCTGTCTTGATGTTGTATTCCTGAATCAATCCGGCAATGATATTCTTCTTTCCTTCACTCATTCTTTCTCGTCTACGTCTTGCCATAAGTTTCTGTTTCATCGGTATGGCTTACCGATACAAGCTCGATTGTATCACTGCTCGCGACATTATCGCCGTTAGAAGAAATTTGGTCATATTCACCCGGAATATATCCTGCCTCAACAAGTGCGTCCTTAACGTCCGCCTTTGTTACTGTTACAACTTCTTCCGATTCACCGACTTTAATTGTAACACGCTTACCACGCTTGATAACAATATTTTCATTATCCTCAACAGGCTTTTTCTGTTGAAACATTAATCTTATCGGTATCCGAAACATTCACGCCATGTTCTTCGAGAGCACCCTCAACGCTTTCACTTCTTGTCTTTACAGTTTTGTTTCATTTGTTCCCGCAAATTCGTTTATTTCCGTAATTGTGATTTCCTTCGCCGATGCGCTGTATACACTACCGAATATTACCGTCATCATTGCCACAAGCGTAATAATTGCAATCGTACCTCTTCTGTGCTTTGCTTTCAATTCTGCTTTTTCTTTTCTTCGCGTTTCTCACGCAAATTCATTATCATTTCTTGTTTTGTCATCTCTTGTGTAGTCATAAAAGTTAAACCCCTTTCATTACTTGTCCCATAGTATACTACAAAATTGTTACATTGTCAAGCTTTTTTTTATTACATTTTTATTACAAAATAATTTCAAATATTGCAATATGAATAAATATATTACTTGAATTTTCCCATATATTACTATTTATATGCACGATATTTACATATTATTACATTTATTTTTGATTAATGTTACAAAAAAAAAAGCAGGTATATACTTTTTCATAGTCGGAAATAATGGAAATAAAACAAATTGAAATGATTGGAGATTAGTAATGAAAGAATTGACAAAGAAAGTAGTTATTTTAAATAATTTTTCATCACCGTATGTGAGCCAAGCAATAATAATTCTCAAAGACTATAATCCAAAACTTGAAAGCAGAGCAATAGCAGACGCGGAAACAATAGTCAGTCGCTACATCGAACGAATACAACGGACAACCAACAAAGGCTGTCCGCTCGAAATCTAAAATATTAAAAATATTGATTTGCTTAATTTTGATTGCGTCAATATGTTTTGCAATCAAATATCTTTCTTAAATTATTTGAAATTGCTGTCCATATAGTCAATATATTCAGTATATTTTTGAGCCGTTGATGTCATTGAAGAATATGAGAAATCATAATATACCGCAATTCCATTTTTCAATACGCATTTTCTGTGGTAAACAGTATCATCTGTTGTCACAGTGACTGCATACCAATCGTCACCGGCACGAGAATATGAAACTTCGCCGCCTGTTTGACGTGCATAGTCACGCATAAGGTCAGACGGAGCACCGCTCTTTCCCTCTTGCGAAACAGTCATAGTTGCACCGCCAAGTGCGTCAGTTAAGTTAAGTTTTTGATTGCCTGTTGTCGGATTTGAATTAAAAGTAGACGGATAAACGCACGTTCACACCGCTTATTGTCATTTTCGAATAACCGTTTTTGCTTGCTGAATTTGACGGCGATGATGTTGATGATACGTTGTTTGCCGTATCTGTCGGCGTATTCGTTGCACTTGCAGGCGAATTTGTTGAAGTAGGAGCAGTGCCTAATCCGTTATCGTTCGGAGCCATCATATTATAGCCGATAATCACGCTTACTATTGCGATAAGCAGTGCTACGATTATGAAAATCATAACACTTCCCTTACTTTTTTCTACGTTTTTTATTACGGGCTTGTTTTGCCTCTTTTTCCTGTAAACGACGTTTACGATTAAGACGTTCAGCCTTCAGTTCCTCGATTTCTTTGCGTTTTTGTAGTTTGGCTGTTCTGGTTGTTTTTTCTTACTGATTGACCGCATCTGTCACAAAAACGCGTTCCCTCTTTCAGTTGTCTGCCACAATTTTTGCAGTACATAAACCCCTCCGAAATTACTTTTTTGCTATCTAAACTATTATACTATATATTGTATATAAATGCAAGTAATTTTCGTAATTTTGTTACATATAGATTACACATTAAACGCAAAATACGAAATATTTTTGAAATATTTGTTATTTAAACGCAAAATTCCATATTTTTTTATTATAAGAAATTATCATAGCATTTACATTTATCGATAAATTCTTTCCTATATGATATAATAACATTCTGAAATGGTTGCAAACCATGCTGACACCACCTTGAAGGGGTGTGCATATGAGTGAAGCTATTGTTTATTTAACTTTGGTTTTACTGCTTTGTATAGTGATAATAAAAAAATAGTTACCTATCGACCAAATAGGTAACTATTCCGTAGAAAGTATTTCTTCCTACAACATATCAACTGCAGCATGGTTTGTTTACCATTTCTTTTATTATATTATCACACAACGCTAAATTTGTCAAGCAAAAAAGAACGGTCATACGACCGTTCTTTTATTGCTTTATAAATTATTCAGTTGCAGATGTTGTTGCATCACTTTCTGATACCTTGATATTATCAAGCATTGCACAATGGCTGTTGTTTATATAACCAAAAATATCAATTTGTGTTGCTTTTAAGTTTTCTGTTGTTGCATCAACAAAAGCCACATCTGTTGCTTTTGCTATTTCTGCACCATCTGCTTTATTTGTGATAGTATAGCTTACTTTCTTTGTTGATTGATTAACAACTACATTGACATGCATCCATTTATTTGTATAGTCACCTATAGCTTTAGAGCTGTCACCTTGAACTAATGCATTAGTTTTATTCGATCCTAAATTAAATATAGCACCTGTTGAATTGTAAGTAACTTTTGTACTACCACCAGTAGTTCCTCTTGTTGTTGCATCACCAATGCTCAATATTGCTCTACCACCGTTTGTATTATAATAATCAAAATCAAATGTTACTATATCTTTTGTTACTGTATCTGGTAATGCATAATGTGCAAATGAATATCCATTACCTGCATTACCTGCACAAGTGAATCCGACAACTTTTGAATTTAATGTAGCATCATCTTCAATTTTTACTGTAATTCTTGAATCTGCTTTGAATAATGGCTTTTCATCTTCAAACTTTTCATATACATTATATGATGCGTCTTTCTTGACAACAATTACAACTTTATTTTCTCCTGCTGCCAAAGTAATTTTATCAGTACCACCTGATACATAACTATATACATCATATAGTCCTGTGTCTGAATTTGTTACTACTCTTTCTGAAAGATATGATTCAGGAACAGTAACTTCATCTGCTTCAAATTTGTTATCGTCTTCAGTATATACGTCAACAGTTTCAACTACACCTGTTGTTTCATCACCTGTTGTATATATTGCCTTTAAAGTACCTTTGCTCTTTGCAACAACTTCAAAGTCTGCTGTTGCAGATATTTCTGTATCAGCGATTGTAGCCTGTACTTTGTATTTTCCGCCTATAACTCCGTTTGTTACTGATACAACACCATTTTCTACTGCAATATTAGCCGGTGTATCAACAACAGTCCAATTTACAGTCTTGCCTGTCATTACACGACCATCTTGGTCTTTAACTGTTGCTGTAAATGTAATAGGGCTTCCAACTACAACAATGTTATTTTCAGGAGACGTAATTTCAACTTTCTTTGCTTCATTTGCAACTACAGCAACATTTTCTGCTACAGCTGAATCTGCAACTTTTATAGAACCTGTTTTAATTGCATAATCAGCACTTGTTACTGTATATGTGTAATCACCTGATGGTAGAGCAACTTTTGCTACACCATCAGTATCAGTTGTTTCTGTTGCTACAACTGCATCGCCATTCTTAATTTCAACAGTTGCTTTTTCAACTTTTGTTTCGCCACTTGCAACATTAAAAGTTACCGCTTGACCTATTGTAAGAACTAACTTTGGAGCTTTCTTAACAACCTGTGTTCTTGCTGTTCCTACAGCTAATTCTAAAGAAAGTTTATCTGTTGTTGCAGACTTTACTAATGATGTAACAGGAACATTTGCTGTGGCGAATGCACCATGATCTTCAGTAGAAGCTGTAGTTGCATCCTTTGTTCCTGTCCATACCTTTGTATCTGTCAAACTATCACTTCTTATGCTTTGATAATCCGTATATACCGCTGTTGATGCATCCCAATCATTACTTGAAAGTGCACCTACAAGGAAGTAAGAATCTACCCAACGTTTTTGATTTGCATCATAGCTTGTTGATGCAACATCAAGGTTCAAATTAGCTGAAATAATTCTATCTTTATCTACATCTGATAGACCTGCATATCTAAGAAGTGTTGCTTCATTTGTGCTAAGTGTATCATCTTTACCCTTTGTCCATTGACCTAATTTTAGCAATTCATCACTGCCATGAGCTGTTGTGTCATCACCTTTTACCCATGTTGATGCTTCTGCATCAATGACTTTCATTGTCGGGTCTGCTGCGTATGCAACTGTTACTGTTACAGGGTATGCAGGCATTGTGAACTTGCCTTCTGCTACAGCTACTGTTGTTTCGGCATCGTCTGTCTTTGTTACTGTAATTGTCGGATCAGCAGCAAGGTAACCCAAAGCAGGTGTTTTAGCTGTTATTATAAGTTCTGTACCTTCAGCAACGCTTGACAAGTCTGTTGCGCCTGTTACTGTAGCAGTACCGCCTGTTACTGTAGTAGTTACAGCACTCTTAACTTTAGCAGTTGTTGTTACTGTGAATACACCTGCTAGATTGCCGCTAACTGTAATTTCTTGAGGAGTTACTGTTAAATCTTTGTAATCATCTTTAGCTACAGCTGATACTGTATATGTACCGGCTTTAACACCTGTAAATGTTACAGCTGTATCTTCGATTGTACCTGTAATTGTATTTTCAGCTTCTGCTTTATCTGTAAGCGTTACAGATTTAACACCTGCGTCTACAGTACCTGATACTGCATAAGTAGGAACAGGTGTAGCTGTCGGAGCCGGTGTATCTGTCGGAGCAGCTGTTTCTGCCGGAGCTTCTGTCGGCTCAACTGTCGGAGCACCTGTTTCTGCAGGAGCTTCTGTCGGCTCAACTGTCGGAGCACCTGTTTCTGCAGGAGCTTCTGTCGGCTCAGTTGTCGGAGCAACTGTTTCTGCCGGAGCTTCTGTCGGTTCAGCTGTCGGAGCCGGTTTAGCTGTAGCTTGAGCGGCACCGTTCTTTATTGTATAAGCACTTGCAAGCGGTGTCATAGTCTTTAGACTATCCCAAACCATTATCTTATCATTTGTTGTGAATGCATCTAAATCTGTTGCAGGAACTGTATAAGCTGTACCTGCCGTTAGAGCAACATTAACAACTTTCTTAACTGAATCCAATGTATTATCAGTTCTGTATGATGCTTGAACAAGAACTGCATTTGTATCCTTATCTGATGTCAATGTAACTGTATTTGCAGTTTCATCAACGCTCATTGTAACCTTTGCAGGTATCGGAGCAGGTGTCGGAGCTGCCTCTGATGTTGGAAGAAGTTTTCTTGGTTGATCAGCTGTTCCTGAATATGTTAGCATATTATCAATTCTTGCAACTGAACCCGTGTAAGAACCACCCTTTTCAGATGTCACTGCCAACAATGGAAGTGCAGTAACTGATGATGCTGTGTCACCTGTTCCGACGTGGTCACAGTCTACTTGTGGCTTTTCTGTAAAGTCTTCATCAGCTTTTGCAACCCAAATTCTGAATTTGTCGCTTGAAACTATAACAGCAACTTTATACCATTCATATGCCTCAACTTGCTGACCGATTGTTACAACATTGCTACTGCTACCGACTGTATAGCTTGACGCTGTATCGTCTGTTGTAAGTACGCCCATAACATTGTTATATGCGCCGTTCTTATCAGTTCCGGCTTGGCTGTTATCCTTTAGAATGTAAAGTCTACCTGCACCGCCAGCCTTGTTTGAACCAAGATTAACAGCGAATGTCATTACTGATGACTTTCCGTCTGCCAATTCCAATGAATCAACAGCTGAAACTACAGGACCTCTACCGGCACCTGAATAAGGACCACCTGCAAGTGTAAGAACTTTATCGCCAGCTGCCCAATCTTCTACTGAAACAGTTGTTGCTGTATCGCCGCCTGTTCTATTACCCATAGCAATAGATAGACCGTCTACATCTGTAATTGTTGTAGCAGTTTCGCCCATTGCTGTTGATGCAAGTGCTTTGCTGAAAGTATTATTAACTACCGGTGTAACTCCATCTGGAGCTGAAAGGCCAGGAGCCTGTGTCTTAACGTCCGGAACCGGCATAACTGTTGGAACTACAACAGTTGCATCACCTCTAAGACCATCTGTTGTAAGTGTTTCCGGAGCACCTTGGTAAATATGTAAGTTGTCAAGTGCAACTATACCACTACCACCATCACCTCTGTTTGAGCAAACATATATTGAATTAATTTCATTTGTTGAGTTTGTATATTCTACACCGTCAACAAGTTTATTACCTGACTTATCGATTACTGTTACAGTAGTCTTATCATTATTAACTGCAGCTTGTACTCTTACCCATTTAGTATCTGCAACCTCGACTGCACTTTCAGGATAAGCTACTAATTCTGATGTTGAATCATCATTAATTACCCATTTATCTGTAAGATATGGTCTAAGGTCAGTTTTCATAGCAGCGTTAGCTACTGACGCACCTGAACCTGAATTATACTTTTTGTACCTTGTTGTGCATTTACTGTATCTATAATACCTGCACCATCTCTTGTATCCTTAGTGCTTGTATCATTTGTAAATGCAAGTTGGTTTGAGTGCATGATTCTGCTCATACCATTACCACGAGTCATCATTGTATCATACTCAATAGTATATTGACCTGAAATAGTTTGACCCAAAGAATATGTCGACTTACGGTTACCGCCGCCGCTACCTTGGAATTTTAAATATTGGTCAGTTTCACCGTCATCAATGGTAACTGTCGGAACAATGTCACCTTTATCTGTTCCATCCGGAGCAACCCAACCATCTGCTGTTGAGCCATCAAGAGTGACTAAATCTGTTGCCGCGCTTGCTGTTACTGTCAAGCCTGCGAAAGCAGATGCTGACATAGCAGCGGCGCAAAGTAATGAAATTAGTTTTTTACTTTTCATTTCTTCTCTCCCTTTCTTTCCTTAACTTGTTTCCAAGTCTTGTTTAATTTAACAGGTACAGGATGTCGATTTGAGTAAATCTGCACAATCCTAACCCATCTATATGGTATATATTGTATCATATTTTTTTTGTATGTGCAATATTATTAAGAAACTTTGAACAAAAAATATTGCACAAAAAAGCACATCATTTTTTATATAAAATGCAAAATTCAAGTTGTACATTTTTATTTTTGTAGATTATTTTTTTAAAAAAAAGACCGCTTTCGCGGTCTTTTTTGGATTGTTTAGTATTCCGTTTGCAATTCACTTGCAAAGTTTATTCTGTATATTGGTCTGCACTGAATATTTCTATATTATCCATTGATACAGAACCGCCTGATGATTTACCATACTTACAATATAGTCCCGATAATCCTGTTGCACTTGTATCAGCCATATCAACTTCACCGTCAAAATAAGTTTTACTTGAGTCAAGTGATTTTGCTACTACATTTACTTTGTGTGTTGTAAAATCACAAACTGCAACTACCGATACCCATTCATTATTCGGAATTGTAGTCGTTTGTCCGTTTGCTGTGATTGCACCGTCCTTTGTTTGCTTCAAATACAAAACATATCCGCCTGTACAACCATAATTTTTTTATTTCCATCATTATAAGTCATATTTCCCGAATGAACGGCAAATTCATTAGGATCAATATTTGCTTTTGTAAACTTAATATTCATTGCATATACAAGTCCATTATCAGATGTATATGTTTCTCCGAATGATTTTTTCTCCGCCTCTTGAATTAGTATTTGCTCCAAATCTCAAATAATTGCCAAGACTTGAATTTTCATCATACTCAACCGTCATTGCACTTTGTTGATTTGCACTAACCCATCCGTTTGCTGCCAACGTTGATGTTGTTAATGTTTTGAATGTTTCATGATACAAATAATTGTATTTATCCGGTTCAGATACTGTAAACACCGCCGTAAACTTCGCAGTGTCATGTGCTCTTACAGTAATTTCACTTGTGAATGCAAAGTTTTCATTACTGCCGTCCTTACGCCAAGCCAAAAGTTCATAGCCTTCAATTGCAGTCGCAGTCAAAGTCACCATATCGTTCATATCTACTGTTTTTTCAGTAGTTCCTGCTTCTCCTATATAAGCACTTCCCATTGTATTGTCGCTTGATTCTACTGTAATTGTCTTTTTAGGAAGAGCTTCTTGTTCAAGAGTACCTACCTTCAAATCAGATATTCTAACATCAACTGCCGCTTTACTTGCCGATAGCAAGAAATAAGTAAGTTGTGTAGGTGAACTAAAACCAAATGTACTGTAATTACTAAATTCATATGTGACAGGATCGAAACCATCTATTTGAATAGTGCCTGTTCCGTTATCCATATCAAGAATATATCTTACAGTTGACCATTTACCCTTATTTATTGAGCCTACTTCTTTACCGTTAGCACTGATTGAGCCGTTGCTTCCCACGTTAAATAGTGTGATTGACTGCTTTCCTCCAGGATTTCTATCAACTACACCGTCTGCCAAGCCGACATTAAGATTTCCGCCCGAAACATATGACAAATCCATTTCTATAAGGTATTTTCCGCTTGTGCCTATTACTGTTTCCGATGAATCGTCTGCCACATCAAATTTCTTTGAAGCATAGAATGAACCATCTGAACTGTTATCAGCTTTCTTACCTGTCGATGCAAACTCGGCATATCTTCTGTTTATTACATCATCTGCACTTTCTGCACCAAGTTTTCCGGTATTTACAGCACTTCCTGCCAAAGCCCAATTACCGTTTCCTGCCAAATCTTCATCACCGCTATAAGTTTTACCTTCGTAATTAAAGTTTTCCGATATAATCGAACTCTTTTATTGTCATAGGTTCATATACGGCTGAATATGTATCCGGATTATCTGTATCAACTATCAATCCTTCATCTCCACCCGCATCTTTTGCTCTGTAAACTACTGCAGTGTATGTATCACCTTCACCAAGAACAAGACCGTCTGTTGAAGTTCTGAATTCCGTAATTGTTTGTGTTCCGTTTACAGTGTTGTCAACCTGTGCATTTGCATAGATTTTACCCTTTTCTGTTCCGTCAGAATTTTTAATCGTAATAACTACAATACCGTATGCACTCATATCCTTTTCGGATACTGAATGTTTCAAAACATCAACAGACTGTATTGTTCCATCTTCTGCAAATACTACATTTTTATAGTTGTAGGATATTTTGTTGGTAGCAACGAAACATATACATCCGGATATGCCTTGTTAGGTGCAGCACCCTGCTTTTACGACATTTTCAGAAACTTCATACGGTGTTGCATTTCTCATACCTGTTACAAGAGGTTTTATTGCATTTGCTTCCACCTCTGTAATTACTGACTGAGCCTTGTTATTTTTGAAGTTTTAATGCCTCTTGCATAAATAAGTATGCACCATTATCAGCACCGGCATCATTAGGGTGAGTACCGTCAATTCCGCCGCCTCGTACTCCACGGAAATAGTAGTCAACTGCATTTTTCTCATAAACTTCAGAACCGCGTATTTCCTTTACCTTTGCTCCGGCAGCTTTCATCCAATCAAGCCAAAGGTTGATTTAGGTCAATAAATACTACATCCTTTGCTCCGGCTGCAGTAATACCCTTTGCAATAACCGTATCTGCATACGCATAACCTGCATCTAATCCATCTGACGTTGCCTTAGCAACAAAGTTATCTGCTTCTGTTTTTCCGCCTGTTATAAGCACTTCTGTATAATATTGTGCAGCTTTGCTAAATCCGTTAAGTGTTGATTTCCATGTATTTGTTTCTGCATCAAATTGGTCTGTGTTATGACGGTCAATAGGTCCTACATAAATCGTTGTTGCTCCTACAGAATGAGCCTTTTCATAATACTTCGGTATTGCTTTTAAATATCCCAAAGGTCCGTCATCCTTATGGTTATGTCCGTATTGAACATATACAAAATCGCCCTTACCGATGTTTGCATTTGCCATATTCCAGTGTGCAGAATCAGTTGCATTTATACCTCCGTCACCTTGATTGGATATAGCAACTCCTGTCGGCAAATATTTCGATAAGAATGTACCTGTTCCGCCATAGTTTTGTAGCCCGGGAAGAACGGTTGTAATGCAGCATAATCACAGCCTGTTGAATCTGTATACATCCAAACAGTAGGACACGCTTCAACTTCTTCAACTTCTATCGCTGAAATTGCAACATTGTCACCAACTGCTACTACATTTAGCATATCATCAGCATATTTAAAATCTTTTTGCTCCGTCACGTCCTTTTATGTATACGTTTTGAAGTGTTGCAGTAAATTCAACTTCCTTTGTTTCTCCTGCTGCAATTTTTCTTCTGTTATAATAGGATGACGTCTTTCAGAAAATACAGTTGCAACAGCGTCTTTTTGTCTGATTTAATCCCGTAACATAAACTTTTACTTTATAATAATGGTCATTTTCCGCATCCATACTGAAACGAATAGGATAATCACCTTCTATTGCAGGCTCGCCTTTTATCGGAGCACCGCCAACAGCACCCAAGAAATCGTCTGTTGCAGATGTAACCGTATTCTTTTTACCTGAATTTACAACAACAACCTGTCCTTCTTGAGTATCTATACCATCGATATGAGTTCCTACTTCATATGCCTTTTCATCAGTTCCTAACAAGCCAAACTTTTTACCGTCAGATGTCTTTGTGGTGTTTGTTGAATATGCGGTATCTTTTGTTACCGAATAATATCCTGTAGCCACATTATCGCTGTCGCCAAAGTCAAACTTCCACATTTTTCTCGGAACATTTACAGGCTCGATAAGCAACGGACGCATATTTTGCAAACTGTCCCAAAGCATTATTCTTGCACCTGAAGGTACGTCTATTGTACTTCCGTCAGACACCTGCTTACAATCAAGTTTTTGCAATGTACTGCTATCAGAATCGTAAGATGCAATAATCGCATATGCATTACTCGATGAATGAATTGTTGCAGTATTACCGTCAAGCGTTACTGCATTTTCCGCCTGGGTATCGTCTGCCGCACTTGCCGTCATAGGCAATACGATACTTCCCGCAATCATTGCCGTTGACAATGCTGCACAAAGTAATTTTTTAAAATTGTTTTTCATAAAACCTTCTCCTTTTTATAAATTTCCTCTCTCAAATTTGCCGTTATAAATTATATTATCATATTCTTTCCAAAAGAAAAGCAGATTAATAAAAAAGTAGTTTTTTTATTAAATCTGCTCTGATTTTTTACTTTTTCTTTCTAAGCATTGCGCCCTCGCAAACAGGCTGTGCCGTTTTAAATTTAACTATCTGCTCCGCGTGATTTGCAACTTCGATTTCATTACCGTTTTCGTCGCACATACTGTCAACCGTCTGTACAAAAAACGGTTTCATAGGCTGAATTATCTCTATTTCGTCACCCTTAAAGAAACGGTTTCTCTGTGTAATCGTTGCAATGCCGTTTTCCGCGTCATACGACTTGACTATACCGATAAGGTCGTAATCTCTGATATACGAACTTGACGTGTAAACCTGTGAATGTTCATCCGGCTTTGCCGAAATAAAAACCTGTTGTATACGGTCTGTGACTGACCTTGCAAAGTTCTTTCGTATTCCGCTTCATTAAACACATAATTTTCGGGATCGGCACAATATCTGTCAATCTCACGTCTGTATGCCCCGACAACCGTTGCAACATAATAAGAAGTTTTTACTCTGCCCTCGATTTTAAGGCTTGCAATACCGCTTTGCACAAGCTCAGGTATATGACGGATTGTACACAAGTCCTTTGAATTAAATATAAACGTACCTCTTTCGTTTTCAAACACGTCCATATATTCACCCGGTCTTGTTTCCTCGACAAGTTTGTAATTCCATCTGCACGGATGTGCGCAAGCACCCATGTTTGAGTCACGTCCCGTCATATAGTTTGACAAAAGACATCTGCCCGAATATGATATACACATAGCGCCGTGTATAAATGCTTCAAGCTCCAAATCTTCAGGAATTTTCTTTTGAAATTCCGCAATTTCTTTAAACGACATTTCTCTTGCAAGCACGACACGCGTTGCACCCATCTTGTACCACTTTATTGCCGAGCGATAATTAATGTTATTCGCCTGTGTACTTACATGAATAGGTATTTCCGGTGCAAGTTCCTGCATCATATCAAACAACCCCAAATCCGCCACAAGCACTGCGTCAAAGCCGTAATTCTTTATATCTTTGACAAACTCCTCAAATTCTTCAATATCATCATTATGCGGAAGAATATTTGCGGTAAGGTACACTTTTTACCTCTGTCGTGAGCGTACTTTATACCCTCCTGCATATCTTCCTTTGAAAAATTTTCCGCCGCAACACGCAGCGAAAACATTTCACCGCCGATATACACCGCGTCCGCGCCGTAATCTATCGCTGTTTTCAATTTCTCCAAGCTGCCGCCGGGAGCTAAAAGTTCTGGTTTCTTCATAAATATATTCCTACCCTTTATTATTTCTTTACCGATATTGTAACACCGTCACCGAGCGGTAAAAGCGATGTTTCAAGCTCCTTATGCTCCATAAGCATATCAATATATTTTCTAAGACGTTTTACAATCGTGATTTTTCTTCTCACAACGTGGTTATCGTCCGCTGTCATTCCCTTTGTAAAGCACATTGTCGGAAATAAGCACACCGCCTTTTTTTCAGCAATCGCACGCACTCATCAAGCATATAAATATAATGTGCTTTCGGACCGTCAAGGAATATCATATCAAAAAACTTCATCATCGTCAATATACGAAAGATAATCCTTTGCATCTGCCTCAATAACCGATATTTTTTTCCGCATATCCCGAAGTTTTAATATTCTCCCTTGCAATGCGCACCATATCTTCGTTACATTCAAGTGTTGCTATTTCGCAGTCATCACCTGTAGCCTGTGCGATTAATATAGAAGAATACCCAATCGCACAACCTACTTCAAGTATTTTTTCGGTTTAACTGTTCTGCACATCACCGACAAAAACCTTGCCGTTTCAGGCTCTACTATCGGAACACTGTTTTCTTCCGCATATTTTTTTCAAGCAAGTGCATAAATTCATCATTATGCACTGTTTTCGCACGCAAATATTCCGTTATATACGGCGGAACAATCGCGTCTTTATCATATTCTATCATTTATCAAACCTCTTTATTGTTTTAAACTGTCTTGATTTTCAATCGCACTGTCATCGACCGAAATATTTTGTTCGGTACTCTGAATTGCCGCAAGGTGTTCTTCATATGTCTTTGAGAAGATATGTGAGCCGTCCTTGCCAAGTACAAAGTAATACGCATCGGTTGCCTCCGGATAAAGCGCCGCCTCTATACATTCCGTTCCCGGATTGCATATAGGACCTATCGGAAATCCCGCATACATATATGTGTTATACGGTGAATCTATCTGCGTGTCGGCAATCGAAAGCACAGGCTTTCTTTCACCTAAAATATACTGTACCGTCGCACACGACTGAAACTTCATACCCGAGTTTCTTCTATTATAAAATACTCCCGCAACTTTTGCTCTTTCCGTTCCGCTGTCCGTTTCACGTTCAACGATTGACGCCATAGTTATAACTTCATCAACCGTCAATCCAAGCTCTGTCGCACGTTCATAATACTCCGGTTTAAACTGATTGTCAAATGCCGCAAGCATTAGGTCGATAATATCGTGTGCCGACATTCCGTTCGGAATTTCATACGTTGCAGGGAACAAATATCCCTCCATACGTCCGTCACGTTCAGGCAAGTTTTTCAAGAACGCATAATCATAATCGTCGGGATTTAAAGCCGCATAAAAGTCCTGCCAGCTTACAATACCTGCCTCATCAAGTTTCTGTGCAATCTGCTTGATTTCATAGCCCTCCGGTATTGTAATTTTCGCAGCCTCACGGCTCGGCGTTATTATAAGATTAAGTATGTCACTGTAACTCATTCCGTCATCAATCGTTGCCGCACCCGGCTGAAAATTACCGTCATATCCGCCGAGCTTTGACTGCACCTTAAACAAAAAGCGGATACTTTATTATGCCATTGTCCTTTAACAGTTTTGCAACAGATGACGTACCGTCACCTTCTGCAACCTCTATTCTCTTACTTCCTTCTTCTATTGAAACACCAAGGCTGTCGCTTAATAGTATGCCCGTTCCCACAAGACCCAAAACAACTATAACAGCTATGATTATCACAGGCACTTTCCATTTGCCGTAACCTGTTTCATGCACCTTTACTGCCATAAAAGTGTCCTCCTTATTAATACATATTACTGCTATTCTATAACAAAATACACTTTTCGTCAAGTTTTTGCGTTTTTTTGTCAATTTATACGATAACTTTTCTTTAATTTTTACATATTCATAATTGAAAATTTTGAGAAAGTATTATATAATATTAATATGAGATTATTTTTAAGGAGGAGTTATCAATGGGATACAAGGAAACCTACAACCGTTGGCTTACAAGCGACGTGGTTGATGATGACACAAAAGCAGAGCTTAAATCTATTGAAAACAACGAAAAAGAAATAGAAGAAAGATTTTATCGTGAACTTGAATTCGGTACAGCCGGTATGAGAGGTATCATCGGAGCGGGTACGAACAGAATCAATATATATAACGTAAGACGTGCAAGTCAAGGTGTTGCGAAATACGTTCTTTCAAACGGTGAGGACGCCGCAAAAGCAGGTGTTCTTATCGGTTACGATACACGTAATTTTTCACGCACATTTGCTGAAGAAACAGCTAAGGTTCTTACTTGTGCAGGTGTAAAGACTTATCTTTTTCCCTATCGTTCATTCAGTTCCGGAAGTTTCATTCGGTATTCGCGAACTTGGCTGCAGTGCCGGCGTTATGATTACCGCCAGCCACAACCCTAAAGAATACAACGGTTACAAGGTATACGGCCCTGACGGCGGACAACTTCCTCCGGACGCGGCTGACGTTGTTGTTGCCGCAATCGACAGCTACGATATATTTGACGATGTTAAATTTATTTCGCTTGACGAGGCAAAAAGAAAAAGGCTTGCTTGAAATCGTGAGCAGTGACCTTGACGAAAAATTCCTTGATGTTGTTCAAACACAGCAGCAAAATCCCGAGGCAGTAGCAGAAGTTGCAGATACATTCAAGCTTATCTACACACCTTTCCACGGCACAGGCTCAAGACCTATCAAAGGCAATACTTAACCGTATGGGCTTTAAAAATGTGCTTGTCGTTAAGGAACAGGATACAGAGGACGGTAATTTCCCGACTGTTAAGTCACCTAATCCGGAGGACAAGGAAGGTTTTGAAATTGCTATAAAAATGGCAAAGGAAAATGACGTTGACGTTATCATCGGTACAGACCCCGACTGTGACAGAGTCGGTATAGTTGTTCGTGACGCCGACGGCATATACAGAACACTTACAGGCAACCAAACAGGTGCTTTTGCTTGTTGAATACATACTTTCATCAAAGAAAGCCAAAGGCACTCTGCCTGAAAACGGCGTTGTTATCAAGACAATCGTTACAACAGAGCTTGCCGCCGCAATCGCTCATTCATACGGTATCGAAATTATGAACGTGCTTACAGGCTTTAAGTATATAGGCGAAAAAAATGACAGAGTTTGCCAAGACAGGCGACCATACATATCTTATAGGCTTTGAAGAAAGCTACGGTTATCTTGTAGGTACTCACGCACGCGACAAAGACGGCGTTGTTGCGACAATGCTTATCGCAGAAATGGCTGCTTACTACAAAACAAAGGGTAAGTCACTTTACGAAGCACTTATGGATATATACAAGAAGTACGGATATTATTCAGAAAAGACAGTTTCATTTGTAATGCCGGGTAAAGACGGTATGGAAAAGATGTCACAGTTACTTACAGACCTACGTCAAACACCGCCGACAAAAGTTGCAGGTATGGACGTTGTACTTTACACCGACTATCAGTCACAAACAATTAAAGATACAAAGGGCAATGTTTCACCTCTTAAAGGTTTGCCTAAGTCAAACGTATTGAAGTACAACCTTTCAGACGAAAAGACTTACTTTATCGTAAGACCGTCGGGAACAGAGCCGAAAATCAAGTTGTATCTCGGCACATTCGCAGAAAGCTTTGAAACAGCTGAAAAGACTATCGAAAAAAGTTCTTGAAGATTGCAAAAAACAACTTGGACTATAAACCAAAATGCCTTTCTCAAAGAGAAAGGCATTTCAGATTGTAGACAAAACCGTTATGGTTTTGTCTACTTTTGTTCTTGGGTGTTTGAGGTTCAACCTCAATTTATAATCATTTCTGGCGACCTGTGCGGCAGAAATGGCTTAAAAAATCTAAAGTTTCGAAGTGGAAACTTTATGATTTTTCTCTAAAAAACACTCAAAAATTACATCGCAAGATGTGATTTTTTAGCTGTCGACATTTTGTCGACAGACTCATTAACTTGTGGTATCATTAAATTTATATTACACTTGGGGGATTGCAATGGGGAAATCATTTAATCAAAAGCTGAAATTACTGTACATAATGCAGATGTTAAAGGAAAATACAGACGAAAATCACGCAATGTCCGCAAATGATATTATTTCGGCACTTGCCAAGCAAGGTATAAGTGCCGAACGCAAGAGCATTTATGATGACATTGAACGGCTTAAATTATTCGGTTGCGATATTTTGAGCAGAAGAAGTGAGCCGAAAGGATATTATCTCGCGTCAAGAGATTTTGAAATTGCAGAATTGAAGTTATTGGTTGACGCAGTTCAATCTTCAAAATTCATTACAGAAAAGAAATCAAATCAGTTAATTCACAAAATCGAACAGCTCGCCAGCCGTCATGAGGCTCAAACGCTTCAAAGACAAGTCGTTGTTTCAAACAGAATTAAGACGATGAATGAGAGTATCTTCTATAATATAGATAAACTTCATTCCGCAATATCTTCAGATGTTAAAATCACTTTCAAATATTGTTCATGGACGCTTGCCAAAAAGCTTGAACCGAAAAAAGGACGGTGCAAATTACACCGTAAGTCCGTATATTTTGGTATGGGACGATGAAAATTACTATCTGATTGGTTTTGATGATGATAGCAAAGAAATACGCCATTACCGTGTAGACAAAATGCTTAACATAACAATAACCGCCGAAAAACGTGACGGCGGTGACCAATTCCGCAAATTCGATATAGGAAACTATTCAAAAAGAACATTCGGTATGTTTGCAGGTGACGAAAATACACTCGAAATTGAATTTGACAATAACCTTATCGGTGTTGTTATGGATAGGTTCGGCAAGGATATTATTTTAAACTCAAATACCGAAAATACGTTCGTTGCCAAATTAAATGTAAACATCAGTTCACAGTTTTACGGTTGGCTTGCAGGGCTCGGAACAGGTGTAAAAATCCTTTCTCCGCAGTCTGAAGTCGAAAAATATTTAACATATATTAAGGATATATCCTCAAAATATACACATTTTTGATGTTTTGTTATATTATATCCTGTAAACATATAACCATTAATACATTTAATGGTTATTTTTTTCTTTCACTTTTCATAAAAAACTATTTCGTATTAATCGGATTTTTTATCTATTTAATGGTATTATTATTCATTTTGTTGACAAATCAATCGACTGTGATATAATGTAGCCAATGTACAAAGTTGTACATTTATTTTTATACCGCCGGGTATAGAAATAACGTATCGGGAAAATAATCATATTGATATTTCCGAAGGATAGGAGGTTTTTACCATGAAACAATTTTCTTATACAATTCAAGGTGAACACGGACTTCACGCCAGATGTGCCGGCAAACTCGTACAAAAAGCACAAAATTTTACGTCGAACATTAGCATTGCATATAACCAGAGAATTGAAAACTTAAAAAGACTTTTTACAATAACTTGTCTTGGCATCAGTAAAGGTGATTTCGTTACAGTCAAAGTTGAAGGTAACGACGAAACTGAAGCCGCAAATGTTCTTGAAAATTATTTTAAAGAAAATCTTTAAAGACAAAAAGCACGTCTGATACAGGCGTGCTTTTTGATTTGTTTGCACAAAAAATCGAAACAAGCATAACCTGTTCCGATTGGAGCTAATGGGGGAGTCGAACCCCCGACCTACTGATTACGAATCAGTTGCTCTGCCAACTGAGCTACACCAGCAAAAATGAAATATAAGAGAGAGCCGAAGCTCTCTCTGTAATATTTTTAGTTAAACAAACTTTTAGCAATCGTGCTGACTGCTTTTCCGTCTGCTCTTCCCTTAACTTTCGGCATAACGTATTCCATAACCTTACTCATGTCTTTCATGGAGGTTGCACCTACTGCTTTAACGCCTTCTTCTACAATCGGACGTAGCTCGTCCTCTGTAAGCTGTTTAGGAAGATATTCCATCAAGCATTCCATTTCCTGTTTTAACTGAGAGATTAAATCCTCTCTGCCACTCTTTTCATATTCAGGAAGAGAGTCCTTGCGTTGCTTTAATTGCTTTGCAATTACCTCCAAAATATCCTCGTCATCAAGAGTTACTTTGTTGTCCTTTTCAACCTGCAATATTGCAGTACGGACAAGTTGTACTGTATTTTTGCGTACAGTGTCTTTGTTTTTCATTGACGATTTTAGATCTTCTGCTAATTTTTCCTTTAAAGACATTATCGTCATCTCCTTATGTTGCTAATTAAAAATTAGAACTTTCTTTTTCTTGCAGCTTCTGATTTCTTTTTACGCTTTACGCTTGGCTTTTCATAGTGCTCACGCTTTCTGATTTCAGACATGACACCTGACTTAGCACATTGACGCTTAAATCTGCGAAGTGCGCTATCTAATGATTCATTATCTTTTTACTCTTACTTCAGACATTGTTTCCCCTCCCTCCGGCAAGTCAATTCTAAAAACGGACTTGATGGACTCAGTTATACACTGTTTGTACAACAATATCTATTATACCTTATTTTACATAGATATGTCAAGATATTTTAGTGATTTTTATAAAGATTTGTTTATTTTTTTTAGCTGCCGACAAATTTATCGGCAGCTGTATTTATTATTTCAATGTTTTTTTGACAAACGATACATCACTACGCAGGTCCAAAGTTTTGTATCATCAAGTCCCCAATCCGCTGCCTGTGCCGACAATTATACCGTTATCCACGCACCACCGAACAGCCTCTTTTGCCCAGTCGGGCATATTATCATCGATATAATTATAAATCATAGGATTTTCGATTTTGTAAACCTCATTCTGCAAAACATCAACTCTTGCAGTCTGTTCCGAAATCATTTGTTTTAATTCTTCATATTGCGACATTGTAAGTTCCTCCTCCATTTTTTTCGCCGACTATCGCATCACTTATTGCCTCGGCAATTCTGTCTGCGCCGACTTCATTATATAAATCCGCGTCCGATTTGGTGTCGACAAAGCACACCTCTATAAGCATCGACCTCGCATTACTTCTGCGAATGACATACAAATTTGAGCCGTTTTTATACCTCTGTTTATAAACCCAAGCTCCGCCATATTTTCACATACCAGCTCCGCTTGTTTAAAAACTTCTCCGTTATAGGTATAAACCTCAGTTCCTCTGCCGCCGCCGCTGTTAAAGTGTATCGAAACAAACAAATCAAGCGGCTGTGCATTCGCTTTATCCACAATCTTTTTTCAAATTTTCACTTACCGTAGAAGAATAATCGTCAGTGCAATCAACCACCGTAACACCTTTTTGCCCTGAGATACTCCATTACTTTATAACCGACTCGGCGCGTTTCGTTGCTTTCGTTAAGGAATCCGACCGCACCGCTGCCAACTGTACCGCTGACAGTGTGTCCGCAATTTATTCCTACTATCATATATCTCACTCCCCATATATTATATTCACTCACTGTCCGCACCGTTACTGTCACGAATTTGGAGCAATATATCTTTTATTGCTTTCGGCATTCGCGGGTAAATCACCGCCACATTTTCCAACACACTTATCCCCTCATTTGCTACGTAAAACATAATGACAATCTCACGTATTGCGACGTTATCGCCTGTAATCTGTTGCAGAACATTTGAAAGTGCTACTATAATTAATACAGTAATCTTTTTGAGTAATCCTTTAAACCCAATCTCACTTGACATTGTTTTTGTATAAATTGCTTTAATAACACCTGTCAAACAGTCAAGCACCATTATCACCAGCAGTGCCCACAAAATACTGTCCCATTGACCGAAAATCGCGGCGAAATATCCGCCCACAATTCCTATAGCCGTACTTGTCCAATTAAAAATTCTGTCCATAAATTATTCCTCCGTTTTATTTATTTTCAGCTTGATTTTTTAACTCCGCCACCGTTTTTACAACCTCGATCGGCTCTTGGAAACCATAACTGCAAAGTGCATTAAACATTTCGTAAACATCGCTGATTATGTAGTCAAGTCCCGGATAATTAACTGAATTACTTTTTTCTAAACCTCCGGCCACCCACTTCAGCAAATCCGTCACACGATAACTTGCATCTTTACCATTTACAATATCATTCGCACCGACTTTTTTCCGCTTACAAGTTCATTTATCGCCCCAACAAACGAATCTCTGTTATTCGTTTTGAGAGCGTCAAGTGTGTTCAATCCTTCAAATCTGATTATACCCGCATATATTTCGGCAACTTCCGCTTTCATATATGTTACATTCATCTTTGCAACATTACCCGATTCAGGCTGTTCCGTAACCTCCAATCCCAATGTACCGTTATCGCAGTCATATAACAAATTAATCCACTTTTCTCCTTCTTCACCTTTTCCGCCGAAAACGAGGCAGAAATCGGTGCTGTTTGTATATGCACGTCCGTCCCTAAAAATTTTAGTCTGCACGGGTAAGCTGTTTATCGTTACTGTACCGTTTCCGTTTCCTTGATTTATGTTTATAATAAAATCAGACTTTTTCAGACTGTGTGTTATCTTATGCGTAATATTCTTTTCTCTTCCGTACAATTCGGTTTTGTCTGCTTTTTTCAAAAAATCTTGACTTGTTTTCTTCATTATCTGACTGGCGCTCCATTTTTTCATATTCGATACGACCGCTCAATTCATCATCCGCCTCTTGACGCGAATTTACCTCGTCTGAAATTTTGATTTCAAGCGAACTGTCCGCTTTCTTTCTGTCCACTATTTCGGTTGAAATTTTGCCCTCAAGAGAACGGTCTGCCGTCTTTCTGTCCGACGTTTCCTTTGTTATTTTATCAGTCAAATCATTACCTAAATTCACACGTTGATTTATTTCTTCACTCAAATTATCCTCTAACGTATTATATTCGTCCTGCACTGTCTGAAAATTCGATTTCACCTGTTGCCACCATTTTTTCAGCAAAGTTTTTCCGTCAAAATTAAAATCTAATTTCATTCTTATTCTCCTTCCACCAATATCCTTTTACCGTTAATACACAACATACCGTTACTGTCCTGTGTAATAACATTATCCCCCACGCTCAATTTTTCCGTTTCAAAATCGCCCTTAAAATTCATATTGCCCTTGTCCGTAATATTCACAGCCGAATTGCCGTTGTTGTCCGTAATATTAAACACAAACTGACCGTTCACATTTCCAATCTGCGTTTTTTACGTCACCGTCCGTTGACACCTCAATAATATCAGATAACAGCGAAACCGTACCGTTTTCACCGTTTATTTTCATTCCGGACTGTGAAATAACACCGCTTACCGATTTTGCCTTGACTTTACCGCCTGTTGTCGATACTTTTTTGTAACGTTTTGCAAGAGTTCCTATTTGTTCAAGATAGAAAAACAAATCCTTTTTTTTACCCTGCCGACAGATATAACGGTATCGTCACTTTGATAAGGATAATATTCAAGCCTTATGACGCGTTCTCTAATCTCGTTTCCGCAGTCGATTACAGTCACCGTATCACCGATATTAATTTTCTCGTCCGCATAATCCGCCAGCTTTGAAATATCGGCATATCCGCCTGTTATATTAACGCAAGGCACGTCAATTCTTTCCTCATTTTCACTGTCAAACTCCCACCGTGCGCGTCTTAATATTTTACTTGGTTCAATATAATCGGTATAATCACGATACCCCTCACGAACACCGTAAATATCCGCGTTTTCACTTATAATATACTGCTTTCCGCTGTTCACACTTCCGATATGTGCGTCATCTTTTCCGTAAGGGTACAACTTCGTCACCATATCGGTTATATCCCTTTCTATCGAAATATCTTTCATATTCTTTGAAAGGTCAAGCCTTAAACAGCTTTCACCGCCTATACGCTCCACAAGGGCAATCTTGTAATTGTCGGCATAAATCTCGCCCTTACCGCAGTTTTCGATAAGAGCCTTAACCGCCTCATACGGATTGGTCTTATCCATAGAAAAGAAATCAACTTTAAAACCGCTGTAATCAACTCGTTTCAATCCGACTTTTGTCAATTCACTGTCCGTCATAATCGAAAACTTCGTATTTTTAAATATCTGCCCCAAAACATAAGACGGAGTTTTTCCGATTAAATCGGGAATATTTTGAATATGTATGTTCGATGCGTCCGCATTGTAGACGTGACTGCATTCCGCCGCAATAAAATTCTTTTCACCGATTGTTTTTGACACCTTTATAATTCTGTATGCCTGACCCTCGCATACAACGATTTTATTTTCACTTATAATTTCCGACTTCTCATTTATCGGGTGCGAAAAATCAAGCCTGCGTTCACCGTTTATTTCATACGTAACACGCACATCATACGCGTCACCGATTACAATACCATTGTCAAACGTAACACTGTTATACGGTAATATTCTAAGCATTTCCGTCACCCCATTCCAAGTCGTCAAAATGTTCATCATACATAAAATACGGCGTATATGAAATTTCGACCGTCATATTTTGACTGTTTGAATTTACAATATGAAGTTTGTTTCTTCCCGACGGTAATTCAAAAAACTCACCGACACCAATATATTTTCGCTTGTATTTTTGACATTTTGTTTTTCAAAATCAATCGTTGTCTGACCGTTTGACATAAACGCAAGCGATTTTCCGTTCATAGACAGCGTTATATTTCTTGCACTCGCTCCAAGCTTTACAATCGGTCTTACAGGTCTGTCACCGAAATTGTATACACTTATATCACCGCTGCCGGAAATATTAAATTTAAACAAACACGAAATATCAATAGGTATATTTGCATCTAACATAAAAGGCATTTCCAAAGCCGGACCTTCCGTATCAAAAATACATTTACAAAACGGTTCTGCCCTGAACGACACCTCCATAACCGCCTTACGACCGCCGTGTTCAGGCATATATATAACCTCGTCCGACACTTTCCCCCGCCATTTTGAAAATGGCATATCATCAAAAATCAGCTCACTCTCACCGCAAAGCCACAGAGAAAGCAAAGACAGCTTCCTCTGCATTTCCGCAAGATTATCGGCATATATGTTAAACGCAACCGTGAATATCCTGTCATTATAAAACTCACGTCCGAAAGGATTAGCTTTTGAAAAATCATATCCGCCGTCACGGTACGGCAAATCGACAATATTCTCTTTTTACGCTCGGCAATATCGGTCTTGATTTAGTCCTCACCGTCACACCGAAATCGGAAGAATGACGGTCTTTAAATATAAAACCATTCCTCATATAATCCCCTTTAATTGTAATTACCGTATGATACAGCCAGTCCGACTCTGTTTTGAAGTGCGTTCAAAATATCACGGCTGTCTCCTCTTATGCTGATATTTCTGTTGTCAGAATAAGAATTTGACGATACCTTAATCGACTTTATTGCACTTATAGTCTGATTGAACAACGATGTAATCACACTTTGCATATTTTTTACGTCAAAATTCACGCTTTTCACGATTTTTTCTATATTCATTCCGTTTTTTTCGATAGTTGCAAGAAGATATTTCTTATTTGCCTCAACGGTATCATAACTGTTTTCAAGACTTGTTAAAGTTGCGGTATGTGTTTTTTGTAATTTGTACATTTCCTCTTCACGTTTTATCTTTTTCATCTGCTCCTGCAAAGATTTGTATGTATCCATACCTTTTTGAGTAACCGCATTTTTATATATGCTCAATTTGTGCGATATTTCGGACTTCGACTCGTTCCTGTCCTCAACCTCCCACTTCGTGCCAAGTGCCTTTTCTTCACTTGAAAACTGTTCTTTCAGATTATTTATGTATTCCTTTTGCTTATCAAGAAGTGTGTCCGTTGCCTCGATTTTTGCATTATACAAATTCAAAACCGCATACATAGTATCGTCACTGTATTCCTGCCAACCTACAAAACCGCCGTCATACATTTTCCTGAATACGTTCGATACTGCGTTCGTAAAACTGAATATGACTGTCGCCTGTTTCGTCCCAATCATCATATGCATCGCGGATATTTTTCCAATTCTTCGCGTCACTTTTCCACTTTTCATAAACGGCATAATTCTTTTCATTCTCAAGCTTGCCGATTTTCAAATCGACATCGGCTTTGTACTCATAGAAATACTCCCAAATTTCTTTAATTTCCTCTGCCGAATATGCGGTTGAAGTAACCATTTCCGACACCATAGCATTATAGTTGTAAAGCTGTCTTTTGTACGATTCAATCTGCTCGTCAACACCCATATCATTCACTTGCACCTGATATTTAATCCAAGCGTCGGAATGTTTTTTGTAGTTTGAAAGTGCGGTTTCACTCGCCTTTTTTCTTCTTTCCAGATTTTCTTCTGCGACGCGAAAATCTCCTCTTGAATTTCTTTCACAACCTCGCTGTCATAACCGAATTGCTCCATCAATTCATTCCAAAGCCTTAATTCCTCTGTCGGAGATACATCGTTTGTTTTTTGTAATGGTTTAAATCAGCCTTTTTTATTTCAAACATTTCATTGTTTTTTGCCGGACGCATAATGCGGAATACCCATACCGTTCATTATCGCCTTTGTTTCTCAGCCGTATAAACCTTGTCGCCTTGCGACAGCGGAACAACCACATCACGTCCGCTAAACATCATAAGTCGCCCGTTATGCTCGATAAGTTCACGCGGATCACTGACGCCCCTTTCATCATTTACAACCGCCAAACCGCTTTTTGCATATTGTGTTCCGTCTGCCAGTTTCGGCATTCCCTGAACATTGTACTTAACAGTAACATTGACTGTTCTGTCCTTCAAACTGTTTATACTTGCTCTTGCCGAACTCACACCACTTGCGGTATTGTCAACTGCGGTAATATTGATTTTTGCATTTTTGCCGTCAAATTCACTCATTATTTTACCTGCCGATGAATTAAGTGTAACAAGTGCATTTTGTGCCGTTGCCAAAGCATTTATAAGTCCAGACGCGTCACCCGTTATACTGACCGATAAATTAGCCGCCTCTGCCATAACTATACCTCCTCTCCGTAAAACATTCTCAAATGTTCGTTATCGTAATCCTCTGTATCTTCATTCAATCCGTCAAGCATTTTAAACAGTACCCATGGATTTTGTCTGCCAACTTCGTCAGGCAGTATGTGGTGGTACGTTAGGAACATCGTATAGATGTCCCTAAGCACCCCGCTGCCGCCTGACGTTACTCGTTTTTGAAGAAAGAGCGTCAACGTAAAACCCCCAAAGTGCAAGACACATCTTTGCACGTTCGTTCACGTCAACGGAATCGATAATATCCTGAGTTGCGTCCGTACCCTCAAACATATAGTCAAGTGCATCTCTGCAAATGCTGAGCGGACCTTTCTTATTTTCATCATTATGTGCGTCATTAATAATGCACATCGCCTCAAAGTCAAACGGCTTTGAAACGTATTTAACCTTATCTTTTTACAAATGTTAATGTATGTTGCATAATTTTCTCCTTATACCGTCTGCGGATAGTAATTCATATCCGTAAACCACTTGTTTTCAAATTCATCTCTTGTGATATTTGACGGCAAATCGCTTTCATCAAAATACGCATAATAATTGTTGTCAAAATCACGTTGTACCGCCGTGTATGTTGCCTTAGCGGTTTGCTTGTCGATACTTCCGCTTGACGGCTTTGTCTTTCCCCCAACATTCGATGCAAAACTGTATGAACCCTTGTAGTATCTTACATAACGGTACGAGCCGTCGGACTTCAAAATTCTCCATGCCACACCGAAATATACTGTTTTAACATCGTTTCCGACTTCAACTACACCGTTTTTGCGTGTCAATCCACGCCACATTGCGTCAACCTCCGGCGGAATATCGGCATTTGTTATATCGTGTCCCAATTTTTTCGATATAGCTTGACGCCTCATACGCACCGTTGTCCGCATCAAAAACATCACTGCCGCCGCTGTCGGTCGGTGCAATTTCAACCGTTCCTTTCAAATTATACGCTTCTCCGTATTCCGTTCCGCTAACGCTGTCCTCATTCACTTTAAAGAAAGTATACTTGTCCACACCTATTGTAGGTAAAGGTTTCTTGTTCATAATTTTTCCTCCATTTTTTCATATTTTGTCTTAAAGAGATATATTTTTATAACGTAAAATACTTCTGAAATCTCATTGTCTTATGATATATTTTTTTTTATCATTTTCGGGAACGTCCATAGACATCTCCCTCACCCAACCGTCCTTTGTCATTACTTCATTGACCTCTGCCGCCAAATCACTGCATTCTTTCGGAATTTCCGCCCATATGTCAATTTGAATATGCCCGTCTTGAATACTCTCGTCATTGTCAGCATAAAATCCGCCGCACTCCGTCACCGTATAATAACTTATAATCGGCAGATTATTAAAATTTTTCGGATATTGAAATACTGCCTTGCATTTAACATCACTGAGTGACTTTTCAGCCTCCGCATTAATATCAATCATATAATCACCCCTTTATCGCCTCTGCGATCGCAGACAATATTGCTTGCGTGTTTGATAAAAGTGCCGGCACAAGATACGGCTGTGCCGCCATTTTCGACGTACCGAATTCAACAAATACCGCATATTCCGTATCAGCCGATATAACCGCCGTATTTCCGCCGGACTGTACATTAATTGACGACTGCAGCCGTCCCGTATCGACAGGGCAAAGACTTTTTGCACTTTCACATACCGTTTGAGCACCCTGACCGATTATATCCGCAAAATTATTTTCTATATTATTTGCAATATCCGAAAGTCCATTATCATAATTAATATCAATCTGCATTTTTCTCACTCCGCATCATCGCCGTCATACCGAAATTCCAACATTCAGCCTTTATAATCTCAAAAAATTCGTCACCGAATTTAGCATATCTGCCTATTTTTATAAGGTCTGTTTTGTCACAGAACACTTTATATTTTTTATTTTCGGTCAAAGCGTATATACGGTTTTTCGAGTTCATTTTCATATGGCTGAATATCACACACAACACTCCCCAAAAGTGTTTTTTCACCCTTTTTTCATATGTATTTTCACCGACTTCGTACACCTCGATTTCGGTGTCATAAAATCGTTCAAACGGATTTATCATCGGCAATCACCTCCGACGGGACTTTAACTTTTCTGCTGACAAACGGCTTTAGACGTATTGCATATTCTTTCAAATAATCATAGTTGTCGTCAGAGTATTCGACCTTCCTCTCACCCTCTGTAACCGACTTAACACCGCCGTTTTGATTTGCCGTATATCTCTTTGACCGTAAGCGTCGGAATAAAGCTTACAATCTGTCTTGGCAGAACATCAATACGACAGTATGCCAGCACAGAATTAACAGTATCCTCAATCAAAAGCATAAGAACATCGTCCTTATCATTGTCTTTAATTCCGAGCAGTAATTTCACTGCGTCAAGAATTTCATTTTTAGTGTCCCCCATTTTCAACACAGCCTTTCTGACCTATTCTTATTCGGCAGTTTTAAACACATAAATCGCACTCTTTTTATTTTCAAGCACAAATGCGTCATAATACACTCTGCCTTCAACCAGCCAGCCGTTGATTCCCGGCGGATTATCGTGGATTTTGTATTCCGACAATTTAACCGGAGAAGTCGTTGCGGCTTGATTTGTGATAATAAATTCAACGTTTTCAGGGAAGTAAGACTTCGGCACAACGATAAGCGGAATACCGTCAATCGTTCCGACTTGACCTTTAATCAAAATTTCCTGCGACATATCGCCGTTTCTGATAAAGCTTGAATCCTCCTTGATGTTCTTGTAAAAATCACTTGATACAAATGCACAACTTCCGACAAGCGGAACATTATTTTCAATAAGAGTTGTTGCACCGGTCAAAAATGCGTCATACGCATTTGCCTTTTGTCACCTTACCTGTAACGGTAGTTTTTGCCCCTTCGCAAATTTTTCCAAAAACGGTACTTGTCGATTTCAGGCACAACCACTTCTCTGATTTGTCTTTGAAGTGCCGCACCTGCCGCATTTGACATTTGAGTATCGTTATATGTCCCCTGTCAATAGTAAACGTGAAACTTCTGTCACGCGTCATAGTCATTTCCTGTACAGTGTTTTCGATTTCCTGAGGTGTACCGTATCTGCTTGTACCTGATACCGAATAGTCGTTCATCTCTGCGGTAGGCACTGAATATACGTTTACCGTCTTAACACCGACAAAGTCGTAATCATTGTTTACCGCCGCCGAAGTCATAGACTCCCTTGCGAATTTTTCATCAATTTTTTTTGAGCATACTTGCTTGCATAATTTATAGCCATTGTATTCATCCTTTCATAATCACGTTATTTATTACATTCCCAAACCGCTTAAAAACGGGTCTGTTAAATTTTCTTTTTCTCTTGAAATTTTCGGCGGAACACCCTTTAATCTTTCGGATAAACCGCTTTCGATTGCTTTCATATATTCTGCTTTAAATCGCTCGATATTTTCCGCCATAATGTCCTTGTCTGCATCTGCGACCATTCTTGCGAAATTCACAGGCAGATTTTGAGCCGCCAATTCCTTTGCCGCCTCAAATTCGGCTCTTTCGGATACATACTGCTGTCTTTCATTTTCAAAATCCTTTTGTCTTTTGTCCATTTCAGCCTTTGCTCTGTCCTCTGCCGACATTGTAGCCATCTTCGCGGCGTCCTCTCTTTCCGATACGATTCTGTCTGAAAAATCTTTTTCCCACGTTGCTTTTTCGTTTTTAATCGCCTCCGCAACATAGCCTGCAATGAGATTTTTCAGTTCATCGTTTTTATGTCCCCCGTTTTCGTTTTTTCGTGTCACCGTTTAGTGTCCCCTGTTTCTTCTTTTCGTCCATACTTTTTCCTTTCTTTACATTAAAATAAATCACTATGTTTTTTTATTCTTGAATTATTCCTGTACATATTTTAATTTTTCGCCAAGCATTTTTTCCTTTTTGCGGCAAGCTGTGCCTCTTCCTTCGGATCGCCCACAAATGAAAGCTGTGATAAAAGAGTTTCGCTTGACGCAATACCGACTAAGTTGTTTACCATCTGTGAAATCTCCAACTCATTAACAGGCAAATTTCTCGTAAACACAACATCAATGCGATGTATCGGCACATACTCCATAGCACCTTTTAACGACAGAAAATTAACATACAATTCAAATCTCTGTTTTAAAGCCTTCGTAAAGTATCGCTCCTTGTTTCTGACGTGCTGTTCAAACCCCATAAGCTTATACTTAATCGCGACACCCGATAAATTTGTACCGAACGTCTGATCTGATAAATCGGGAATCATAGAAAATCTGTGAATATCACTTTTCAGACTATCCTTTAACACTTCAATATCGCTTTCGGACATAACCTTTGAAAGATATTGAGCCGCCGCACCCTCATATCCCATCAAAATGCGTTCTTCCCTAAGTTTCTTCGCCTGCTCACTGTCAAGGTCGATACCGGTAAGGAATAAAAATGCGTCAACAAACTGTTCCTTGTCGTTAACTCTGTCCGACTCCAAAATATTGTAAGCGTCAATCAGCGGAATCATCTGTTCAAAATCACCTTGCTTTTTCTTCATTGTTGCGATACTCCACCATAGGCATTTTACCGAAATAGTGGTGCTGAGAATTTGTCATAGTCATATGCAAAAAACTGTCCGCAGTGTTTTCATATGTATAAATCATATCCCTGTCACACACAATACAGCAAACACCCGTAACCGCGCCGTCAATGTCACGCTTTTTGTAATAATGTATGCCGTACAGCGGAATTTCGCCAACGCCCGCACCGTACACAATAAACGTGTTGCTCGGCGGCAAGCATACACTTTTTCGGCTGTGATTGCTCGTCCGCATAAACCAGTTCATAAAGCTTTACCGAAAATGCTCATTGTCTTTTCAAATTCCGCGTCCAAACTCGGCATATCCTGAACGGCAAAGCAATTTTTAACCGCCTCAATATCGTATCCGTCCGAACAGCTGTACGCCACAGGATTGCCTACAAGATAGCTTTTTTGCAATATCCACGATATACTTCGCGTGATTGCACACAATTTTGTTGTTTGCGATATTGTCGCTTGAACGTCTGCGTTCACAAATTGCGTGTTTGCCGATATAATAATTGTAAAGCTTTTCGTATCGCTCCTGTTCAAGCGAATGTTTATCAATCAGCTTAGCAAGCAACACCTCGTCTATACCGTCCTTTAAAAATATCCTCATCAATTATCATAAATCAAGTTCACTCCTTTTAATTACCCTCGCTTTTTTCTTTGTGATTTCGTCCTCAAGTGCATAACGTACCGCATCAATGGTGTGATTGTTCTTGTCGGGATAAACTGACTTAACTTCACCGTCCGTATCGCGTTCAAGCTCATATTCCGAAAATTCTCTTGCGACATTCGACACCTTTCGGGATCAATCACGATTTTTTCAAGACTCTGCAAAAAAATCTGATACCGTACTCGATACTGTCCGGACCTTTCCTTGCACCGCGGACACGCAAACCGAACATTCGCAAATCATTGATACTTTTCGGCTCAGCACTGTCGCATACAATCAATTTATTAGCAAACCCTTTTTTCAAAAATCTTTTCAGCCGCATTGTGATTTGTCATCCCTTTCGCGTAAATTTCGTCAAAGATAAATCCATTAGTATTCTCATTAGTACCTCTTTGCCATGGTTGATGTGGTTCAGGAAAATAGAATTGCACATCATTTAGAGCTTTGCTGATTTCTTCATGTCGTGAAAATTCTTTACCCCTATCAGGTGTAATTGTTTTTGTTTGACTATCTTTTAACATATGA
>VOFC01001990.1_pt1 | contig 56887 bp, 93 predicted proteins | sample 5384161 | NCBI WGS metagenome assembly VOFC01 (sample SAMN12384722, study PRJNA508395) | human gut metagenome | isolation source: healthy gut B | host: Homo sapiens | reverse complement strand
TTTTTCCATGATTTTATGCAAAATATACAATCAATTATAAAATGGAAACAGTAGCCAAGTCAACAAAAAAAATGTGAAAATTGTGTGAAATATTTAGAAAAAATGTAATAATATAAATGAAAGAAAAACTCTCTTCGAAGAGAGAGAAAAAAAGATAGAATCTTTTTATTTGGTTGTTTGCCTTAATCGGGCAGACAGCCTGCAGCGCCCATCCAAGCAGAGCCTCTAGAGTTGACTATTTTAGCTTCACTGTAATGCCGTGTGGCATGGAATTTATTAGTGAACACACCATTTGAAAAATACCAGCCTTCGGGAAAGTTAAATTGCCTCGGATTAGTATCAGTGACTATGGTTATATCATCTCCATATGTCACAAGGATAATTTTCCCACGGTTAAGGCTTTCAAGAACCCTAACTACTATGCTAAGGGGCAAGTCCGCTGTACGGACTATTTTGCTACTGTTCATTTTTTTTCCTCTTTTTATAGGCTAATTAGCCTATTGTTTGTTAGTACTTGTTAATAGGAAGTTTGTACTTTTCTCAAACCAGTTTGAGAGTTCATCACCATACTTCCAAGACTGAGAAAGAACTTCTACTGCTCGCCACAATGTTACGAAGTCAATGCTGTCCATGTGCCCGGACTTCATTGCATAGTTGGCAATGTCATAAATCGGCTTGTCACACTTGGTCATAAGATACTGCATCCATAATGCAAAACGCTTAGCAAATGGAATTACAGTAATATACAACCCTGCGTCTTCGGGATATTTAAGCAAATTTTCCCAATGTTGCCAAAGTACTTTTTCTTCCGAACTTTTGAAGACAAATTCTGTGGATTCAGAAATTTGATCTATTTTAGTTTGAACCACATATGCACGATAGGTTTTTCTTACAAATGCTTTTTTAGGTAGACCAAACATCAAACAATCACCACGAGGTAATGCTTCTATTGTCCGGATGATTTCACTTCTGGGCAAATTTTGTGCTGCATAATAACCTCCAATAAAATCTTTTTTTGGAGTAATGGGTGATTAGGACAATGGTGCCCTTGTAAATAACCCGTAGTCCGATAAAGAGAGTATTAGAAGGAAGCTCAAAGGCTTGAAATAGAACTTTCTTAAAATTTGGTTCTTTTTCAAAACAACCTTCAACCAAATTAGAGAGTGTTTCTAACGAGTTCACGGAATATGCGACCAAAGTTGCAATACCATTATGAAACTTGTAAATAAGGCATCTTTCTTTTTTTGGGAGAAAAGTCGTTCCAAATTTCCAATACTGGAATAGGGGCAAAATGCTTATGAATTTTGCGAGCATAAATGAACTTTGCTCTTGTAACCATATAAAAAACCTCCTTTTGTATGGTTCACTAACAAAAAATATACGTACTATAAGATTATAACACTAATTTACATAATTATCAACTAGAGAATTATGAAATTTGTTATAAAATAAAAAATGCCCAATCAGTTAAATACTGGATGGGCATTGAAACGTGAAAGTGATAATGGTTACTCAGATGTATCAACTTCATACTTTACGGGTATGAGGAATTCATCCAAAACTGATACAACATGGTAAAAATCTTCATCTGCATATTTTACAAGTATATCATAAACTACCTGCATTTTGTTAGCATATACGTTACCATACTGAACCAAGTTTTTTTCGGTAAGTCTTTCCTGAGAGATAGAACCTGAACCGTAGTCACCACATACAAACATCCAACCATCAATCAAATCTTTGCTGAAACCTTCTATAGCAAATTTATTCTGATACGGATATTTGTCACTTATAAAAAAGCCGTCTTGAGATGTTCCGTGATAGGAATCATCCATATTGTCTTGTGAAAGACCATCAAGCTGAGGGTTAGTAGCTTTTAGAGACATGTCAATATGAACATGTTCAACTAATACGGTTGCACCTTCTGGAACATTTGTAACTTCGGCTGACATATCGATTACTTTGGAATCTGTTATTCGCCATCTACTTAAATTATAATCTCCTGTATTATAGGTAGTTATGAATTCAAAACCTTCGATCTCATGCGTTTTCTCTAGGGTGCTTCCTTGAAGCGTACTAAGAACCTCTAAGTTCTTTTCCTCAGGAACAGTTTCTTCCTCCATGCATCCCGTTAAGCACAATGTGAATACAACGAGTAATACTAATGCAATAAACCGTTTCATGATTTCTTCCTTATCTTTTAGAAGAATACTAAAGTATTAGCATTCTATACTAAAATGGTACATTTTTTTTATAATTCGCTGTACCTACGAATATTTACTATATTATATATTATTTGTGAAGGAAAATCAAATGATAATTTTAGTGAAGCATATAAAAAAGTCGCTTATCCAAATTGAATAAGCGGCCTTTTTCATGTTCTTGGGAATTATCTTTCAATTTCAATCGTTACTCCGCTAGTGGAGAGGAGGTCTATTGTCAGAGAAAGCCGATATGTAGATTTTTTTCCATTCCTTGTCTTAAATGTAATTGAGGAAGAACCATTGTTTGCAGAAATATGTGAAATATGTGAAATTTCATCATTTTTAATTGCCGTGGAAAGTTCTTCAATCTCAATCCAGTTACCCCAACCGCAGTCAAGCGTTGCATATAAAGCAGTAGGAGTATAAAAGATCAATACTCCTTCAGAAGTAACTGTGAGTTTAGGTTTTCTATAAAGCATTCTGCACATCTCATCGTTACAAACTGCAGTGTTCACTCCTTCAGGAGTTGTGATGTAAGTGATGACTTCATCCTCAAAGATTTCTTCTTCTAGCTTGTGGCTATCATTAAAAGAAAATAATCTACCAGTCGCAGTAGTGACCGTTATGCTGTTCACAAAACGGTTAAGACAAGTATTTTTAGAATAATACTTGACAATAGGATATGAATCTGTGATTTGATAAAAGTCTCCCATATTCGAAAGGTAAATGAGTCCGAGGTTTTCGAGGTACTCTTTAGGAAGAGTACTAGGATCGAATGGTCCTCCTTCTTCAAGATAGGCATCTTCCGAGAACATGACTTGCCGTTTGGCAATGGGAAGAATAAAATTTGCGTCCCGATTTTTGGCACTATACATAGTGGCCTCCATAACTAGGCTATCTTTATTTAATTCGCGATAGCTACGAATATTTTATGTTAATATAATATTACAAAATACTTAATATGTCAAGTTTTATCGGTAAGAGCATTGATTTTTTATACATATGTGATGTAATTTTATGCTAATTTCTTATAATCTCCTTTTGGAGTTTACACATAAAACGATAAACAACACAATAATTTATTGGAGGAGAGCAAACATGAAAGAAAACAAATTAAAAAATGCAATGAGATTTTATCTTTTGGCTACTCAGCTGAAATACAAAATCAGAAGCGGTTGGGATGAAAAGCACTGGAACGTGAGCAAAGAGCGGATAGAAAGCATTGCGGAGCATGTATATGGTACATGCATTTTAGCAATAAGCTTAGATTCAGATTGACAATGTTTCAGTAGAAGAAAAAATGAAAATTGAGCATGAGGCAATGGTTCAAGTTATTGGAGACTTGGTAAAGAAAGATGAATTTATCTCTTTGCTGTTTGAGTTTGACGCAAGAAAAACCAGAGAGGCGATATTTGCATATCATTGTGATAAATTAGAGGCTGACCTTCAGGCTAAAGTATATCAAGATATGGGGTGCTATCATTCTTTAGATGACCAGAACAACAATGTGGTGTTTAAGAGTGCAAAAGTTCAGCAGATGGTTGCAGATGGTGCAAAAACAGCCTTTGACATTTGGTATGAATGTGATAAAGGCATTTATTCTGATGATGAGGTATTTGCTCAAATGCTTGATTATGCAAAAACGCATGATACCCAGAAAAGCGACATTTTTTAAGGTGTTTATATCTTTTTGAACGTATTGGATGAAAGAAGGTAAGAAATAAAAAAAGACTTTGGAGAGTCTTTTTGTTTTTATTTCTATAATTATAATATTTTTCAAATTCCATTTTTAGTAGATCAAACTCTTTCAATTATGCCTTTTTCTATTAGAATTTTTTTTTATGCAAGTATTGCTGTTCTTCTATTTCCATCTTAAAATGGTTTTGCTCTAGAAAGAGGCAAATTAAGATTTAGAAGATGAATTAAAATTGTAATAGAACAAGGACACCTTAATTAAATAAGGTGCCCTTGTAAGGAGTAAATGAAACTTTATTGGGCTTCCTTAAGAAGCTTTTTGAACTGAACGCTAGTAACTTCTTTAAGGTCTTCACCAAAAACCGGAATGAATTTGTCTTTGATAGGATCTCCGAATCCACGGAAGTTGTTGTTGTGATCGATTTTTCGAACGATTTTTCCGTTTAGTTTAAATGTCTTAATTTAAAGAAATATTGTTTATCTTTTTAATATAAAATATAATGTATTTTATTAGGAGGTAAACAGATGAGAAAGGTAGAATTAAGAATGAATGAAAAATTAAAGTACAAAGTCATAAAAAAATTAGTAGAAACAAATGGAAATAAAGAAAGAGCAGCAGTAGCACTTGGCAGATCAGTTAGACAAATTGATAGAATGATAGCAGGTTACAAAGCCAAAGGTAAGGAATTTTTTATACATGGAAACAGGAATCGCAAGCCAGTTCATGCATTGACAGAAACACAAAAACAGAGGTTGAACAAATATATTTAAGTAAATATTTTGATTGCACATATACAGCATTTACCGAGTATTTAGCCCAGAAGGAAAATATTACATTATCAGTTGATGAAGTAAGAACGATTTTAATTGATAAATATATATTCTCTCCAAGAACGCATAAATCCACGAAAAAAAGGATTAAAAAACAATTATTGAAAGAACAAGAACAGGCAAAAACACAAAGAGAAAAAGCAAAAATACAAGCCAAGATAGTTGCAACGGAAGATGCCCATCCAAGACAACCAAGATGCCAATATTTCGGAGAAGAAATACAAATGGATGCATGTATTCATTTATGGTTTGGAAAGACCAAAACGGCGCTTCATGCAGCAATAGACGATGCCACAGGACAAGTAGTAGGATTATATTTTGATAAAGAAGAAACGTTAAATGGGTATTACAACATTACACATCAAATATTAACAAAATACGGGATACCATATCGAATAAAAACAGATAGGAGAACAGTTTTCACATACAAAAAGAAAGCATCTTCTACCATAGAAGAAGACACTTTCACACAGTATGCATATGCATGCCATCAGTTAGGCATACACATAGAAACCAGTTCTGTACCCGAATTTAAGCCCAGAGTAGAACGCCTTTTCCAAACGTTACAACAACGAATCCCACAAGAGCTCAGATTAGCGCAAATCAATACAATTGAAGAAGCCAACAAATTCTTAGGTACATACATAAAGCAATACAACGATAAATTTGCTTTATGCATTAATAATAGCAAATCTGTGATGGAAAATCAACCAAGTAATGAAAAAATTAATTTAACATTGGCAGTATTGTGCAAAAGAGTGGTGGATAGTGGACATTCAATAAAATATAAAAATAAATATTATAGATTTGTAAATAAAAATGGAGCACCAATTTATTTCAACAAAGGGACAACGTGTGTAGTAATAAAAGCTTTCAATGGGGAGTTATATGTAACGGTTGATGAATCGGTATTTGCATTAGAAGAAATACCAGAAGTTCAAGCAAAATCGGAGGACTTCGATGCAATTGAGCCACCAAAAGAGCGAAAAGTTTACATACCAAAGATGAACCATAAGTGGAAGAGTAAGTCATTTGACGAGTTTGTGAAGAAACAAGAAAATACTATAAACAATGAAATTAATATTATAAATGCTGCTATTTTTAAATAGTTTATTTTTTTTCATAATAAATTTACCTTCTTATTTTTTTACTAATTTTATTTAAATTTGGTTATCGTAGTCGGAAGTACATTTATAGCGGATATACGATTATTTAATATATTTATGGAAAAATTTTGCTGATAACTATCTATATAGGCCAATAAATCTGTTTGTAAATCAGCTGTAATTTCATTTCCATTCCAAGCTAGACTCTTCCCATGGCCCTTTTGATATAGAACATAATATAATTTCTTAGTTAATATATCTATTTTGAACTCTAAAGTACATACCTTATTTTTACCGGAAAAGCCCTTATAAAAGTTCAAAATGATAATACCATTATTTTTGTCATAAAAAAAGTAAGTAATTTCAGTTAATACTAAACCACTTTCATAAGTCTGTGCTATTTGAGTAGTTTCTGTTTTTAGTTGAGAAAGATTTAGTAAATCAGAAGAAGAGGGAGTAATCTGTATAATACTCTTTTTCTGTATGCGGATAAAAATCGTCACTGTCATAAAAGAATATATATGCTAAAAAATATTAAAAAATATGACTACTAATAATAAAAGCAAAATAAAAATTTTTTTTTTTTTCATAGGAACCTCCTAAATAAATTTATATATTATTAGATATTACAAATTGATAAAATGTTGCAAAATTTTTATTTATTATATCAAAGAATAAAAAAAGACAATTTGAAGAGCTAAAGAAATAATGTATATTATAAATAAAGTAATTGCAAATGAAAATTGTAATTGAGAATATACAAAAAGCTAGTTATGAATTTGAATAAAAAAATATTTATATTATTTGATTGTTATGCATCCTTTTTATATAATTAATGTATCTAATATGTATAAAGCAAAATATGGAGGAGAAAATGGAAGAATTAGTGAAGCAAGCTAAAATGGGAAATGATGAAGCTTTCACACAATTAATTATACAAATGCAATGTGAAATGTTTAGAATTGCCCAAACACGATTAAAAAATATAGATGATGCTAATGATGCTATTCAACAGACAAATTTATATGCATATAAAAATTTACGACAATTGAAAGAAGATAAATATTTTAAAACATGGATAATAAAAAAATACTAATTAATGAATGTAATAAAGTTTATAAAAAAAATTATAAAATATTAAATATATTTGATAAATTAACAAAAGAACATAATTCTGAAGAAGACTTTAAGGTGACAGAAAACATTGAAGAAAAAATGGATTTGGAAGGGATACTTAGTACATTAAAGTATGAAGATGCAATTTGTATTGTATTATTTTATGGTAGTGGATATACGATACGTAAGATATCTGAAATCTTAAAATGTAATGAAAATACAGTTAAAAGTAGAATTAATAGGGTAAAAGGTAAAATAAGAAAAAAAATTATAGTAAGGGAGGGATGGAAAATGAAATATCAAGATAATGACTTTGATGAAATTGATGAAATGCTATTTAAGTATTTTAAAGAAAACAAAGAAGTGCCGCAAAAAGACACAAAATATTATAAAAAATATGAATTACAATGGTAAAAGAAATAATTTCGGAATCCGTAAAATTGCTATAACAATATTGGCTATTACTACTTTAACTACAGGAGGAGTGTTTGCACAAAATATTGTATCATTTTTTAAAAATATATTTTCATTAAGTAGTATAAATATAAATAATGACAGCGTAGTAGATGCAATAGAAAAAGAAAATTATATTCAGAATGTTAATATGAATTATGTCACAATTAATAAAGACTACAAGATAAAGGTAGATTATGTGATGGTAGATGATATAAATTTATATATAGTATTTTCATTATGTTCAGCTAAAAGCATGGATGAAAATTATAGAATGGCAGTAAATTATTTAGATATAAAAGATGAAAATCAAAATGTTATATATAGTTATACTGATGAGAATGAAGTAAAAACAGTAAAAGGAAGCAAGAAAATAAATTGTACAGATAATAAAGAGAAAAAAAAGAACTAGTATTTATTTATTCAAAAGAACATCCTAAAATGAAACAATTAAATGTAAGCTTTAATCGTATAATATTGTATGATGAGAAAAATCCTGAGAAAAAAATGTAATAAGAATAGATTGTGATTGTGATTTTAAAATTGATATAGCAGAGAAATTTGTTAATAGAGAGAACATCGAATTTTATAATTTTGAAAATACGGATGATATTGAGATAAAAAAAAATGTATAGTAAATGATACGGGGATGTATATTATATTAAATGCTAAAGAATATATTAATAGTAAACAAATATATATTGGAGAAAAATCTTATGAAGGAACAGAAATAATAATTGATAGCAATGATAAACAAGATGAATGCATTTTGCAATTTGATATTACTAAAAATAAAATAGATAAAAATAAGTCTATAAGACTTGAAATAAATGATAAAATTCTAAAAATAGAAGAATAAATAATAAATAATGAGACATCACTAATATGTGTTTTGTCTCATTTATATATTTTTAAAAAAAATTAAAAATTAATGCATCTGTTTTCTTTAGTAGTTGTATCTTATATGTAGATATGGTAATCAAGATTAAAAAAATAAAAGGGAGGTGAAAAAAATAGTTAAATGCTATTATTAATACTACAAATTAGAAATTGTATATACGGAGGTGCTAAAAACATATAACTCAAAAATATTATACGAGGAGAAAATAGATATGAAAAGTAAAAAAATATTAATAGTTTTAACCATCTTAACCCTAATTATAATTCCAGTTAGTATAAAAAGCAGTTTCTACAATAATTGAAAAAGTTAAAGTAGTGCCTGATGTACCAGAGCCAATACTTCAAAATGTGCCAGAAGAAGCCTATATAAGACCTTCAAATGACATTTTTGAAGAAGAAACGGTTTTCAGTCCAGAATTTGAAGAAAAACTAAGAAAATCAGAAGAAGAAAATGAAGCTAGAAATAAAAAAATTGAAGAAATAATACGTTTTGGTAGAAATGGAGAAATATTTTGATTGAAAAAGGAAAACAGCTCACATTGAGTCAAAGAAATAAGATTGAAGAAATGTTAAACCAAAGACGTAGAAAGTTTGAAATAGCCAATGAGTTAGATAAAACACAATCAACAATAGCAAGAGAAATTAATCGTCATAAAATTTTGAAACCACACAATATATACAAATCATCAAATTTGTTTAATTGTAAATTCTTTGTTAATTGCAAAATCTGTACAAATAAATGTCGAATATTTCAACCAATTTCTTGCAAAGATAGAGATAGAAACATTGGTGTTTGCAATAATTGTTCAAAACTTAAAACTTGTAATCTTGACAAATATTTTTATTTTGCAGAAGAAGCACATAAGAAATATAAATACACTCTGACAGATTCAAGACAAGGTGTAAATTTGAACACATCTGAATTAATTGAATTAGCCCATCTTATTTGTCCGTTAATAAAGAAAGGTCAATCAATTTACACAATTTTAAATAACCATCCAGAAATAAAGTTCTGTGAAAAAACAATATACAATTATATTGAAATGGGCTTATTTAAAGATTGGGGTGTCACAAATATTACATTGAAAAGAAAAATCAGAAGAAGGCTTCCCAATAAACAATTAAAGAAGCGAAAAGAACCAACAAATTACAACGGTAGAACTTATACAGATTATTTAGAATATAAAGTACAGAATCCCAATATAACAACAACAGAGATGGATACGGTATATAACAATCAAACAGGTCCATATATTCAAACTTTTATATTTGAGAATACAGAATTTATGATTGGAATATTACATACAGAGAAAACATCAGATTCAATGTCAAAAAGCTTGGATTCTTTTCAAGAAGTATTATCAGATAAAGAGTATGAACAATTATTTTCAGTGCTATTAACAGACCGTGGAACAGAATTTATAAAATCGCAACAATTTGAGGTAAATATTCATACAGGCGAAATAAGAGGAAAAATATTTTATTGTGATCCAATGCAGTCAAGTCAGAAACCGCATGTAGAAAATAATCACAATTTTATTAGAGAAATACTTCCAAATGGTCAAAGTTGGAATCATTTAACACAAGAAAAAATAGATTTAATGTTTTCACATATAAATTCCACACCAAGAGAAAATTTAGGTGGCAAAACGCCTTATGAAATATTTTCTTTCATATACGGTGAAGAACTTGCTCACAAATTAAATATACAAAAGATAGCAAAAGACGAGGTCACAACAACTCCCCGTCTTCTAAAATAAGTTCATGTAAAATGAACAATCTACATTAAAATCCAAAACATTTACATGATTAATTGAAAAACTAAATGCAAAACAAAATGGCACTTACTTTTACACCAAAAAAATTTAATGCAATTTTGTTTTATTAGTCATGCAAACTTTTTTGAAATCTATATTAATTTTACACGAAAATAGCGAAAAAAGCAAGTTATCTAAGCAAATATATCGCTTAAAACTTGCTTTTTCTCGTACAAGTTGCATTTACTTTACAGAATTGCATTTAACTTTTCACTTGACGAAAATATTGAGAAAATTAAAATGAAAATCTATAAAAAACAGTATTTGGGCTATTAAAACTATGTTTCAATTTAAATTCTATAAGCTCAAAATTATTTGTGTTTGGGTAAAACTTAATGAAAATAAAAGTCTTAATAAACAGATATAATGCCGAAATTTGAAAATTTAGCGTATAATTTTAACAAAATATGAGAAAATAAAATAAAAGTGAATTTTATGTCAAAATTTGTCGAACGATTTAAAATAAAATTTCCAAAAAATGTGATATTATAAAATGTACAAAATAATTGCTATATTAGGTAGAGCACCGTTTCTAATTATAAACATTTAAGTAAAAATAAATAAAAAAGTTACAATATTCGCCATAGCGAAAGCTAGGTATGATTTAATATTTAAAATTTTGAAGAAGAACCGGTGAAGGAAGTATGCATATAGAAATTTTAGTAAAAGAGGTGCGCGAGCAGAAAGGAATGACAATTTCAGGATTGTCAAGAAAAAGTGGTGTATCAGTTGCGCACATTAGTGATATTGAAAAGGCATTTAAAAGCCCTAGTTTACTTGTAATGGTAAGACTTGCTAGAGCATTAAATGTAGAAATAACAGAATTATATAGGGTGAGATGGTAATGTTAGAAAAATACAACCAAAGTATGCAAGCACTACAATTATATATGAATATAACAAGAGTAATTCCTTCTGAAAAAGAATGGAATAGGTTTGCTATGGAAGAAAAACTTTTATCAAGTCAATCTATTCAATATCTCAGTCAGAGTGGATTTAATAAGTTGTGTAGAAAACTGATAAAAATAAGATAGTATAATTTGTTTGATTTCTGAAGCAATGTAATAATTAAACACTTGAAATTTAATTTTTACAGAATAGAAAATATTGCACAGAAAATTTATGAAATAAATTTTCGCATACAAACAAATTTATGGAAAATTTTAATTTTATAGAGAAGTATAATGGGCAGAATAAAGACTGAATTTTGAAAATTTTCAGATTTATTCTTAAAATACTAGACTTTTTCATATAAATGCCTTAAAATAAAAAATATCAAAAAGGAAAGAAGGAATTTATATGAACATTTGGCATGACATTGATGAAGAAAGAATAAAAAAAGATGATTTTTTAGCAGTAATTGAAATACCAAAAGGATGTAAAAATAAGTACGAACTTGATAAAAAAACTGGAGCATTAAGATTGGATAGAGTATTATATACAGCAACTCACTATCCAGCCAATTATGGATTTATACCAAGAACATATGCAGGGGATCATGACCCTCTTGATGTTCTTGTGCTTTGTCCAAGAGGAAATTTATCCACTAACATTGGTAGAATGTTATCCTATTGGAGTGCTTAGAATGACTGACAGTGGAGAGGATGACGAAAAAAGATTATTGCTATACCAAAGAATGACCCATTCTTAAATGAGTATAAAGATATATCTGAAATACCAGCACAAACATCTGCAGAAATTATGCATTTCTTCGAAGTGTATAAACAATTAGAAGGAAAAGTTACTTCAGTTGATAAAATGATGGGGAGAGAAGAGGCCGAAAAAATAATACAAGAAGCTCTAGAAAATTATAAAAAAGAGTTTGAAAATAAATAATTAAGGAGAGAACAATGTTTGAAAAAATAATATTCAACTTGTTTGCATTTACATTATTTATACTCATTTTTATAAAATTTATAAGAAAAAATGATACAACCTATGTTTATTTATTAATTACGCAATTTGTTGGAATTGCCATAAATTTTATAGAGTTAAGCTTTGGTAAAAGCTTTGGCGCAATTGTAAAATTAATAATGTATTTATTATCTGTAATATTACCAATCTTTTTCATATGGCTAGAATATAAAAAGAAGATTGATTTTGCAGAAGTATTCTATATTTTGGTTGCAAAAGTTACTATATTAATTGGAAAAGAAGAGGTCGCCAAAAAGTATTTGCTACAATTGGTAGAAAAATATCCTAATTCCATAAAAGGACATAAATATTTAGCAGAAATATATGAAAAGGCAGAAAAATATGAGCTTGCATTAGAAGAATATGAAAAAACTTATGAGCTAAATCAAGATGATAAAGAAATATACCTAAAAATAGGAAAGCTATGTGGTAGTATTGGAAGAGAAAAGGAAGCAATTGAAATTTTAGGAGAACTTATTAGAAATAAGCCAGATTACTATGAAGCAAGCATGATTTTAGCAGATATATTAAATAGTAAGAAAGAATTTAAAGAAGCTGTTCAAGTCTATATGAATGCATTAAAATATAGACCAGCAGATTATGATTTATACTATCATTTAGGAATGACATATACACTGTTAAACGATTTTGCAAAGGCAAAGGAATGCTATGAAAAAGCAAAGCACAAATAAACAGTGCATTATACCATGCTCGCTATAGTTTGGGACAAATTAATCTGTTATATGGTGACCTAGAAGAAGCTGAAAAGTATTTCATGGAATGCATTGATGCAGAAGAAGTGGAATCTGGAGCATATTATTATTTAGCAAGAATTGCAATGATAAAGGGCGAAACTGAGAAAGCCAAAAACTATGCGAATATTGCTATAGAAGAAAATCCAACATTATACGATAAAATGGCTGATGAAAATATATTTATGCCAATAATTGATGAAGTAAATAAGCCACGATTAAGCGTAGATGGTAAAAAGAAAACCAAGAAGAGAACATTAAGTAAAAAAAGAAATGTTCATAGACTTATATTTGGATAATACTTGTAAGATAGTTGGAAAATTAAATAACAATGATATAGAAATGATGGAAAATGTAAAGAAAACAAAACAGCAAACAATTAATTTAGATAATGAAATAGAGAAAGAATAAGATTATAGAAATATGAAAATTTCTATGAAAAAGTAAAAGAACAATGTAAAAGTTACATTTATAAAGTAAAGAGATTATAAAAATAGATTATATTGTTGTGTATTACTTTGCTAATATTAAATATTCATATTTATAATGTAGGAAAATATAATAAAATATAAGGAGAAAAAAGAAAATGGAAATATATCAGGCACTTATTTTAGGAATTGTGCAAGGGATAACAGAATTATTACCGATATCTAGTTCTGCACATTTAAATATTATACCATGGATGTTTGGATGGATAAATCAACCAGGCTTTGCAGAAGCTTTTAATGGATTTGACGTTGCACTTCATTTTGGAACATTACTAGCGATAATAATGGTATTTTTTAAGGATTGGATAGAACTTATAAAAGGCGGATTTAAATACGCTGTTAAGAAGGAAAAAAAAACAGTACAAGGAAGAATGTTTTGGTATATTGTTTTAGCAACAATACCAGGAGGAATAATTGGATTTTTATTAGACCATTTTTGCCAAAACATGTTAAATAGACCAATAATAATTGCAATAGCATTAATTGTAATGGGTGTTGTATTGTACTTTGTTGATAAAAATTCTAAGAATAAAGTAAAATATGAAGAAATGACATTAAAGCAAACATTTTTAATTGGATTATCACAAGCACTTGCTTTTATACCAGGAGTATCTCGTTCTGGAGTTACCATTACAACGGCAAGAGCCATGGGTGTAACTAGAGAAGCTGCAACAAAATATTCGTTTTTATTATCAACACCAATAGTTTTTGCTGCAACAGTGCTAAAGTTTAAAGACTTTGTATTTAGTGTACCATTTATAATAGGAGTATTAGCAAGTTTCTTAGTTGGCTTACTAGTAATAAATTTTTTGTTAAAGTACATAAAAAAAAGGAAGTTTCAAAATATTTGCAGTGTATAGAGTAATATTTGGAATTCTAATAATAATAGTTGCAATAATACATTAGTTGCATGGGGTTAGAAAAATATAGTATCTTATTTTTGAAAGAGCTATAAATTAGTTTTTTACATAGTACAAATAAACTATTAAAAAACAAATAAGCTTAATAGAAAATAAGATATTTTTTTGTTAACAAAAGTTTCAGAAATATTACAATATTACATTTTGGTTACTATTTGGACATATATGTTGACTTTTTTTCAAAAAAAAGATAAAATATTAGTGAATGGATTATATTTTATATTTTATTGTATTTTTTTAATGAAAAATGCAAAAAATAAATATAAAAATAAAAGAAAGGAATCGGAATGGCTAGTTGTTTAGGAATATATATAGATAGAAATATTATTAAATACGCAAAAATAACTAAAGAAAAAGATGACTTAAAGGTTGATGCCTTCGGAATAAAAATATATTCTGATTTATTACAAACAATTGACCAAATAGTATCTGAGACCTTTAGCTTTAAAGACCCAATAAGTGTAAATATTACAGATGAAATGTACAATTATTTTTATATGTCAGATTTATTGAGTAGAAAAAAAGATTTGGCAAAGGCAATTGAAACAGAGTTTGAGTCTTTATGCACAGAAAAACAATACAATCCAAATGCACTTGAAGCAAGATATGCGCTTGTTAACGACCAAAATGATAAGACAAAGATAAAAGTAATACATGTTTCTGAAAACAAAATGAAAATAAATCAAGTGATACAAAATTTTGATGGTAAGAAATTACAGAACATAACACCAATTGCATTAACGATTCCAAATATTGCACAGACAAATGAAAAGGAAAATGCATTAATAGTAAATATTGAAGATAAAACAAGTATTACAACACTTGTTGGAAGCAAAATATAGGATGTTCAAAAACTTTAGATGTTGGAGCACAACAGATTTTAGATGAAATAAATGCAAAAGAAAATTCGTATTTAAAAGCATATGAAATATGCAAAAATACAACTATTTATACAATGGAGGGACAAGGACTACAACAACAAGAAAATGATTATTTGGGATATATTGTACCAAATTTATTTACAATAGCAAACCAAGTAAAAGACATAATAGGGGCATCATTAATAAAGATAAACAAAGTATATATTACAGGAACAGCTTCTGTAATAAATAATATAGATTTGTACTTTGAAGAACTATTAGATGGAATAAAATGTGAAATATTAAAACCATTCTTTATAGAAGATAGCCCAAAGGTTAATATGAAAGACTATATTGAGGTAAACTCTGCAATATCACTTGCATTGCAAGGACTTGAATATGGACTTGCAAATATGAACTTCAATAAAAAGAATACTTGGAATCAACTTAAAGAAGCCTTAGGATCAGATATTACATTTGGTGGAAAAAAAGGAAAAGACAATGGTAAAAAGAAAATAAATATCAATTTGAATTCACCAAAAGTAAAACAATGGGTTATGCGTGATTTTTTTTCGGAGTATTAGTACTATTAGTTGTTTATGGAGGGCTTGCAACGTATATAGACTATGGAATGCAAGAAAAAGAAAAAAGAAATTAGTGATACAAAAACTGATATAAATACTCAAATAACATTAATAGATAGAGATAGAGAAAAAATAAATTCAAAAACATCTGAATATACAACACTTACAACAAATTTACAAAATGCATCAGATGCTTTGCAAATACAAAGAATGCATATAAAAATGTAATTACTACATTCTTAAGTGAGATAATGTATGTTATTCCAAAAGAAGTAGTGCTTACATCAATAGAAAACCCAAGTGCCAGAAAGATTGTAATAAATGCTCAATCAGAAAAATATGAACAATTAGCATATTTTAAAGCTTTATTAAAATCTAAAGGAGTATTAACACCTTCATCTGTAGTATCTTCAGAAGCGACAAAAGAAGGTAACATTGTAAAAATTGTAATAGAAGGAGAGTTGCCATGAAAGACATTTTAATTACAGTAATTTCTATACTTCTAACAGTTGTTATAATTATATGTATGGTAAAGGGACTTACAGTCGGAAGTTTTCATATATTAAGTATTAGTAATATAAAACAAGAAAGTTTAAATTTAGATAATGAAGTAGATGAATTAAACAATCTTAAAAACGTAACTTATAAAAAGAAAATTGACGATTTACAAACTGCAACTAAAGACCTTACAACGGCTAAGCAAAAATATTTAGATTTAGCAAGTGTAAGTTCAGATAAAGAAATACAAGATGCTAATCTTGAACAAACATATGCAATGGAATTCTTATGGAATAAAATTGGCTCATATGCAACAAAAGAGGGTGTTACACTAAAATGGGATGTATCATCTACAGGAGTAAATAACAAGTATACATTGAACTTTACAACTACAGGAAGTTATGTTGGAGTTATAAGCTATATATATTCATTAGAAAATGATTCCGATTTGGCATTTAGGATAGAAAACTTCAAGATGACTGCTAGTGGGGAAAATGTAACAGCAACATTTACAGTAAACAATGTAGCAATAAAGGCTGAAACGATTTCAAGCGCAAGCTCAAATAATACAAATGAACAAGCAAATACGAATACTACAGTACAGTAAGGAAGGAGTAAAAAATGAAGTCAATAGTAAAAGAAATATTTATAATATTGCTTTTATGCATAGCATTATGTTTAGTTTTTGGAGTTATTTTTTACGACTATATACCAAACAACAAAGTGGTTCCAAGTACAGTAGAAGCATATAAAACATCTAATACAATAAAGGATGAAATAAGTCAAGAAATAGTAGATTATCCAAAACAGAATATAACACGTGAAATAACAGATTCAGACTTAACAATAAAAAAACAAGACAAAAGCTATGAATCTGGGAAAGCAAACCCATTTTCAAACACTATAAGTTCTGCATCGGGTAATACTACAGAAAATACAACTACACCGTCTGGAAACAATAACACAAACAAGAATCCGGACTCAACAGACCACTATTTTAATAATATTAGTGGAAAATAATTAAATTCGGTTATATTTTTATAAAAAATATATACAAAAATTTATCAAAGGAGGAATTAAGTATGTTTAAGAAAGAAAGAGGTATCACATTAGTAGCATTAGTTGTAACTATAGTTGTTCTTTTAATATTAGCAGGTGTTTCAATCAGCATGGTATTAGGAAACAATGGTATAGTTACAAAAGCTAAAGAAACTCAAACAGCTCAAGATAAAGCTTATGCTGAAGATGTTATCGAATCAGGCCTTAAAGCTGTACAAATAGAAGTTCTATCAAATACTTTACCAACAGGTAAAACAGCTGATGTTGCTTATGTTGTAGAGAAGATTAATGATTCTGCTTTTACTGTTAAATCAGGTTCTACAGATACTATAACATATACAAAAGGTACAGCAACATATGATATAAAAAGTTGATATGACTAAGTATATTGTTGATAAAACAGCTAAATAGTTAATACTAAGAATATAAAAAGTTTATATTTATAAAATAAGGTTACCTAAAACATTTGAAAAAACCTTTTTAGGTAACCTTTTTTACATAAAAAGATCAGTTTTATAGGTAGAATGAAAAATTATACCATAAAAATAATTAATAAATTTTAAACTCTAAGCATACAAGGAGAAACATGAACCTGCTATTATATATTTACATATTTCTTATAGGAATAACTTTTGGAAGTTTTTTTTACACTTGCTGTTTATAGAATACCAAGAGGGGAAGATATAACACATACAAGGTCATATTGCCCAAAATGCAACCATAAATTATCATTCTGGGATATGATACCATTAAGTTATATATTCTTAGGAGCAAAGTGCAGATATTGTAAAGAAAAAATACGTCCTAGGTATTTCATACTAGAATTTTGCTCAGGATTGGTATTTGTATTATTTGCACTATCAATAAAGCTTAACATATATACTTTAACAGCACAAACAATTGCATATTTTATCTTTGGCTTGCTATATATAGCTGGTCTATTTATCGTGTCTGGAATAGATAAAGAAAAAATAAAACATCCAAAATGAAGTAACATTATATCTTACAATAGTAGAAGCAGTGTATATAATATATCTATGTATAGTAGACTCTGCTAGTATTTATAGATATGTCATATACTTATTAACATTAGTAATATTAACTATGGCAAATACCATTTATTATAAGAAGAAGGTAAAAAATAATTATACATTGGATTGTTTAATTTTACTTAATATAATGTTAATATTCACATATGAATATTGTTCTATATTAACTGTAATATTTACGCTTTTAGCAATGTCTATAAAGTTTTAATTGATAAAATTAATCAAAAAAGGGCAAACTATAGTAAAACACATAAAAAGTTACCAATAGGATTTTTCTTATGTGTTACAAACATAATTACTCTAATAACTACAAATTGTATAATTTTTTACAAAGGATAATTTTGGTTGGAATGTAAAGCATACCTTGAGAAAGGAAAACAAAAAAATATGAAAAAAATTATATCAAATAATAAGGGAATAACAGGAATTGATCTAACAATTGGCATTATAGTATTAAGTATATTTTCTGGTGTTATAATTTCACTTATGGTAAACACTTATAGTACAGTAGTAGAAATACGAAAAAGTGCAAATGCAATGGCGTACGCAACAATCATACTAGAAAAAGTTGATGAAAAAAGTTTTGAAAAAAGTTAATGATAGTTTTGTTTCATATTTAGAAGCCCTTGGAGAAGTTGATATAAGTGACGATTATAAAGTAGAATTTAGTACTGAAACACTAGAAGATTCATTTAAAAAGGCAATAATTACAGTGAGATATGATGTAAATGGTGAAGAAAAAATCAATAACTATTAACAAATTAAAAAGTAAAAGAAAAAATAATTACATGAACATCTGAAGGAGAAATGTGAGAAAATGACCAATAATTGTTTAAAGTCAGAAAAAGGCGTAACATTGTTAACTCTTACTATTTATATTATTGTGTTAACAGCCATAGTAGGAATAATGGCTGGAGTAAGTAGTTTGTTTTACAATAACATAGGAATGATGAAAGATGCTGCAGAAAATGCGGGAGATTTTGACACACTAAATAGTTGTTTAATTAGTGATTCAAAGAGTAACAGTATTGTAGTCGTTGATGAAACCGCAAAAACAATTAAATTTGAAGATGGAACAGAATATAAATACAATGAAACAGAAAAATGCATATATAGAGGAGAATTTAAAGTCGCATCACATGTAAAATATTTTAATGTAACTAGTTCAACAAAAACAGTAGATAATTTTCAAAAAATATACTTTCGGTGAAAATTATTGTTGGTGATTCAACGCAAAATTTAATAAATCAAAAGATAGATTATGTTCTAAGATATTGGTAAATTATTTATAAAAAGAGTTGAAGGTTAAAAATATTTAATAATTGAAATTTAACCTTGGAAAGGATATTATAAGTATGGATAACAGAAGAACACAGCCAATTGGAATTGAGCTTGTAAAAAGAGGAATTGTTGGTGAAGAAGATATAAATAAGGCATTAGAGTACCAAAAGGAGCACCCTTCAAAAAAAAATTGGAGATATATTATATGAATTACATATAGGTAATCCATCAAAACTAATTGCTGCAATAGCAGATATATTAGGTGAAAAACCTATGTTGCTTAGTGCTTCAGATATAAGAATAAATATACCAGAGTATTTACCTATTGACATTGCAAGAAGAAATAAAGCAATACCTTTTGAGGTGGGTAGTGGAAAAATAAAAGTATGTTTCTCAAATACGGCTAACCAGAGAATGCTAGAAAATATGAGGCTTTTGTTTTTAAACAAAGGTTTAATAATGGAAAGATATATTACTTTTTTTGACAGTATTATTGATGAAATTTTAACTTCAATGGAAATAGCTGCAACAGAAACTATTGATGTAAATGCTGATATATCTGAACTTGTAAATTCTATAATAAAAAATGGTATGGAAAAAAAGAGCGAGTGATATTCATATAGAGCCAGAAGAAAATTCTATAAGAGTAAGATACAGAATAGATGGAGAGCTTGTAACTGCTTTGCAACAATAGAAAAAGATAAACAGGCTCAGTTAATAGGAAGATTAAAAGCAATTTCTAATATGCACCAAGAAAAACAAGAATCTCAGGATGGTAGAATTTTTTATATAGTGATTATAATATTCGTGTGTCTTCACAGAAAAATGTTTATGGTGAAAAATTTGTTTTAAGACTTTTGAAGAAAAATGCAGATGTTCAGCAAATATTTGAATTAGGATTTCCAAATGATCCAGAGCTTGTAAAGAAATGTTTTAATAAGAGAAACAGCATAGTTTTAATTGCTTTGCTCCAACTGGAGAAGGTAAAACAACAACTTTATATAGTATTATAGACTTTTTAAATAAACCAGAAATAAATGTTACAACAATTGAAGATCCAGTAGAAATAAGAATTCCAGGGCTAAACCAAATCGAAATTGATGCAAAAACATCATTTTCAGATTCTTTAAGAACTGTTTTAAGACAAGACCCAGATATAATTCTAGTTGGAGAAATTCGTGATAGAGAAACTGCTGAAATAGCTATGCAAGCAGGACAAACTGGACACTATGTTTTATCAACAATACACACAATAGACAGTATAGAGGTTATTACTAGATTAAGAAAAATAGGAGTTTCTGACTACGATATAGCAAGTACACTTGCAACTTCACTTTCTCAAAGATTGGTAAGAAAGGTATGCCCTAAATGTGCAGTAAAAAGAGAGTATACAGAAGAAGAAAAAAAATATAATTAATGGAATAGCAAAAAAAATACGGAGTCGAATATGATTTCACAGGAAAATACACATATGATACTGTTGGGTGTCAATATTGTAACGATAGTGGCTTCTATGGAAGAATTGGTATATTCGAAATATTAGATATGTCTGAAGCTATAAAAGAACTAGTAATAAAAGGTGAGTCAAGCTTGGAAATTAGAAAAAAAGCTATGGAAGAAGGGTATAAGCCTTTAGTAATAGATGGATTCAATAAGATTTTAAATGGATATACAACACTAAAAGAATTAAACTCTAAATTAGTTATATATTAAAATAAAGGTAATATACCAAAAGGAGAGTAACATGGTAGATGTAGATGATATTTTAAAAACAGCGATAGAAAAAGATGCATCAGATGTGCATTTAATAAGTGGAATTAGACCAATGCTAAGAATTGCAAGACATTTAACTCCATACGAAGGATGTGATAATCTTACGCCAGAAGATATGGCAGATATTTATGATTATTTCATAAGAGGTAACATAGATAAAGATGCAGTTTTTACACAAACAAAAAAACTAGATTCATCATTTGAGTTTAACGGACTTCGCTTCAGAGTGAACATATCTTTATCTGGAGATGTTCCAGTATTTACATTAAGACTTATAAAAAATGAATTACCAACATTTGATGAACTAGGTGTTCCAGATATAGTAAGAAGAATGATGTACCAACCACAAGGTTTAGTTCTTGTAACTGGTAAGACAAACTCTGGTAAAACAACAACTTTAAATGCACTGATAAATGAAATAAATGAAACGCAAAATAAGAAAATACTTACACTTGAAAGTCCGGTAGAATTCAAGCATAAATGTAAGCAATCTGTAATAGTACAAAAGGAAGTTGGCTATGGACAAGATGTTTTAACATATAAAGATGGTGTTAAAAACTGTTTAAGAGAGGACTGCGATATTCTAGTAATCGGAGAAATTCGTGATAGAGAAACAATGGATGCTGCAATAGAAACAGCAGAAGCAGGCCACTTAGTAATTGGAACATTACACACAAAAATCTTGTGCAGAAACAATCGATAGAATGATAAACTTCTACGATATATCAGACCAACAAAGTATAAAATATATGATAGCTTCACTATTAAAATTAGTTACATCACAAAGATTAATTCGTGGAAAAGACGGAAAATTGGTATTAGTTCCAGAAGTTATGGTTGTAGATAATATTATTTCTGGTATAATAAGAAAAGAAAAGCTTAGTATTTCGGAAATAGAAGACGCAATACAAAGTAACTCTGCTAATGGAAGCATAGGACTAATAAACTCAATTGCAGAACTATTTGTTGATGATAGAATAACATTAGACCAAGCAAAGGCTCAAATAGAAGAGAAGAACATAGAGATTCTAAATAGAACAATAATGCAATTAAAAATAAAAAGAGGAAACAACGGAAACCATATTGGATATTAGTTTGGATTAAAAAGTATAAATGTTGACTTTTAGATGATCCTCAAAATTATATTAGAAAATTAAAACTGAATTTGAACAAAAAAGGAGGTTTGTGGTAAAAAATGCCAGAATATGTATATAGAGCCATTACTAGAGAAGGAGTAATAGTAAAAAACAGGGTTGAAAGTGGAAATAAGCAATCACTAGTAAAAAGACTAAAAGAAGGCAACTTGACACCAATAGATGTAGTTCAAGTAGGTTATGGAAGAAAAAAAGTAAACACAAAAAAGAAAAATGTAACTGATATAGATGAAATAATGAAAACTGCAAACTCTTCAAGTGTAATACAAGGAAGAGGAGAAAAAAAAAAGCAATCATTTGTGGAAAAAAGTAAACCTTGCTATTTCCAAGCAAGAAAAAAGTAACCAACAATAGATATAATGGTATTTACGCAAAATTTTTATTTACTAAAAAAAAGCAGATTTTAACAATATTCATGCATTAAGCACAATAATAGAGAGTACAGAAAACCTTACTTTTAGAGGTGTGCTTGAAGATATATTAGCTGGACTAGAAGCCGGTGAATATATGTACACAACCATGGAATATTACGAAAACATATTTCCATATATATATATAAATATGATAAAAGTTGGAGAACTTTCAGGTTCCTTAACTCAATCACTTCAACAGGCGGTAAAATACTTAGATACTAGTACAGATACGTCTAAAAAATTAAAGAAAATAATAATTCCAAATGTAATACAATTGGTAGCATTAATAGCGTTATTATTTGTAGGAAGCTTATATACAATACCTACAATACAAAATGTATATAATGAAGTTGGAACAAAAGATACACTACCTGCAATAACAATAGCGTTCTCACATGTAATAGAATGGATTGCTGCACACTGGTATGTACCAGTTGGAATAATTGGAGCAATAATTGCAGCAGTAATAATTGCATATATAAATACACCAAAAGGAAAATATAATTTCGACTACTTTAAATATACAATGCCTATATTTGGAAAGTTAAACTATACTATGGATTACTCGAGGCTTATGAGAGCAATGTTACTAAACCTAGAAAATGGAATGAGAATTCAAGATGCATTAGATGTCAGCAAAAACGTAGTAAATAACTTTGTTATGAGAGCAATGGTAGAAACATCTATAAACAATATTTTAGTTGGAACATCATGGATAGAACCATTCGAAAAAAAGCAGGCCTTGGTTCTACAATGATAACCGAGATGTTAAAAGGTAGGTATGCAAACAGACTTATCTGCAATGATGCATAAATTATTGGAATATATGGATGTTGATGTAAAAAATACAATGGATAAAATTATGGCTGTATTGCCACAATTAGTATATTCGATAGTTGGTATTTTGATAATATTTGTTGTTATTGTTGTACTTGTACCTTGTATTAAGTATACATGGGAACATTCATGTTTTCAGCAGCAGGAGTATAAAAAAACGCCCAATGGGGACGCCCCATTTGGGGCGAATTTTTTTTTTGCATTTTTTAAAATTATATGTTAATATTGTATTGTGAAATTCAAAGGAGACTATTTATGAAATTTGGAATAGATTTAGGTGGAAGCCATGTTGCAATTGGCTTGGTAGATGAAAATAGCGAAATAATAGAAAAAAGAACTTATTACATGAATGATAGAAGAAATGTAAGTTTAGAAGATTATATAGTAAGTTCAATTGTTCACGGAATTAATGAAATATTACAGAGTACAAGATATAACTTATGTCAGATTGAGAGTATTGGAATTGCAACACCTGGAAATCCCCAAGATGGCTATATTAAAAATGTTGTGAATTTAGAAATAAAAGAGTTTAATATTACTCAAAAATTAAGAGAAGCATTTGGAAGTGAAGATTTAAAAATAAATTTACAAAATGATGGAAAATGTGCGGCATTAGCAGAAAAATACAAAGGGTCACTAAAAGATTATAATGATTGTGTATTTTTATGTATAGGTACAGGAATAGGCGGAGCTGCTTTCTTTGACGGCAAATTTATAAAACCTATTCGCAATGCTGGATTGAATTTGGACACATGGTAATAAATAAAAATGGAGAACAGTGCAACTGTGGTAATAAAGGTTGTTTTGAAGTGTATTGCTCAAAGAAAAAATTCAAAGAGCAGATGCAAAAAATACTAGGAATTGCAGAATATGTTGGTCTTTGCAGACTTAACAAAAGCAGTAGAAGAAAATATGAATAATGATGATGTGAAAGATCTATTAGAAGAATATGTTGATAATTTAGCATTAGGAATAGCAAACATAATAAACATATTAGAACCAGAAAGCAATAAGCATAGGTGGAAGCATGTCACATTATGAAAAATTAATATTCGGGAGATTAAAAGAAAAAAATTTATAGTGGAGAATATTTATTTAATAAAGAAAATCCACCTAAAATATTAACTGCTCAAGCAGGGAATGATGCAGGTATAGTAGGTGCAACACTTATTTTTTAACTAAAACTGCAAATAGAAGAGAGGAATGCGAAAAATGAATGTATATGAAGAAACACAACTAATATTACATAAATATAAAATACAGGCTAATAAAAGTTTGGGGCAAAACTTTTTGGTAGATGATAATGTTATAGATGAAATAATACATAGCTCTAACATAGATAAGCAAGATTTAATAATAGAAATTGGGCCAGGGCTTGGTGTTTTAACTAATAGACTATTGCAAGAAGCAAATAATGTTATTGCAGTAGAGCTTGATAAAAGAATGGTAAATATATTACAAAATAGATTTATTCTAAATATAAACGGTCAAGCTGAAAGTAAATTAGAAATAATAAATGGAGATATATTAAAAATAAATTTGAATGAAATAATTGCAGAAAAAAGAAAACAAACAGAAATAAAAAGTGTAAAAATAGTTGCAAATTTGCCATATTATATTAGTACTCCAATTATAATGAAACTATTAGAAAATAGACTAGATATAGATGAAATAATAGTAATGGTGCAGAAAGAAGTAGCAGAAAGGCTAACTGCAAAAACGGGAACAAGGCTTGCAGGAGCAATAACATATGCTGTTGAATATTATTCAGACGCAACAAGTATTATAAAAGTTCCAAAAGAATCATTTGTGCCAAGTCCAAAAGTAGAGTCTGAAGTAATTAAATTAAAAGTTAGAAAAGGTAAAAAAATTCAAGTAAAAGATGAAAAATTACTATTCAATATAATATCAAAAAGCTTTATGCAACGCAGAAAAACACTATCAAATGTGCTAACAAATAACAACATAATGCATAGTAAAGAAGATGTAAAAAATATGTGGAAAGAGCTTGAAATTGATGAAAATGTAAGAGGAGAGAGTTTAACATTAGAACAATTTGGAAAAATTGCAGATTATATTAGTGAGAAAAAATAAAACATAAATATTTAGTTATATTACTAAAAATTAAAAAAATGAAAAAACATGTTATTATGAAAATTGTGAGGAGGTAAAACTAGTAATTTTGGAGGTAATGTCAAAAATAAAAAAAGACCTTTAAAAATAAAACAAAAAATGTTATAATCATAATAGATATGTAAATTTTGAAAAATAAAAAAAGAAGGAGGAATGCGGTACAAAATGAATCAAATTTTAGTCACTGAAAAGTTATACATAACACCAGAAATAAAACGTAAAAAAAGAATGTATAAAATAAGATTCTTTTTATCCGTTTTCTTAATTTGTATTTTATTTTCATATTATATATATGCAGAAAATGATAGAAATAAGAGCGAAGAAGTGGCGCATGCAATATTAAGCCAAATAGAAAATACTAACAATACAATTGCTAATGATAATACAACAAAAAACATAGTAAATGATGTATTAGTAATAGCGCTAGATGAACAAGAATCAAATGATGCTGATGGAGAAATTCATGATACACCAAACCAGAATCAATCTTCAGACAATAAGGATTCCCAAGAAGATCCATATGCAGATATGACAGAATCTATTTTATCTATACCTTGTATAGGAATAAGCTATCCAGTACTTTCAGAAACATCAGATGAATTATTAAAATATCATTAAACAAATACTGGGGCAATGGTCCAAACAAAATAGGAAACTATTGCATAGTAGGCCATAATTATGCAAATGGAAAATTATTTGGAAAGTTAAATCAAATGGAAATAGGAGATATAGCCACTTTAAAAGATTTGGCAACAGGAAAAACAGTTACATATGAGGCATATAATAAGTACATAGTGGAACCAACAGATGTTAGTTGCACAAGCCAGTTAACAAATGGAAAAAGAGAAATGACATTAATCACATGTAAAAATTACGGAACGCAAAGACTAATAATAAAATGTAGAGAAGTATAGCATAAAATATTGACTTTTGTAAATTTATTAAATATAATGTAGAAAGAATTAACGAAGGAGGAATAAACATGGCTAAGAAAAACGAAGAAGTAAAAACAATAGTATGGGTATTTTGGATAATGTTAGCAATAATTGGTGTTAGCATGTTATTTGCTGGAATTCAAGGCAGTATACAAGGTAACAATATTGCAACATGTGTAATGTTAATAGTTGTTGGAATAATCCTACTATTCATTGGATTAGTAATGGTATTAGGCAGAGCAAACATAATAACAAATGATATTGAAATGCCAAAGTCTTCAAAAAATGAAGAAAAAAATAGTTACATATAAATAATCGCTGTAGAAATACGGCGATTATTTTTTTGTAAATTTTAAAGAAAAAATTAGTAAATGAGTAGAAAATGTATAAAAATGAATTGAAACGGATAATTTTTATGCTTAAGCAAGTTTATCCGTTTTGTTATTTTCATCTTTAAAATTAGAAAGCCCTACTAGATAATCAATGGAAACATTATAATACTTAGCAAGCGTAATTAAGTGAGAAATAGTTATTGTTCTTTTACCACTTTCATATTCAGAGTAATATTGCTGAGAAATACCTAACAGATTTGCAATATCTCTTTGAAACAAATCATTATCTTCACGTAAATCTTTTATTCTTTTAAACTGCACAGTTATTATGTCCTTTCAAATAAATTATTCTTGATGATAACCACATTTTAACAGAAAAAAATATGATAACTTATTTATACATAATATAATGTGTAAAAAGAAGAACGTGAATTTAAATTTGGAATGTGCAAAGAAAATGAAGAAATATTATTTAAGAATAAGAAGAAAAAAAAATAACGAGGTATTTTCAATGCAAATATCTCGTTACTTATTATCATTAATTAGATTACTTAATGAAGTATTTATTTACCATTATTATACCAAAAGAACAAATAAAATCAAGTATTATCTATAAATTTTGATACTATAAATTTATAAAAAAATTTATAGATTAGATGAATAAGATACATGTTAAAACTAGCTTGACATATGAAAAAAAGCCTTATCTTAATTATTATCATTAAGTAATCTACTTAATAATAAACTAGGAGGAAGAAATATACATGAAAACAAAAAGAAATAAAGGGAATAACATTAATAGCACTAGCTGTTACGATTATAATTTTATTAATATTAGCAGGAGTAAGTGCAAGCTTAGTAATAGGAAATAATGGACTATTTGATAAAGCAAAAAAAAGTACGCAAAAGGTGCAAACAATAGCTGGAATAAAAGAGGCACTAGAGCTTGAAAAAGTGGATATTCAAGTTGAAAGCAAAACAGTAAATTTAGAAAATTATTTGGAGCAAATAAGTAATGGAAAGAAAAATTATGATGTAAGTTCAAAAGAAAAGATAGATGATAAGAATGCATACATTACAATTAATGACCAATATAAATTTTTGTTAAAAGACAAGGAAAACGGAGATGTAGAAATAATGTATGAAGGAGTAGCAGTTTCAGGAGATTTAACATTATCTTCATATGAAGGAACGTACACATATCCAAACAGTGGAAGTTTTGAAATAACAAATAATGCTTCTGGAGGAGAGCTAACGGTAAACTTAGATGCACCAAACATTGCCACAGTAAGTTTAGATGGAAATACTGTAACGGTAAAACCACGGTATAACAGCTGGAAAGGCTAATATAGTTGTAAAAAGTGCAGCAAATGGAGATTATGCAGAGAACAAAGTAATCCACTTAGCAACAGTAGAAAATGGAACAATAAAATTAAGTGTGACTCCATACACGGGAGAATATGACGGACAAGAACACAATGCTTTATCTAATATAAGTGTAGAACCAAGTGATGCAAAGTTGGAGTATTCTCTAGATGGAGAAAGTTATGTTACGGAAATGCCAAAGATTAAAGACACATCGGAATTTACAGTAATAGTAGTAGCAAGCAAAGAAGGATATAAAACGATATCTACAACAGAAACAATAAAGGTAAATAGAGCAGAAGGAAAATTAACACTTTCTTCATACAGTGGAACTTTAACATATCCAAACAGCACATCTTTTACAATAAATGAGAATACAACAAATGTAAACATAACATCTTCAAATACCAATATTGCAACTGCAAGTTTAAATGGAAATACAGTAACAGTAAATCCAGGAACAACGGCCGGAAAAGTCATAATAACAGTAACAACAGAAGAAACAATAAATTATACATCAAAAACAGCAACATATGAAGCAAAAGTAAAGAATGGAAGCATAGATTTGAGAGTAACACCGTATACAGGGACTTATGATGGTAGACAACATAATGCTGTAACAGTAAACGTAACTCCAAGTGACGCAAAAATAGAGTATTCAATAAATGGAGGCACGTACAGTACGACAATGCCAACAGTAATAAATACTTCATCATTTACAGTAACAGTACAAGCAAGTAAAGCAGGATACAAAACTGAAAGTTCGACGCAAACAACGAAAGTAAATAAAGCAAGTGGAAGCTTAAGTTTATCATCTTATAGTGGTACAATAAATTATCCGAATAGTACCTCATTTACCACGAGTGGTACTGGAAGTATAAGTGCATGGTCATCAAATACAGGTGTAGCTACGGTTAGTGTAAGTGGAAATACAGTAACAGTAAAATCAATTGGAGCAGGAAGTGCAACAATAACTGTAAAGAGTGCATCTAACACAAACTATAATGAAAAAACAGCGGCATATGCAGTAACTGTAAAAATTCAACTTTTACTGAAAGTTCAGGAGTAGGTTATTATGCAGATGTAGATGGAAATGGAACGGTAGATGGAATAATATTTGCAGATTTCAAAATGGGTGGAAGTGGTTCATGGGGAGATAAATCATATACAATACCTACAGTTACAGAGCTAAAAAGAGTATTATATAAGTCAAACAAATTATAATGGCCCATTTGGAACAAGAAATGTTTTGACTGCGAAAGGAAACGGAAATGCAAGGTTTAATGTAATGGCATTGAGTGATTACAATAATAGCACTAAATATATAGGTACTTATATAACATCAGGAGAATGGCATACGCCAACAATAGAAACATGGACTATGTTTGCGGGACAATTAGGTATTACAACTTCAAACTATAGTGGATATGGATTAAAAGAGACATACTGGTCGAATTCATACTATTATCAGTTTGATTTATATAAATATATTATTGTTTTTAGAGAAGGGCTAATTTCTGATGATAACAAAAACAACCAGCATTATATACGCTTAACAAGAACATTTTGAAAAAAGGTAAATATGGAATAAATAAAAGAAACTCAATGGTTAATCAATTTATACGTAAAATTTATTATAATAAGAATAGCCATAGAAATTTTGTAAAAAATTAAAAAATGCACATTAAATATTGTAAACGTGTAAAATACAGGAAAAAAGTTTCTATGCGAGATTTGTTAAATGGAAATTTTTATAATGAATGAAATGATAGATATACTAATAATAGCATTAAGATCATTAAGGGTAAAATTATATCATATAAAAGCATAAATATAAAAATCTTATTAAGTATTATACTTAATGAGATTTTTTTTATGCTTTTATTATATCAAAAGAGTTAAAAAAATTAAGAATAGCATTTTCTATATCAGAAAAAGTAGAAAACTCAAATGAAATTATTGAAGAATGCAAAAAATAGAAAAAATTGTAATAATTTAGCTTTCAATTTTGATTGCTTTTTTAGGAATTAGAGTATATAATGAGAAAATACAATAACTTTTTTTATTGTAGAATTAACGTTAATTATTATTAGAATTCTAAAAAAATTTTATCAAATTAGTATTAAATCTAGAAATTTAATTCATATATTCGCTATAGCGAAAGGTAAAAATCCAAAAAAATTAAATTTAAATAATTATAATCTAAAGAGAAATGTTATATTGATAACTTCCAGAGAAAAATAAGAGAGAAAATATGCGAAAATTTTACTTATTAGTTGAAAAATAGTAAATGAGATGGTAAAATGGAAAGGAAGTCAATGGACGGTTTTAATTTAAAAGAAAATAATAATAGTGATGCAAGAAGTCAAAAAGTGACAAGACTGCCACTAACATCAGATTATGTTTTTAAAAGAATATTTGCAAGAGAAGAAAATAATTCGATGTTAAAGGATTTTTTAGAAGCAATTTTGAATATACATATAAATAAGGTAGAAGTAAAAAATCCAGAGCTAACGCCAAATATGGCAGATGAAAAACTTGGAATATTAGATTTAAAATTGGATATAGATAATGAAAGAGTAGTAGATGTAGAAATGCAAGTTTCGAATGAACATAATATAAAAGAAAGGTCTAGTACATATCTATCGAAGCTTGCGACAGAGCAGTTAAAAGCTAAGCAGAATTATAAAGAACTAAAAAAGATAATAACAATAAACATATTGAAATATAATTGTCTAGAAAGAAATGCATATCATTCAATAGCACGAATGAAATATGAAGATACGAATCCAATAGAGTTTGTTGATATGGGGTATAGAAAAGAAGAGGAAGAGGCAACAAATACATTTGAAATGCACTTTATAGAACTGCCTAAATTTAAAGAAAAGAATCCAGACTACAACACAAAGCTAGAGCAATGGCTGTGGTTAATAGATGGAAGTAAGGAGTAGAAGGTAAAAATGTCGGCAAAAGAGAATGAAGAAATAAACAAAACAGTAAAAGAACTAAATAAATTAAGTCAGAATCCAGAAGAAGTTGCTAAAGTATGAAGAACGTGAATGGAGCATAATGAGATATGATGTAGAGATGAAAACAAACAGAGAACTTGGAGAAAAAGAAGGAGAGATACGTGGCTTGAAAATAGGAGAAGCACGTGGAAGAATCGAAGGAGAAAAACATGTGGAAGAACTGAAGGAGAAAAAAACTGGAAGAAAAAATGAAAAAAAGGCTGTAATAAAAAATTTACACAAGCTAAATATTCCAATAGAGAAAATAGCCCAAGCTGTTGAATTAAAGGAAGAAGAGGTAAAAGCAATCTTAAATGAGAAAAAATAGGAGCTTTTTCGCTATAGCGAAAGATATACACAATTAGTGTATTAGAAAAAATATTAAAATAATAGATGTTGGAGCAGATATATTAGTAGCTGAACAGCTATAATAAATTCAAAAAAAATTAAAGATTATGCAAAAAAAAAAAATCATAAAAAAAAATTGCTACAATATTACAAAGAAAAACATGTGGCAGAAGTAAAGATGTAATTTTGATGCATGTCAAGATTATATCTTTTTGATTTTGCATGGAAAGGAGATTAATTTTATGGAGAAGAAAACATTTTACATTACAACACCAATTTATTATCCAAGTGGCAAATTCCATTTAGGAACAGCGTACACAACGGTGCTTGCAGATACAATAAAAAAAAATATAAACAGCAAAGAGGTTATGATGCACGAATGCTTACTGGTCTTGATGAGCATGGTCAAAAGGTTGAGCAGGTTGCTATTAAAAGAGGATTAACTCCACAACAACATGTTGATGAGATTGCAAAACAAGCAAAAGATTTGTGGAAATTGATGGATGTTCAATATGATGATTTTATTAGAACAACTGAGGAAAGACATACTAAAATTGTAGAGAAGATTTTTGATAAATTCATGGAACAAGGTGATATTTATAAAGGAGAATATGAGGGCTGGTATTGCATGCCATGCGAAACATATTTTACAGAAACACAATTAGTTGATGGAAAGTGCCCGGATTGTGGAAGAGAAGTTAAGAAAATGAAAGAAGAATCTTACTTCTTTAATATGAAAAAATATCAAAAAAGATTGGAAGAGTTCTATGAGCAAAATCCAGATTTTATAAAACCAGAGTCTAGAAAGAATGAGCTATTCAATAACTTTATAAAACCAGGACTAGAAGACCTATGTGTTACAAGAACAACATTTGACTGGGGGATAAAAGTACCAAAAGATCCAAAACATGTAATTTATGTTTGGTTAGATGCACTAACAAACTACATAACAGCGTTAGGATATATGTCTGATGATGATAATTTATTTAAGAAATACTGGCCAGCAGACTTGCAAATAGTTGGAAAAGATATAATAAGATTCCATGGAATTTATTGGCCAATTTTCTTAATGGCACTTGGACTACCAACACCAAAGAAATTATATGCACACGGTTTCTTAATGATGAAAGACGGAAAAATGTCTAAATCAAAGGGAAATGTTGTATATCCAGAAATGCTTGTAGAAAGATATGGCTTAGATGCAACTAGATACTTCTTATTAAAAGAATTTCCATATGGACAAGATGCGATATTTACACCAGAGGATTTCGTAAATAAATATAATTTCGATTTATGTAACGATTTAGGAAACTTGCTAAACAGAACTATAGGAATGGTAAATAAATATTTTGGTGGAAATGTGCCAAACTATAAAGGAAGAATAAACGATGTTGATGCAGACTTAGAAGAGACTGTAGCAAGCAAAATTTCAGAATATGAAAACAACATGGAAGACTTACATTTTTCAAATGCAATAGAGTCAATATGGGGAATAATCTCTAGAGCAAATAAATACATAGACGAAACAGCTCCATGGACACTTGCAAAACAAGAAAAAACAGAAAAACTAGAATCAGTAATGAGTCATCTTGTAGAAACTCTAAGAATTGTAGCAATACTAATAAAACCAGCAATGACAGAAACATCAAATAAAATTCTAAGCCAATTAGGAATAAATGAAGAAGCAAGCAAAGAATATGATACAATAAAAGAATTTGGCAAAACAACATCAGACTTAAAGGTAATAGAAAAAGGCGAGCCAATATTCTTAAGACTAGATGCAAACGAAGAAATAGAATACATAAAAAATAAAATGAAAGAATAATTATAGTAAACAATAGAATATGGCATAAATATTTATAGAAAACATATACTTGTTAATAACTTACCTAAAGTTAGGAGGCATGTATATGTTTTTTGTATTCAATAAAAGAAAAATTGGATCATACTTAATATCGATAGGAACTGTTGCAATACTGTTCTCTATTGCTTTATTCGGAGAACATTTTGGGGACGGAGAAAAAAATGTTATTGCAACTTCAGCATCAAATGTAAATAATTTACCAGTATATAAAGTGGAAACTGAAATAAAAAAGGTAAGTTTAAGTATAAACTGTGGAGAAAATGTAGAGAATATAGATAGTATATTAAATACACTAGCTACAACAAATGCAAAGGCTACATTTTTTATTTCGGGAGAAATTGCAAGTTCAAATGCTGAAATTATAAAAAAGATTGTGCAGAGTGGAAATGAGATTGGTAATTTGTCATATCACTATACAAATTTAAAAAAGAAGAAAACAGCAGATATCAAGGAAGAAATTATAAAAGGTTCTAGTGAAATTGAAAAGATAACAGGCCAAAAGGCAAAAGTTTTTAGAGCTCCATATGGTGAATACTCAAGAGAAATAATTCAAATTGCAAGTGAACAAGGGTTATTTACAGTTCAATGGAACATAGATTCATTAGATTATAATGGACTAAATGGTGAAGAAATGTGCGAAAGAATAAACGAAACTTTAGCACCGGGAAGCATAATTTTATTACATAATTCAGCAAAGTACACTGCAGAAAGCATGGAAAAAATAATACAAAACCTTCAAAAGCAAGGATATCAGTTAGTGACAACGAGTGAGCTACTTACATTATAGAGTTGTTAATAAAGGTTGAAAGAATTAAATTTTGATGAAGATGGTACATACCAGTTAGTATGTAACCGTGTCTGAAATGATATTTGACACAGACAAAATTGAATTTGTTTTCAATCAAGTCCATAAAAAAGGAGAAAAAAATGCCTTTTATTGAAATAATTACAGATTCTAAGAGCCAAACACAGCTTAATAAAGTAATTACAAAGAAAATGGTAAATGATTGTGATATTTTGTTTATTAAAGATAAGAACATAGAAAACACAAAAAATATAAAACTAGAAACGCTGGTATTAAACAGAAGTGTAGAAAATGATGAATTAATGAGTAAAATAATGAAAAATTCTAAGAATTTAATATTGAATTTGGATTTGAACGAAAATTTGCAATACGAAGATTCGTGCAATGTAATTTCATATGGGTATAGCTCGAAGAGTGATATAACTGTGTCTAGCGTTGAAGAAGATGAATTATTGATTTGTGTTCAGCACACAATAAAGAGCATGTTTGATAAAGTGATAGAACCACAAGAAATAAAGGTTAATGTAAAAGCAGATATGAATGTGTACAATATAATGATAGTAATTGCACTTTCAAGTTTGTATGCAAACTAAAAATGGACTTTAGCAATAATTTTATATTTTTGCAAAATGAAATCGAGCTCGCCTTTTGAGGAACCAGAAGGAAATCCGACCAAGAGCAATGTATTGAAGTCTAAAAAAATATAAAACTATTGCTGAGTAAGTAAAATTTTATGAAAATTGTATAGCATCATTATTTTTTTATGGACATTTTGCCCTTAAAATGGGCATATTTTTGAAAAAAATAAAACAAATTTAACATTTTATGTAGACAAAACCAAAAAATGGTAGTATAATAATAGTTGTAGGTTAGAAAAAAACAAATACTTAAGTAAGAGGAGGAAATTTAAGTTGGATACAGTATATTCAGAGAACAACCACATTATAATGGTGGGAAAAGTAACAAGTGACAAAAGATTTAGTCATGAGATATATGGAGAAAAATTCTATATATTTGATTTAAGTGTTCCACGTCTAAGTGGAAATTCTGATATTATACCAATCACAATATCAGAAAGATTAATGGTAAACGGAGAGTTACCAATCGGAACAAAAATAACAGTTGAAGGTCAATTTAGATCATACAACAGTTATGGAGAAGGTAAAAACAAATTAGTTCTAACAGTATTTGCAAAAAATGTAACATTGTTAGAAGATCAAGAAAATGAAGTAGAAGCAAGAAAAAGATTTCATATCAAACGAAGTAACATTAATAGGTTATATATGCAAGAAACCAGTTTACAGACAAACACCATTTGGTAGAGAAATAGCAGATATACTATTAGCAGTAAACAGAGCTTATAGTAAATCAGACTATATACCATGTATTGCTTGGGGAAGAACAGCTAGATTCTGTGAGAACATGGAAGTTGGAACAGAAGTTAAATTAGTAGGAAGAGTTCAATCTAGACAATACGAAAAGAAACATGAAGATGGAACTGTAGAAAATAAAGTTGCATATGAAGTTTCTGTTGGAAGCTTAGAAGTTGTTAATCAAAAAGACGATGGCGAAGCTGAAGAAGCTCCAGTAGAAGAAAATAAAGAGGCTATATAAATAGATAAATTGAACATAAATAAATTCCTTTAAGATAAGAAAGAAGTGTTTTACAGAAATGTAGAGCACTTTTTTCTTTCGCCCAATATGGACGCCCCTTTTTGGGCGAAAAATAAGGCTACATTTTAATAATGTAACCTTATTTTTTACGTCTGGAATTATAACATTTTTCTTTGTATTCGTATCTTCACTTGGTTTTGCAATATCAAGATTATCGTAAACAGGAGAAATGTTTAAATCATCACCGTTTCCAGAAACGATTTCTATGTTTTTTCGTCATTATTCATAATTTTTCGCTCCTTAACTAAACTACATATAGAATATCACAATATTTATAAGAATTCAAGCTAAAAAAATCGACATTTTTTGAAATGAAACTTAAAAGCTAAATGATAAATATAAGCTCTAAAATTCAAGAGTTACTTGTGAATTCGGCATTGACACTCCTCGGATTTGAGGGTATAATATTTACGTAATATAAAACGTAGGAGAAAAGCAAAAAAGAATTATAAGTATTAGTATTCTTTAATTAAAGCTGAGCCTGGGAGAAGGGAAATAGTATATATGGAAATAGAAAAACAGAAGGCAATAATAGAAGCTATATTGTTTGCCGCAGGAAGAGTAATAAAAATAAATGAATTAATGGGAATTCTGGAGCTTTCTTCAGATGATGTTGTAACAATAATAGACAGCATGAAGGAAGAGTATAAAAAAATTCTGATAGAGGCATAGAGATTATAAGAGTGGAAGATGGGTACCAGCTTACTACTAAAAAAGAGATGTATGAGTATTTATATCCAATTTTTGATAAGAGAAGCAAGCCTAATCTAACTCAAGCATCGATGGAGACTCTAGCAATAATTGCATATAATCCAAAGATTACGAGAGCTGAAATAGAGGCAATAAGAGGCGTAAATTCTGATGGAACTATCTACAAATTATTAGAATTTAATTTGATAGAAAATGTTGGAAAGGCAGATTTACCAGGAAGACCAACAATGTATGCAACAACACCAAATTTCTTGAAGATGTTTGGAATGTCTTCTTTAGAAGAATTGCCAGAATTACCAAAATATAAATTAGATGAAAACCAACAGCTTGTAATCGATGATATAATTCCAAGTGAAGATCAATCAACAATAGAAAAAGAAGAAATTGCCAGTGATGAAACAATTTCTGAGGCTCCAATGCCCGAAAGGGAAAATGTAGATGTAATAAAAAACGATAACATATAGACAAAAATAAAAGAATACTTGTAAAACACAGATTGTTATTTAAGGAAAGGTTTATGGGAACCTGAAAAACCTAAATTTATCATGTAAGGAGCGTATGGCAAAAAGGTCATACATAAATAAATATGAGATTATCACAAACAGGATTAGGAACTATAAGAGTAAATAATTTGGATAAAAGCTATCCAGCACAAGATATTTTATTACAAACAAACCAATTAGTACAATATGGAACAGGAATTTACGCGTACAACAATGTACCATTAAAATTAAGAGAAAACGTTGAAAGTGTAATTAAGGGAGTTCTAGACAAATACGGCTGTATAGAAATATTGCTTCCAACATTACAACCAGCAAAACTTTGGGAAGAATCTGGAAGACTTTCTAAATATATAGAAGAGGGCGTTATGCTTTCTGTTAAAACAGACAAGGGAGACTTTGTAATGGCTCCAACAGCAGAAGAAGCCGTTACAGACTTTGTAAGAGGCAGAATAAGTTCATACAAAAACTTGCCAGTTACACTATATCAAATTGGAGAAAAATACAGAAACGAAATTCGTACAAGAGGATATTTATTAAGAGGAAAAACATTCCCAATGATGGACGCATACAGCTTTGATTTGAACGCAGAAGAATGCGCTAAAACATACCAAAAAATTAGAAAAGCATACTTAGAAATATTTGAAATATTAGGGCTAAATGCAAAACCAGTTGCAAAGAGATAGTGGAGCAATGGGGGAAACTTATCAGAAGAATTCATGTTAGAATCACCAATTGGAGAAGACACAATATTAGTAGATAAAGCAACAGGAGTAGCATTTAATACTGAAATTCTGGAAAGAGAAGATGCGGACGAATATCTAAGAGAAAAATATGGAGTTCAAGATAAAGAAAACGTAGAAGCTAAAAAAATCAATCGAATTAGGACACATATTCCAATTAGGAACAAAATACACAGAATCCATGAATGCAAAATACATAGACCAAGATGGAAACGAGCAACTACTATACATGGGATGCTATGGAATAGGAGTAAGCAGAACAGTTGCAACAATTTACGAAGAAAATGTTGTAAATGGAAAAAACGGAGAACCAATGGGAATTTCATTACCAGTAAGTGTTGCACCATATTTGTTACAAATAGTTGCAGTAGACGATAAAAAAGAAGTTGCAGAAAGAATTTATAACAAATTAATGGAAGCAGGAGTTCCAGTTATAATAGACGATAGAGCTCAAGGAATGTTAGGTGCAAAAATAAAAGATTGCTACATGTTTGGAACACCATACATGCTTGTACTTGGAAATAAGGCTCAAGAAGGAATTTTCGAAATAGAAAGCACTAAAACAGGAGAAAAGAAAACATTTACAGAAGATGAATTAATAGAAGAATTTGTAAAAATGAACAATGCAAGAAAATATGTAAAATAAAAACTTCGCCCAATAGGGACGCCCCTTTTTGGGCGAAGAATTATATAAAAAGAAACATTCAGGCGAATAATAAATAAAAAACAAAATTCATTTCATTAAAAAATACGGTACAAAGCTTTGGACGGAGTGTACTTGGACTCCCCGAGAGGCGAGCTTAATTTTATTTTTAATAAAATGAATTTTGTTTTTATTTTTGCGTTAATATATCTAATATTTTAGGGTAAATTGTATCTGCATTATTTTGCCAGTTATCGACTATATCTTTTGCCTGTTCGCGAGAACCTGCAAATGTTTTTACTTCAAATACGGTTTCGTTATTTTCTACAACTTTACATGTTATAATGTAATGATTTTCGCTAAGTGGGGTGTATTCTGCCACAATAGATTGTTCTTCTTCGGAACTATCTATAATTGGTTTTAAGTTTGTATCTGCCTTTAATTTTATTATTCCAGGAAGCAAATCCAAAGTTAAATCTAAGGTTCTTCTACCACTTTCAGTTACTTGATATAAAGTTTGATCTTCCTTTTGGAAAGAACAAATATATCCAACTTCAATTAAATCTAACATAAATTGTTGGAAATAAAAATAATTCATATTAGCTGCTGCTAATACTATTTTATATAATACATCATTGGTTAGTGGTTTATTAGCTTTGTTGAGTGCATACAGTATTAAAACTTTATTTTCAGCTAATGTTTCATCATCTGACGCTAATTTCAAATTAATTCAACTCCATAATAAAATTTGCCATAAATACAGGCTTTTGATAGATTGTATTATATCATAGAAATGCAGAAAATCAAGAGCTAAAAGAAAAATGATTTACTAATTGATTCTAAATAATTACTAGAATTTTGTCGAACGATTGTAATTGATTTTTGCTTTAAATGGTAATATAATTTTATTAAATTTAAAGTTATTTTATAAAAAATTTATTCAAAAATTCGCTATAGCGAAAAGAAATTTGTTCTTAAATAATACCCAAGAAGTTATATTTATAAAAAATATTGACCTATAAGTAAAATAATTATATAATAAGGAGGAAGATGATTGAATATAGAAGAAATGTATGTTCCAACTGGATTGAAAACAGTAGATGGAAAAGATATTATGGGTTTTAATGGAGCATTTTATTTGCAAAATAAGGAAAAGATAAATAAAATGCTAAAAAAAATGCAGATATTATAATAGAGGAAGATGAAGAAGAAAAACAAAGAGAAAATAAATATATTTTAAAAAGAGAACACAGAAAAATATAGTATAAATAAAAAACATGATAAAATGTTTAAAGAAATATTATCTGACAAAAAGGAAACAGTCGAATTTATAAATAGCTTTTTGCATTTAAATTTAATAGAAGATGACATAGAAAAATACGAAAAAGAATTTAGAACATCGGAGTTTAACAATATAGAAGCAGATATTGTATATAAAATAAAGAATAAAAACGCATTTATATTAATAGAGCATCAGTCAAGTGTAGATATAAAAAAATGCCATATAGAATATTACGTTACAAATGTGCCATAATAGAGTCTGCAATAGATAAAAAGAGATTTAAAGAACAAGGCTACAAAATTCCTACAGTAATACCAATAGTATTGTATACAGGAAAAAAGAAAATGGAAAAAGCTATCAATAAATGATATTGAAGAAAAAATAGAAGGATATCAAGAAAATTGGTTGGAGTACACCTTGATAGATGCTAATAAATTTAGCAAAGAAAAAATTATTGGAAGATAATCTAATAATTTCTAAAGCAATGCTAATAGAAAAATCTAAAAATAAAGAAGAATTGTATAAAAATATAGAAGATATAATAAATATTCAAAAAGAAAAAAAAATACTTTTGATAATTTACAATTGGAAAAATTGATAAAGTATGAACTGAGTGAAACAAAAGATAAAAATATAATGAATGAATTTATAGAAAAAATAAGAAATATAGAAGGGAGAGACGAAATTATGACAAATGCATCAAGAATAATTAATAGAGAAATAAGAAAGCAAAGAAAAGCTGGACTCGAACAAGGACTTGAACAAGGACTTGAACAAGGAACAAGGATTCAAACAGGGGATCATTCAAATTGCCAAAAAACTTAAAAGAGAAATGAGCATAAAAGATATAAGTAGAATAACTGGGTTAACTGAACAGGAAATAGAAAATTTATAAAATATAAACAAGAATTAGTAGAAGAGTAAAAACATATTTTCTGTTGGATAATTTTTTATTTAATAAAACTTCTGTACATTAATTTTTAACTATGATATACTTACAATATATTAAAAATTTTGGAGGAAATGTGGAAACATTATATGATATATTGGAAGTAAGCCGAAAAGCGTCTAAAGAAGTTATTGAAAAAGCATACAAAACACTGGCAAAAAAATACCACCCAGACTTGCAAACCGCTGAAAATAAAGAGATTGCAGAAAAAAAGAATGAAAGAGATTAATGAAGCATATGATGTTTTAAGTGACGAGCAAAAACGCAAAGAATATGATGAAAAACTTGAAGCAGAAGATGAACGCAAAAAACAAGAAGAATATATAAATTATCAGAATAATTCTGGTACTCAAAATGTAAAATATGAAAGTGATATGAAGGTTAACAATTCAATTAATACAGAGCCAATAAGTGAGAACAATTACAATAATCAAGATTTTGATTGGAGAAAAGCATATGCAAATTTAAGCAAAAAAAGAACAACATAAGATTATGAAAGAAGTTCAAAAAGAAGCAAATGCAGAATATAGAAAACAATATGAAGATTATTTTAGAAGTTTGGGATATAAAATAAAACATAAATGGACATTTAAAGACTTCTTAACTGTTATATTAGTAATTGGAGTGTTAGTAATAATAGTAGGCGTACTATGGCTAATTCCACCAACGCATGAATATATGATAAATTTATACAATACAAATTTGATAGTAAAGATAATTACAGATATAATAATTGGGATTTTTCAGGGCATTATTAAATTTTTTAAGAATTTTACTACATTTTAAAAGTATATAATATTTATATTAAGTTATAATAGTTATATAAAAGTTAAATTATAGGAGGTCGGGTTGAAAAATAATTACAATTTTGGCTACGTCAAACTTCATTTACAACGCGGTTACATACAGAAAGTATGCGTCCTTGCCTTGTAAATTTGTTTTCCTTGCCAAAATTTAATTCTTTTCCAACCAAATTTGCCTTACAGAAAGGAAAGATTATTTATGGACAGAAAAGTTAGAGTAGTTCAGTTTGGAACAGGAAAGATGGCTGTTTACACAATGCGTTACGTTCTTGAAAAAGGAGGAGAAGTTGTTGGAGCAATAGATGTTAATCCAAATGTAATTGGAAAAGATATTGGAACAATAATGGGAAAAACAGAAATGGGTGTTAAAGTCACAGCACTAGAGAATGCAGAAGAGACAATAAGAACTTTAAAACCAGATATTGCAATTGTTACGACAATGAGCTTATTAAACGACGTTAAAGATGCATTGATGCTATGTGCAAAATTAGGTGTAAATGCAATTACTACATGTGAAGAAGCTTTCTTCCCATGGAACTCAAACCCTCAAGTTACAAAAGAGATTGACGATTTAGCAAAACAAACTGGATGTACAATTACAGGAAGCGGATATCAAGATATATACTGGGGCCAATTAATTACTTCAATAGCAGGTTCTACACAAAGAATAACTAAAATAAAAGGAAGCTCAAGCTACAATGTAGAAGACTATGGAATAGCTTTAGCAAAAGCCCACGGCTCAGGGCTAACACTTGATGAATTTGATAAGCAAGTTGCTTCAGTTGATAGGATAAGTGATGAAGAAAGACAAAAAATAATCGAATCAGGAGAATATCTTCCTTCATATATGTGGAACGTAAATGGTTGGTTATGTTCAAAATTAGGATTAACAGTAAAATCTCAAACACAAAAAACAATACCTACAACATATAAAGAAGACATATATTCATCAACATTAGGTACAACAGTAAAAGCAGGAGATGCAACCGGAATGAGTGCTGTTGTAACAACACATACAGAAGAAGGAATAACAATAGAAAGCGAATGTATAGGAAAAGTATATTCTCCAGAAGAGTACGACAAAAATGAGTGGACAGTATATGGAGAGCCAGATACAACAATTACAGTTGCAAAACCTGCAACAGTTGAACTAACATGTGCCTCGGTAGTAAACAGAATTCCAGATGTAATAAATGCACAAGCAGGATATGTAACAACAGAAAAATTAGGAGACTTAGAATATAGAGTAAAACCTTTAAATGAATATGTGAAATAAATGAAAAATTTCGCTCAATAGGGACGCCCCTTTTTGGGCGAATATTGATTTCTATTAAATTATTGTGTATAATATGAAAGAAATTTAATTAGAAAGTTGGAACAATTATGAGAATACGTTTTAAGAAATGGGCAAGACCAGAATTAGAAGCAAGTAAATTTTATATAGATGAACCTGAAAAATACAAAGGTAAGTGGAGAACTTTATTTGAAAATAATAACCCTTTATATATAGAACTAGGCTGTGGAAAAGGTGGATTCATATCACAAATTGCGAGTGAAAATCTAAATATTAATTATATCGCAATAGATTTGGTAGATGCTATGCTAGGACTTGCTAAAAGAAATATCGAAGAAGTGTATGCCGAGAAAAATGAAGAGATAAACAATGTATTAATTTCTAGGTATGATATAGATAGAATTTTAAATGTATTTGATGAAAATGATAAAATAGATAGAATATACATAAATTTTTGCAATCCCTGGCCAAGAGGAAAACATCACAAGAAAAGATTAACTCATACAAGACAATTGGAAAAATATAAACAATTTTTAGTAGATGGAGGAAAAATATATTTTAAGACTGATGATGATAATTTATTTACTGAAAGTTTGCTGTATTTTAAAGAAGCGGGATTTGAAATTGAAAAAAGTAACATATGATTTGGCAAATGAGCAAGATTTCTGGAATGGAGACAGAAATATAGAAACAGAACATGAGAAAATGTTTAAAGAACAAGGGATAAAAATAAAAGCTCTAATTGCAAGAAAATAGAAAAATAATAAAATAAAAGAAATAATTTTAGTTTTGTGAACACCAAAATAAAAATTATTTCTTTTTATTAATATAATATTAAATTTGCAAAAATATATAAAGTTAAAATTATTCCAAATTTTGTTTTACCCAAACTGACACACTTCCGCCATTTACATAGAATATTCCATTTCCTTCTTGGTCAACGTAAACCGGTTCTTGCATATTGCCTGTATAATCGTAGAATACTGAGTTAGCAAGATTTTTTCCGACATTCATCTGTAAACATCCGCCATCCGAGTTTGTCATTATTACAACCATTCCAGAATTTTCTCTTTCGCGGTCTCCGGTACGGACCCAGCCTATAATGTGTGGGTCGTTAAAATAATCTATTTGTGAACCATATGCAAAATTTTTTCTTTGCAAATATTAATTTTTCCAACCAGTCTTTTTTTAGCTGATACATTTTTGGCTGGAATTCCATAGTAATCTCCATAAAATACACAAGGCAAGCCATCTTTTCTAAGTAAAATTAGAGAATAGGCAAGAGGCTTAAACCAATCATCAATCCAAGATTGCAAAGCTTGCCCAGGTTCTGTATCATGGTTATCTACAAATGTAACTGCTGAATTTGGATTTTCTGCAACTAATGTATTGTTGAAAATTGTTCTCATATCATAAGTTCCATTACTGTGGCAGGCATTAAATAAATTGTAATGAAGCGGAACATCAAATAGTGAAAGGGCATTATTTGTAGTTTTTAAGTAATTTTGTAAAGCCTCAAGATTGCCACTCCAATATTCTCCAACAGTAAATAGAGGTTTTGAAGAAAACTCGCGCAATTCTTCAAGCCAATCTTCAAAGAAAGATGCACGTATGTGTTTTACAGCGTCCATTCTGAAACCATCTACATTTGTTGTTTGTAAATACCATTTTCCCCAATTTGTAAGCTCTTCGACAACATCAACATTGTTTAAGTCTACGTCGCAACCCATTAAATAGTCGAAATTTCCATTTTCTTTATCAACCAATTCATCCCAATGTTTGCCATAAAATCTATAAACAGAGTTCTTTTTTGTTTTTTTTTCGTCCCAATCTGTTCCATGAAAATGAGTCCAGTTCCATTTAAAAGAAGAATACATATCATTACGACCTGGAAAAGTGAATTTAGTCCAAGCGGTAATTTCTTGAGGCTCACCAAGAGATTCAGATCTATTTTGTGGATTATCTTCTATTGCAATTACATCTTCAGTTTCGTCTGCACCCATTTTTTGATTGAATACTACATCTGCCAAAACTTTTATTCCATAATTGTGCATAGCATTTATTGCAACAAGATATTCAACCTTAGTTCCATACTTTGTAGCAATAGAACCCTTTTGGTCAAATTCGCCTAAATCATATAAATCATAAACACCATAACCAACATCATCTTTACCGCCATTTCCTTTATATGCTGGTGGAAACCAGACTTGTGTTATTCCAGTTTTTGCAAGATATGGTGCTTCATTTACAGCAGTTTTCCAAAAGTTTCCGTCAGAAGGAAGATACCATTCGAAAAATTGCATCATTGTTTCATTTGTTTTCAAAAAAATCACTCCTAAAATTTTTATTCATGATGTAATTATACCATAAAATTAAAAAAATCGAAGAAAAAAGTGGAAAAAATCGAAAAATATTGTATAATAGATATGGAATATTTTATTTAACAAGAAAAATATAATTAAAGTGAAAGGAAGAATGGATATATGTTTAATTATGAAATTGAAAATAATGAATATGATAACCTTGAGGAATGTGTAAATGAAGTGTATGAACTTGCTTCAAAATATGCTATAGATGGGGTTAAAAATAACATTGGAGGTCCATTCGGAGCTGGAATAATTTACGAAAAAGAAAATGGCAAATATATTATTCTGCTAATAGAAAGAAATACAGTAATTGCATCAAAAGATCCGACTGCACATGCAGAAGTAAACGCAATTAGAAGTGCTTGCAAGGCTTTAAATACAAGGTCTTTAGAAAACTGCATTTTAGTTACAACAGCCAAGAGTTGCCCTATGTGCTTATCGGCTGCTTGCTGGGCAGATATTAAAACAATATATTATTCACAAAGCTACGATAGTGCTGTTAGTAGTGGCTTTAGAGATGAAGGAATTCAAGAATATATAAAAGGTGAAAACGACATAATAGATGAAGAACAGCTTAAAAATCCATGCTGTGAATACCCTTTTATAGAATGGAATAAGAAACAAGATAGACAGGATTACTAATATGCTTAAGAAAATGGTAAATTTATACTATGTACTGGATGAAATAAGTATATTTTTTGAGAGTATAACAAGAAATTTGCACAATAAAAGTCATACTTTAATAAAGGGAAAACGTGAACAAAAGGAGAATGTTAAATAAGAATGAATATAATTGAAAGTTTAGTTGATAAAGTTAAAAATTTAAATAAAGAAACATTATTAGACATAGCAATTTCTGTAATTGTAATAGCATTGTTTTTTATGATAAGCAATTTGATAAGCTATGTGATAATAAGATTGTTTTCTTTAAAAGGAAAAAAGATAAGAAGAAAATTAAGCAAAATGCTTTTTTATAAGCCTTTAAGTAGAATAATTAAAGTTACTGGAATTTATATTGCTGTTATGTTATTAAATTTATCAACAGAGGCAAATATTACACTAGTCAAATTATATAAAATAGCACTGATAATATGTGTTTCAAATGGTTTGGCAGACATATTTAACCCGAAATCGGTAATATTTGAAAAAAATTAGAAGAAAAAACAAAATATAGTGGAGATAAGCAATTAAATAATTTTGTTAGCAAAATTGCTAAAGCTGTAATTTATTTTGTGGCAATATATTTGGTATTACTAGAACTAGGATATAATTTAGGAGGCCTAGTAACAGGACTTGGAATATCTAGTGTTATAATTGCATTTGCTGCGCAAGATATTGCAAAGAATCTATTTGGTGGATTTGCAATAATTACAGACAAGCCTTTCTCTGTTGGAGATTGGATAGAAGTTGGAGATTACTCTGGAACTGTAATAGATATAACTTTTAGAAGTACAAAAATAAAAGCAACTGACAATACTGTAATAACAATAAACAACTCAACTGTGGTTGAAAGCTTTGTTAAAAATTGGGGAAACATAGATAAGAGACGTTACTCAACAACATTAAATTTACCATTAAATACATCAGAAGCAACAGTAAAAAGATTATTGAAAAAAATAGAATTTGCATTAAAAACAAATCCACAGATAGTGCCAGACTCTATACAAGTACATTTTGAAAACATTAAACTTGAAGGAATACAGATATTTATATACTTAAATTCAACTCAGACAGGGTATGACGATTTCGAGGCATTTAAAGATGGTGTAAATTTGGAAATACTAAAAGTATTAGAATCAGAAAATGTAAAACTATCATATCCAGGACAAAATATTTATATTAAAGAAAAACCAATGAATGATACTCAAGACCAGAAATAATTTATTTATAAAATTGAAACATGTTGCTCTTAGTTGAAACTCTTCAATCAACTAAAAGGACGAATTTCCAGTTTGAATTTATAAAAATGAAATTATTTTGGATATTATGATGGACAAGCTCATATTTTTGCTAAATGTTCATATTTAAGACACAAAGATATTTTAAAATTATAGAGATAAAATATTTTTGGTAAGGAATAGGTTTGAAAAAGTATTACAATTTTGACTATGTCAAGTTTCATTCTTTTTCAAACCGAAACTGTAAGGAGGAACAAATAAAAATGGAAAATGATTGTATTTTAATAGTTGACGATGAGGAGAGAATGAGAAAGCTTATTAAAGATTTCTTAAAACAAAAAAATTATAATACAATGGAAGCTGCCGATGGTGAAGAAGCTTTAAAAGTGTTTTCTGAAAATCAAAATAGAATCAGATTAATATTATTGGATGTAATGATGCCTAAATTAGATGGCTGGTCTGTATTAAGACAGATTAGACAAACTTCTAAAGTGCCAATTATGATGCTTACAGCAAGAGGCGAAGAACAAGATGAATTGTTCGGCTTTGAGTTAGGCGTTGACGAGTATATTTCTAAGCCATTCAGTCCTAAGATACTTGTTGCAAGAGTAGAGGCAATATTAAAAAGAACAGCAGGAGATAATAAAAAATAAAAGACTATGGTGGAATTCAAATAGACAATCAAGGAAGAACTGTTTCGGTTGATGGAAAGCAAATTGAACTTAGTCTAAGAGAATATGAGTTATTAGTATATTTAGTAGAAAACCAAGGAATCGCATTGTCAAGAGATAAAATATTAAACAATGTATGGAACTACGATTATTATGGAGATTCTAGAACGATAGATAGTCATATAAAAAAGATAAGACACAAGCTAGGAAAAAAAAAGGCAAATATATAGAAACAATAAGAGGAATTGGATATAAGTTTGAAGTTAAAAAGTAGTAAATCCTTGTCAAAATTTAATTCTTTTCCAAGTGAGTTTTGTGATGAAGGAGGAATATGATTAAGAGTGAAAAAAAAAGATTTAAGTCCGTTCGTGTAAAGCTTTTTATTACACTCAGTGTTATAGTAATATTCATTGTTGCACTGCTGGTTATAATGAACAGCATGGTATTAGAGACTTTTTACATGGTTTCTAAAATAAATTCTGTAAAAAAAAAGAGTACAATAAAATTAACGATATGTATAATAATAATGAAAGTTCAATTCTCTTAAAAATAAGAAATGATGCTTTGGCTAATAATTTTGATATAATGGTAGAAAATGAGGATTATATGCTAGTATTTTCAACTAACGAAAATTTTTCCAATATGATTAGTCAAAATTTAGAGAATAATAGACTGAAATTGTTTGGAAAAAGAGAAAGAGTTTTATATTCGAATAACAATATGGAGATAAAAAAAAAGTAACGACGTCTAGTCTAAATAGCATATTGTTATCTGGTGAATTAGATAATGGCTATAAAATTTATATTCAAATTCCAATTTCTGCAATAGAGGAGAGCGTTAGAATTTCTAATAATTTGTTGTTGATAATTGGAGTAATTGCTATTGTAATAGCAGGAATTGCAGGTTTCGTACGTTTCTAGAAGGTTTACCAACCCAATACTAGAATTGAATGTTATTGCAAATAAGATGTCTAAATTAGATTTTAGCAAGAAATATGAACCAACAGGGTCTAATGATGAGATAGATGAACTTGGAAAAAGTATAAATTTGATGTCTCAAAAGCTGGAAGGAACAATAAAACAACTACGTAGCAGTAATGTAGAACTAGAAAGAGACATAGAAGAAAAATCCAAAATAGATGAAATGAGAAAACAATTTATTTCTGATGTATCACACGAGTTGAAAACGCCGATTGCATTGATACAAGGCTATGCAGAGGGATTAGTTGAAAATGTAAATGCTGATGATGAATCTAGAAAATTTTATGCAGAAGTTATTTTAGATGAATCAAATAAAATGGACAAACTGGTAAGACAACTACTAGAACTTATGAGGCTAGAATATGGAAAAAGAGAGTTTAACAACGACACTTTTAATATATGTGAGCTAATACAGGAAGTAATAAGAAAATGTAATGTTATGCTAGAAGAAAAGGGTATAAAAGAAGTAAGATTTGAAGCAGACAAAAAGGTAAATGTGTATGCTGACGAATTCTACATAGAGCAAGCATTTACAAATTATTTTACAAATGCAATTAAGCATACAAAAAGAAATAAATGGTGAAAAATATATAGAAATAAAATTAAAAGAAGATAAAGAAAAACATAAAGTAAAAAATATCGGTATTTAATACAGGAGACACATTGTCAGAAGAAAATCTAGAAAGAATTTGGGGAAGATTTTACAAAGTTGATGAATCTAGAAATAGAGCAGATGGTGGTACAGGAATAGGGCTTGCACTTGTTAAAGCAATAATGAATAATTATAATTCAAAATATGGTGCAGTAAATAGAGAGAATGGTATCGAGTTTTACTTTGATATTCAAACAGATGCAGTGAATGAAAAATAATTTGAAATTGTACGTTAGAAAAAGCAAAAATGAAAGGGAGAAGTTGTAATGAGTAGAAATCAAGTTAATAATCCAGATGATTTAAGAAAAACAGTAAAGAATGGAAAAAATAAGAGAAAAAAAAGCTAATAAAAAAGCTTTATCCAGACTGTTGTTTCTAATATTGGCGGTAGTAATAATTGTTGTGGTGGCTAAAAATATTAGTAAAAATAAAAAAGATAAAATTAGAAGAAGTAACAGAATATAACTATTTTTCTACGCTTATTGGAGAAAAAGCAGGAGTAATAGACAAGACTGGAAAGACAATAATAGAACCACAATATGATTCTATTCAGATACCAAACCCTTCTAAGGCAATATTTATTTGTGTTAACAAAGATGGAACTACGAAGGTACTAAATGCAAATAACAAAGAAGTTTTAACAAAATACAAAAATGTACAAGCCATTCCAAACAATAATACATCAATTTCTAATACGTATCAAACTCAAATTTTGAAATATCAAGATGGAGAAAAGTATGGATTGGTTAGCATTGATGGTAAAGAAATAACATCGGCAATTTATGATAGTATAGAAACTTTAGAATATAAAGACGGAGTATTAAGAGTTCAAAAAGATGACAAATATGGACTTATAGACATAAATGGAGAAGAAATTGTAAAACCAGAATACAATTCGATTACAACAGATGGGTACTATAATGAAGAAACAAAATATGAAAAAAGCAGGCTATATTGTAAATGTAAGAACAGACAATGGCTATAGATATGGTTATATAAATTATAAGAATAGACAAACACTAGATACAATTTACACAAATGTAAAAAAGAATAACTTCTTTGAAAGATGATGAAACAGTATATTTAATAACATATAAAAATGGAATGGCTGGAGTATTAAAAAACGGCCAAACACTTATAGATAATCAATATGAAGACATTGACTTTGATAGTGAAAACAAAATATTTGTATTGCAACAAAATGAAACAGGGAGTATATGATTTAGATGGAAGCATGATATTGCCAATTCAATATGAAAATATTACATTTGCGGGGAGCTATCTAAACGCAGAAAAAGACGGGAAACTATTGGTATTTGATGTTGCAGGAACTTTGCAGAGCGATGATAGCTATAAGAGTGTAGAAAAAAGTTGCAAATGGAAAATATAGTATAACAATAGATAGAAACAATCAATATGGGGTAATAGATCAAAACAAAATATCGGTAATAGAAAATAAATATTCAAACATTTCATATGCATTTGGAGATTATTTTATAGTATCAAATGGTAGAAAATCCGGAGTGCTAGATGTTAGCGGTAATACAGTAATACCAATAGAAAAGAGATACAATTCAAAACATAAAAGGAACAAACATAGTACAAATAATAGATTCAAACACAAAAACTTCTGAAATATATAACAAAAAAATGGAAAAAGTGCTAGAACTAACAGATATTCGCGTTTATATAAAAGACAATTATTTAAAAGTAACATCAGCAAATGGAATAGCTTATTTAGACTATGACGGAAACAAAAAAGATGCAAAAGACATATTTACAAGCAACGAAATATTTGCAAAAGAACAAAATGGCAAATGGGGATATGTTGACAAAAATGGAAATACAGTTGTAGATTTTAAATATGATATGGCAATAGACCTTAATGAATATGGCTTTGGAGCTGTTAAGCAAAATGGAAGATGGGGCGTAGTGGATTCTAAAGGAAACGAAGTAAAAGCACCAACATATGAATTAAATGAATATGCACCAAACTTTATAGGCGAATATTATGAGGTAAGTAGTTTGTATGAGGTGGCATATTTTACAAATGAGATATAAATAATTAGGGATTAGTAAAAATAAATGGAGGATGAAAATGGAAAATTATAATTTAGAAAGTGCCAGGGAACTTATAAATTCAGCTGAAAAAGAGTTATCAAAAGAGTTTGAAAAGGCTGAAGAAATATGTGAATTTAATAGTGAAAAAGTATTAAAAGCTTTTCAAGAAAATAGAGTAAATGAAGCGGATTTTGGAAGTACTACAGGTTATGGTTATGGAGATATTGGAAGAGAAAAAAATAGAAAAGGTTTTTGCTGATGTTTTAAAGGCAGAGGACTGTATCGTAAGAGGCCAATTTATATCTGGAACACATGCTTTAACAGTTGCATTATTTGCTTTTTTAAGACCTGGAGATACAATGCTAAGCATAAATGGTAAGCTATATGATACACTAGATGAAGTAATTGGAATTGCAGAAAATCCAAGTTCATTAAAATCATTTGGGGTAAAGTATGAACAAATCGATTTAATAAATGACGACTTTGATTATGAAAAAATAACAGAAAGATTAAAACACTCAAAAGTAAAATTAATAGAAATTCAACGCTCAAAAGGTTATGCTTTAAGAAAGAGTATTTCATTAGATAAGGCTGAAAGAGTAATTAAGGCAATAAGAGAAGTAGACAAAGATGTAATAATAATGATAGACAATTGCTATTGCGAATTTGTATCAAAAAGAGAGCCATTAGAAGTAGGAGCCGATGTAATAGTAGGTTCACTTATAAAAAATTTAGGTGGAGGAATTGCTCCAAATGGTGCATACATAGCAGGTAGAAAAAAAGACTTAGTAGAGCTAGCAGAGAAAAAGATTAACAGTTCCAGGAGAAGGAAAAGGTGTTGGTCCAACTTTAGGTATAAACAGAAGTCTTTTGCAAGGATTATTTTTAGCACCAAGTGTTGTAAAAGCAAGCATAAAAACAGCTAATATTAACCAGCAAAGTAATGGAAATGCTGGGCTACAAAGTAGAACCAAGATTTGATGCAGAAAGAGTAGACATAGTTCAAACTATAGAATTTGGAGATAGAGAAAAATTAATAAAATACTGCCAAGGAATACAGGCTGGTTCACCAGTAGATTCAGACTCTTTGCCAGAACCATGTGATACCCCAGGGTACCAAGACCAAATAATAATGGCATCTGGAAGTTTCACACAAGGTTCTTCAATAGAGCTATCTTGCGATGGACCGCTAAGAGCTCCATTTGTTGGATTCCAACAAGGTGCATTAACATACGAATATGGAAAATTAGGATTAATAAAAGCAATCGCCCAATAGGGACGCCCCTTTTTGGGCGAAAAGAAAGGATTTTTAATGAAGGTTGTAGTAATTGGTGGTGGACCAGCTGGAATGATGGCTGCGATAACTGCTAGCAAAAATGGAAATGAAGTTTATTTGCTAGAAAAAAATGATAGATTAGGTAAGAAGTTACTTATTACAGGTAAAGGCAGATGTAACATTACAAGTAGTTTGGATATAAAGGATTTCATACAGAATGTTCCGGGAAATGGCAGATTTTTGTATAGTGCTTTTGATAATTATACGAATTTAGATATAATCAATTTCTTAAAAGAGCACGGTGTTAGTGTAAAAGAAGAAAGAGGGAATAGAATATTTCCAACTTCCGATAAATCACTAGATGTGTTAAAGGTTTTTGAAACCGAGCTAAAAAATAAAAGAGTAAAAATAAAATTTAACACTAAAGTTGTGGGAATAGAGACAAAAGAAAATAAAGTAGTAAGTGTAATGTACGAAGATGAGAATGGTGGACAAAAGAAAATTTTAGCAGACAAAGTAATTCTTGCAACTGGTGGAAAAACATATTCTGCAACAGGTTCTACTGGAGACGGATATGAAATTGCTCAAAAATTAGGACATACAATAGTGCCTGTAAAACCATCACTTGTTCCATTAACAGCAGAAGGCGAATCTTTAAATATTTGTAAACAAATGCAAGGCTTAAGCCTAAGAAATGTTCAAATAAAATTGATTGATACAAACAAAAACAAGACAATATATGAAGATTTTGGAGAAATGCTATTTACACATTTTGGAGTATCTGGACCAACAATATTGAGTTCATCAGCACATTTACTAAGATATAAAAATGTAGAAAACCTCTTAAAAGAAGGAAAAATACAGCTTGTAATAGATTTAAAACCAGCATTACAACAAGAAAAAAACTTGATAACAGAATACAAAGAGACTTTTTAGAAGGAAAGAACAAAGAATTCAAAAATTGTTTAAACAATTTATTGCCACAAAAAATGATTGATACGGTAGTTGAATTATCAAAAATAAATCCATATAAAAAAAGTAAACGAGATTACAAGAGAAGAAAGAATGAACCTAGTAAAACTCCTAAAAAACTTTACTATTACAATATCTGGATTTAGACCCATAGAAGAAGGAATTGTAACTTCTGGTGGAATAAATGTAAAAGAAATAAATCCAAAAACAATGGAATCAAAGATAGTTAATGGACTGTATTTTGCAGGAGAAATAATAGATGTAGACGCATATACTGGTGGATTTAACTTGCAAATTGCATATTCTACAGGATTTACGGCAGGCTCAGAATGCTAGAAAGGAAAATGAATTGAAGTTTTGTACTTTAAAGGAGGCTTCTACTGCAGAGATTGTGGAGAAAAAATCTCGATTTATTGCAAATAGCTGCCATATAGAGAGTAAAGAAGAAGCGGAAGAAAAAATCAATTTAATAAAAAAGAAATACTATGATGCAAAGCACAACTGTTTTGCGTTTAGTATCGTTGATAAAGATGGAAATTTATTAGAAAAGAGCAGTGACGATGGAGAACCATCTGGAACTGCAGGAGCTCCAATTTTAAATGTTATAAGAAAAAATAACCTGAATAATATTCTTATTGTTGTAACAAGATATTTTGGTGGAATATTATTAGGAACAGGAGGACTTACAAGAGCGTATTCAAATACAGCATTGGCATCAATAGAAAATGGAAAAATAATAGAAGTTGAAAATGGATTACAAGCAAGCCTAGAGATAGAATATTCGGAAAATGAAAAATTTAAATATTATTGTGAAAAAAACAATATAAAAATTGTAGAAACAAAATATTCTGAAAATATAATTCAAAAAATAGAATTAAATGAAGAAGAATATAATAAATTGATATCAAAAAATATGGAAATTAATAGGCAGTTACCATTCAAAATAAAAGGAATCGGTATATTATGTCGAAAATTCGTTGAAAAAGCACAATAATGTATGAAGAAAAATGGAAAAGTTTCCCAAAAACTATTGCAAAAAGCAAAATATGCGTATATAATACACGTTGTAAAAGATTTACAACTATGTAAATAAGAATAGGGGGAACGAAAGAGTGAATGAAAAAATAACAGTTTTGATTTCTGACGACAATAATGAATTTGCAACAACTTTAGCAAACTATCTAGAAAAGGATGAGGACATGCAGGTTGTTGGCATGGCAAAAGACGGAGAGGAAGCACTAAGCATTATATCTACTTTAAAACCAGATGTTGTACTATTAGATGTTATTATGCCACATTTAGATGGGTTAGGAGTCTTAGAAAGATTAAGTTCAATGAGACTAGAAAAAAGGCCAATATGCATAATGCTTTCAGCAGTAGGTCAAGACAAAATAACACAAAAAGCAATAACTTTAGGGGCTCAATATTATGTTGTAAAACCATTCGACATAGAAGTATTAATAAAAAGAATAAAAGAATTGAGATATTATCAGCCTTCTACAAACAGAGGAAGCTTTATTGTGAAAGAAACGAAATCCCAGTACATAGATATACCACAACAAATTGACAAAAAGAGTGAAGATGGATTAGAAGCTTTAGTTACAAATATAATTCATGAAGTTGGTGTACCAGCACATATTAAAGGATATCAATATTTAAGAGAAGCCATAATGATGGTTGTAAATGATATTGATATAATAAACCAAATAACAAAACAACTGTATCCAGACATAGCCAAGAAATACCACACTACGCCAAGCCGTGTAGAGCGTGCGATTCGCCATGCTATAGAAGTTGCGTGGGGCAGAGGAGAACCAGCAGTTGTAGAAAACATATTTGGCTATACAGTATCTGCAAGCAAGGGAAAACCAACGAACAGCGAGTTTATTGCAATGATAGCTGACAAGCTAAGGTTAGAAATAAAGACTGCATAAAATTTTATGTCTTTTATTATTTGATAAATATAGATAAAATAACTAAAAATGGTACACAAAATGTGTACAAAAATAAAAAATTTGTGATATACTTGAAATATAGAAAAGGGGGATAAAATATGGAAGAAAGTTCAAAAAAGGAAAAAAGATAAGTAAAAAGTGGATAATATTATTAAGTGTGGCTATTTTTTTTACTAGTAATTGGAATTATTATTTACAGTCTACAATTTACAATTTTTAAATTTTCATATGAAAATGGTAACGAGAATATTGCAAAAAAAGGTTTATAGTATTAATAAGAACAATACGAAATTAAGGCAACAAACAGATGAAATGTTCTCAGAAAAATTTGATGACTATATAAGCAAATATAAGAATGATGAGATTACATATGAAGAAATTAAAGAATATATAAATAAATTTATTGAGTATAAAGATTATAGTAATAAATTAGAAGAGGTAAAAAGCCCAAAAAGAAAAAGTATGAAAAAGCAGAACAATACTATGAACAGAAAAATTATAAAGAGGCATTACCAATATATATTGAATTAGCTAATAGTGATTACGCAAATTTAGCTGGAAAGCTAACTGATACTAAAAAGTAAATTAAAACAAGATGTATTGGAACAAGTAAATAAGTTGAAACAGGACACAAATTACTCTGAGGCTATTAATATAATGGAAGAAACAAAAAAATTTTATAGCGATGATAGGGATTTCTTAGATTTGTTAACAGAAGTTAAGAAGTTACAACAAACAAAAGAAAGTGAAGAAAAAGAAAGAAAAAAAAGTGGAAGAAATAAAATCAGCTATAAAAATAATAAAAATATGGACAGATAGACCTAACTCTGCTGGAGGAGTTGACTTATATATTAATTGGGAAAATTTATCTGACAAGACTATAAAATATGTGTATTTTACGGTGTCACCATATAATTCAGTTAATGATACTGTTAGATGTACTATTAGAAATTACTCGAGTTTT
>VOFC01006485.1_pt1 | contig 57283 bp, 104 predicted proteins | sample 5384161 | NCBI WGS metagenome assembly VOFC01 (sample SAMN12384722, study PRJNA508395) | human gut metagenome | isolation source: healthy gut B | host: Homo sapiens | reverse complement strand
CACTGACAAAGAAGGAAGTCGTCCGATAGGAAATATATCCAGGAACTAAGGGGGCGAGAATGGATAACATAAAGACCACAACAGGAGTCTTGAGAATGATACTTAAAATCACGACTGATACAGGATCCTACAATGGCGGCGATAAAGGTTGCTACGATGACATTGGTAGGCCCTTTATATAGTAAAAACCAAATCTTATGCCTAGATTCCTCCAGGGATTAGCATGGAGCGTTGCAATTTGAGGACGATTAAAAAGGTGATGATGGCAATCAAACTGGCCACCGCTTGATTAAAAATTCAGTTAGGTTCATCATTTTATTTCATAAGGACTAGGGCAACCGTGTAGTTCCGGCACCAAGTGTGCAAAATGATAAGGAGAGTCTCTAAAAGAGTTTGCTCATCCCTGGAGTTGAGTGGTTGTTCATAAGATCCCGTAGCTGCATTGGTCATAGCGATTCCAGGAACGAAGGGCATGACACAGCCTGCGATAATGAGCTCGGTATTGGAAGAGAAAAACCACTATTTGGCCCAGATATGGGCTAAAAAATCCAAAGACAAAGGCGGCCCGCAAAGGTTGCTGACAAAAGGAAATACGAACGTATTTCAACGACAAGTGAAAAAAAAAGGCAAAACAGTCGCGATGACTGCCCCAATCGTCCATTGAAAGAACTAAATAATCTGTTTTCTATTATAGCAAAAGGAAGACACAGAACTAAAATGTGTCAATTCAGTTTTTGTTCTGGAGTGAGGTATTTAGTGTTTACACAGTATCCAGAGATACGTACGATAACATCTTCACCATCATAATCTTTTCGTAAACGTCTGACAAGTCCATAACGTTCAATTCAGTTTTGTTCTAACGTGTTGTCCACCGTTTTTTCGAAGTATCCGTCGAGGATAGTTACGAGGTTATCAACTTGTTCGTCGTGAGTCTTACCAAGGGCACGAGGTGATACTTGAGTAGTAAGTGAGATACCGTCAGCTGCATAACCGAAGTCAAGGCTTGCAAGTGAGTTCAAGTTTTGCAACCATCCACCTTTAGCTTTGTTAGATGGGTTAGCACCTGGTGAGAAGAATTCCAATTTAGTCAAGTTCACAGAACCATCTTCGTTGAGGTATACCCCTTTGTGGACTGGTGAGTTACCAGTTTGTTTAGAGTAAGCAACGTTTGAAGTGATGGTAAGAAGTGATACAGTTGCTTCAGCGTTCTTGTAAAGTTTGTGGCTGCGAAGACGAGTAGTGTAAGCTTCGATCAACCATTCTGCCAATTCGTTAGAACGTGGGTCATCTTCACCCCAACGTGGGTATTCACCGATTGTTTCGTAATCGTAGATGTAACCATCTTCGTCACGGATTGGTTTAACAGTAGCGTATTTGATTGCTGACAATGTATCAACAGTGTTAGCGAATCCACAGATACCGAATCCCATGTTAGCGCGTTGGTTAGTTGGCAAGAAGGCCATTTGAACAGCTTCGTAGTTGTACTTATCAGTCATGTAGTGGATGATGTTAAGGGCATCTACGTAAGTGTCAGTCAACCAGTCAAGAGATTTTTCAAAGTTAGCTTTAACAGTGTCAAAGTCAAGAACTTCGTCACGGACTGGTTCGATGTCAAATACTTTATAGTCTTTATGAACATCGTCGTAACCACCGTTCAAACCAGTAAGAAGGGCTTTAAGCACGTTAACACGAGCACCGAAGTATTGGATGTTGTGACGTTGTTCTTCGTTTTCTGGGTCAAGTGGTGATACACAACATGAGATACAGCTCATTTCACCGTATCCGTCTTTAGCCATAGTAGTCACACCTTCGTATTGGATAGAAGAGTGCTTGTGGCTCATGTGCATACAGTAGCGACGGAATGAGTAAGGCAATTTGTCAGTCCAAAGAACTGTCAAGTTTGGTTCTGGCGAGTTACCGATGTTGTCAAGAGTGTTCAAGAAACGGTAGTCCATCTTAGTAACACGGTGACGTCCGTCAGCACCCATACCAGCCATAGAAGTTGTGATGAATGTTGGGTCACCTGAGTACAATTGGTCGTAAGCTTTTTGTACGAGCAAACTTAACTGTACGAAGTTTCATAACGAAATCATCAACGAATTCTTGGATTTCTGATTCAGTGTAAGTACCACGAGCAAGGTCACGTTCTGCATAGATATCAAGAACGATTGGCACACGTCCAAGAGAGGTAGCGGCACCGTTGATTACACGACATACTGCCATGAAGGCGATGTTTGTCCATTGGATAGCTTCTTTAGTATCGAAGGCTGGACGACGAACATCTACACCATAAAGGTCACCAAGGCGAACAACGTCTTGAAGGGCTTGGTATTGAAGGTTAACTTCTTCACGAAGACGGATAGTTTCTTCGTCGATTTCTTTGATAGCATTCCAGTCGTTAACTTTTTCTTGCATCAAGTAGTCAGCACCGTAAAGGGCAAGACGAGCGTAAACCCCGATGATACGTCCACGTGAGTAAGCATCTGGAAGACCAGTAACTGTGTGAGCGTGACGTGCACGACGGATGTTTGAAGTGTAAGCACGGAAGATACCATCGTTAACTGTAGTTACGTATTTTGTGAAAATTTCGTGTACAGCTGGGTCTGGTTCATAACCGTGTTCTTTCAAAGCAGTTTCCGCCATACGGATACCACCACTTTAGGCATGAAGTTCAATTTGAAGAGCTCATCATTTTGGATACCATAGATAAGTTCATCTTCTTTTGAAATGTATCCTGCGTCAATGTCAGCGATTGAAGTTGGACGAGTATCCATTGGGAAGCGTCCTTCAGCTTCATAGCCTGCTTTAGTTTCATCTACGATTTTTTTAATTTTTAGAGAGCGTTCAGTTGGTCCTGCAAGGAAGCTTTCGTCACCATCATAAGGTGTGTAGTTTGCTTGAACGAAACGTGAAACGCTAGCTTTTTCTTTCCAGTCAGTTCCTTTAAAGCCTTCCACGCTTTTTTCAAAAACATCTGTGTTAGTTTTAACCGTTGCCATAGTTTGGATCTCCTATAATTCTAGTAACAAAATCATCTGTTACATTCTCTAGAAGTATTCTATCACACAGTAACCGCTTACACAACTTTAAAACTGCGTTTTTAGTGACATTCTTTTTATAATACAGTTTTGAAAACAACAAATCTGTATTATAAATTTCTGTTTTTTGGTAGATTTTGGTATCATAGGGGAGAATGCTTTGTAGTCCCAAAGTTTTATGTGAAAAGCTTTACAATGAGATAAATCTGAGAAAGGAGGCAGGGAGCCATGTTAGAGTTTCCTTTAATAAATGATACCAGTCGGAAAATCATCCATATTGACATGGACGCCTTTTTTGCTCAAGGTCGAGATGAGGGATGACCCCAGTCTTAAGGACAAGCCGGTTATTATCGGTCATGATCCTAGAAAAACTGGGGGACGTGGTGTGGTATCAACTTGTAATTATGAGGCTAGAAAATATGGTGTCCATTCAGCCATGTCTTCTAAGGAAGCCTATGAACGTTGTCCTAATGCTGTCTTTATCTCAGGAAATTATAGCCATTACCGAGAGGTAGGATGCAAATTCGTGAGATTTTTTAAACGCTATACTGACTTGGTTGAGCCTATGTCTATCGACAAAGCCTATCTTGATGTGACGATAAATAAGCTTGGTATCAAATCCGCGGTTAAGGTAGCCAAGCTTATCCAGTATGACATCTGGCAGGAACTTCACCTGACTTGTTCAGCAGGCGTTTCCTATAATAAATTTATCGCCAAACTAGCCTCTGATTTTCAAAAGCCTGCTGGTTTGACGGTGGTACTTCAGAGGAGGCTCAGGAATTTTGGAAAAGCTCCTATTGAAAAGTTTCATGGTGTTGGTAAAAAGTCAGTTGAGCGTCTTCATGACATGGATATCTACACCGGTGCCGATCTTCTGAAGGTTCCTGGGATGGCTCCTGATTGATCGTTTTGGACGTTTTGGATTTGATCTCTTTCGAAAGGCCAGAGGGATTTCCAATAGTCCTGTAAGACCCAATCGTGTCCGTAAATCTATCGGAAGTGAGCGAACCTATAGCAAGCTTCTTTATAATGAAGATGACATCAAGGCTGAGTTGACTAAGAATGCTAGGCGGGTAGCTGAAAGTGCTCAGAAAACTAAAAAGTTGGTCGAATTATTGTTATCAAGGTCCGTTATTCGGATTTTCGACCTTAACCAAGCGTATGACCTTGGACAAATCGACTCAGGATTTCGACACCATCGAAAGGATTGCCCATACCATTTTGACCAACTGGAGGAAAATAGCAGTGGTGTTCGCCTACTCGGTGTGACGCTGACGGGTCTGGAAGATCAAGAAGGCAGGCAATTGGACCTAGATGATTTGGAGTCATTATAATAAACAATATAGAGTTTGATTTTTTTCTTTTGAAAAGTGACCTTGAAGAATCATCAGACCTATGCTATCTTAAATAGTAACTAAAAGAAATGAGGGAATAATCTTAATGAAAAAAAGTTCTTACCTATCTAGGACTGATTCTGGCAGCTTGCTTGGTTCTCGTAGCTTGTGCTTCCAATAAACCAGCTGAAAGAAAAAAGCGACACCAACTCCGACAGAACGTGCCAAGGCTGATGCGACAGTTTAATTGATACTATGCTTGAAAATCTAGTAACGGTTTTTCAAAACTATACGGTGAAAATTACGAGACCTGGACTGAAACGAAAGTCTTTGAAAACAAGTTGCAGATACTATCGGAAGGAAAAGGGGTATACACCCGGAAGACAAGTATACGTTTAAATACATTGAAGGCTACGATGCCAAGACACCAACCCAAGTGCTTTCTAAGTTTCTCAAGGTCCGTCGTAATATGATTGGTAAGATTCAGGACTATAAGCTGAAAGATGTCAAAGTTAAAGGAAATGAAGCGACAGTTACCTTTACTTCACGTTCTGTTAGTGCCTATGGTGCTGCAGCTGCTGTTCGTACTCTCCTTATGAGTCTCTATGACAACGACATTGACAAGTTGAAACAATGGAATCAAGCTGATAACAACGATGTGGAAAAAAGGTAAAAGCCAAAAAGATCTCACAACGAAATTCCTTTATGGTGAAAACTTTAACGGAGATTTGACACAATTTAAGATATTGATAAAGAAATGGCCTATACACCTTTGACAGGTGCTGATGATCTAGAAAAAGACCTTCAAGCTAACCAAAGATGATGGGGGTAACTGGACTATTTCTGTAGAAGATTATAAAGAGCTTGCCGAAGCCTTGGTTGACCATGATGAATCAGGAAGCAGAGCTGTTTACGCTGAACGCATCCATAAGAATTTATCAGATTATCAACCTGAAGACAGTAGCGATTCAAGCAGTAAGTCATCAAGTAAGGAAAAATAGAGTTTTATTGTCTTTGATGTTAAACATGTACGGAAAGCTTTTTTGGGCGAGAAGAGTTGTCACACCAGTGGCAGCTCTTTTTCTTATTGTTCGTTGTATCCATTCCCCTATAACCATTTTCTATCACCTCTTAGGATTTTATTATTAGACGAGTTTGGATGAAGATGGTAAACTGTTATCACTAACTATTAATGAAAGTATCGAGGATTATAGATATGAAAAAATGAAAGCTTGCAGGTTTAAAGGGATTCTTGGCTTGTCAGTTTTGACTTTGGCTGCTTGTGGAAACAAGAGTGACGGTAAGGCATCTGGTGAGAAGCAGACGATTACTGTTGCGACGGATTCTGATACGGCGCCTTTCACTTTCAAAAAAGGGGTGACGACTTCAAGGGGTTATGATATTGATTTGGTCAAGGCTATTTTCAAGGACTCAGGACAAGTATGAGGTCAAGTTTGTGACGACGCCTTTTGATTCCATCTTGACAGGGGTGGATTCTGGACGTTATCAGATTGCGGCTAACGACTTCAACTACAATGAAGAACGTGCGCAGAAATATGGTTTCTCAGATCCGATTTCACGTTCTAACTATGCCATCACTAGTGCTGAGGGGTACCAAGTATACTAGCCTAGATGATTTGTCTGGTAAGACAACAGAGGTGCTTCCTGGCTCTTAACTATGCTCAGTTGCTTGAAAAATTGGAACCATGCCAATGCGGACAAGACACCAATTACTATCAACTATGCTTCTAGCTCAACTGGTCTTTCAACACGTATTCAACACATTCAAGAAGGAAAAATTGACTTTATCCTTTATGATGCCATTTCCTCTGAGTACATTGTCAAAGATCAAGGTTATAAGTTGGCTGTAAACAAGATTAAAGACGATATTGGTATGAAGACTGATGGTCTTGAATATCTTCTTTTCTCAAATGATAAGCAAGGTAAGGAACTCAAGACCTTTGTCAATAAACGTATCAAAAGAGCTCAAGAAGGATGGGACCCTTGCCAAACTCAGCAAGGAATACTTCGGTGGCGATTACGTCAGTGATTTGAAAATAAGACTGCGAAAAGTTGAGACTGCTGTCTCAGCTTTGGATTGAAGACAAAGCTTTCTTTTGAGGCTTTCCTGAGGTGATGACGGACGTCAGCGACCTTCTTCGAAGTTCCATGACTAAGTTTTTGAGCCTAAGGTCTCAAAACTTCCGAACACCTAAAACTTTAAAGTTTCAGGTGTTTTTCTCACGCCGGAAAGCCTAGGTTTATGCTCACTTTGTTCGTAAAAATAAGGAATTAGTTCAAATCTTTTGGTCTTAACAAGGTATTATTATCAGTGATACGATTTTCTTATCACTATGATAAGAAAAAGACTATTTCACAGACTTTCTGAGTCGTGCTAAAATGAATACTATAAAATTATGATAAGATATTTGAACGGTTAGCACTAGGCTAACCTACTTTTTTAGAAAGAAAGGGCGACATTGTGAAAAAGAGTATAGAAGCATTTAATCGGTCACCTTGGTATCTCCAAGTTATCATTGGCTTGGTTGGTTTGGCAGTAGCTGTTGCTTTAGCCATTCCCTTGTCTTGGCTAGTAGAAATTCTTTGGGGCTATGTTTTGCAATTGATTACAATTGTCTTCAAGTGGATCTCATCTTGGATGCCAGCTGGTAAGCTCTTCTCATGGAAGGCAGTCTTTGATGCTGTTCCTAAGATTGTGGAACGCTTGCCTTTGACTTTGGGATTGACCATTGCAGGTGCTTTCTTCGGTTTGATTTTGGCCCTTGTCTTTGCGGTCGTTAAGATCAATCGAGTACGTATCCTTTATCCAATTCAAGCAGTTTTTTGTGAGCTTCTTGCGTGGGACACCAATCCTTGTACAACTCATGTTGACTTACTATGGTATTCCACTCTTCCTTCGTTACTTGAATGGTGAGTTTGGTTTAGATTGGAACATTAATGAGATTCCACCAGCTATCTTCGCTATTACAGCCTTTGCCTTTAATGAAGCAGCTTACATGAGTGAGACCATCCGTGCAGCGATTCAGGCCGTTGACGCTGGGGAAATCGAAGCTGCCCGTTCTCTTGGGATGACATCAGCACAAGTTTACCGTCGTGTCATCATTCCAAATGCAGCGGTTATTGCGACACCAAGTTTGATTAACAGTCTGATCGGTTTGACTAAGGGAACATCACTTGCCTTTAGTGCAGGTATCGTCGAAATGTATGCACAGGCTCAAATCTTGGGTGGTGCTGATTACCGTTACTTTGAACGTTATATCTCAGTTGCCCTTGTATACTGGGTAATCTCAATCTTGATTGAGTACATTGGTCGTTCGGTTGAAAATCATATGGCCATTAAGGCTCCTGAAGCGACTGACATTTCTGGCATTGGAGGTGACCGCTAATGATTAGTATCAAAAATCTTGACCAAAGAATTTTCAGGTCAAAAGGTTCTTGATGGTATTGATATTGACATTGAAAAGGGTGAAGTTGTAGCTCTTGTTGGTGCCTCTGGTGCAGGGAAATCAACAATTCTTCGTAGCTTAAACTATTTGGAACAACCTGATTCTGGTACCATTACCATTGATGATTTCAAGGTAGATTTTGAAACAATTACCAAAGAACAAATCCTTACTCTTCGTCGTAAGTTGGCCATGGTGTTCCAACAGTTCAACCTCTTTGAACGTCGTACAGCCTTGGATAATGTTAAGGAAGGTCTTAAGATTGTTAAGAAACTTTCTGACGAAGAAGCTACCAAGATTGCCAAAGAAGAGCTCGCTAAGGTTGGGCTTTCTAATCGTGAAAATCACTACCCACGTCACTTGTCGGGTGGTCAAAAACAACGTGTGGCCTTGGCCCGCGCCCCTTGCAATGAAGCCTGATGTGCTCTTGCTTGACGAACCAACATCTGCTCTTGATCCTGAGTTGGTTGGTGAGGTTGAAAAATCAATCGCTGATGCGGCTAAGTCAGGCCAAACCATGATTTTGGTCAGTCACGACATGAACTTTGTTTATCAAGTGGCTGACAAGGTGCTCTTCCTTGAAAAAGGTCGTATCCTTGAACAAGGAACACCTGACGAAGTCTTTAACCATCCAAAAGAAGAACGAACAAAAGAATTTTTTCGCTTCTTATTCAAAAACAATATCTTTAAGATGGGATTTTTTTTGTTACAATAGAAAAGGTGGTGGAGTGGACGACATTTTAGTCCATAGTCAAAGTCCCACAAGGATGATTAGGAACTTTTGAATGTTTCAAAGGCGACTATAGTCCAATCAGAAACTGCATCGTGCAGTTATTACTAGTCGAATTTAGAGGTTGGAGAATGTTATCTCAGCCTTTTCTATTTCTCACTTTAGGATGATTTATGTTATTAAATATTTTTTAAATTTTACCTCTTAGGCCTTGTGATTGCTTTCTTTGTGTGCTTGGTGATTGGTGCCATTTGGCTTGGATGGCGTGCTTTTTACGTCGTGCGGACAAAACTGTGAAGGAGCGTCAAGGTGCCCTCTATGATGCTATTATGATGTCGATGGTTTCGATTCCTGTTTTGGCATTTGCTTTTTATGGCGATTCTTATCGTGCTGAATGGCATAATTCTAGCTTTGTTGGCACATTAGGTGTAAGATATCTCTACAAGAAAATCATATAAGGAGTTACTTATGTACGATACAATTGTTATTGGAGCTGGTCCTGCAGGGGATGACTGCAGCACTCTATGCAGCACGTGCCAACCTTAAAGTGGCAACTTTGGAGCAAGGTGCTCCTGGTGGACAGATGAATAACACGTCTGATATTGAAAATTACCCTGGTTTTTGAAAGTATTTCTGGTCCAGAATTGTCAATGAAGATGTTCGAACCCTTGGAAAAATTGGGCGTTGAAAATCTTTATGGTATCGTGTCTGGTATCGAAGACAAGGGGTGACTATAAAGTTGTCAAAACTGGTGAAGAAGAGTACCAAACCAAGACAGTGATCATTGCGACTGGTGCCAAACACCGTCATATTGGTGTTGCTGGTGAAGAAGAGTACAACAGCCGTGGGTATCTTACTGTGCGGTCTGTGATGGTGCCTTCTTCCGTAATCAAGACCTCTTGGTTGTTGGTGGTGGAGACTCTGCCGTTGAAGAAGGAATTTATTTGACACGCTTTGCCAATAGCGTGACCATTGTTCACCGTCGTGATGAATTGCGTGCCCAAAAGGTTCTTCAAGACCGTGCCTTCGCCAATGAAAAGGTCAAGTTTATCTGGGATTCAGTTGTTGAAGAAATCAAGGGTGATGACATCAAGGTTCGCAGTGTTGATATCAAGAATGTCAAAACTGGTGAGGTGACTAACCACGAATTTGGCGGTGTCTTTGTTTATGTGGGACTTGATCCAGTTTCAGATTACTTGACAGGTCTCGACATCACTGACCAAGATGGTTGGGTAATTACAGATGATAAGATGGCGACACGTATTCCTGGTATCTTTGCCATTGGGGATGTCCGCCAGAAAGACCTTCGCCAAATTACAACAGCCGTAGGGATGGTGCCACAGCTGGTATCGAAGCCTACAACTACGTGACTGCACTTGGTGATAAGTAAATGAATAGAAACTCGGGAGGTTCTCGAGTTTTTTGTGTTTGTTTGATGCTCTTTAGCCATTCTAGCCTCCTTTGGAGCAACATCTATGTGTGGTTTTTTTTTTATAATAGAAAAGTCTTACTAAAAATCAGTAAAAACGAGGTGACTGACTTGCGTGTTGTAGCAGGTGAATTTTGGCGGACGTCCGCTTAAAACGTTAGAAGGCAAAAACGACCCGTCCAACAACGGACAAGGTCAAGGGTGCCATTTTCAATATGATTGGTCCTTTCTTTGATGGAGGGCGTGTTTTGGATTTGTTCTCTGGGAGCGGTAGTCTGGCTATTGAGGCTATCAGTCGTGGTATGTCGTCTGCTGTCCTCGTGGAAAAGGACCGTCGGGCACAAGCTATTATCCAGGAAAATATCAAGATGACCAAGAGTGAGAAGCAGTTTCAACTTTTTGAAGATGGATGCAGCGCGTGCATTGACACAATTGACGGGTCAATTTGACTTGGTGCTTTTAGATCCGCCTTATGCCAAAGAGCAGATTGTGGCTAATATTACTCAGTTAGAGGAGCAAGGGCTCTTGGCTGAAGAAGTTATGTTGGTTTGCGAGACGGATAAGACTGTGGACTTGCCTGAAGAAATTTCAAACTTTGGGATTTGGAAACAGAAAACCTATGGTATCAGTAAGGTGACCGTTTACGTGCGTTAGCCTTTGTAGGGAAGTTGTAGAAAGGAATGCTATGACAAAAGATTGCTATGTTTACGGGGTCTTTCGATCCAATTACCAATGGGCATATGGATATTATTGCCAGAGCCAGCAAGCTCTTTGATGAGCTCTATATTGGACTATTTTTATAATAAAAAATAAGCAGGGCTTCTGGGACATTGAGACTCACAAGTGTATCTTGGAAGAGGTTGTAGCAGATCTTCCCAATGTCAAGGTTATAACGGCCCACGATAGTCTGGGCTGTAGATGTCGCCAGGGATCTTGGGGTGACTTATTTGGTCCGAGGTCTTCGTAATGCGACAGATTTCGACTATGAGGCCAATATGGACTATTTCAATAAGGGGCTGGCGCCTGAAATTGAAACGGTTTATCTGATTGCTAGTCATGAGGTGACACCAGTGTCCTCGAGTCGTGTGCGTGAGTTGATTTATTTTGAGGGGACATTAGTTCTTATGTTCCTCAAGCAGTTGTTAAGGAAGTGGAGGCCAAGCGTGGCAAACAAGAACGAATCTAAATCACTATTAAGGAGAAACTTTGGCGGATTAAGTGGTGGTTGTTAAGTATTTTTACGGTACTTTTCCTCCTCTTTGCCCTCTTTTTTTTCCCGCTAAATAATTATTATGTTGAGCTTCCAGGTGGGGCTTTTGATACTAAGGAAGTCTTGACTGTAGATAAGAAAGCTGATGATTCAAAGGATCCTACAATTTTGTGGCGGTGGCTCAAACCAAAGGCAACTTTGGCCCTCATGCTCTATGCTCAGCTTAATGATTTTGCAAAGCTTCAAACGGCTGAAGAGGCAACTGGAAATTACTCTGATGAAGATTTCATGCGTATCAACCAATTTTACATGGAGACTTCCCAAAACCAGGCGATTTATCAGGGGGCTTGACTCTGGCTGGTAAGGAGGCTAGCTTGGGGTATATGGGTGTTTATGTGCTTCAGGTGGCTGATGATTCTAGTTTCAAGGGTGTCCTTAATATTGCGGATACGGTGACAGCTGTTAATGGCAAGACCTTTGATAATTCTGCTGACTTGATTAAATACGTCCAAGGACTTAAGTTGGGTTCAAAGTCAAGGTCACTTATACGACAGATGACAAAGAAAAGACTGCCACTGGTAAGATCATTAAGATTGCTAATGGTAAAAAATGGTATCGGTATTGGTTTGACGGATCATACTGAGGTCAAGAGTCCTGAAAACGTGAAGTTTAAACTTGATGGTGTTGGCGGCCCAAGTGCGGGTGCTTATGTTTACCTTAGCTATTTACGATCAGGTGTCTGGTCAAAATCTTAAGGCTGGTCGTAAGATTGCTGGAACAGGAACCATTGAAAAGGATGGGGCTGTCGGTGATATCGGTGGGGCCTACCTCAAGGTGAAATCAGCGGCCGATAGTGGTGCAGATATTTTCTTTCGTGCCAAATAATCCAGTAACTAAGAAATGAAAAAGGCTGATCCGGATGCCAAGACTAACTATCAAGAGGCCAAGGAAGCTGCCAAGAAACTGGGGACAAGATGAAAATCGTCCCTGTTAAAACAGCTCAAGAAGCCATTGATTATTTGAAAAAGACTAAGTAAGAAGAGAGAGTAGGACAGGCAGAAATCCATGATTTTTGTCCTAGTCTTTACTCTCTTTTTAGATCAAAGTGTTATAATAGTCTTTATGAAAAAACGTTATAGAACAGTCAATGATTACTATCGTGAAATTTTGGCGAAAAGATTTTCAAACTTCCTATAGATGCGGGCTTTGATTGTCCCAACCGTGATGGCACAGTGGCTCACGGTGGCTGTACCTTTGTACGGTATCGGGGTCTGGGGACGCCATTGTAGCTCCTGAGGCACCGATTCGTGAGCAGTTTTACCATGAGATTGACTTTATGCACCGTAATTGGCCAAGTTCAGAAATATCTGGTTTATTTTCAAAACTTTACCAATACCCACGCGCCGCTTGAAGTTATCAAGGAACGCTACGAACAGGCTATCAATGAGCCTGGTGTTGTTGGTATCAATATCGGTACCCGCCCAGACTGTTTGCCAGATGATGTGATTGATTATCTGGCAGAACTCACAGAACGTTATGCATGTGACCGTTGAACTTGGCTTGCAGACGACTTATGAAGAAACGTCAGAGCTCATTAACCGAGCACACAGCTATGATCTCTATGTAGAGACGGTTAAGCGTGTGCGTGAGCGTGCGCCCAAGGCTGAAATATCGCACTTGATTAATGGCTTGCCAGGAGAAACTCACGAGATGATGGGTGGAGAATGTCCGCCGTTGTGTGACGGACAATGACATTCAGGGAATTAAACTCCACCTCCTCCATCTGATGACCAATACGCGTATGCAAAGGACTACCACGAGGGGCGTCTTAAATTGCTGAGTCAGGAAGAGTATGTGTCAATCATCTGTGACCAGTTGGAAATCATCCCTGAGGATATCGTCATTCATCGTATTACTGGTGATGCGCCGAGAGATATGTTGATAGGTCCTATGTGGAGTCTCAACAAGTGGGAAGTCCTCAATGCCATTGACAAAGAGATGGAACGTCGTGACTCATGGCAAGGGTGCAAAGTAGCTAACGAGAAGGAGGAAAAAGCATGATTAAACGACCAATTCATCTGTCTCATGACTTTCTAGCTCAAGTGCTGGATGACGAGAGTGTTGCTGTCGATGCAACCATGGGAAACGGCAATGACACAGCTTTTCTAGCTGGCCTTGCCAAGAAGGTCTATGCCTTTGACGTGCAGGAGCAAGCGCTCGAAAAGACTCGTCAACGCTTGTCGGACTTGGAAATTGAAAATGCGGAACTCATTTTAGATGGTCATGAAAATCTGGACCGTTATGTCACGGAACCGATTCGAGCAGCTATTTTCAATCTGGGCTACCTGCCATCTGCAGATAAGAGTGTTATCACTAAGCCCCACACGACTCTTGAGGCCATTGAGAAAATTCTTGACCGCTTAGAGGTGGGTGGTCGCTTGGCTATTATGATTTACTATGGTCATGATGGTGGCGATATGGAGAAGGATGCTGTGCTTGAGTACGTTATCGGTTTGGACCAGCGTGATTTTACAGCTATGCTTTACCAACCCCTTAATCAAATTAATACCCCACCATTTTTGGTGATGTTGGAGAAATTACAATGATTACAGATATTAAAGAAAAGCTTGCAGATATGCAGGCCAAATATATAGATAAGCAAAGTTCCGAATACTTTGAAAAAGGTTGATAATCGTAAAACGGCTAAAAATTAAGAAAAAGTTAGCTAGTCTTGAGGTCGAACGTTGCCATAAACTTTTGGCTAAGGAAGATGTCACTGCCATTGATAAAAAATTAGTAAGCAAAAAGAACTATTCTCAAACTTGTTGTCATAAGGAAGGGTAGGAGGAGCTATGCATTTATCATTAGCTTTGCTTGTTCTTCTTTTTAGCTTGATTTTATCGAAAGTTATCAATCGTGTCTTTCCACGTCTTCCTCTACCTTTGATTCAAATTATTTTTGGGGTTGGTATTGGTTTACTTTTTAAGGGACGCGCTTTCGAGCTTGAAACAGAACTTTTCCTAGCTTTTATTATTGCTCCCTTGCTTTTTCGTGAGGGTGAAGAAAGTGACATCACTAGTATTTTGCGTAACTGGAAACTTATTCTATTTTTGATTTTTCCAGTTATCTTTGTGTCTACCTTGGGAATCGGTTATCTTGCTAAGGCCGTCTTGCCTGCTGCTGTGCCCTTTGTCTGCCTGCCTAGCCATTGGGGCTGCCCTTGGGCCAACGGATTTAGTGGCCTATTCGGCTATTTCTAAACGTTTCAGTTTTCCAAAGTGGATTAGCTACATTTTGCAGGGGGAAGGTCTTCTGAACGACGCCTCTGGCTTGGTCGCCTTTCAGGTGGCAGTGACTGCATTGACAACAGGTGCTTTCTCTCTCCTTGGGGCGAGCTGGAATTTGGTTATTTCTGTGCTTGGTGGTTTTTTTAGTTGGCTTGATTACAGCCTTGTTTAATCGCCTCTTTTTGACCATTTTGGACAATATGGATGCTGCAGATGTCACAGGTGCTCTCTTACTAGAGTTGGTACTACCGATTTCCTCTTACTTTGTAGCCGAGGAAATTCATGCTTCTGGAATTATTGGTGTTGTCGTAGCAGGGATTTCGCTTGCCAGTCGTTTCAAAAAAATCACCGTTTTTGATGCCAAGTTGGATAACGTTTCCCATACGATTTGGGGAACCATTACCTTTATGCTTAATGGCATGGTCTTTTTTCCTCTTGGGGACAGAACTTCCAACTCTAGCAACGCCAGTGCTGCGTAGCAGTACCTACGATAATCTCTGGATGCTGCTTGCTATCGTCCTTTTAACAGCGACCATGTTTGGCATTCGCTTTGTTATGATTAGTGCGGTATTTGCCCAAAGAGCTTGGAGGGCCAAACGGTCACTAAAAAATCTGGAAGGGTGCTACTCTGTTAACCTTTTCAGGTGTTAAAGGAACGGTTTCCATTGCAACCATCCTTTTTTGCTTCCAGTTGCCAATATGACGGCTCTGGAACATAGCCTCTTGCTCTTTACGGTAGCGGGTGTGACCTTGCTGAGCTTCTTAACAGGGATTTTTAGTCCTACCTAAGCTAGCGACTGGACCAGCGCACACAACCAACCATTATATGCAGATTGCCATTCTTAATGATGTGGTCGGTGAGTTGGAAAAAAGATCTAAAACAGTCTACCAATCAAGGGGCTGTCTATGCTACTATTGACAACTACAATCAACGCTTGGAAGATTTAATCTTGGAGCAGGAATCAAATGATGTCAAAGAAGAGTTGGCCAATATCCGAGTCATGATTATGGAAATTGAGAGTGAGGGGCTGGAATATGCCTACAAGAAGGGTAAGATTTCAGAACTCGAATATAATCTCTACCAACGTTATATCAAAGGGCTTGGAACGTCGTATCAACCGTGGTTTTGTCTCTAGCCTTTCTTACGCCCTAGCTGTCTTTGTGCGTGGCCTTCGTAGATTGTTACACTTAGCTCTTACTTTCAAGTTTCGTATTGATCAGGATGATACTAGAAGAGGTCCTAGGTTGACGGAAGAAAACCGCGACCATATGGCTGAGCTTTATTTAACAAATACGGAGCAGATTTTAGAAGCCTTGAGTAATCTGGAAGGTGTTTATCACTCAGATCTCTTGTCTTATCTGAAACGCAGTCGCCTTCAAGAGGCTGAGATTATTCAATCAGGTGCCTTTGTTGAGCGGGTTATCACCCACCTTCATCCAGACAATATTGATGAAATGTTGCGTGGCTACTATTTGGAACGTAAGGTTATCAACGAGTACGAGCAGGCTGAACTTATTTCTAGCCGTTATGCCAAGCAGCTTCGTAAGGAAAGTCAATACTTTGGAGGATTACTCTCTCAAAGAAACTAGCAACACGTTAACCTATGATATGATTAATCTGGCTCGAGGTCGAGCTTAAGCAATGAATGTTATCACAAAAAGAAGCCAAGAAAAATTTTGGCTTCTTTTTCATATATTTTTATAGAACAGCTTATCGTTCCAGCCTTAATTTTGTATGGTGTATCTAGAATAAAAGAGGAGTAGTGATAAAAGAACAAGTCCCCAGACATTATCTGGGGACTTGTTTCTTTGAGCGATTTTTTATAGAAGAGGGTTAATGTAAAAAACGATGGTCATCAATTGAATAATTTGAACAGGATTTTGGTAGAAGTCAGCTAAAACTTCCGGTGTGATGATATCATTTTTTGGTCCTTGTGCCACGATTTTTCCTTGACGGAGTAGGAGGATGTGGTCCATTTTTTCAGTGATTTCTTCAGCATGGTGGGTGACGTAAGGACCAGTGGTGCGTGAGGAAGCGAGGTGATACGGTCGATCTGACGTAAGAGCTTTTTCGCGGGCAAAGAGATCCAAGCCCACAGTTGCTTCGTCAAGGATGATGATGTCGGGATCTTCCATCAGACTACGAGCAATCAAACAGATTTGCTTTTCTCCCTGAGAGAGACCACGGTATTTACGACCAATCAAATCACCAGCACCAAGTGAAGTCAGCATATCCTTGGCTTCTTGTAACTCTTTTTGTCTCCATAGGCTTTGTAGAGGATTGAACTCTTGTACTTACCCGTAAGGACGATTTTTTCAGCAGTCATATGTTGAGGTAGACGCTCAGTGATAAAGGAACTGACGATACCGATGTGTTGACGAAGACCTGTGATGTCTCCATTACCAAAGGTGTAGCCTAGTATCTCAGCCTTCCCTTCAGAAGGGAAAAATTCAGCTGTCAACAAACGTAAGAGGGTTGATTTTCCAGCACCGTTAAGTCCCAGGATAGCCCAGGTTTGTCCTTTTTTCAACTGTCCAGTTAAGGCCAGACAAAAGTGTTTTTCCTTGGCGGGCCAAACTGACATTTTCTAATCGTATAAGTGACATAAGTCTCTCCTTTGATGATAAATTACTCTAATTATAGCATAAAATAGACACCTTTATTGGGAAATTATGGTATAATGAAAGTCAGAATTTTTTTTTTTTTAGAGGAGAAGAAAAAAAATGGAAGACTCTAGTGGTCAGTCCTTATTATTTCAATCTATTTTACTACTAATTTTAACCTTGCTTACAGCCTTTTTCTCAGCATCTGAGATGGCTCTTGTATCACTTAACCGCTCACGTGTGGAGCAAAAGGCAGAAGAAGGCGATAAGAAATTTATCCGCCTGCTCAAGGTTCTTGAAAATCCAAACAACTTCCTATCAACTATCCAAGTTGGTATTACCTTTTATTAGCCTCTTACAGGGGGCCAGTCTCTCTGCGTCACTAGGTGCAGTGATAGCGACTTGGTTTGGTCATGCGGCTTGGGCTAAGACAGCGGGTAGCATGATTTCTTTGGTTGTCTTGACCTATATCTCTATCGTTTTTGGGGAACTTTATCCAAAACGTATCGCTATGAACCTCAAGGAAAATCTAGCCATCTACTCAGCTCCTGTTATTATTGTTACAGGTAAGATTGTTAGTCCCTTTGTTTGGATTCTTTTCGGCGTCAACCAATCTTTTGTCTCGTTTGACACCTGTGACCTTTGATGATGCAGATGAGCAGATGACACGTGATGAGATTGAATACATGTTGACTAAGAGTGAGGATACACTTGAGGCTGAAGAAATTGAAATGCTCCAAGGGTATTCTCTCTTGACGAATTGATGGCACGTGAGGTTATGGTCCCTCGTACGGATGCCTTCATGATTGATATTGAAGACAACACTCAAGAAAATATCCAAGCTATTCTCAAGGAAAGTTTCTCTCGTATTCCTGTTTACGAAGATGACAAGGATAAGATTATCGGTGTCATTCATACCAAAAAATCTTCTAAAGCAGGTTTCGAACTTGGTTTCGAAAATATCAAACTTCGTCGAATCATGAACGAACCTCTCTTTGTTCCTGAGACTATCTTCGTAGATGATCTCTTGGCAGCCTTTCGTAACACCAATAATCAGATGGCTATCTTGCTTGATGAGTACGGTGGCGTTGCTGGTCTTGTTACCTTCGAGGATCTTTTGGAAGAAATCGTTGGTGAGATTGACGACGAAACAGATAAATCTAGTGTGGAAGTTCGTGAAATTGGTGAGAATACCTATATTGTCGAGGGAGCTATGACTCTTAACGACTTCAATGAACATTTTGATACAGAACTTGAGAGTGATGACGTTGATACTATCGCAGGTTATTATTTGACTGGTGTGGAGCCATTCCAACTCAAGAAGTCAAGGAACACTATTCAGTTATCAACAAGGACAAACACCTCGAATTTATCAATGATAAAGTTAAGGATGGTCGTGTAACCAAACTTAAGGTAATCATCACGGCAGCTCCAGAAGAGCAGAAGAATAGTTTTCTACATGTTTTTATTAGAAAATATTGGAACTTAAAAGCGACTATTTACTAATTAGGCACTTTCTCTCATTATGAGTGAAAGTGTTTTTTTCTTATCTATCTTGGAATATCAGCTTATCAAAATAATAAGATTAGAAAACGTCTATAAAGTACGTCATAAAGCCTTTTTTACCTATCAAAACTGCCGGACTTTGTCAGGAAAACAACCATAATTTTGAAGATAATCTAACATTTTTCAGCGTATTGATAGATTTAGAATAAAAATAAATAAGATTTTAATTAAAGCGGTCTTTTATTACTTTTTTTATGGTAGAATATAAATTAACTGATAAATGAAAAAAGGAGAATCTTGATGGCTTCTAAAAAAATCTATATCTATATATAGTAGCTTGCTTTTTACTCACCCTTACCCTAGGAGCTTTTGTACCAGTAACCTCTTTTGCGGATGATGGTATTGCGACAAATGATGCTGTTCTTACACAACCAACGACAGATCGTGCAACAACTGGTCCTTCAACAGCCCCAAGTGATGGTGACTTGGCTCGTAGCAATGATTCAAACACAGGTGTGGCAACGCCAACAACACCAACACCTACAGTTCCTGAAGTACCAGCTGAGCCAACAACACCAGCAACTCCGGAAGCACCTGCGACACCGGCTCCAACAGCTGATTCATCAACAAAAACCAGCCGATAAGCCAGAAGACCCAGCTTCAGCAACTGATAAAGGGACAAGCGAAGCACCTCAAAACTCTGAAACTCCAGCGGTGAATGTTAATGGACAACCTGTTGTTACTGTAACACCAACAGCTCCAGTTATCACTGCAGCTGGCCAAACAATTGTGTCTACAAAAATAGCCAAATTGTTATCGCTAACACTGATGGTACAACAAGTGTTGTCGCTCCTGAAACAGTAGGATTCAAAGTGAACGCTGACGGTACATTGACTGGTAAAGATGCTAAAGGTAAGGAAGTTACACTTCCTAAGACTGGTGAAGCATCAACAGTAATCTTGACAATGGCAGGAACATTCTTCCTTGCTGCTGCAGCCCTTTTGGGGCTTAAGAAACGTGCCTAATAATATAGATGATAAAAAGACTGGATTTTTCCAGTTTTTTGTTTTTCTTCTGGTATAGTATAGATATTCCTTAATTTCAGATGTATTATAGTATAACCTTTGCCTGAATTCAGGCAGATATGGAGCATGTTTCTGATAAAAGAGGTATAATAAAAACATGTAAAAAGCGTTTTCAAGGAGGCTGCCATGGCAGAAATTGATTACAGTCAGGTGACTGGACTTGTTCATTCAACCGAAAGTTTTGGATCCGTAGATGGTCCTGGTATCCGTTTTATTGTTTTCATGCAAGGCTGTAAGATGCGTTGCCAATATTGTCATAACCCAGATACTTGGGCTATGGAGTCAAATAAGGCTGTTGAACGTACAGTTGAAGATGTCTTAGATGAGGCTCTTCGTTTCCGTCATTTCTGGGGTGAGCATGGTGGTATCACTGTATCAGGTGGTGAGGCCATGCTTCAGATTGATTTTGTCACTGCCCTCTTTACAGAGGCTAAGAAGCTAGGGATTCATTGTACGCTTGATACTTGTGGGTTTGCTTACCGCAATACTCCTGAGTATCATGAAGTTGTTGACAAACTTTTGGCTGTTACTGACTTGGTCCTACTTGACATCAAAGAGATTGATCCTGAACAACACAAGTTTGTGACCCGTCAACCTAATAAAAATATTTTGGAATTTGCTCAATATCTGTCTGATAAACAAGTTCCAGTCTGGATTCGCCATGTTTTGGTACCTGGTTTGACAGACTTTGACGATCACTTGGTTAAGCTTGGTGAGTTTGTAAAAACCTTGAAAAATGTCGATAAATTTGAAATTCTTCCCTATCATACAATGGGTGAGTTCAAATGGCGTGAGCTCGGTATCCCATATCCTTTGGAAGGGTTAAACCACCAACTGCAGATCGGGTCAAAAAATGCCAAAGCTCTCATGCACACTGAAACGTATCAAGAGTATAAAAAATCGTATCGGTGTGAAAAACCTTGGATTGAAAAAGAAGCTCTTGACAAGGGCTTTTTAACTTTGCTATTATTTAGGGAGCAATAAAGAGCAGGTAAATTATGTTTCGTATTTTAAAATTTGATGATGACTTTGTTTATCTCAGTCATCCTGACGGGCGACTTAAGAAAATAGATCGCACGCTTTTTTGATTTTGATATAAAAATTAGGAGATCGTATTGATGTCTACCAAGATGGGGACTTGACAGTTGTTACTCCGGCAGAAGTCCAGACGGGACTTGAGCCTAGAGGGAGACAAATCTGTTAAATCACACCTCTTGCAAGGGATTTTAGATCTTTTCCTTGAAACCCTTAATATTCACAATAATCATTTGGGTGACTTGAAGAAGATCTTCACGCAATTATTGATTACACTCTTCATGGCTTGGAGCTTGTTGGGAGTTATTCTGGTTGAGATTCTTCTCTTTGCAGAGTCAATTATTGTCTTCCTATGGAGACTTCTAGTTCGTCTTGTTAAGTGGATGCATATTAAAGACAACACTAAGGTCTTGATTGATGAGACACAAAAACGTCATGCTAAGCGTGAGCGTCAAAAGCTCAAAGACGTGAGCAGGAGAGACGTCGTCAGGAAGAACTTGAAGAACGTGAATATCTTCGTGAAACAGAACGTCAAAAGGAACTCATGATTGTTGAAGCTAGCCTTAGTCAGGGAAGCAGAACGTGAGCCTTTCAACTAACTTGCTTTGGAGCAAGCAAGTGCTTCAAGTCAATCTGCTAGTGAAGATTTGGTAGAAGAAAGCCAGTCAACTTCAGAGTCAGAAGTGATGTCTGAATCAGCAAAGTCTGAAAAATAGAACAGAAAAAAAAGAACTGAGATTTAGGATCTCGGTTCTTTTTCATATGAGAAAAGCACCAGAGGTGCTTTTTGTGAGAGGTGACTAAAGTGTTTTTTCAGAGTCACGAACAATGAGCAAGTCAACTTTTGCGTGACGGAGAATGTATTCAGAAGACGAACCAATAAGCAAGCGTTCAAAAGTATTGAGACCGTGGCACCAACCATAATAAGGTCAACATTTTCCTTATCAGGGATATCAACAGCCAAGAGGCTCTTAGGATTACCGAACTCAATAACTTTGCGAATCTTGGTTAAACCAGCTTCTCTGGCTTGGCGTTCAAAGTCAGCCAAAACAGCTTTAGCTTCGTCTTCTAGTTTTTCATAGATATAAGAGTCGAAAGTCGCAACGCTTTGAAGGGCGCGTGTATCGATAACGTGTACCAATAGTAACTGAGCATTATTACGTTTTGCAACGTGCACACCTTTAATAAAGGCCAGTTCTGATTCGTAAGAACCGTCGTAGCTACCATAATACGTTCATATTGTTGAGACATAAGCTCTACCTCCTATCTTTTAGCTTTATTATACTCCCTTTAGTCTAAAAAATGAAAGCGTTGTTATAGATTTTCTGAAATCTTTTTTTTGACTGCTTACTTTAGGATGCTCTTAGTAATGTGAAGATTTCAGTATTATCTAAAAATTGAAGATTGCTTGAAAAAGAGGTATAATACAATCTGTTATTAGCTTCGTAAGAAACATGATAATTAAAAAGAGGAAGACAAGTCTTCAGAAATGATACCAAATGGCTGAGCCTAAAGTTGGTGTCAATAAAAGTGGAAATCCTCATCAGGTGTTGAATTTTCTTATTTTCTGCTAGATGTATCTACTTTTTAGTATCTTTTGAAAGGATTAACTTATGAAAACATTTGATAAATCATCAAAGTTGGAACACGTTGCCTATGATATTCGTGGACCAGTTTTGGATGAAGCCAACCGTATGATTGCTAAAGGTGAAAAAGATTCTTCGTCTTAATACGGGAAATCCTGCGGGAATTTGGCTTTACAGCACCGGATGAAGTCATTCGTGATTTAATTATGAATGTTCGTAACAGTGAAGGGTATTCAGATAGTAAGGGGATTTTTCTCAGCTCGTAAGGCGATTATGCAGTATTGCCAGCTAAAGGGATTCCCAAATGTAGATATTGATGATATTTATATTGGTAATGGTGTTTCAGAGATGATTTCCATGTCTATGCAGGCCTTGCTTGATGATGGAGATGAGGTCTTGGTCCCAATGCCAGACTATCCTCTTTGGACAGCCTGTGTCAGCCTAGCAGGCGGTAATGCCGTACACTATGTCTGTGATGAAAAAAATCTAACTGGTATCCAGATATTGATGATATCAAATCAAAGATTACGTCAAATACTAAGGCAATTGTAGTCATCAATCCCAATAATCCTACAGGTTCACTCTATCCTAAGGATGTCCTTGAACAGATTGTGGATATTGCTCGACAAAATGATTTGATTATCTTTGCGGATGAGATTTATGACCGCTTGGTTATGGATGGTAAACAAGCATACTGCGATTGCTAGTCTTGCACCAGATGTTTTCTGTGTGTCTATGAATGGTCTTTCTAAGTCTCACCGCATTTGTGGTTTCCGTGTAGGTTGGATGGTTCTCTCTGGACCTAAAAAAAGAATGTCAAAGGCTATATTGAAGGGCTTAATATGTTGGCCAACATGCGTCTTTGTGCTAATGTGCTCTCTCAACACGTTATTCAGACTTCACTTGGTGGTTACCAATCCGTGGATGAACTCTTGATCCCTGGTGGGCGTATCTATGAACAACGTGAGTTTATCACGAATACCGTAAACGCTATTCCAGGGCTTTCAGCTGTTAAGCCAGACGCAGGGCTTTACATCTTCCCTAAGATTGACCGTAACATGTATGATATTGAAGATGATGAAGAATTTGTCTTCGTCTCTTGAAGAAAGAAAGGTTCTCTCCTAGTTCAGGTAAAGGCTTTAACTGGAATGAACCAGATCACTTCCGTATTGTCTACCTTCCTCGTGTGGAAGAGTTGGCTGATCTCGGTAACAAAATCGAACGAGTCTTGTCATATTACAAAGCGTTAATTTCTTGAAAAAACTGGACAAAAAGGCTTGTCCAGTTTTTAGTTGTCTCTAAAAAGGGGACATATTTGAGCAAAAATCCGAACATTTTTCCTAATAATGCCATAATATACTTAATATAATGAATAGTAGAATAATAAATAATTTTCAGACAATTGTTTGCAATTTCTGGGTTAAGTGTGCTATAATAGTAGGGCTAGTAGGTCTTGACGCAGAAGATTAGTGCAAGGCTTGATATTATTATGATTACAATAGAAAGTGAAGACAATAAATATGGCAAATTTGCTGGCTAAAACACGTAAAATTACATCTATCTTGCAACGCTCAGTAGATAGCTTGAAGGAGATCTTCCATACAACAACATGGCTGCTCAATTGGCGGATATCATTGATTGTAACGCTGCTATCGTTAATGGTGGTGGTGCTCTCCTTGGTTTTTGCCATGAGTACAAAACCAACAATGATCGTGTAGAAGAGTTTTGAAGCCAAACAACTTCCAGAAGAATATACACGTGGTATCAGCCGTGTTTATGACACTCAAGAAAACATTGGTATTGACAGTGACTTGACCATTTTCCCTGTGGAGTCAAAAGATGACTTCCCCAGATGGTTTGACTACAATTGCACCTATCTATGGTGGTGGGATGCGTCTTGGTTCTTTCATCATTTGGCGTAACGATCATGACTTTGTAGATGAAGATCTTATCTTGGTTGAGATTGCCTCTACAGTAGTTGGGATTGCAGTTGTTGAACCTTCAAACAGAGAATTTGGAAGAAACAATTCGTAAACAAACAGCTATCAACATGGCAATTAATACCTTGTCTTACTCAGAAATCAAGGCAGTTTCAGCTATCTTGAACGAGTTGGACGGTTTGGAAGGTCGCTTGACAGCATCTGTTATCGCTGACCGTATTGGAATCACACGTTCAGTTATCGTTAATGCCCTTCGTAAGTTGGAATCAGCTGGTATTATTGAGAGCCGTTCACTCGGTATGAAAGGGACTTATCTTAAAGTCCTTAACGAAGGTATCTACGATAAATTGAAAGAATACGAATAAGAAGAATACTGAAGGAAAGTGAGGTAGGAGGAACCTGCCCCACTTTTTTTAAAGGAAAAGTAATATGACAAAGGCATTGATATCAATTGATTACTCTTATGATTTTGTGGCAGATGATGGGAAGTTGACGGCTGGAAAGCCTGCCCAAGCCATTGAAGACCGCATTGCCCAGGTAACTCAAGAGGCCTATGATAATGGGGATTATATCTTCGTTGCTATGGACCGACATGATGAAGGAGATACCTTCCATCCTGAGACTAAACTCTTTCCACCTCACAATATTGCAGGGACATCTGGGCGAGAACTTTATGGTAAGTTAGCTGGTGTATATGATGCCATCAAGGATGATAATCGTGTCTTTTTGGATGGACAAGCGACACTATTCAGCCTTTTCGGGAACGGATTTAGATATTCGTTTGCGTGAGCGTCGTGTGACGACAGTTGTTTTGACGGGAGTTTTAACAGATATTTGTGTGTTACATACGGCTATTGATGCTTATAATTTGGGCTATGATATCGAGGTGGTAGTAGAGTGCAACAGCCTCCTTGACGCCTGAAGCTCATGACTTTGCTATTGGGCATTTTAAAAATGTTCTTGAGCAACCATTGTGGAGTAAGAAGATTTATAATCGAGATGGAGGAATCCATCCTATCCTACTCGTTTTTTGTCTAAAATCATAGGATAGTATCAGTTTTTCGTAGTTTACTATAAGAAAACGATTTCAGACTAGTATATACTATTACTGAAATATTCTTGAATCATAAAGAGGTAGAACAATGACTAAAAAATGACTTTTCCTGATGGATTTTGTGGGTGGAGCGACAGCAGCCAACCAATGTGAGGGTGCCTATGATGCTGATGGGCGTGGTTTAGCCAATGTTGACGTGGTGCCAATTGGTGAGGATCGCCTTTCCATTATCACTGGACGTCGCAAGATGTTTGATTTTTGAGGATGGTTATTTTTATCCGGCCAAGGAAAGTATCGATATGTACCATCGTTACAAGGAAGATATTGCTTCTCTTTGGTGAAATGGGCTTTAAGACTTATCGTCTTTCTATTGCTTGGTCACGTATTTTTCCTAAGGGTGATGAGGCTGAGCCAAATGAAGCTGGGCTTGCCTTTTACGAGAACCTCTTCAAGGAATGTCATAAGCATGGTATTGAACCTTTGGTAACGATTACACACTTTGATTGTCCCATGCACTTGATTACCGAGTATGGTGGATGGCGTAATCGTAAGATGCTTGGTTTCTATGAAAATCTTTGCCGTACCCTTTTCACACGCTTTAAAGGCTTGGTTAAGTACTGGCTCACTTTCAATGAAATTAATATGATTCTCCATGCACCATTTATGGGAGCAGGACTCTGCTTTGAAAGAGGGTGAGAATGAGGAGCAGGTTAAATACCAAGCAGCTCACCATGAGTTGGTAGCTTCAGCTATGGCGACGAAATTGGCCCATGAGATTGACCCTGAAAATAAGGTTGGTTGTATGTTGGCAGCAGGTCAGTATTATCCAAATACAGCCCACCCACGTGACTACTGGGCAGCCATGCAAGAAGATCGTAGTAGCTATTTCTTTATTGATGTTCAGGCTCGTGGAGAGTATCCAAATTATGCTAAGAAGCAGTGGGAACGTGATGGCATTGAGATTGAGATGACTGAAGAAGATTTGGCCCTTCTTAAAGAGTATACTGTAGATTTTATTTCCTTCTCTTACTATGCAAGTCGTGTGGCTTCAGGTGATCCAGAAGTTAATGAAAAGACCGCCGGAAATATCTTTTGCCTCTATTAAAAAATCCATATTTGGAAGCTTCAGAATGGGGCTGGCAAATTGATCCACTAGGTCTTCGTATTACCCTTAACGCCATTTGGGATCGTTACCAAAAACCGATGTTTATTGTTGAAAATGGTCTCGGTGCTGTGGATACTCCAGATGAAAATGGCTATGTTGAAGATGATTATCGTATTGATTACTTGGCAGCCCACATCAAGGCCATGCGTGATGCTATCAATGAAGATGGTGTAGAGCTTTGGGGCTACACAACATGGGGGTATCGACCTTGTTTCTGCTGGAACTGGTGAAATGAAGAAACGTTATGGCTTCATCTATGTGGATCGTGACAACGATGGTAATGGTAGCCTTAAACGCTCTAAGAAGAAATCATTTAACTGGTATAAAGAAGTTATCGCAAGTAACGGTGCCTCTGTAGAATAGGGTATGTGTTCTCGACTAATGACATCTATGGTAAAGGTGGGGAGCAAAGAGAATCTACAAGATTTGATTGATACTCTCAGGGCAGGTGACTTCATCCAACTTAGAGGTCATGCGGATTTACGTGATGTCTACCCACAGTATGAACTTTATGTCACTACCTCTCAGTGGGAGACCTTTGGTTTGACCCTGATGGAGGCCGTAGGAGCAGGTTTAGCCCTGGTTGGTTTTTGATGCCGTTATGGCAATCCAACCTTCATTAAAGATGGTGAGAATGGCTATCTGGTTCCTTATAGCGAGACTATGGATGAGGACCTGCTTGTTTCTCAGATGGCTGACAAAATTGTATTTGCTTTAGAAAGTGATCTTGAGTCTATGCACCAAGCCTCATATGAGTTGGCCAAACAGTATTTGAAACTTGAAATTCTAGAGGCTTGGAGAAAGCTCTTGATAGCCATACGATAAGTGTTTTGAAAAAGCTCTATCTCTGTAAACTGTAGTGACAAAAAAAAGTTACTACAGTTTTTATCCTCAAGCAAAATAGGCTAAATTATGGTAAAATAGAAGGTATTGAAAAATCATCATTTCACGAAAGGAAGCAAGATGAAAATTACGCAAGAAGAGGTAACCCACGTTGCCAATCTTTCAAAATTGAAATTCTCTCCAGAAGAGACAGCTGAGTTTGCGACAACCTTGTCGAAGATTGTCGACATGGTGGAATTGTTGGAAGAAGTGGACACAACCGGTGTGGCCCCCAACAACGACCATGGCTGATCGCAAGACCGTATTGCGTCCGGATGTTGCTGAAAAAGGGACTGACCGTGACCGCCTGTTTAAAAATCGTACCTGAAAAAGATAACTACTACATCAAGGTGCCAGCTATCCTAGAAGATGGAGGAGATGCCTAATGTCATTCAACCATAAAACCATTGAAGAGTTGCACGACCTCCTTTGTCTCTAAAAATCTCGACAACGGAATTGACACAAGCGACGCTTGATGATATCAAGGCGCGTGAAGAAGCAGTCAATGCCTTTGTAACGGTGGCTGAAGAAGCTGCCCTTGCACAAGCCAAGGCCATTGATGAAAAAGGAATCGATGCAGACAACCTCCTGTCAGGGATTCCACTCGCAGTCAAAGACAATATCTCAACAGATGGCATCTTGACCACTGCAGCTTCAAAAATGCTCTATAACTACGAGCCAATCTTTGATGCGACAGCTGTTGCCAATGCCAAAGCCAAAGATATGATTGTCATCGGGAAGACCAATATGGACGAGTTCGCCATGGGTGGATCTGGTGAAACTTCTTACTATGGTGCGACTAAGAACGCTTGGGACCACAGTAAGGTTCCTGGTGGATCTTCTAGTGGTTCAGCAGCTTCTGTCGCTTCAGGGCAAGTCCGTTTGTCCCTTGGTTCAGATACAGGTGGTTCTATCCGTCAACCGGCTGCCTTCAACGGGATTGTTGGTCTCAAACCAACTTATGGAACGGTTTCCCGTTTCGGTCTTATTGCCTTTGGTAGCTCACTCGACCAAATTGGACCTTTCGCTCCGACCGTTAAGGAAAATGCCCTCTTGCTCAATGTTATTGCCAGTGAAGATGCTAAGGATTCAACTTCAGCGCCAGTGCGCGTAGCAGACTTTACTTCTAAGATTGGTCAAGACATCAAAGGCATGAAGATTGCCCTTCCTAAGGAATACCTCGGTGAAGGGATTGCCCCAGAAGTCAAAGAAACCATCCTCAATGCGGCTAAACACTTTGAAAAATTGGGAGCAACTGTCGAAGAAGTTAGCCTTCCACATTCTAAATACAGGGGTTGCTGTCTACTACATCATCGCTTCATCTGAAGCTTCTTCAAACTTGCAACGTTTTGACGGGATTCGTTATGGTTTCCGTGCGGAAGATGCTAAGAACTTGGATGATATCTATGTGAACACTCGTAGTCAAGGCTTTGGTGATGAAGTCAAACGTCGGATCATGCTGGGAACCTTCAGTTTGTCATCTGGTTACTACGATGCTTACTACAAGAAAGCTGGTCAAGTCCGTACACTTATTATCCAAGACTTCGAAAAAGTCTTTGCGGATTACGACCTTATCCTTGGTCCAACAGCTCCAAGCGTGGCCTTTGATTTGGATTCGCTCAACCATGATCCGGTTGCCATGTACTTGGCTGACCTTTGACCATTCCGGTCAACTTGGCAGGTCTTCCAGGGATTTCGATTCCTGCAGGTTTTGCGCAAGGTCTTCCCGTTGGTTTTTGCAGTTGATTGGTCCTAAGTATTCTGAAGAAACTATCTACCAAGCTGCAGCTGCCTTTGAAGCAACGACGGATTACCACAAGCAACAACCCCTTATTTTCGGAGGTGACAATTAATGAACTTTGAAACAGTCATCGGACTTGAAGTCCACGTTGAATTGAATACAAACTCAAAAATTTTCTCACCAACCTCTGCCCACTTTGGGAACGAGCAAAATGCCAACACTAATGTGATTGACTGGTCTTTCCCAGGGTGTGCTTCCTGTCTTGAACAAGGGTGTTGTGGACGCTGGTATCAAGGCTGCTTTGGCGCTGAATATGGATATCCATCAGCACATGCACTTTGACCGTAAGAACTATTTTTACCCTGATAATCCAAAGGCTTACCAAATTTCACAATTTGACGAGCCAATCGGTTACAACGGTTGGATTGAAGTGCAATTGGAAGACGGCTCAACTAAGAAAATCGGGATTGAACGTGCCCATTTGGAAGAAGATGCCGGTAAGAACACCCATGGAACAGATGGATTCTCTTACGTAGACCTTAACCGTCAGGGGGTTCCATTGATTGAAATCGTATCTGAAGCAGATATGCGTTCTCCAGAAGAAGCCTACGCCTATTTGACAGCTTTGAAAGAAGTCATCCAGTACACAGGTATTTCAGACGTCAAGATGGAAGAAGGATCAATGCGTGTGGATGCCAACATTTCCCTTCGACCATACGGTCAAGAGGAATTTGGTACCAAGACTGAGTTGAAAAACTTGAACTCTTTCTCAAACGTCCGTAAAGGTCTTGAATACGAAGTGCAACGCCAAGCGAAAATCTTGCGTTCAGGTGGTGTCATTCGTCAAGAAACACGTCGTTATGATGAAGCTAATAAGAGCACTATCCTTATGCGTGTCAAAGAAGGAGCAGCGGATTACCGTTACTTCCCAGAACCAGACCTTCCATTGTTTGAAATCTCAGATGAGTGGATTGAGGAAATGCGTACTGAGTTGCCAGAGTTTCCAAAAGACCGTCGTGCTCGCTACGTGGCAGAGCTTGGTTTGTCTGACTATGATGCCAACCAATTGACAGCGACGAAAGTCACTTCTGACTTCTTTGAAGCAGCCGTAGCCCTTGGCGGAGACGCTAAACAAGTGTCTAACTGGCTCCAAGGTGAAGTGGCTCAATTCTTGAACGCAGAAGGTAAAACGCTTGAAGAAATCCAATTGACACCAGAAAACTTAGTCGAAATGATTGCCATCATCGAAGATGGAACCATTTCATCTAAGATTGCCAAGAAAGTCTTCGTTCATTTGGCGAAAAACGGTGGCGGTGCGCGTGAATATGTCGAAAAAAGCTGGATTGGTACAGATTTCAGACCCTGAAGTCTTGATCCCAATCATCCACCAAGTCTTTGCAGACAATGAAGCAGCCGTAGCCGACTTCAAGTCAGGTAAACGTAACGCTGACAAAGCCTTCACAGGCTTCCTTATGAAAGCAACCAAAGGCCAAGCCAACCCACAAGTAGCCCTCAAGTTGCTTGCTCAAGAATTGGCTAAGTTGAAAGAAGAGTAATAAATTTTTTTTAATATAAAAACTAGTCTCATTCTTTGTTGAACATAGAATATAGGCTAGTTTTTTTTGGTATACTAAAGAATGGAGGGTACATATGAAAAAAGTATATGAAAAAGTATATGAAAAAGTTTGTAGAAAATTTAGACCTTGAAATTGTATTGGTCACTACCTCACTTATTTCAAGTATTGGTTTTATTATTTTGAATTAAACTTTAATTGGATTTTATTGACGTGGACGATTCTAAGTTGTGCCATATCATACATTTATTATAGAAAATTACAGTTTCTAGCTGACAAAATAAGGTAGAAAAACTTTTTTATTGGCTTATCTAGGGCTTTATTTTTTATTTATTGAGATTTTGTTTTTCTTCGAAGTTTTTGCTACTATTTTTTTTAGTTGTCTTTCATTTTTATAAAAGCAATTTCAGTGTCATTATTTCGTTAATATTGTTTTTAGTAACTATGTTTGGATTTAGTTATCTCTATAAGAGAAAAACAATTTCCCAAAAAATTGATAATCAATTATCGAAATTTGTGTTTGATGGTTTTTATTTTAGGGGTGGTATTTTTTTTTAACGACCTTCTTAGTGTTTGATTTATTTGTTTTTACATTTCTTTTGATTCAACTACTGGAAAAATATCAGAGAGTGTAATAACCATCCTAGTTTGGTTTCTTCCGTTACTTTTACCATATTTAAAAGAATTTGTTGTAACCCAAAACCAATTTCTTTATGGGTCTAAAATAGAAACAACACCAGTTTATGATTATTTTGAAACATGTTTTAAAAATAATATGGTTTATCTACCTAATAGCAATTAGAGTCTATTATATTTTATTATCTAAGGACGATCCTTTTTAAATTCAAGCTTTGGAATAAGGATTTTATGTTTAAATTAGATCATCAAAAAATTTTCCAGATTTTATTCTTCCTTCTATAATTGCATTTGGAATATCAATGTTTTTTTTTCGGAATGCAAATGTTGCATGAATATGTTTTTGTTACTAAGAATATTAACAAATATATAAAGAAAAAAAAAAAAACTCAATAATTACGATTTTATATTTGATTTAGATAAGTCTAGAGGAAGTGTTCAGTTTCAAGGAATTGTATATCATAATAAGTTGATAAATAATAGCACCAAAAAATGGGATTCTAAATTAGAAACTTTCAATCAGGAAAAATTGGTTGATCTTTAAACCAATTATGGATGAAAAAAGCAATCCAAATTTATTTGATAATACTAGAGGATCAAAAAGAAGAATATATTGAGTACATTTCAAGTTCTATTGGAGTTAAAAGAACGGCTATCGAAGAAGCGATTAGTAATCCTGGAAATCCAAAATATTGAGTTATGTTGGGAAACTATTGTCTAATGATTAACGAACAAATTTTTTAAAGAAAGTATTTTTTCGAGAGAGCATAATCAACTTCAAAGACCTAGATTATACTTAGGTCTTTTTTGTTATACTAATGGTATTCAATAAAACATTTGTTAAGCAGGAGCAAACCAATGAACAAATTCTTAAGAGTCTTATTTATCCTAGTCATCATCGCCATGACTGGTGCCATTATTTTTCAGCTATTCTTTCCCACCTATATGGGAAGTCATTCGGGTTACGGTATTTCAGTTGGATGGCAGAGGGAGATTGGTATTTGGAATGTGGCGGTTCTGGTCATCCTCCTTGCCGTTAACTTAAAGTACGATTGGTTTTATCTGAGAGCAGTTCTGATTGCTTTGATTCTGGGAGGCCTAGGTATTGGAACCAATCATTTCCTTAGCTATCTTCAATACCATCACTCTGTTAATGCTGTTGGAGCTTTTGAGAATTATCTTTTAGTTCTTGGCTGGATTGTCGGTTGGTGGATAGAGCATTCCTCAAGAAAAACAGTTTAATTATTCTGAAGTAATCGTCTGACATACAATTCCTATGTTATAATAAATAGGCATTATTATAATCGAGGAAAACACATGTCTAAACAACTTAAAGGTAGTCTGATGGTCATAACTGCTGGGATTGCCTGGGGGAGTCTCAGGAGTTTCTGGTCAATACCTGATGGCTCATGGGGTTAATGTCAATCTTTTGACGAGTTTACGTTTGATTCTAGCTGGTACTTTACTAACGGCTTCGGTCTTTTTTTTAGGCAGCGAGACAAATTAGTACAAGCCATTAAAGATAGGAAAACCTTAGTAAGTATCGCCTTATTTGCTCTCTTTGGTCTGGTCTTGAATCAGTATGCCTATCTCAGTGCTATTCACTACACCAACGCTGGAACTGCGACAGTCTTACAGTATGTCACGCCAGTTCTTATCTTGGCTTTTGTGTGTGCTAAGAACCGCAGATTTCCAACGGTCTCAGAGTTAGTGGCGATTATCATGGCTATTGCGGGAACTTTTATCATCGCAACGCATGGTCAGGTGACAGAGCTAGCCATCACACCTATTGGTTTGTTCTGGGGTCTCTTTTCGGCGGTGACCTATGCACTTTATATCTTACTGCCTGCTAAAGCTATTGAAAAATGGGGAAGTTTGATTGTCATTGGTTTAGGCCTGTTGCTCGGTGGTCTGATTTTCCAATTGCTATCAAGCCTGGAAGTATAAGCTTCCTTTGACTGGCGGAAATCTCTTAGCGCTTTTTGGTTGGTCTTCATTGGGACAGTCTTTGCTTACACTGTTTTCCTTAAGGGACGACAATGGTTGGCGCTGTAAAAGGAAGTCTTCTGGCATCGGTAGAACCAGTGGCATCGGTCATTTTAACGGTCTTAATCATGGGTGATCACTTCTTTGCCATTGATGTGCTTGGGATGATTTTAATTGTTCTTGCTGTTATCCTCATTTCGCTTAAGGATTTAGTAGCCCTTAAAAAACAAGAGAAAATTCAAAGATAAAGATAGAGCCCAAGTGATTGTGGCTCTTTTTCGATACCGTTGTGTCAAAGATGTTCTTAAAAAATAGGACTTAAGTCCCACACATAAACCTTAAAAATATGGTAAAATAAGAGGTAAACTAACATTTTGGAGAGAAAATGAGTATAGACGATTACAGGCCCCATTTTATGGTGGAGGCTGTTTATGATTTGAAACCTGACCAACTACGTGAACACGGTATTCGTGCCGTCTTGGTCGATTTGGACAATACCTTGATTGCTTGGAACAACCCTGATGGGACTCCTGAGCTACGTGCTTGGTTAGATGAGATGACAGAGGCTGACATTCCAGTGGTTGTGGTCTCTAACAACAAGCATGAACGTGTGGAACGATGCGGTAGCCAATTTCCATGTGGATTTCGTGAGTCGTGCCATGAAGCCTTTCACTAAAGGTATTAATGAAGCGATTGAGCGTTACCACTTTAATCGAGACGAGGTCGTTATGGTGGGAGACCAGCTAATGACTGACATCAGAGCTAGCCACAGAGCTGGAATTCGATCGATTTTGGTCAAGCCTTTGGTGAAATCAGATGCTTGGGTAACCAAGTTTAATCGTTGGCGTGAGCGTCGCATGTGGAAAAAAGATTGAAAAAAGCATATGGTCCAATGACCTTTAACAAAGGAATTTAATGGAAGAATTATTTTGTATTGGGTGTGGAGCCCAAATTCAAACAGAAGATAAAGAAAAGCAGGTTTCACACCTGCTAGCTCTATTAAAAAAGGCCGAAGAAACAGGTGAGTTGTACTGTCAACGTTGTTTCCGCCTTCGTCATTACAATGAAATTGTGGATGTCCACATCACAGATGATGAATTTTTAAAATTGCTTCATGAAGTTGGAGACAGTGATGCCCTCGTTGTCAATGTCGTTGATATTTTTGATTTTAATGGATCAATCATACCAGGCTTATCACGCTTTGTTTCGGGTAATGATGTGCTCTTGGTTGGAAATAAAAGGATATCCTGCCTAAATCTGTTAAAGATGGTAAGGTAACCCAATGGTTGACAGAACGTGCCCACGAAGAAGGGATGCGTCCGGTGGATGTCATGTTGACGTCTGCCCAAAATCACCACGCCATTAAAGAGTTGATTCAACGTATTGAAAAACTCCGTAAGGGTCGTGATGTCTATGTTGTTGGTGTGACGAATGTTGGTAAATCAACCTTAATCAATGCCATTATCAAAGAAATTACTGGTGATAAAGATGTTATCACAACCTCTCGTTTTCCAGGAACGACCCTTGATAAGATTGAAATTCCATTGGATGACGGTAGCTATATTTTTGATACACCAGGAATTATTCACCGACACCAGATGGCACACTATCTGTCAGCGAAGGATCTCAAGTATGTTAGTCCTAAGAAGGAAATTAAGCCAAAAACTTACCAGTTAAATGCAGGTCAAACCCTATTCCTAGGCGGTCTTGGACGATTTGACTTTATTGATGGGAATAAGCAAGGTTTTTACAGCCTTCTTTGATAATAACTTGAAGCTTCATCGTACTCAAACTTGAAGGCGCAGATGCCTTCTATGATAAGCATGTTGGAAGTCTTCTCGTGCCACCTGGACCAAAGGATCTGGCTGATTTTCCAAAACTTGTTCGTCACGAATTTACTGTCAAAGATAAGACAGACATTGTCTTCTCAGGATTAGGATGGATCCGTGTCCAAGGAAAAACTGACCAACCAACCATCGTTGCTGCTTGGGCACCAATGAACATGGTGTTGGCGTTGTCGTAATCGAAATTTTATGTTACGATTATTTAAACTTAAAATTAGTTAAGTAGTTAAAAGGAATAAACATGTCATTAACATCAAAACAACGTGCCTTCCTCAAATCGGAAGCACACACACTTAAACCTATTGTACAAATCGGGAAAAACGGTCTTAACGACCATATCAAAACTAGCGTCCGCAACGCGCTTGATGCCCGTGAATTGATTAAAGTAACCCTACTTCAAAATACTATGGAAGATATCCATGAGGTTGCTGAAATTTTGGAAGAAGAAATTGGCTGTGATACAGTTCTTAAGATTGGACGTATCTTGATTCTCTATAAAGAGTCAGCTAAAAAAGAAAATCGTAAGTTGTCACCAAAGGTCAAAGCTATCCAAAAATAGTTGCTGACTTTGCTTGGTGAAGGATAAACTAAGGTATAGGAACACTTTTGAAGCATCAAAGCTAGCCTTAAGTCAGTTGTATAATGCTTGAAAAAGAGGAGGCGTACATGGCACTGGATCTCGTAACCCCATTTACAAAGGTTCAACTAGAAGAAGAAATCAAAGATACAGGCCGTAAGCAAGTGGGAATATTAGGTGGAAATTTCAATCCTGTTCATAATGCCCACTTGGTTGTTGCTGATCAGGTACGTCAGCAGTTAGGTCTCGATGAAGTTCTTCTCATGCCTGAGTTTGAGCCACCTCATGTCGATAAAAAAGAGACCATTGATGAAAAACACCGCCTTAATATGCTTATGTTGGCTATTAACGGTATCGAAGGATTGGACATCGAAACCATTGAGTTGGAACGTAAAGGAATCAGTTATACTTATGACACCATGAAGCTTTTGACAGAGGCCAATCCTGATACGGATTATTACTTTATTATTGGAGCGGATATGGTCGAATACCTACCAAAATGGCATCGTATTGATGAACTAATCGAGATGGTCCAATTTGTTGGTGTTCAGCGTCCTAAGTATAAGGCTGGAACCTCTTACCCAGTTATTTGGGTGGATGTGCCCCTTATGGATATTAGTTCGAGTGCAGTCAGAGCCTACATTAAGGGACCGTACACCTAACTTTTATGGTGCCGCAGTCTGTACTTGCCTACATCAAGAAAGCGGGGCTCTATAAATGACCTATGAAAAATATCTAGACTATTCTCGTGAAGAACTCCTTGAAAAGTTCGAGCGATCATGAGTCCTAAACGCTTCAATCATGTTTTGGGTGTTGAGCGAGCTGCTATTGGTCTTGCTGAAAAGTATGGTTACGATACTAAAAAAGCTGGTTTGGCTGGCCTCCTTCATGATTATGCAAAGGAACTTCCGGATCAGAAATTCTTAGAGCTAATCGATAAGTATGAGCTCGACCCTGAATTGAAAAATGATGGGGAAACAATGTCTGGCATGGCATGGTTGGGATTTACAAAATCCAAGAAGATTTGGGTTTGACTGATTCTGAGATTCTACGCAGTATTGAGATCCATACCGTCGGAAGCCATGAAAATGTCAACCCTAGATAAGATAGTCTATGTGGCTGATTATATTGAGCATAACCGTAATTTCCCTTTGGTAGAGGAAGCTAGACAAGTAGCAGAGCAATCCTTAGATAAGGCAGTTGCTTTTGAGACAGTCCATACTGTAGAACACTTGGCTCATCAGGCCTTTGCCGATTTTCCCACAAACCCTGGAAACCTATAATGCTTTTGTGAAATACTTGAAAGATTAATAACAAATTACTGGAGAATATCATTGACTAAAGAAGAATTACTTGAATTGGTTGTCAAAGCTGCTGATGAAAAGCGAGCTGAAGACATTGTTGCCCTTTGATTTGTACGGCCTTACAAGCCTAACAGATTACTTTGTTATTTTGAGTGCAATGAATAGCCGTCAGTTGGAAGCTATTGCTGACAACATCCGTGAGAAAGTGAAAGAAGCTGGCCTTGATGCTAGTCACATGGAAGGTGACAATAAGGGTGGTTGGATTCTTTTGGATCTTAACGATGTTGTTGTTCACATCTTTACAGAAGATGAACGTGCTCACTATAACCTTGAAAAACTCTGGCATGAAGCACCAATGGTGGATGTGTCAGCTTATTTGGCATAAAATTGAACTCAGTTGGCGACAACTGGGTTTTGTTGCTTAAACTAAAGATTTAATAGGAAGGATAGAGCCTTGTGTTTGGTTGGTTTGTTAACTGAACACGAGCTAAAAGCAGTGAGGAAAAAAGATAAACTTTCTTTGTGTCAGGTGATACAAAGCAGAAAGCTTTCTATTTTCTCTGTACTTTTGACGCTCTTTGTATCTTGATTTATGGCTACTTATGAAACTTTTTGCGGCGGTATACGACGCTGTTATGGATGATAGTCTTTACGATTTGTGGACGGATTTTCCCTCCGTCATTTGTCAAAGACTAAGGATAAAAAAGAAATTACTTGAATTGGCTTGTGGAACTGGGATTCAATCTGTACGTTTTTCTCAAGCTGGTTTTGATGTAACTGGACTCGATTTGAGTGCTGATATGTTGAAGATTGCGGAGAAGCGTGCGTCTTCCGCCAAACAGAAAATTGACTTTTTGAAGGCAACATGTTGAATTTATCGCAAGCTGGTAAGTACGACTTTGTGACTTGCTACTCAGATTCAATCTGCTATATGCAGGACGAAGTAGAGGTCGGAGACGTGTTTAAAGAGGCTTTACAATGCTCTCAATGAGGATGGCGTCTTCATCTTTGATGTGCACTCAACCTATCAGACGGATGAAGTGTTCCCGGCTATTCCTACCATGAAAATGCAGAAGACTTTGCTATGCTTTGGGATACCTATGAGGATGCGGCACCACATTCTATTGTTCATGAATTGACCTTCTTTTGTCCAAGAGGAAGATGGAAGCTTTAGCCGTCATGATGAGGTCCATGAGGAACGCACCTATGAGGTCTTGACTTATGATATCTTGTTGGAGCAAGCTGGCTTCAAGTCCTTCAAACTTTACGCTGATTTCGAGGATAAGGAACCGACTGAAACTAGTGCCCGTTGGTTCTTTGTGGCCCAAAAGTAAGAGACTATGACAGTTACAGGTATTATTGCTGAGTTCAATCTTTTCATAACGGACACAAGTATCTCTTGGATCAGGCTGAAGGTGTCAAAATCGTCGCCATGTCTGGGAACTTTGTTCAGCGAGGTGAGCCAGCTATTGTGGATAAGTGGACTAGAGCTCAGATGGCTTTGGAAAATGGAGCGGACCTCGTGGTTGAGTTGCCTTTCTTGACTTCAGTCCAGTCTGCTGATTATTTTGCTGCTGGAGCCGTCGAAATCTTGTCCCGACTGGGAATTGATAGCCTTACTTTTTGGCACGGAAGAAGTCCTAGACTACCAGGCGATAGCAGATGTCTATGCTGAAAATTCCGAGGAAATGGAAGACTTTGTGGAAAGTTTGCCTAGTGATTTGTCTTATCCACAGAAGACGCAAAAAATGTGGGAAAAGTTTGCTGGTGTGGACTTTACTGGCAATACCCCCAACCATATTCTAGGCTTAGCCTATGCCAAAGCTTGTGCTGGTAAGGGCATTAAGTTGACTCCTATTCAGAGACAAGGAGCTGGCTATCATTCCTCAGACAAGGAAGTATCTTTCGCCTCAGCGACCAGTCTACGTCTCCACAAGCAAGACAGTGTTTTTGTGGATAAGTTCATGCCCAACAGCAAACTTTTCAGACTTCTCCCACAGGTCTCTTGGGATAATTATTTCCAATTGTTGGTTTATCAGATTCTTACAAATCCTGATTTGACCAGTGTTTTCCAGGTAAATGAAGAGATTGCCAGTCGTTTAAAAAGCTGCTATCCGTGAGGTTTCTTCTGTGGAGGAACTAGTGGATAAGGTAGCAACTAAACGCTATACAAAGAGCTCGTGTACGTCGTATTTTGACCTATATCCTTGTCGGAGCTGTGGACAACCCTCTGCCTGAATCCATTCATGTGCTTGGATTTTCTCAAAAAGGGCAGGCTCATCTCAAATCTGTGAAAAAGTCTGTGGATATAGTGGCTCGGATTGAAGGGAGCCTTGGGATATGCTTACACAGCAAGCGGATAATGTTTATCAATTAGGCAACCCCGAGCTTTCCTCAACAAAATTTTCGGACGCATACCAAATAGAGTAAAATAGCTTTATATAGAAGGTCTACCCTTGGTGGCTTTTTTTACTTTTCGGAAAATATTCTTAAAAAGGTCAAAAAAGATCAAATAAAACTATTGACCTTTACTGACTAATGGTGTATGATAGTCACATAAGGATTTATCTTCCTTATAAGTTTTGTAGCATTGGCTAGATTATTGTAAAAAAGGTAATTATAACTTGGCTACAAAAATGATAAATAAAGGTCAAAAAAGTCAAAAAACTATTGACTATTACTGACCAATGTTGTACAATATAAACATAAGGAAATGAAATCCTTATGAAGGCTGTGTCAATAGCCCATATACCAATAAAAAGGATTGCAGCTAGTCTGCAAAAAAATTTTCATCTGAAAGGTCAGTAAAAGTCAAAACCAAATTCTTGACCTGATCAAATGAAAGGTATATGATAAAAACTGTAAGGAGAAAAGATTCCTTAATATTCAAGTTTCTTTCTGAAAAAACTATTTATGGTTTTGAAAGGGGCTTGGAAGTTAGCTATATTGAGAGATTCACAGAAAGAAGGTGGCTCTTATGCTAAATGACAATTTATTTAAGACTGAGAAAGTTCTCAGTCTCCTACCAAGAGCAAAACCTGAAATTATTAGAAGAGTAGTTGAAGCAACTAAAAATTTTTAGGATTTTGGTCAGTAAAAGTCAAAACTTACACATTAACATAAAAATAACACTTAAAAAATTTCACAAGAAAACACAAAACGAGGTAATTATATGAACAACAACTTTAACAATATGGACGATCTTTTCAATCAATTGATGGGTAACATGGGTGGTTACCGTTCAGAAAAACCGTCGCTACATGATTAACGGTCGTGAAGTGACACCTGAAGAATTTGCTATCTACCGTCAAACAGGTCAATTACCTGGTAATGAAGGTGAAGCAGTCAACTCAACTCAACAACAAGGTAAAGGACCTAAACAAGACGGTATCCTTGCTAAACTTGAGTCGTAAACTTGACTGAAGAAGCTCGCGAAGGTAAATTGGATCCAGTTATCGGACGTAACAAAAAGAAATCCAAGAAGCTTGCAGAAATCTTGGTCTCGTCGTACCAAGAATAACCCAGTCCTTGTCGGGGACGCTGGGGTTGGTAAAACAGCCGTAGTTGAAGGTTTGGCACAAGCCATCGTAAATGGTGATGTTCCAGCAGCTATTAAAAATAAAGAAATCATTTCCATCGATATTTCCGGATTGGAAGCTGGTACTCAATACCGTGGTTCCTTTGAAGAAAACATTCAAAACTTGGTAAAATGAAGTCAAAGAAGCTGGAAATATCATTCTCTTTCTTCGATGAAATTCACCAAATTCTTGGTGCCGGAAGCACTGGCGATGGTCAAGGGTCTAAAGGTCTTGCTGATATCTTGAAACCTGCTCTTTCACGTGGTGAATTGACAGTGATTGGTGCAACAACTCAGGACGAATACCGTAACACTATCTTGAAGAACGCAGCTCTTGCTCGTCGTTTCAACGAAGTTAAGGTTAATGCTCCATTCTGCTGAAGATACTTTCAAGATTCTCCAAGGTATTCGTGATCTTTATGAAAAACACCACAATGTTATCTTGCCAGATGATGTTTTGAAAGCAGCAGTAGATTTCTCTGTCCAATACATTCCACAACGTAGCTTGCCAGATAAGGCTATCGACCTTGTCGATGTGACAGCGGCTCACTTGGCTGCTCAACATCCAGTGACTGATGTTAAAACTGTTGAACATGAAATTGAAGAAGAAGAAAAGCAAAACAAGAAGCTGCAGCTGCCAAAATGAAGACTACGAAGCAGCTCTAAACGAAAAAAATCGTATTCAAAACTTGAAAAGAAAAATTGACAACCACACAGAAAACCTTAAAAGTCACTCAACTGTCAATGATGTGGCTGAATCTGTAGAACGTATGACTGGTATTCCAGTGTCACAAATGGGTGCAACTGATATCGAACGTTTGAAAGATATGGGTCACCGTTTGCAAACTAAGGTTATCGGTCAAGATAAAGCCGTTGAAGCAGTGGCACAGTGCCATCCGTCGTAACCGTGCAGGATTTGACGAAGGTAACCGTCCAATTGGTAGCTTCCTTTTCGTAGGTCCTACTGGTGTTGGTAAAACTGAGTTGGCTAAACAATTGGCTCTTGATATGTTCGGAACTAAAGATGCTATCATCCGTTTGGACATGTCAGAATATAGCGACCGCACAGCCGTTTCTAAATTGATTGGTACAACAGCTGGTTATGTTGGTTATGATGACAATAGCAATACTTTGACAGAACGTGTTCGTCGTAATCCTTACTCAATCGTCCTTCTCGACGAAATCGAAAAAGGCTGACCCTCAAGTTATCACATTCTCCTCCAAGTTTTGGATGATGGTCGTTTGACAGATGGTCAAGGTAACACTGTAAACTTCAAAAATACTGTGATTATCGCAACTTCAAACGCAGGCTTTGGCTATGAAGCTAACTTGACAGAAGATGCTGATAAACCAGAACTTATGGATCGTTTGAAACCTTACTTCCGTCAGAATTCCTTAACCGTTTCAATGCTGTCATCGAATTCTCACACTTGAGCAAAGAAGATCTTTCTAAGATTGTAGACCTTATGTTGGTTGAAGTTAACAAGACCCTTTCAAGAAAGACATTGACTTGGCAGTTAGCGAAGCTGCTAAAGAATACATGACTGAAGAAGGCTATGATGAGGTCATGGGTGTTCGTCCACTCCGTCGGGTAGTTGAACAACAAATCCGTGACAAAGTCACAGACTTCCACCTTGGATAACCTTGGATGCCAAACATCTCGAAGCAGACATGGAAGATGGTGTCTTGGTTATCAAAGAAAAAGATGCTAAATAAGGAGCATAAAACCTCCTAATCCTATTTATGAAGCAGAGATGTTAAAGACATCTCTGTTTTTTCTTTTTATTTTTAGACTTTCCTTGGGTGCTACGGACGGAAGCGACTTCCTAACGGAATTCCATTCCTAAGATTTGAGCCTGGGGTCTCAAATCTTCCGAGTGAGAGAAGCAATAGGACTTCTCTCACTTTTAGCACAGCGGAAAGTCTTGTTTTGTGTATAGCTGTGACTTTTATATTTATTCTTAAATATAAATGAGATAAAATTGTTCAAATTATGATAATATGATAAATAGTTAAAAATATATTCTATTTTCAAAAATTGACAACGCATTCATATCGCTATATAATTTTTGTGTAAAATTAAATTTTAGTTAGTGATTTCTTGGGTTTAATATTACAATCTTTTGTTATTTGATAAGGAGAAATAATGTTAAAAAGTAGTTTTATGGATTTTGGCTATTCTACTTCTTGTAGGAATAGCAATGTTGAACCCCTAATTGCAGCTGGTATTGTGATTGCAGGATTGTTAATCCAGTTGTTTTTGAAGAAATGAGTTAATAGGAAAAAAGTATGAAAAAGATAATATATGGTATTTTAGCGATTTTATTAGTGATTGTCGTAGGATTCATTTTTCTTAGCGTATATAAAGGGAGTGAGTCATCTGGTAATCAAAAACCAAAGACAGAAATCATAGTAAATGTAAAATCTTTGGAAAAGGTCAGTGAGTTAGTTTTACTCAATGCATCTATTCAAAAGTTAAGTCAATAGGAAAATAATACAAAAAGTTATTTGGTAGTAACTTTGTAATACCTGGTTCAGAAAGAAAGCACTCATTATTCTAAATTATACGGCAAAATTCGGTATTAAGAATGATGTAACCATTAAAGATAATGGTAATCATAATTATCAAGTTACATTACCCAAATTTGAAGTTATTGGTGTTGAATTAGATAAAGACAAACCTTATACACTCTACGATACTAGTGGAGGGATTCTTAGTTATTCGACTAAAGACATAGATACTGGTGAGGGCTGTTGCAGAAGGTTTTTCAAATAAGGAACAACAAAGGTTTTATAAAGGACAATAAAAAATTATTAAAGGAGTCAGCCAAGAGAAGTACTACTCTACAATGATTAAATCTTTGGACCACGAGGCAAAAGTGACAATTGAAACTCAAAAATAAAGGTAAGGAAAAAGATATGTTAAAGTAAATTTTTAATGTTAGCGTTTATGTATTTGCAGTTTTTGGATTTATATTTACATTGTTAATAATTTTTTTGGCTATTAGAGATTCTTCGAATGAAAATTCTACTAATGGCAGTAATACGTCAAAAAGTAGGACAAAGTATTATGGGTTCGAAAAAACAGTGGCAAAAACGGAAGAACTATATAGTGATAAAAATATTAAAATAATAAGAACTGGTGGAAATATTATTATTGATAACTTAACGGATAAAGAAATTAATATTGAATCAACTTTTGTAATTAACAATAGTATTGAAGCAAAGCCATTTAGTTCGTCACAATCTAGAATTGATCCGAAAGGAAAGCAGTCAGTATCTATATCAGAATTTGTTGCCGTTAATCCAGGACAGAAAGTTGAGGAATCAGACGAAAAAAGCAAAAAAAAAGCAAACTACTATAAGCATAAAAATGAAGAGCGGTGAAAATATTGGGTGGACTGCTAATATACAGAATGGTAACTATGATACAATGAATTCATTTAGTATAAATTTTAATTACTAATTGTGAGGAGATGCAGAATGGATTTATTGGATAAACTGTTAAGTAATAAGATTGTTAATACAAATGGTTGCACATGTTCAGATACTGGTACCAAAGTCCATTCCTATTTAAGGACACATCCTAAAAATCAAGGCTTAACGAAATCAGCAACACGTTCTATTATAATGCTTTAAAAAGAAAATAGTAATTATATGAAAATGGGTTTAGTAGTGTTCTCTTTAATCTGATTAGTGGTGCCTTTTATTATTGAATGATACTTTCTGTTGTGAAAAAGGAACATTGAGTGACTATTACACTATCCATAAACTTTATAAGTTTTCATCAGTGATAAAAAGGTAAGTAGCCGATGCTACTTACCTTTTATTCTTTATCGTCACTTTGATATTTTTTCGCGTTCTTGGATGATATTGAGTCGGCTCGAGGTCTTTTTGAAGACGCGTTTTTTATAGTTGAGGTCTTGTTTGATGTCAGCGAGAACTAGGTTTTGTTCCTTGATGATGTCAAGGTTGCGTTTGATATTGTCCAGATCGTGAGAGATATTTTCTCGTGATTGGTTGAGGTCTAGGATTTCCTCTTTGATGTCTTCACGTCGTTTATAGGCGTAGTAGGCACCGTAGGCAAGAGCTCCAAGAGCTAGAAAGCGTCCGATTTTCATTCTGTTACCTCTTTAGCGATGCTGTCAGCAAGGTCGGCCAGGGCAGCGAAGTCTGGTTCGTGTTCGTCAAATCCCATGTGGATACCATCGTCTGCACCGTAACGAGGAACGAGATGAATATGAGCATGGAAGACAGTTTGTCCAGCAACTTCTTCGTTGTTATTAAGGATATTCATGCCGATTGCTCCAGTTGCTTTTTGCACGGCACGAGCAATTTTTGGAACACGGCTAAAGACAGTCTCCAGCAGTCCCAGCAGACATTTCTAAGATGTTACGAACGTGCTCTTTAGAATAACCAAGGCATGTCCTTTGTAGCTTGTGAAATATCGAGGAAGGCTAGAACCTTGTCGTCCTCGTAGACTTTTTGATGAAGGGATTTCTCCAGATATAATTTTACAGAAAATACAATTATCCATAATAACGACCTTTTCCATGAGTTTTTTGTTATAATAGATTATATCATACCAAAGAGAGAAAAAGATAATGCTTAAATTAGAAAAGGTGACGGGTGGTTACGCTAATATTCCCGTCCTAAAAAGATGTGACTTTTTGAGGTGGCTGATGGTGAATTGGTTGGTCTCATTGGTCTTAATGGTGCTGGAAAATCAACAACAATTAACGAGATTATTGGTCTCTTAACACCTTATGGGGGACAGATTGCCATTGATGGGTTAACTATTCAACAAGATCCAGCTAGCTATCGTCAGAAGATTGGTTACATCCCTGAAACGCCAAGCCTCTATGAAGAGTTGACGCTTCGTGAACATTTGAAAACGGTGTTGATGGCCTATGGTCTTGATGTGACTGAGGGGATGGCACGTGCGGACAAGTACCTTAAGCTCTTTCAAGTTTAGATGAAAAGCTAGATTGGTTCCCTGACTCAGTTTTCAAAGGGGATGAAGCAGAAGGTCATGATTATCTGTGCCTTTATTGTGAATCCAAGTCTTTTCATAGTTGATGAACCCTTCTTGGGCTTGGACCCTTGGCAATCTCCGACTTAATTGAGCTTTTTAGCTGAGGAAAAAGCTAAGGGCAAGGCAATTCTCATGTCTACACACGTTTTGGATTCAGCTGAGAAGATGTGCGACCGCTTCGTGATTTTGCATCATGGACAGGTCTTGGCACAGGGAAATCTTGAGGAGCTCCGTCAGACTTTTTTGGCGATGATAGTGCTAGTCTTAACGATATCTACATGCAGCTAACTAAGGGAGAATTGTCATGATAGCTAAGCTATTTATGGAGCGTAGCAAGCGATTCAATGCCCGCTGTGCTAAGTATAGTCGCTACGTCTTTAATGATCATTTTATCTTGGTTCTTCTCTTTCTGCTAGGCTTTGTCTTAGTTCAGTATAGCCAGTTGCTGAAGCATTTTCCAAAAAACCGTGGGCAATCATTCTTGGCTTGCTTGTGCTTTGTCTTTTTATTACCTTTTCTGGGGAATATTGCGACTTATTTAGAGCCAGCTGATAAGCATTACCTTTTGGTGAAGGAAGAAGAGGTGTTAGACCATGTTAAGAAGGCAACAGGGCGTGCTTTTTAGATTTTGGGTAATCGTACAAAGCCTGATTTTTATTTTGGTTATTCCTCTCTTTTTAGCCTTGGGACTTCCAGTTTGGGGAGTTATCCTTGTAGCTGTGGCTATGGCTATTCTTAAGTATTTTATTTTCCAGAAAAAGGCCCAACCTTTTTATAAGCAGTCTGACTGAATTGGACTGAGGCTATTGCAGCGGAAAATAAGCGTCAACAATCGATTCTGAAGTTCTTTTTTCACTTTTACCAATGTTAAGGGAATTACGTCGAGTGTTAAACGCCGTGCCTATTTGGATGGTATTCTCAAACGTACAAAGAAAGACAAGGAACATACCTGGTACAATCTTTACCTAAGGGCCTTCTTGCGTTCTGGAGATTACTTTGCCCTTTAGCCTACGACTTTTTTGCTTTAACGCTTCTAGTTATCTTTTGGTTCCTGAAAAATGGTTGGCTATGGTGCTTGTGGTTGTTTTTGACTACCTCTTGCTCTTCCAGCTCACAGCACTTAAATCGCACTTTGCTTATCAGAGAATGGCTAACCTTATGCCAGTTGGAAAAGACATGCAGGTAAGCAATCTTAAGCGCTTGATTAGCCAGATTGTACTTGTACTGACTTTGGTACAGGCTATTTGTCTCTTTGACCTTAAGTTTAGTCTGATTTTGGTTGGAATGATGCTAGTTCTGAGCCTTGTTTACCTACCAGCCAAGCTTAAGAAGATGATTGACTAACACCTATTAAATAAGTTAAAATAGAAACGAATGACTAAAGAAAAAGGAGATGCCTAGGTGACATCAACAGATAAAGATTTGAGCCTGACTCCTCTCAAAGGAAATAGTGGTAAGGCCTATATGGGAACTTACCCAAACGGAGATCGCGTCTTTGTGAAGATGAATACAACACCAATCTTGGCAGCTCTTGCCAAGGAACAGATTGCACCGCAGCTCTTGTGGGCTAAGCGTCTGGGAAATGGTGACATGATGAGTGCACAGGAGTGGCTTGATGGTCGTATTTTGACCAAACATGACATGAACAGTAAACAGATTATCCAAATTCTTGGTAATTTGCACCGCTCTAAACACTTGGTTAATCAACTCTTGCAGTTGGATTATCATATTGAAAATCCTTTTGATCTTCTACACGAGTGGGAGGAAAACGCTGCTTACCAATTGCGTGAGAATGGCTTCCTTCAAGACGTTGTTAGAGATTTGAAACGTCATCTTCCAGAGTTTCGTGCGGAGATTGCAACAATTGTTCATGGAGATGCTCGTCATAGTAACTTTGTCATCACAACCTCAGGATTGATTTATTTGGTTGATTGGGATTCTGTACGTCTAACAGATCGTATGTATGATGTGGCGCAGATCCTCAGCCATTACATTCCATTGGCACATTGGCCACAGTGGTTGTCATACTATGGCTATAAGAACAACGACCTTGTGATGGACAAGATTTATTGGTATGGGCAATTTTCATACTTGACACAGATTTCAAAATTCTTTGATAGTCGTGATATGGAACATGCCAACCGAGAGATTTATGAACTTCGTAAATTCAGAGAGACCTTTGCACAGATATTAGAAAGTAGACATGCGAGTTAGAAAACGTAAAGGTGCAGAGGAACACCTAGCTAACCATCCTCAGTACGTTATTCTTGAGCCGGAAGCTGCTAAAGGTAAGTGGCATGAGCTTTTTGGTAAGGACAATCCTATCCATATCGAGGTAGGATCTGGTAAAGGGGCCTTCATTACTGGAATGGCCCAACAAAACCCCTGACATCAACTACATTGGTATTGATATTCAGCTGTCTGTATTGAGCTACGCCTTGGATAAGGTCTTGGCTTCTGGTGCTGAAAATGTCAAGCTCTTGCGCGTGGATGGTTCAGCTTTGACCAATTATTTTTGAAGATGGCGAAGTGGATATGATGTATCTGAATTTCTCAGATCCATGGCCTAAGAGCCGCCACGAGAAACGTCGTTTAACTTACAAGACTTTCCTAGATACTTATAAGCAAATTTTGCCTAAAAACGGAGAGATTCACTTTAAGACAGACAACCGTGGACTTTTCGAATACAGTTTGGCGAGCTTTTCACAGTATGGAATGGTTCTCAACAAAGTTTGGTTGGACCTTCATGCCAGTGATTATGAAGGCAACGTCATGACTGAATACGAGCGTAAGTTCTCGGAAAAAGGGCAGGTCATCTACCGAGTAGAGGCTCAGTTTAAAGATTAACTCTTGAAAACTTGATAAAAAATAACGATTAGCCATTAATAGACTAATCGTTTGTTGTGGAGAGGTCGCATAGAGGCCGAGTGCGCACGCTTGGAAAGCGTGTAGTCATTAACAGGGCTCAGGGGTTCAAATCCCCTCCTCTCCTTTGAGAAATAGACAAAGGTCCCTTCTATGACAGAAGGGACCTTTTTGTTGTCGTTAATTGAAAAATCTTCCTAGTCCCAAGGGCTCTGGATACCTGCTACCCAACCAGTACAGAGGGCGCTAGTGATATTAAAACCGCCGGTATGGGCATTGATGTCAAGGACCTCTCCTGCAAAGTGTAGGTGAGGGACTTTTTACTTTCTAGGGTCTTGGGATTAATTTCCTTAAGGTCAACGCCACCTTTAGTCACAAAGGATTTGGCAAGTGACATTTTACCTGTGATTGGAATTTCCATGTCCTTAAGCTGACTGATAATATTTTCCAAGTCTTTGGGGTGCAGTTGTTTAACCTTGCTATCAGCCTTATCTTCTGCTAGGAATTCAGCAACACGCTCAGGCACAAGCGCTTTGAGGGTGTTTTTTTTTGACAGATTTCTCACGGTTTTTCCTCAAAGTAAGTCTTGAGATTTTCTTGGCTTTGGTTGGGAAGAAAGTCCAGATGAGCGATCTCACCACCCTTAACAAAGCTAGAAAGACGTAGGGCGGCTGGTCCAGATAGGCCAAAATGGGTGAAGAGAAGGTCGTGAGTAATCTTGTGTTTGCCATAGGACAGAGTGACATCGTCAAGAGAAATTCCCTGCAAAGCCTTGTGGGGAAAGTCGGTTAGGAGTGGACTTTCCGCAGCTTCAAGATCAGTGACATGGAGTTTAAAATGGCGGGCAATATCATGTCCAAAACCAGTTGAACCAGTCGATGGGTAAGATTTTCCTCCAGTTGTGACGATGAGCTTATCACTGGTAAAGTCTGGTCTGAAGACTTAACTTGGAATTGCTCATCAACCTTTTTGACAGAGACAACTTCTGTATTGGTAAGGATACTAGCACCCAGTTCCTGAATTTTTATTTTCTAGAGCTTTGATGATGGTCCGTGATTTATCTGTCTTAGGGAAGACACGTCCGTGATCCTCAACCTTGAGTTTGACACCATTGTCCTCGAAAAAAGCAATGATATCGTGGTTATCAAATTGTGAAAAGACGCTATAGAGGAAACGTCCATTACCAGGAATGCCTGCTAGAAGATCGTCTAAAGTCCGTTGTTAGTAACATTACAACGTCCACCACCAGTACCAGACAGCTTCTTTCCGAGACGTTTGTTTTTTTCAATTAGGAGGGTTTGTTGGCCATAGAAGGCTGAGGGCAATGGTTGCCATCATGCCAGCAGGTCCCCCACCAATAACGATAGTATCAAAATGTTTCATGCCTTTATTTTAGCATAATTTAAAAAGGGAGAATAGTTGGTAAATGGTCAGTTTTTTTAGACAATTTATGTTAGAATAGGAGTAGAAGTTTAAATTAGAATAGTTATTAACTATGGAGGAAAATATCGTGTCTGAAAATAACATGAAACACCGTTCATCTGTCTACGATAGCATGGTTAAATCACCTAACCGTGCCATGCTTCGTGCGACTGGGATGACGGATGATAGTTTTGAAAAGCCTATTGTTGGGGTTATCTCAACTTGGGCTGAGAACACACCATGTAATATCCACTTGCACGATTTTGGTCAAATTGCCAAAGAAGGTGTTAAAGACGCGGGTGCTTGGCCAGTTCAATTTGGTACGATTACCGTTGCTGATGGTATTGCTATGGGGACACCAGGGATGCGTTTCTCATTGACATCTCGTGATATCATCGCGGACTCTATCGAAGCAGCTATGGGTGGTCATAACGTTGATGCATTTGTAGCTATCGGGGGTTGTGACAAGAACATGCCTGGTTCCATGATTGCCATTGCCAATATGGATATTCCAGCGATTTTTGCCTATGGTGGTACCATTGCACCAGGTAATCTTAACGGTAAGGATATCGACTTGGTTTCTGTTTTCGAAGGTATCGGTAAATGGAACCACGGTGATATGACGGCCGAAGAGGTTAAAGAGCTTGAATGTAATGCCTGCCCTGGCCCCGGTGGTTGTGGTGGTATGTATACTGCCAATACAATGGCGACAGCAATCGAAGTAATGGGGATGAGTCTTCCAGGATCATCATCTCACCCTGCAGAATCAGCTGATAAAAAAGCCGATATCGAAGAAGCAGGTCGTGCAGTTGTTAGAATGCTGGAAATCGGACTGAAACCATCTGATATCTTGACTCGCGAAGCCTTTGAAGATGCCATCACCGTCACAATGGCACTTGGTGGTTCAACAAATGCGAAACTTCACTTGCTCGCTATTGCTCACGCCGCTAATGTTGATTTGACACTTGAAGATTTCAACGATTTCCAAGAGCGTGTGCCTCACTTGGCTGACTTGAAACCTTCAGGTCAATATGTCTTCCAAGACCTTTACAACGTCGGTGGTGTGCCAGCTGTCATGAAATACCTTCTGAAGAATGGTTTCCTTCACGGGGATCGCATCACTTGTACTGGTAAAACAGTAGCTGAGAATTTGGAGGCCTTTGCTGATTTGACACCAGGTCAAAAAGTTATCATGCCGCTTGAAAATCCTAAACGTGCTGATGGTCCATTGATTATCTTGAAAGGTAACTTGGCTCCAGAAGGTGCGGTTGCCAAAGTATCAGGGGTTAAAGTTCGTAACATCACTGGTCCTGCTAAGGTCTTTGACTCTGAAGAAGCTGCCATTGAAGCCGTTCTTTCAGATGAAATCGTGGATGGCGACGTTGTTGTTGTTCGTTTCGTTGGTCCTAAGGGTGGTCCTGGTATGCCGGAAATGCTGTCATTGTCTTCTATGATCGTTGGAAAAGGTCAAGGGGACAAGGTGGCCCTCTTGACAGACGGACGCTTCTCAGGTGGTACTTACGGTCTCGTTGTTGGTCACATTGCTCCTGAAGCTCAGGTTGGTGGACCTATTGCCTACCTCCGTACAGGTGATATGGTTACAGTTGACCAAGATACCAAAGAAATTACGATGCACGTTTCAGACGAAGAGTTGGCGAAACGTAAAGCTGAACTGAGTTGCCACCACTTTATAGCCGTGGTGTCCTCGGTAAGTATGCTCACATCGTTTCTTCAGCATCTCGTGGTGCCGTTACCGACTTCTGGAACATGGATAAATCAGGTAAAGCCTAATTACATGATATAAAATAAAAATCACACCGGACATTTGTTCGATGTGATTTTTTGGTGTTAAATCCTGAGACAGTTGATGGCAGCATCATGAAAAAGTGATCGTCTATCTGCTGTTAGCCTCAAAAAAAACCGGTTGGAAATTTCCAATCGGTTTTCCTTTTATTTTCCGCCTCGAGGTGAGATGCCAAGAGCGATACGTCCATAACGCCTGATGCGTGTCATCTTCCAGACTGGTGAATAAGTGGTTTCTACCTTGACAGAGTTAATGCCGTCGATGGCTTTTAGCTTTTCAGCGATTTCATAAGGCATAGTCTCTTCACAGCCGCAACCAGTATCAGTAAAGGTCATAAGGAAGTGGCAGTGGCCATTTTCATCGACGGTGATTTCATAAATCAAACCAAGGTTGTAAATATCTAGCTCAATTTCAGGGTCGAATACAGTGGTCATTTGTTCAACGATTGGCTCTAAGAAGGGCTGGGCCAAATAATTGACCTTAATATCATCACGGAAGTTTTTCATAGGACTCATTCTTTCTATTTTGCTTTTGTTTATTATGGCATAATTTAGGGCTTTTTTCAATCTCGGATGGCAATATGAGACTTTAGTGAGCGAGTGGATTGACAATAAAAAACTCCAACAGTCAAAACCGTTGAAGATAATGTGATTTATGCTTCAATATCAAGCAGTTTTTGCAAACCAAGGTTGCTCGAATGCCACCCATAATTGGAGCAAGAATGAAAATCCCAAACCTTGTGGAATTGTTCCCACCATTCCTAGATACAACAGATCTGATACCGGCCAAACCTAATTTGAAGTACCGATTGTTTAAGTCAAAGACTTTCCTTCTATATACATTTATACCCACACATAGTTTACCAAAAGCTTAGCTTCCTATCAAGTAAATTGTTTGAAGAGTGAAAGGAAAAAGGAACTTAAAAAAGAGTCCTTCAGATATCCAGAATAACTAGTCAAATTGACAGAAAAGGGAGTGATTGTGATATTCTCATAGTAAGACATTTCAAGAGAAAATGAGGCTATTATGAGTATTGAAAAGACAGTCAGCGAGATTGCTGAAAATCCTTGGCGTTAGTCGTCAAGCAGTCAATAATCGTGTCAAACAACTTCCAGAAGAAGATCTAGAAAAAAATGCTAAAGGGGTTACTGTCGCTAAACGCAGTGGCTTGATTAAGTTGGAGGAAATTTACAAGAAACCATCTTTGACGATGAGCCAATCGATGAAGAAACAAAGCAACGTGAGTTGTTGGAGATTCTTGTAGACGAGAAAACTCTGAGATTGCCCGTCTTTATGCTCAGTTGAAGGCTAAGGACGAGCAGTTGTCTAACATGGATGACCAATTGCGTGTCAAAGACGTTCAAATCGCCGAAAAGGACAAGCAAATTGATCAACAGCAGCAATTGACCTTGACTGCTATGAAGGACAAGGAAGAGCTTAAACTGGAACTCGATGAGGCTAAGGTTGAGGTTGACGAAGCCAAGGCCCAAGTGGAAGAAATCCAGACCAAACAAGAAGAAGCTTCTAAAAAGGTTTCTTTGGACGTCTATTTGGAAAATAAAAAAAGAAGCTGGGACTCAGTCTCAGCTTTAACTATTGTAGGAGATAAAATGGAAAATTTAGAAACTTATATTGCCTTTGATTTGGAGTTCAACACAGTGGACGGGGTTAGCAATATTATCCAAGTATCGGCCGTTAAGATGGACCAGCATGAGGAAGTGGATCAGTTTGACTCTTTTGTCTATTCGGATGTTCCTTTGCAGTCCTTTATTAATGGTTTGACGGGGATTACAGCGGACAAGATTGCCAAGGCACCAAAGCTAGAGTCCGTTCTGACGGATTTTAAATCATTTGTTGGTGACACTCCACTTATTGGTTACAATGCTCTTAAATCAGATTTGCCTATTTTGTCGGAAAATGGTTTGGACTTGGAAGAGCAATATGCTTTAGATGTTTTCGATGAGGCCTTTGACCGTCGTGCTTCGGATTTGAATGGTATTGTCAACCTCAAGCTAACCAGTGTGGCAGATTTCTTTTGGAATTAAGGGACACGGGCATAACAGCTTGGAGGATGCTCGGATGACCGCTCAGATTTACGAGAAGTTTCTCGAATTAGATGAGAATGCCAAGCTTCTGGAGCAACAGGAAGAAGTCAGTAACAATCCTTTTGCGGCCTTAGGTTTGGGCGGCCTTTTCGACTAAAGCTTTACAAGAACTGTAAAGGTTGTAAAGAGTGATAGCCAACTTTTTTCTGTAAGAAAAGAAAATCCTCTAGGTGTTAGCTTGCATATTACCTTGCGTTATAAGGTAGAATCTAGGTATCAAGGTGGTGAAAGACCTCCTTTGATAGAAAATCTTAAAAAGGAGGTGACTGAGATGTCGCAGTTTTCAACAGGAGAGTTGGCTAAAGCAGCAGAAGTGTCTGTTAGACTGTCCAGTACTATGATCAACGAGGGATCTTGACGCCATCTGAAGTCACAGAGGGTGGTCGGAGAATCTATCACGAATCAGACTTGGAACGACTGCAAGTCATTTGTTTCTTAAGAGATTTGGATTTCTCAATCAAACAAATCCAAAAAACTTTGCAAGAGGAGAATAGGGAACAGGTTTTTAGAGCTGTTGTTGACAGACCAAATCGAAAGCTTGGAAAAAGTCTTCAGAGGAAATAGAGGTCAGACTAAAACGTGCCCGTCACTTGCAAAAGCCACTGCTAAGCGGCGTCAACTTTCGTTGGAAGATTTGTCAGACATTTCACGTCTTATGGAAAATCAAAAATCATGGCGTCATTTGCAGTTGAGAAATGTATGGGAGTGTCATTCTAACCTCCCTTCTTTATCTGATAGGCCTACTGGTTGTCTTTTATTATTTTAAGGATCCCAGAGGTTTGTTTATTGTCTGTCCGACATTTTTAATAGCCATAAATCTATTGGTATATCATTATAGAAAGCAGGTCGAATACCTCTGTCCTAATTGTCATAGGACCTTTTGATCCTAGTTTTAAAAGAGTTTGCCATTTCTGGACATACACCTAGGACTCGTAAACTGACTTGTCCTCATTGTCATGTGAAGACCTACTGTCTAGAGTTGGCTAAGACTAAACAAAATAGGTTATCGAACATAAAAAAACGCTTGAGAATTACTTCTCAGGCGTTTTTAGCTTATTCAACTGAGCTTAGAGCTTCAAGCATATTTAGTTTGGCAAGACGTTTGTTGACGACGAAGCCAAGGATAATAAGGATTATGCCGATAAGAACAGCTGGTAAAAGGTAGGTAGCCAGTCCGATAGATGGATCAAACATGATACGATCTGGCGGAATGATGCTTACCATATAATGGTGAAGTGCCTGTCCAAGACCGAACCCTACGAAGATACCGATGATTGAAAGGTAAATGGTTTCACGATAGATGTAGAGGGATACTTCATTATTGTAGAAACCAAGAACCTTAACGGTTGAAAGCTCGTGGATACGTTCTGAAACGTTGATGTTAGTGAGATTATGGAGAACAACCACAGCAAGGAGAATGGAAACCGTAATCAAGATACCAATAACTTGTGTCAATGAATTGACCATAGTGCTGATTTGCAGTTTAAGGTTGTTGTTTTGAACAACACCATAAACATTAGGTAAGTTGATGAATTTGGCTGCCATATTTTCAACATTTTGCTTAGTTGGTTCAGCGAGAGTAATAAGGTTGGCATTATTCACTGAAGGTGTCCCAAAAGCTTTTTGGTAGTAGCTAGCATTCATAAAGAGGAAATGCCCCATGTACATTTTCAGTGATACCAGCTATCTTAATCTTGACAGATTCATCCTGACTGTTTTGCACAGTAATGGTATCTCCGACCTTTAGGTTTAGAAGTTTTGCCATTTTTTCAGAGATAATTGCTCCGTCATTAGATAGCCTGAGAGTCTTATTGCGGTCTCGGTCATGTAAGCTAATGTAACTGTCAATGAGTTTATCGTCACGGTCGTTAAAGACAAGGGTTGAGATTTCCTGAGTGTCCTTGTTGCTACCGGCAATTTTTGCAAGGTTTCAAAATGGACATTCAAGTATTCTTTAACGTCTTTACTATCGAGGAGTTTGGTGAGTTCCTCATCCAAAGCACTTGACGTATTTGGTTGCTTGGCAACAATCATATCATAGTGAATGATGTCTTCAAACTGTTGCTGGTTAAGGTTAGATACAGAAGATCGAATTCCTAAACCTGCGAAGAGCAGTGCAATAGAACCTGCCACACCAAAGAGGGTCATAAACATCCGTTGCTTATAGCGGAAAATATTACGCATGGTAACTTTTTTCCGTGAAGCTGAGACGTTTCCAAAGAGGTGTGATGCGCTCTAGGACAATCTTAGCTCCTGCACGAGGTGGTTTTGGAAGGAGGAGTTGGGAAGGTTTTCCCAGAGCTCTTTCTTGGCAACCACAAAGGCAGGTAGCACAGCAGATAAGAGACCTAAAAGGAAGGCCACAAGAGTAAGTCCTAGGTAAGAAGTGCAATTCAAAAGCAGGAAGCTGCAAATCCCGCTCTTATAAGTGTTGTGAATTAGAATCGGAAGTAGTGTATGACCGGTAATAACACCTGCAGTTGTACCAGTAATACTCGTTATCAAACCATAAATGACGAATTTATGGATAATTCGCGAATTACTGTAGCCTAGGGCGTTGAAAATACCAGCCTTACCACGTTCCTCTTCAACAAAGCGTCCCATGGTTACAAAGGTAACCAAAGCTGCCATAAAGTAGAGAGCGACAGGAAGATGTTACTCACATCGTGAATGATGTTAATATTACTTTCATAAGCAACATATCCTTCAGAACCCGGAATCTCTCGACGAGTAGAATTGATAGCTAGGCGCTGGTAAATTATCAACCATTGCTTGACTGTCTTCGAGTTCTTTTTGCTTGGCTTCAATCTTGGTAGTAGCTTCTTTGACGCTAGCAACTTCAGCAGGGTTGCTTGTAGCCATTTGCTGGGTCTGTGCGAGTGCTGTTTCAAGTTCTTGTTTAGCTTGAGTAATTTGAGCTTGAGACTGTGACTTGATTTCAGCGAGGCGTTTCTCAGGTTCGTCTTTAAAGAGTTCCTTGAGTTCAGTCTTTCGTTCAGAAATCTTATTTGCGTATTCCTCACTAAAAGGACTAACGTTTTCTAAATCCTTGTAGCGGATGCGGGCAATCATGTAATCATTAGAGGTGAAGTCCGTCTCTGGAACAATGGCATAGCCATCCAGTTTCCCCGTACCAGCACTGGCATTACCAAGGCGGTTCCTAGAGAGAAGTTCAGAGGAAATTAACAAAACCAGTAATGGTATATGTTTGTTCCTTTAACTGTTTTTTGCCCTGAGCTATCTACTGGCTCAGAAAAGTTAATCTTATCTCCGACGCTATATTCTTCTTTATAAGTTGAGGAAAGAGCGATTTCCCCATCCTTAGTAGGAAGTTTCCCTCAATAAGGTCGTAAGTAGAGATTTTCTTAGGTTTAGAGAAAATACGAAATGCTGTATTCTTCCCCTTGATAACAGCATCTTTGAAATAACCATATTCGATGTCTACATTCTTTTTCTTAATCGAA
>VOFC01006729.1_pt1 | contig 57304 bp, 87 predicted proteins | sample 5384161 | NCBI WGS metagenome assembly VOFC01 (sample SAMN12384722, study PRJNA508395) | human gut metagenome | isolation source: healthy gut B | host: Homo sapiens | reverse complement strand
TTACAGGTATTCGCGCTGACGAAAACACCAACTGGTCAGCACATCGTCCACGAGCAGGAACAGCCGCCATACCGTTACGAACTCGATGTGCCGTGTGATGATGCAGTAAACGCGAAGGTGTTCGTGATCGACGATTTGACGCATTCTACTATGCTGCTTGCCGAAGAATATTGATATTAACCAGACGAAATGGAGGAACCACCAATGAAGGAAACGAGAATTTGTGCAAACTGTGGTGCGGAGCATCCGATTGACGAAATGTACCAAGTAGAGAATGATTGGCTCTGCGAGGACTGCACGGATCGCCTGACCGTAATCTGCGACCACTGCGCCGAGCGGGTCTACGAGGAAAACGCCGTCGAGGATGACACGCACACGCTTTGCGAGCATTGCTTTGATGAGTACTACGTCCGCTGTGATGACTGCGGCCGGATTATTCATCGCGACCGCGCGTACTGGGACGATGACGACAACGCTTACTGCGCGTCCTGCTGGGGCGAACACTGCGAAGTTATCCACGAATACAGCTATACGCCCGACCTCGTGTTCCACGGCAAAGGTCTGCGTCATTTCGGCGTAGAGCTCGAAATCGATGATGGTGGCACGGTCAACAGCAATGCGCAAAAGCTCCTTGCCATCGCGAACGCCGACGCAGAAAATCTCTACATAAAGACGGACGGCAGCCTGGATGAGGGCCTTGAACTTGTAACGCATCCTATGACACTGGAATACCATTTGACTGAAATGCCGTGGGCGGAGGTGTTGCGTAAAGCGCAGAGCATGGGGTACCTCAGCCACGCGGCGGGAACTTGCGGACTTCACGTTCATATTTCGCGTCTGGCCTTTGGCTGCACCTACGAACAGCAGGAGGCTGCGATTGCGCGTCTGCTCTACTTCGTCGAGAAATTCTGGGCGGAACTGCTGCGGTTCAGCCGCCGCACACAGAGCCAGATGAACCGTTGGGCGGCGCGGTACGGTATTCGTCTTACACCGTCCGAGCAGATGAGTCATGCAAAGAACTCCTGTGCGGGGCGATATACTGCGGTCAATCTCACGAATGCAGATACGGTTGAAATCCGGATGTTCCGCGGCACGCTCAAGCTGAACACCCTCAAAGCCACCTTGCAGATGGTAAATCATCTGGTTGAGGTGGCTGTTTCCATGTCTGACACCGCTGTACAGGAGCTTAGCTGGTTCGATTTTCTGGATGATGTCACCGAGCCGGAGCTTATCCAGTATTTGAAGGAGCGTCGTCTTTATGTTAACGAACCTGTATCTGCATACGAGGAGGAGTAATATGTGCAGTCTTATTCGGTTTAATCGATTTTAAGGAGTGTCTGAGCACTCACACGAAGAACAAAATTTTGAATACTCTGGCAAGAGAATGCCAGGTGCGCGGCACGGACGCGACAGGTATTGCCTACAACTTCAACGACCGTCTGCGCATTTATAAGCGCCCCCTTCCCGCTCGGAAGATGAAGATTCACATTCCGCACGGCGTAAATGTTGTGATGGGTCACACTCGTATGACGACTCAGGGTAATGCACAGTTTAACCAGAATAATCATCCGTTTCTTGGTCATATTGACGGTAGTAGCTTTGCCCTTGCTCACAACGGTGTGCTGTGGAACGACAAAGAGTTACGAATGGAAGAAAGTCTGCCGCTGACGAGCGTCGAAACAGACAGCTACGTTGCGGTACAGCTTGAAAAGCAGAAAACCCTCGACTTTGACAGCCTGAAATTCATGGCTGAAAAGGTCGAGGGTTCCTTTGTCTTTACGGTTCTGGATAAGGCCAACTCCATCTGGTTCGTCGTCGGAGACAATCCGCTTTGCGTGATGTTCTATGATGGCTTCTTGATTTACGCCTCGACGCAGGAAATTCTCTGCAAAGCCATCAAAAAGTGCGGCTGAAAGTGCCCTCCGACATTCTGGAGCCAAAGGAGGGCGAGATTATGAAAATTAACCGCAATGGTCGTATCACTACTGGAACCTTCACGCCGCACACGACATTTGAGCACTGGTGGCGGCAAATATCCCTTCTATCCGCAGCTATTATGAGGACACGCCCACAAACTACGACGATCTGTTCAGCGTGGCGAAGGCGTTCGGCGTTACAGCAGACGAGGTGCAGGCGCTCTTGGACTACGGCTGCTCGGAAGAGGAAATCGAGGAAATGCTGTACGACCCGGAACTCTTTCACGAGATGACCGGCGAACTGCTCTATGCGTACTGATTGAAAGGAGGCGATGTGCGCATGATTGCACTCGGCCCGATCTTCCAAGCTATCGGCGCAGTGGTTGACCTCATCATCGAGGCCGTCGAGAACTTTTCAGATGACTGAAACGAGGTGAAAGTTTGAACCCAGGCAAAATCATTCTCGGCGTACTGACCGTTATCGGCCTGCTCGCCGACATCATCGATGATGATTGAACACAAAAATACCGACTCATCAAGAGCCGGTATTTTTTGAGCGTGTCATTAGGCTATACCCATCTGAAACAACGAAAAAAAGCGACAGTGTCTTAAACCTATATATAATATCACGATGTTAAACCCGCCAAGTTTCTCATATTGCAGAAACTTGGCGGTCTTTTAATCAAAGCATCAGCTTTTCTATGAGGTCTCCAGATTCAAAATAAGGTGCAAGCTCTGCAACTACACAGGCATTCAATATTCTTAAAAACTTTTGCTGTGAATTGACTGTGGTAGAAAAATCCAGAGATTCCAGATTGTATAGTATGGACTCAGCCAGTTCGTTACTAATACAGCGAAATAAGTTTTCCCAGTTGGGGCTCAAAAGATTTCGATCAATGAGTTCATCCAAAATCATACAGCTCTCAATCTGAATGCGTGCAAGATACTCCGGATAGATTTCTGCAAAATAAGCCACCGATTCGAGTGGCAGACTTAAAAAAGCTTTTATAGACCATAGGAAAGCATACTTCGTCCAGATATACCGATTTCATTAAAAGGTCTATCTCTTCCTCATTGGAAATACATTGCTCTAATCGCTTCACTGTATTGGTTATGATGTTGGGATGCAGCCTTTTTTCAAGGCGATATAAGTTTATTCCATAATACTCCTTATTGCTGAGAATGCGAGTTTTAATCGTCTTTATAAGCTGCAAATAATTTTCATAACTTATTTTTTGAGACGAGGTACAAAGCTCTCATATTCATCCAGCACCCTGTTTGTAAAGTTGGTATTAGCGTCAGAACGAAGCACTCTATAGATGCCAGAATATAAATTCTTAAGTCTTTTTTGCTACATCCTGTACATTACAAGGTTCATTCTGTAAATCAAAATAAAATCCCCATTCATAGGCAGAGTCACGGCTTATGGCATTCCATTGTGTGTTCTTTATATATACTTTTCCCTGACTCAACAACCGCATACGGCTCTTCCTGAATCTGTCCACTTCGGATTCTTCAAGCGCAGCGGCGCTGTGATTTGGCGAATCACAATCAGAAAAGTTCATTGGACTATTATGATGTACAAAATTTTTGATGGATTCGCCCTTGATCTTTTTGCTGTTATGAAGAAATGTACACAATGTCAGAAATTTACCTATCTGAAATAGCTCAGGAACAACCGAGCAAAGCTGCTGTTCTTCTTTCGTTCGGGAAGCACAGCGAAAAATAGTATCCAGAACAACTTCGATTTTTTCGTTATCACCAGATTGCTGAAATAAATCACTTTTGCATTTCTCAACGGTAAAATCATGCAGTATTTCAAAGTTGTGCAGCTCCGTAAGATCCTGTGCCAAGCTATGTTGTATTCTTTTCGAATCCCAACGAAAATTTCCCGAATATTGAATAATTTCTTGTGTAAACTGGTTTTCCTGCATAGTCAATTCCTCACTTTGTGCGTATACATTCTATTTTTAGTGTATCACAATACATACACTATTCAAGTCTTAGACTGATATTGCTCATGTTTTCGAATCCAACTTTTGTCCCGACTTATCTCTTCTTGATGGAGTATACTGATTTTAACAGATAAGTTTGATAACACCGAATTTCCAGGATGTGTAAATGCAGCTTTTTGCGAATAGGTGTAGTAACGCATATGGCGATTTTGAGATGCACTATATATAAGGAGAGTTATCCATGAGCAAAATCAATGATATGTTAACGCAAATGTTTGATGATCACACCTTCCTGCGCGAGGCACCGAGCGGTCTGAGCCGCGTCTTCACGCCGGACGATGTGAGCAAGAAAACATGGAAGGAGCTGACGGCGCGTGCCGAAGAGGTTCGTAATCGTCTGCGCAGCCACAAAAAAGATAAAGATCGATGGATGGGCCCTCCGCGACAAAGGCGCGGCGCACCTCGAAATGCTGCCCTGCCCGCTCGGCGTGGTCGAGGTTCGACCGCCGATGTCATCATGCGCTACGCGGCAGTGATGTTCTACCAGAAGAAGCACATCCTGCTGTCGGTGCAGAAGCTGAAGGCGGGCGACACGGTATCGGTAACCGGTCTGAATCTGGATTCCGGTGCGGCTGACCTGGTCAATCTGGCGTGGCGGCTGTGCCAGTCCGAGCTGGCGCAGCGTACGATTGTGATCGATCGCAAAAAGCACGATTGCGGCCGTGCTGAAGGAAAAGAGTTCGCAGGCCATGCTCATTGAACCGGGTGTGACCGCCGAAGACATTCGCAGACTTCCGCCTGTCGGGATTTTCGTGCTGGTCCACTGCGTCGAGGCGGCACTGACGCCGCTGATGAAGCGTGAAGCGCGAGGGGTTATATTATCCGGCTGTCAGGCTTTCAGAGAAGGAAGCGGTCGCTGCAATGCAGCGTACCGAGCTGCGTCATCTTCTTGCCGAATGGAGTTTTGTCCGCGGGTGTGGAAATCCGTCTGGTTTGGCGGCAGAGGTCGTTATCCAGTCCGAGGCTGACCTCAAGCTGTTGCGGTCAATCAAGGGGCTGCCTGTTCTGGTTCGCTGCGATTCCGACCCGCAGCAGAAAAAGCTGACCACTTTGATGCAGACTGCGCAGATCGACCTGGTCGAGGCAGACCGCAGCCCCGGCGTTCTCCAGACTGTGCCTCTGCTCATCGGAACCGCGCTGCCGGCGGATAATGTGGCTCTGACCATGGAGTGGAATACGTTTGAGCATATCGATCGCACAGCGGTTCATTTTTCTCTCGCAGGCCCTGGCGGAGAAGTTCGGGCGCCTTGACGCTGCGGTCGCACGGCTCGAACAGGAGCTGTTGCCCCTGTGGCTGAGCGAACACACCTATCCGGCGGCACACTTTCTGGCTGCGTCCCGTGCTGTAGACCACATTCTGTTCGACGAAACCGAATGGCGCGGTACACTGGTCGAGCAGGCCGAAAAGCTGGTCGAGACCATCGACGCTTCGGAGGATAACCGACTGCGCAGATACGCCGATGCAGCCACGCTGCTGCGGGAGCGTCAGCAGCTGGAGCCGTATGTTGCCGAGTCTGCGGATGACATGACAGAGCAGCACCTTGGCTTCCTGTATCTGGACAAGGATGGAAATCAGTGCTTGCATTCAGCCTTGATGATTTTGCGGCTCTGATCGAAAAGTTCGGTCTTTTAGCAGCCGATTCCCTGCCCTTCCGCAAGTATCTGACAGAGCTTGGCTTCATGACTTCTGCCTCTGGCAAGGCGCGCGGACGCGATAAAAAATCATCCACTCATGTGCTGCTGCATGCCGAAAAGTGCGGTTACGGCTGCGGGATTCCGCAGAACGGAGTCGTATTGTAAGGCACTTATCCGCAGAAAATATTGCAGATTTTCTGTTAAACAGAGAAAAATCCAACCGAACAGCATGTGTTACATTGTAACGCTGTTCCGCCAGATCTTTAACGATAGATTTCCCGGACTAATAAAGGAGAATAGATGATGAATAAGAACGAAGCACTGAAAGTTCAGGGGTTCACGGCACTGCGCAAGCCGCAGGAGACTACGCTGGACTGCCTGCTAGCAGGACAGGATGCGGTCTGCATCATGGGCACCGGTTCTGGCAAGTCGGCGATCTTCACGACCTTTGCGCTCATGCAGGAGCAGCTGGTCATTGTCATCGAACCGCACCTTGCATTGGAGCTTGACCAGGTTCGTCTGCTCCGCGAACGCGACATAGCCGCGGCAGCCATCAACAGCATGACCGGCGCAAAGGAGCGTCGAGCCGTACTCAAGCAGGCAGCGGAGGGTACGCTTCGCCTGCTCTATCTGACGCCGGAGATGGCGCAGAACAAGGCAGTGTGAAAACCGCCCTGCGCAAGACGCAGGTCGCTGCTGTCGCTGTTGACGAAGCACATTGCGTGGTCAAACAGGGCCCCGGTTTCCGAGAGCAATATTTGGTGATTCCGAAGCTGGTCTCGTCACTGAAGCCGCGTCCAGTTGTCGCTGCATTTACGGCGACTGCAACGCCGTCTACCGTGGAGCAGATCATTTCTCATCTCGCGATGAACGATCCGCAGGTGCTTCGTCAGAGCGTTGCGAGAGATAATCTGCAGCTTTCTGCAATCGAAATCGGCAAAGGACTCGGCGGCCGTAAGGATGACAAGGTCATCGAACAGCGCAAGCGTGAGGAAATATATTGCCGGCTCAAGAAGCACCCGAAGTGGAAGGTGGTTGTGTACTGCAATACGGTAAAGCGAGTGAAGAAGCTTACAAAGTTTTTTGCGAAAGAAAGGCTTGGGCGTCGAATCGTTTTACGGTGCTTGCTCGGATAAAGCAGGCCGACTGAAGCGGTTTGCGGATGGAGAGGTGAAAGTCATGGTGGCAACGAATGCGTTTGGTCTGGGGGAGTCAACATTCCGGATATCCGTCTGGTCATTCATCACTTTCCGTCGATTGGGTTGGATGAGTACATACAGGAGGCCGGCCGTGCGGGCCGCGACGGCAGACAGGCGAAGGCTGTACTGCTGTGGCACCCGTATGACTTCACGATGAACCGCGGGTTGATTGAGAAGGCCAAACTTCAGCTGACCGGCAAGCAGCGCAAGGAAAGACTGGCTGCCCTGGATGCCCTTCAAGCGTATGCGCAGGATGAAGAGCACTGCCGCTGGCGCATGGTTCGCAAATTTTTTTGGTGAGCCGAAGGGTGACCGATGCTACGATCAGTGTGATAACTGCTTTTGTCGTGACGAGGACTGGCTGTAAACCGTATGCTGTCATCGCTTACATATATATTATAGATACGAAAACGTATGAATTGCGCTGAAATCGGAACAATTTACAGAAGGAGGAAGTGCTATGAACGTAAAAAAATTCACGAACCGACCCAAATCGTTGAAGTCATGCTGACCCACGCCGAGCAGGCAGACGAAGAGGTCAAGAAGCAGCTCAAGGAGCTGTACGCACAGTACAAAAGGGCACCAAATACACCGTTGCGGTATTCCTGTCCGGCAAGCGGGATCTGTATGAGGATACGCGCGACCTGCTGCTGTTCAATCGCCGCCGTGCTGCCGAGCGGGCACAACATTTCGGAGAATGCGCTGCACGGTCTCGTCGACTCCAGGAAATGTCTGTGGCGTGTCATCGAGAAGTATTTCGGTGAGAAACCGCAGAAAAAGTGCCGTAAATGCTGCCGCTGCAAGTCGAAAACCGACTAAGGCGCACACCGGCGTATATATTATAACCGCAGAGGAGCACTCTGCACCCACCACCCCGCAGGTAAATCGGCTGGACCGGTTTCATCAAAATCTATACCATTTTAATATTCATTAGGGAGGAAATTATCATGAACATGTTTGCACATCTGAAGTCGAAGCCCGAAATGCTTTCCGCCAACGACCTGCTGGAGATCTTCCCCGATCTCTCGCAGCGGCATCTACGACCTGCTCCGTGAGCCCGGCTTTCCGTGCATCCATCTCGGCCGCCGTATCATCGTTCCGCGCGACGCGATGATCGACTGGCTCGAGAACCGTCTGCAGGAGGAGCTGAACAGCGCCGCGAAGAACAGAGAGTCTACCGAGGTATCTGCCATGCCGGAGACTGAGTCTAAAGCAGACACTGACCTGCCGGAGACCCAAGTCCGCGAGGATGGCGTTTACATCAAGGTTCTCTCCCGCGATGCGAAGAAGCCTCAGACAATCTGAAAACACATAATTGACAGCGAGGGTACACACCGTCACGGTATATACCCTCATTTTTACTCTAAAATCGCCCGTACCTGCCGTTCTACGACAGCATTCAGCGCTTCAAGCCGCCCTTTCGGCAGCTCGATCGTCGGGTGAGGTGCAAAACGGAACCCATCCAGATTTTTCAGTTCCTGCCGGATTTCGTCCGTCGGCATCCCCTTTGCCGTCTTGATAAAATCCACGCCGATACGCGGACGGCACTTGCCGACATACCATTCCGGCCTTGCCAGCTGATCTTCGTCGAGATCAAACAGCAGACTGCGGTTGTGATCGAACATCGGCGCGGCAGCCTTGACTTCCATCGTCTGATTATCGAACAGGAAACCGAAATTGCCGAGGTGGCGATCGGTATTCAAAATCAGCGCATCGAGCACGAACATGCGCCGAAGCACATCCTCAGCTCCGAATTCCTCATACAATTTCAGCAGTCCCGATACACTATTCGGGTGGTCGGGAAAATCGCTGATTTTCGCAAGGCCGTGTTCCTCATCCGTGAACAGACGGCACTTGGAGATCAGTTTTTGATGATAGAACCCCAGATCGTAATGCACAGCCTGTGGACAAATCTGCTCCGCAAGCTGACACGCAAGGAACTCGGATAGCGGCTCCTCACCTCTGAACCTTCTCAAGCACTCTCTCTCCGCTACCGCTTCGCACTCCTCGGGTGTGCACTGGAACGAGCGGGTGCCGAAGGAGGTCCGAAACGTCTCGTACAGCATGCTGCCGAGCGCTGCCGCGTCCGTATGCGGCTCGAGCCGCCCTCCGATCGACTGGATTTCCTCCATGTACTCATTGCAGTCCCCGAACTTCATCGGGTCCCACACGCGGATTTCATCAATAAGCGCCTTCGCAAGCTGTAAAAATATATTCCTTGCCTGCCTTTCGCCGCGCCTCATCCGCGATTGCGGCCACGCCTTCGACCGCCTGCGTGTGCGTCTGATCGAGCAGGTGCGTGTAGATCTTCTGCGTGGTGGCCGGTGTGGAATGGCCGAGCGCCTTGCCGATATTATACGCCGGAATGCCCGCCTGATTGGACAGCGACGCGAATGTATGCCGCAGCTCATGCAGCACGATCTTCGGCAGATCATTATCCGCGAGAAACTTGCCGAACAGCTCAGACAGATAATTCGGCCGGAACGGCCTGCCGTCCTCCATCACGACCACATAATCATTATCGTCGTAGGCGTTCTTATATTCTACCCTGCACGCCTGCTGATGCTCCTTCGCCGCCTTCAGCATGTCGCACAGCGTATCCGGCAGATAAAGCGTGCGTGTCGAGGACGCCGTTTTCGTGCCCTTCTCGATTTCCTTTTTGCCAGCCTGCGTGCGCGTATTCTCAATCGTGATGGTCTGGTGTTCAAGGTCAACATCGCTCCACCGCAGTCCGCACAGCTCGCCGCGGCGCAGTCCGAGATACGCGCAGATAAACACCGGCAGTTCGAGCCGCGTTCCGACAGCCTTGTCGAGCAGAATGCCAAGCTGTTCTGGCGTGTAGAACTTCGCCTCGCGCTGACGCTTTTTCGGCGGCGACACCGCACGCATCGGATTTTTCGTGATGTACTCCTGCCGCTCCGCCGCGTTCAGCGTGTTCGTCAGCAGATTATGATGCTTGATGACCGTATTCGGTGACAGCTTCTTCTCGTCCATCAGCCAAGTGTAATACTGCTGAATATCGCGTGCCGTCAGCTTTTGCAGACGGATTTCGCCGAGCTGCGGCTTGAGGTAATTCTCGATCATGCCGCGGTAGCCGTATGCGGTCGTCTCCTCGATCTGCGGCAGGATGATGTCCTTGTACCAGTAGTCAAGCCACTGCGCGAATGTGTACTCGCTCGGCATGATCTGCGTCCCTTTGTCCATCTTGACCTTGTGCTCATTGAACGCACGGGTCGCGTCGCGTTTTGTGTCGAACGTCCGGTACTTGCGGACACGATTTCCCTCGCGGTCAATGCCGTAGTCAAAGCACACGCGGTACTTGTCGCCGCGCTGCGTAATGCTGCCGTATGCCATGCTCCTCACCTCTGTGGCTTAACGATACCACGGAATTTTGCGGCTGTCAATGGCTACAAATGGCTACAACGTAAAATTACATTCTCAGAAAAGTTATAATTTATCATAGATAAAAAGCAAAACCGACGGTCTAAACCGTCGGTTTTGTGTTGGATTTGGTGGAGCCGAGGGAGTTGAACCCCTGTCCGAAAGCGCATCCACGAGGACTTCTCCGGGCGCAGTTTGTCGATTAAGATTCCCGCCGCGGCACGCCGGCAAACAGGCTTACCGTTTTGGTAGAGTCATTTTACATGACGAGGGCAACTCTTACCTCGTACACGTTCACCACTAATCGACGCCGGGTCTCGGAGCCGTGGTCCTCTCTGAGCCGACGGGCTAAGCCTTAATTAGGCAGCCTGAAGAGTATAATTGTTGTTGTTTAATTTATAAACAGTTGGGGCTTTTAACGCAGATCCCCGCTGCGGCCCGCTATCCCGGCTTCAACACCCCCGTCGAACCCGTTACGGCCCCATGAAAATGGGTAGATTTAACGATTACGCTCTTTCATCGCGCGGTCGATCTCGCGTTTTGCATCGCGTGCCGCGATGCTGTCGCGCTTGTCGTGCAGCTTTTTGCCCTTGCACAGACCGATCTCCAGCTTTACACGAGAGCTTTTGAAGTAGACCGCAAGCGGAATGACCGAGTAGCCGTCCTGCTTGGTCTTGCTGAACAGCTGAATGATCTCCTTCTTGTGCATGAGCAGCTTTCGCACGCGCAGGGGGTCCTTATTAAAGATATTTCCCTTTTCATAAGGAGAAATATGCATCCCGCGCACAAAAGATCTCGCCGTCCTTGAAGGTGCAGTAGCTGTCCTTCAGGTTGATGTGCCCCTGACGGATAGACTTCACTTCGGTACCCGCAAGCTCGATGCCTGCCTCGTATTTTTCCTCGACAAAGTAGTCATGCCATGCTTTTTTGTTCGCAGCGACCTGCTTTGTGCCTTTTTATCAACAGCCATGGCAAAACCTCCCTTACCGTGGTACAGTTTATGATACCACGTTTCGGGAGGTTTGTAAAGTTACTTCTGTGTTACAGTTTTCGCGGTTATATTACAGGCAAGTTACGTCTCGCGCTCTCCGAGCGCCTTTCCGATGCCGATATCGGCGCAGACGAGCGCGCCGCAGAACGGTTTCGAGGCTTTCGCGAAGTGCAGTGGCTTGGTGCAGTCGAACGTCACGGTCGCGTCAGCCTGCACCGCGCCCTCCGCGACCTCGCCGCTGTCGGCGCTGACGCCGCTCGGCAGGTCGAGCGCGAGCACAAAACGCGCCGCGTTCCCTTTCTCTGCCCATCAGCGCACACGCCGCCGCGCCGCCCGGACGCAGCGCTCCGTGAAACCCCGTGCCGTACAGCCGCGTCAACGACCGCATCCGCGCCGAACGCCGCCTGTTCCGTGTCGCGCACGACCTCCGCCGCTGTCTCTGCGAGCCGCGCGAGATTGGTTTTCGCGTCCGCCGTTTTCGGCTCGCCTTCCGCGAGCAGCACGCGCACCTGCACGCCCTCTTTCGCCGCGGCGCGCGCCATCACGAAAGCCGTCGCCGCCGTTATTGCCCTTTCCTGCGACGATCAGCAGACGCCGCAGCGCCGGAACACGCCGTTTGAGCTCGGCATAGGCCGCGCGGCCCGCATTTTCCATCATCTGTATGTACAGCAGACCGGCCTCATTCGCCGCTCGCTCGCGCTCCTTCATTTCTGCCGCCGTTACCGTTTTTCGCCATGTTCCTCGCTCCTTACAGCGGCAGATTTTTGCCGTTGACGCAGGCTTCCTCGTCATCCTCGATCGGAACGAGCAGGCACTTTCTGCCCTCGACGATGCCCGTGCGGATGGAAGCCGCGCGCTCCTCCGGCACATGAAGCTCGATGTTGATGCTGCCGCCCGTCACCCACGGCACATCGTCCTCGTCGGTTTCGTTCGCGGCGTGCTGCGCAAGCTCCTGCTGGAGCACCGCAACCTTCTGCTCGAGCGCAGCAGTGTGCGCGCGGACAGTCCCTTCCTCGACCAGACGGCTGTCCAGCACGTTATGCGCCGCCGGAGGCTGCTCGCCGAAGGTATGCGCGTAGGACTTTTCGATCTGCTCGCGCACTTTTTCAGGTACTTCCGCCTCTGCGGCAAGGCCGGAGACCGCCTCCGCCGTCAGCTCGACCGGCGGCAGGCTCTCGTCCTCCTCGCGCTCCGCGACCATCGCGCTGATGGTGCGCTGCATCTTGAAGAACGCCTCGTCTGCCTGCTCCTCGTCCTCTCCGAATGCGTCAATCACAACATTTCTGAACGCGAGCTTATCCTCGGCGGCGGTTCGCTGCGAGATGCAGCCGAGCACGTTTTCGATGAACTCCGCGTGCGACGGACGGCCTGTGCGCACATAGTACATCACCGCGTTCACATCGCTGCCGCGGTCGGAGAACGCCGGATAGACAAAGCCGAGGTCAGGCAGGCCGACCACCCAGTCGCGGTCGCGCGCGCCGATACGGTTTTTCGTCCTCCTTGTAGCCGAGCGCAGGCTTGGCCAGATCGACCGGGCAGACCGCGCACAGCAGGTACTCGTAGATCTCCTCGGACTCCTCCTGCTCCTCGCCCGAGGTCGCCTTGGACGGCACATCATAGATGTCGTGGTAGACCAGAATGAGGTAGTTGCCGGGATAGCTGTACTCCTCGATGACCTTTTCGTACAGGCGGTCGAGCAGCTCCTCATTGGCGAGCCTGCTGTCGCGCAGGGTCAGCAGATAGGTGCGGCGCTCGTCGGACGCCTCGTTCCGGTCGAACTCCAGCTCAAGCAGATTGCTGCCGAGCGTGCCGGAAATGGTCTTTTTCGCAATTTCAAGGTACTTGAAATACTCGTCCTCCTCCAGCTCGGAGAACATATCGGTAAATTTGAGCACGATCTGCTTGCCGCTGTTGACGTAGCAGCCGCACATGCGGTCAAACGTGCACTCTTTCTTTTTTCAGCCGGCGGCGCAGCTCCTGCACATCGCCCTTGGTAATATTCATAAGAGCAGTCTCTCCTTATTATATATAGAACACAGGCTGCCGGAAAAGCGTCCGTTCCCCGGCAGTCTATTATATAGTATACTATTTTCCCCGGTACAAACGCAAGCAAAAATCTCTCCGGTCCCTTTTCCCGTTATTTTCTTTTACGGTTCCGCATTTTCCGTCGTTTTGACGTTGAAAAGCGCATCGGTTATGTGCTATACTTACTCTATCTGAGAATATCTGCATCAAACATGGAGTGTATGAAAATATGGCATATGAAAAGAACCGCCGCCGCCCTCCGCAGGAGGATGACGGCACGCTGATCGAGGGCCGCAACGCCGTCCTCGAGACCCTGCGCGCGGGCCGCGCGGTGGACAAGATCTTCCTCGCCGAGGGCGCACACCTCGCGGACGTTGCCGCCGAGGCGAAAAAAGCGCGGCATCCCGACCGTGACCTGCGACCGCCGCAAGCTCGATCACATGAGCGTCACCGGCACACATCAGGGCGTCATCGCGCAGACCGCCGCACAGGAATATGTCTCGCTCGACGACATTTTCCGCGTCGCGGAGGAGCGCGGCGAAACGCCGCTCATCGTCGTCTGCGACGGCATCGAGGACCCGCACAATCTCGGCGCGATCATCCGTTCCGCGGAGACCGCCGGTGCGCACGGCGTCATCATCCCCAAGCGCCGCGCCGTCGGTCTGACGGCGTCAGTCGCCCGCTCGGCAGCCGGTGCGCTCGCCTACGTCGGCGTACACAAGGCGAACAACCTCGCCGCTGCGCTCGACGAGCTGAAGGAGCGCGGCGTGTGGCTGTTCGGCGCGGAAGCGGACGGCACGGTAGACCTGTACGAAGCGCCGTTCGACCGCGCAAGCGCCATCGTCATCGGCTCGGAAGGACAGGGGCTCAGCCGCCTGACGCGAGACAAGTGAGATTATATTGTGAGTATTCCGATGCGAGGCCGGGTGAATTCGCTCAACGCATCCAACGCCGCAGCCGTTCTGCTTTTCGAGGCAGTCCGCCGCCGCATGGGACACTAAACAGATAAAAGAGGTCAGATCATGGATAAGAAAGATGAATTTAATCTGGACGAGTTCAAGGATCTGCTGAACGACGTTCCGGATGCCGGTGATTTCGACCTTGAGTCGATCATCGCCGAGGTAGAGGGCCGAGCCCCTGCCGAACCCAAGGCCGAGCCTGCGCACAGCGAGCCGGTACACAGTGAGCCTGCCCCTGCCGCCGCAGAGCCGGCGCGCGAGCAGCCGCCGGTAAAGACTGCGCCGAAAACCAAGAGCAAGGCTGCGCCGGCCGCTCCTGCCGCCGCTCCCGAGGCAGAGCCTGAGGACCCGCGTGCCGCACGCATTGCCGCGCGTGAGGCCAAAGCCGCAGAGCACGAGCAGAAGGCTGCGGAAAAGCGAGCCGAAAAACGTGCTAAGCGCGAGGAAAAGCTCGCGGAACGCGAAGAAAAGCAGGCAGAAAAAGGCCGCAAAGGCCGCTGCCGCTCCCCAGAAGAAGAAAAGGCGGAGCGCGTCTCGCGCAAGCAGGCTCGCGCCGCACGCATCGCCGCCGAGCAGGAGGAGGAGAACGAGGACATCGAGGTGCTCGACCCTGACCAGTCCTTCCGTGTGTTCCGCCGCCGCAGCCGCGGTCTGAACGCGCGCTCCATCCTTGTGCTGATCCTCGCCGCAGCAGCCGCCTACCTGTCGCTCGCGCCGAGCTTCACGCAGCTCCCCTGCCCTCGCTCGTCGACATTGTCGCAAACCCGACGCTCGGCATCGGCTCGCTGCTCGTCCTGCAGATCCTCGCCATCCTTATCGGCGTCGACATTTTCAGCCTCGGCTTTTCCGAGCTGTTCCACGGCCGTCCGTGCCGCGAGACGCTGGTCTCGGTCGCGATCGTCGCGGCCATCCTGCACAGCGTTTCCCTGCTCGTATTCCCCGAGCAGAACGGTGTCACCACGCCCTACATCGCCGCGTCCATCCTCATGCTCTACGCCATGATGCGCGAGGACCGCGGCCGCTACGCCGCCCGTGCGCGCTCGTACAAGGCAGTCGCGCAGGCCGACCAGCTGCTTGCGGTCTACAGCCATTACGATGACGTTGACGACGCCTGCCGCGCCGCAAAGGGCCCGCTTTTTCAACAAAAACGACTTTTGACCGAGCTGGAGCGTCCGGACACCGTAGACCGTTTTTCCATGATCTACGCGCCTCTCGCTCTCGCCCTCAGCATCATCCTCGCGCTCGTGTCCTCGCTCGGACGCGGCGAACCGGTTCGCTTCTTCTGGGCGTTCTCGGCCGTCACAGCGGTCGCGGCGCCGATCGGTCTGCTCTGTGCCTTCGGCGCAGGCTACAAGAACATCGCGCGTCGCCTGCTGGCCTCCGGCGCTGCGCTCGCCGGTGCGCGTCAGGCAAATCTGCTGCGCGGCACAGAGGAGGTCGTGCTCGCGGAGAACGACCTGTTCCCCGACCGGCTCGATCGAGCTCGAAAGCATCAAGGCTGTCGGTCAGCTCGACGAAACACGCATCCTCTCCTGCGCTGCGGCACTCGCAGATGCGGCAGGTCTTGAGCTTGGCCGCGCGCTGAGCGAAGCCGCCAGGGCGCATTCGGCGCTCCCTCACCGCCCACGACCTCCGCGTCGTTGACGGCGGTCTGACCGGCCACGTCGGCGGCAGCTACATGGTGCTCGGCACGGGCGCGCTCATGGTCAACATGGGCGTCACCATCCCGGCTGAACGCGACAGTCAGGTCGCGATGTATCTGCTCGCGGATAATCAGCTTGCCGGTGTGATCACGCTGCGCTACCTGCCCACCAAGCATACCTACAAGGCGATGCGTCTGATGCGCCGCATGCACATGAACGCTGTTATCGCCGCACGCGATTTCAACGTTTCCCGGCGATGGTCGAGGAGGAATTCGATCTGCGCCGCGGCTTCGCCGACCAGCCCGATCCGGCGGGCGTTGCCCGTCTGCTCGACCCGCGCTACGCCAAGGGCGACGCTCCGGCCGCTGTCCTGACGCGCGAGGGCGCAGGCCCGTTCCTGCAGGTACTCCGCTGCGCGGACAAGCTGGCCGGTGCGGTACGCTCTGCGCTGACGCTCAGCACATTCGCCGGTCTGTTCGGCATGCTGATCGTGTTCTATCTCGTATTCCAGAACCAGGCAGCCGCGCTGCCCGTACAGCATCTGCTGCTGTACCTGCTCATCTGGTACATTCCGGTATTTGTCATCAATCAGCAGACGCACTGAATACAGTAAGGCTTCGAACTCGGTTCGGAGCCTTTTTTCTTACCCTCAGCAGAGGGTATATTTCCCGCCGATACAGCGGTGCGCCGCTGAAGGCGATTTTACGCTCGGGTGAGCGTGCACAATGGCCGCCTTCGGCGGCCGGAGACACCGTGCCCACGGCGGAGGGGGCAGAAGGGGGCCAAGACACCCTCCGGGTTTCTTATCCCCCTCTTAACTCCCCCACATCTTCCCTCGGGACGCTCAGCATAGCTTCGCGTCTAAACGGGGGCGATGGCTCGGTTCCGTGCGTCGGGCAGCTTTTGGGACGCTGTAAGGCCCTGAATTTACTTTTGCGTGATTTGCCGCGCATAACAGTGCGCGGCCATCCGGTGCAGAGCGCAAACACCGTCGCTGCGAAAAACTCCGCTTCCATCAAGAGCGTTCTCTTGGAGCACCAGACGCCCCTGTGGGCCCCCGCTTTTTAGACGCGCGACCGCAGGGAGTCGCGTCCTAAGGAAAGTTTGGGGGTTAAGAGGGGAAAAAAAACCTTGGTTGTCTTTTCCCCTCTTGCCCCCCCATGGGGACGGCATTCCCCACGCCATGTCATGGCGAATCCCCCCGCCCGGGAGGGCCATTCTCGCCTGCGGCGGCAAGCCGCCGAAGGAGCTTCCGACGTGAAAAATCGTGAGCAAATTCGCAATTTCTCTATTATTGCACATATTGACCACGGCAAATCCACGCTGGCAGACCGTCTGCTCGAGCAGTGCAAGGCGGTCTCCGTCCGCGAGATGGAGGAGCAGCTGCTCGACAACATGGACCTCGAGCGCGAGCGCGGTATCACCATCAAGGCGCGCGCCGTCCGCATGGAATATACCGCGGACAACGGCAAGACCTACGAAATGAATCTGATCGACACCCCGGGACATGTTGACTTCAACTATGAGGTTTCGCGCTCTCTCGCGGCCTGCGAGGGCGCGCTGCTCGTCGTCGACGCGGCGCAGGGCATCGAGGCACAGACCCTCGGCAACACCTATCTTGCCATCGACGCCGGACTTGGAGGTCGTGCCGGTCATCAACAAGATCGACCTGCCGGCGGCAGACGCGCCGCGCGTCAAGAAGGAGATCGAGGATATCATCGGCATTCCGGCAGAGGACTCCCCCGAAATTTCCGCGAAAATGAACATCAACATCCACGAGGTCCTCGAGCGCATCGTCTCGACGTTCCGGCGCCTGTCGGCGACCCCGATGCGCCGCTGCGTGCGCTCGTGTTCGACAGCCAGTACGACCCGTACAAGGGCGTTGTCGTTTACATGCGCCTGCTTGACGGTACCATCCGTCCGGCATGAAGGTCAAAATGATGGCGACCGGCGCCGAGTTTCAGGTGCTCGAATGCGGCTATATGCTGCCGTTCGGCCTGTCTCCGCAGCAGGAGCTGTGCGCCGGCGAGGTAGGCTACTTCACCGCCTCCATCAAAAACGTTCATGACACCCGTGTCGGCGATACCGTGACCGAAAATCCGACCGCCCGGAGGCGAGCCGCTGCCCGGCTACCGTCCGGCGCGCCCCATGGTTTTCTGCGGCATCTATACTGAGGACGGCTCAAGTATCCCGATCTGCGCGATGCACTTGAAAAGCTCCAGCTGAACGACGCCGCGCTGTCCTTCGAGCCGGAGAGTTCGGTCGCGCTCGGCTTCGGCTTCCGCTGCGGCTTCCTCGGCATGCTGCACATGGAGATCATTCAGGAGCGCCTCGAGCGCGAGTTCGACCTCGACCTTGTCACCACGCTCCCCTCTGTCACCTACGAGATCGTCAAGACCGACGGCACGGTCGTCGCAGTGCCACAATCCGCACGACTACCCAGACCCGGCGGTCATCGAGGAGGCAGCGAGCCGTATGTCAAGGCGTCCATCATGACGCCGCAGGAGTTCGTCGGCAACATCATGCCGATGTGCCAGGACCGCCGCGGCATCTTCAAGGATATGCAGTACCTCGACGCAAATCTCGTCGAGCTTCACTACGAAATGCCGACCGGCGAGATCATCTACGACTTTTTCGACGCGCTCAAGGCACGCACCAAGGGCTATGCGTCGCTCGACTACGAATTTCTCGACTATCGAAACCGAGCGACCTCGTCAAGGTCGATATGCTGCTCAACGGCGATCAGGTCGACGCGCTCTCGTTCATCGTCCACCGCGACAAGGCCTACGGCCGCGCACGCCGCATCTGCGAGAAGCTCAAGGAGAACATCCCCGCCAGCTCTTCGAGGTGCCCATCCAGGCGGCCATCGGCGGCAAGGATCATCGCACGGGAGACCGTCAAGGCTATGCGCAAGGACGTTTTGGCCAAGTGCTACGGCGGCGATATCAGCCGAAAGAAGAAAAAAAAGCTGCTCGAAAAGGCAAAAGAAGGATAAACTGGGCCGCATCGCGGATGATAACGAGCTCGCCGCATCGGGCGCATTTCGCAAAAGCCAAAAAACGCCGTTCTGCTCGCACACGAGCACGGCTTTTCCAACATCAGTCTGGATCTGATGTACGGCCTGCCCGGTCAGACGCAGGATATGTTTCTCGACTCGCTTTCGCAGTGCCTTGCTCGAGCCGACCCACCTTTCCTGCTACGGCCTCAAGCTCGAGCCCATGACGGAAATGGGACGCGAGGCTCCCGTCCTCCCGGACGATGATGCGCAGGCGGACACCTATCTCGCCCTGTGCCGCGTCCTGCGTCAGCACGGCTTTGAACACTATGAGATCTCGAATTTTGCCCTGCCCGGCTTCCGCTCGCGGCACAACAGCAAATACTGGGATCTTTCCGAATACATCGGTCTCGGACCGGGCGCCCACTCGCTTTTCGGCGGGCGCAGGTTTGCGTTCCCGCGCGACATTACCGCCTTTATTGACGGCACGGCCGCCGTGCGGAACGAGGAGGAAGTCCCCGACTTCGAGCGGCAGAACGAGTACCTTATGCTTCGTCTGCGCACCTCGGACGGCGTTGACCTCCGCGACCTCGAAAAACGCTACCATATCGACCCCGCCCCTTATGAGGCCGTGTTCCGCGCACTGGCAAAGCCCGGTCTGACCGAACAGAACGGCACGCGCTGGCATCTGACCGATGCGGGCTTTCTCGTCTCGAACAGCATCATCAATATGATAACCGACGCTGCTTCCTGTTGAATGATATATACACGTCAGCAAAAAAATTCACATATACGCAAAATGGAGGAACTATTATGCGCGCAGTAATCACAGTAACCGGCAAGGACCGCACCGGCATCATCGCCAAGATCTCGAACACGCTCTATGAGCATCAGGTCAACATCGTCGACATCTCCCAGAACGTCATGGAGGATATGTTTGCCATGGTCATGCTCGTGAACATCGACAAGTGCACCGTTGACTTCAACACCCTGATCGACCTGCTCGACAAGGACGGCGAAGAGCTCGGCATGAAGATTCACACCATGCACGAGGATATCTTCGACGCAATGCACAAGATTTGAGCCGTTTCGGGCAAGCGAGGTTTAACTGAATTATGTCTATGATCAACACGAAAGATATTCTGGAAACCATCAAGATGATCGAGGAGGAGCACCTTGACATCCGCACCATCACGATGGGCATTTCGCTGCGCGATCTCGCGGCGGACGACATCAATGTGCTCGCGGACAAGGTCTACGACAAGGTAACGCGCCGTGCAGAAAAGCTCGTCGCGACCGGCGAGCAGATCGAGCGCGAGCTCGGCATCCCGATCATCAACAAGCGTATTTCCGTCACCCCGATCGCCATGGTCGGCGCGACCTCCTCGGCAAACAGCTATGTTCCGCTCGCGAAGGCGCTCGACCGCGCCGCCGAGACCACCGGCGTCAACTTTGTCGGCGGCTTCTCCGCGCTCGTGCAGAAGGGCTTCGCCAAGGGCGACGAGATCCTCATCAACTCCATTCCGGAGGCTATGGCGGAGACCAATCTGGTCTGCTCCTCGGTCAACGTCGCCTCCACCAAGGCCGGCGTCAACCTCGACGCGATCGGTCTGATGGGCCGCATCATCAAGCAGACCGCAGAGCTGACGAAGGACAACGACTCCATGGGCTGCTCCAAGCTGGTCGTTTTCGCCAACGCCGTAGACGACAACCCGTTCATGGCGGGCGCGTTCCACGGCATCGGTGAGCCGGAGACCGTCATTAACGTCGGCGTTTCCGGTCCGGGCGTTGTCCAGTCGGCCATCCGCCGCGCAGGCGACTGCTCGATCGGTGAGGTCGCGGACGTCATCAAGAAAACTGCGTTCAAGATCACCCGCATGGGTCAGCTCGTCGGCGCGCTCGCAAGCCAGCGTCTGGGCGTGCCGTTCGGCATCGTTGACCTGTCTCTGGCGCCGACGCCCGGCTATCGGCGACTCGGTTGCGCGCATCCTCGAGGAGGTCGGTCTCGAGGTCTGCGGCGGCTGCGGCACGACCGCGATCCTCGCCATGCTGAACGATGCCGTGAAGAAAGGCGGCGTCATGGCGTCCTCGAGTGTCGGCGGTCTGTCCGGCGCTTTCATCCCGGTCTCCGAGGACGAAGGCATGATCGCGGCCGCACAGGCGGCGCGCTCACGCTCGAAAAGCTGGAGGCTATGACCGCCATCTGCTCCGTCGGCCTGGACATGGTAGCCGTTCCCGGCGACACCACCGCGGAGGTCATCTCCGGCCTGATCGCGGACGAGATCGCCATCGGCGTTGTCAACACCAAGACCACCGCCGTCCGCGTCATCCCTGCCATCGGCAAGAAGGTCGGCGACATGGTCGAGTTCGGCGGCCTGCTCGGCGCCGCTCCGATCATGCCCATCAAGACCGGCTCCCCGGCGAAGTTCATTAACCGCGGCGGCCGCATCCCGGCCCCGATCCAGAGCCTCAAGAACTGATTTTACAGTCAGAGTAAAACTGCCTCATCCGCGCAGCGCGACCAGGGTTTGCGCTGCGCGGATATTTTTGCAGTCAGCAAAAAGTTCTTGCATTTTGCCTCGTGCGGCGTTATACTGTACCCAGAACGAGCGGCAAGCCGCTCCTCCCCATCGCAAAACCGAATACCATGTTCTTCAGGGCAGGGTGAGATTCCCTACCGGCGGTAAAGCCCGCGAGCGAGTGTCGATTTCCGGCATGAGCATGATCTGGTGAAACTCCAGAGCCGACAGTAAAGTCTGGATGAAAGAAGAATGCACGGAAAGCATTTTCCGTTTATTTACTGTTCTGGAATGTCGTTTGATGTTTCAGATTTTTTGTTTTTTACGACAAATTCACTGCATTTTCCACGTCCCGAGGAATTTTCCACGGGACGTTTTTTATTTTTCACCGAGGTGATTTTGATGCCGGATCAAAAGAATACTATATGCGCCGTGCTCTGGCGCTCGCCACACGCGGCGCGGGGTCATGTAGACCCCAATCCCATGGTCGGCTGCGTCATCGTCAAGGACGGCCGCATCATCGCTGAGGGCTGGCACGAGCACATCGGCGGCCTTCACGCCGAGCGCAACGCCTTCGCGCACTGCACCGAGGATGCAGCCGGAGCCGATCTTTACGTCACGCTGGAGCCGTGCTGCCACTGGGGCCGCACCCCTCCCTGCACGGACGCGGTCATCGAGCACCGCATCCGCCGCGTGTTCGTCGGCTGTCTCGACCCCAATCCTCTCGTCGCCGGAAAGGGTGCGCAGATCCTGCACGATGCCGGCATCGAGGTCGAAACCGGCGTGTGCGAAGCCGAGTGCCGCGATATCAACGAGGTGTTTTTCCACTATATCACCCACAAGACCCCGTTCGTCGTACTCAAGTACGCGATGACGCTCGACGGCAAGATCGCCGCCCACACCGGCGACAGCCGCTGGGTCACGGGTGAAGCCGCGCGGCGCCACGTTCACGAAACGCGAAACCGCCTGTCCGGCATCATGGTCGGCGTCGGCACCGTGCTCGCGGACGATCCTCTCCTCACCTGCCGCATCGACGGCGGCCGCAATCCCGTGCGCATCGTCTGCGACAGCCACGCACGCACGCCGCTCGGCAGCCAGCTCGTGCAGACGGCGAATGAAATTCCGACTTACGTCGCGGTCACGGCGCGCAGCGAAGCGCACGGCGGCGCTCGAAGAAAAGGGCGTGCGCATTCTGGTCTGCGGCGAGACGGACGGTCACGTTGACCTCACCGACCTGATGCAGCAGCTTGGCAGCGCCGGCATCAACGGCATCCTGCTCGAGGGCGGCTCGTCGCTCGCCTTCTCGGCACTGAAGGCCGGTATCGTCCACCGCGTGCAGGCGTACATCGCCCCCAAGCTGATCGGCGGCGCGGACGCGAAGAGCCCGGTCGGCGGCGAAGGTCTCGCAAAAATGGCGGACGCGCTCGCGCTGAAAAACGTCCGGAGCACGCCGCTCGGCGAAGATTTCCTGATCGAAGGGGAGATTATGATTTGTTTACAGGCATTATTGAAGAAATCGGCACGGTTCGCCGCATCGAGCACGGCGCGAAGGGCGCGCGGCTGACGATACAGGCGAAAACCGTGCTCGAGGATACCAGAATAGGCGACAGCATCGCGACGAACGGCGTGTGTCTGACCGTGGTCTCCATGACGGGCGACAGCTTTTCCGCCGATGTCATGGCGGAGAGCCTGCGGCGCTCGTCGCTCGGCACGCTTCAGGGCGGCTCGCCGGTCAATCTTGAGCGCGCGATGGCAGCAAACGGCCGCTTCGGCGGTCACATCGTCTCCGGCCACATCGACGGCACGGGCACGATCGCCTCGCAGAAGCGCGCGAGGACAACGCGGTCTGGGTCAAGATCAAGACCCCTGCTCCCCCTGCTGCGCTACATCGTCGAAAAAGGCTCGATCGCCATTGACGGCGTAAGCCTGACGGTCGCGGCAGTGACGGACACGGACTTCTCGGTCTCCATCATTCCGCACACCGGCACACAGACCATCCTGCTCGGCAAAAAGCCGGGCGACCCGGTGAACCTCGAATGCGACGTCATCGGAAAATATGTTGAAAAGCTCACTGCGCCGCACAAAACCGGCGGAATCAGCACGAATTTTCTTGCAGAAAACGGATTTCTGTAATCAACGGAGGAATTAACATGGCAGCAAACTACAGCACGATCGAGCAGGCTCTTTGAGGAGCTGCGCGCCGGTCATCTCATCATGGTCATCGACGACCCCGACCGCGAGAACGAGGGCGACCTCATCTGCGCGGCGCAGTTCGCGACCACTCAGAACGTCAACTTCATGGCGGCGAAGGCCAAGGGCCTCATCTGCACGCCGATGAGCGAGCAGGTCGCAAAGCACCTCGGCCTCGAGCAGATGGTCAAGGTCAACACCGACAACCACCACACCGCCTTCACGGTCTCCATTGACCATGTCGACACCACGACCGGCATTTCCGCAGAGGAGCGCGGCCTCACCTGCCGCAAGTGCGTCGACACGAACACCCGGCCGGAGGATCTGCGCCGTCCGGGTCACGTATTCCCGCTCATCGCGCGCCGCGGCGGCGTGCTGGTGCGCAACGGCCACACGGAGGCCACGGTGGATCTGTGCCGTCTGGCCGGTCTGGCGCAGTGCGGTCTGTGCTGCGAGATCATGCGCGACGACGGCACGATGATGCGCACCACGGAGCTGCTGGAAAAGGCCCGGGAGTGGGGCATCAAGGTCATCACCATCAAGTCCCTGCAGGACTACTGCCGCCTCCACGACAAGCACGTGGTGCGCGAGGCGAACGCCAAGATGCCGACCCGTTTCGGCGAGTTCCGCATCATGGGCTACGTCAACGACCTGACCGGTGAGCACCACGTTGCCCTCGTCAAGGGCGACATCGGGGACGGCCGCGACCTGCTCTGCCGCGTGCATTCCCGAGTGCCTGACGGGCGACGTATTCGGCTCGCGCCGCTGTGACTGCGGCCAGCAGCTTGCCGCCGCGATGCAGCAGATCGAGAAAGAAGGCCGCGGCATTCTGCTCTATATGCGCCAGGAGGGCCGCGGCATCGGTCTCATCAACAAGCTCAAGGCCTACGAGCTGCAGGAGCAGGGCTTTGACACCGTGGACGCCAATGTGAAGCTGGGCTTCGCCCCGGACCTGCGGGAGTACTGGACCGGCGCCCAGATCCTGCAGGACCTCGGCGCGAAGGAGCTGCGTCTGCTGACCAACAATCCGGAAAAAGATCTACGGTCTGGACGGCTTCGGCGTCGAGATCAAGGAGCGCGTCCCGATCGAGATCGCGCCGCAGGAGGACGATGCGTTCTATCTGCGCACGAAAAAGATCAAAATGGGCCATCTGTTCAGCGAAAAGCTGTGATTTTCAATAACTGACTGAAATTATCTGAAAGGACGAACAAAAATGAAGGTACTCGAAGGAAAACTGGTAGCAGGCAAGGGCAAATTTGCGATCGTTGGCGCTCGCTTCAACGAATTCATCGTCTCCAAGCTGATCTCCGGCGCGGAGGACACGCTGGTCCGCCACGGCGTAGACACGGACGACATCACGCTTGTCTGGGTTCCGGGCGCGTTTGAGATTCCGCTGGCAGCGCAGAAGCTCGCGCAGAGCGGCAAGTATGACGCAGTCATCTGCCTCGGCGCGGTCATCCGCGGCTCGACGAGCCACTACGAGCTGGTATGCAGCGAGACGGCCAAGGGTATCGCGCAGGTTGGCCTCCAGACCGGCGTACCGGTAACGTTCGGCGTCATCACCACCGAGAACATCGAGCAGGCGATCGAGCGTGCAGGCACGAAGGCAGGCAACAAGGGCGCAGACGCGGCGATGGCGGCGCTGGAGCTGGTCAATCTGCTGCCGCAGATTTGACTCTGGGGGACGCTGTCCCTAGATACGCCCCCGGTTCCGAAGAAACCGGGGCGATAACCCTCTCGTCCGCACAGCGGACGAGAGGACGCGGCGCGGGCAGAGGAATAAAAGTCCGGCAGAGCTGGACTTTTATGGGGATTTTTTACGCGGCGCTCTGCGGAGCGCCTGTCCTGCCTGTTTTGCCGGAGGCAAAATTCGGCAAGATTGCGCCCGAAGGGACGCGAAAAGGCACGCCTTTGGCGTGCCTTTTCCATTATTTTTCGCTGTTTCCTTTTATTCTTGCTTGCCTGTTCCTTTATATAATGTATATTCCTGTTGCTCTGTATGAGTTAAAATATAACCGCTGCATTTCTGCGGCGGTTATATTGAGATTATATATGATTTTTTGCCGGGGAGCTGCTTCCTTACTCGATATTCAGTGCTTCGCGCAGAACGTGCAGGCTTGCAAGGTGGCCGTCGAGCATGGAAAGCGTCAGATCCTCCATTTCGAGCGAAACCTCGTCATAGCCCGACATGCGGACGACCGAGAAGAACTCCTTCCACCACTTCGCATCATGGCCTGCGCCGACGGCGACATAGTTCCACGCGCGGCGCGCAAAGGCGTCGATCGGCTTGGTATCCAGCATGCCGTTCGGCTGCCAGTAGCGGCGCTCCGGGCGCGAATCCTTGCCGTGGATATGATAGATCGCGCCGTGCTCGCCGAGCACACGCCGCCGCCTCGATCGGGTCGCCGCCCATCCAGAACAGGTGGCTCGGGTCGAGGTTCATGCCGACCATCGGGCCGACCGCCTCGCGCAGGTGGAGCAGCGTTCCGGATTATACACAAGCTGCATCCCGTGGTTTTCGAGCGCGATTCGCTCGATGCCGCAATCCTCCGCCATCTTTACGATGTCCTTCCATACCGGGATCGCGACCTCATTCCACTGATAATCGAGGATTTCCTGCGTCTCGGGCGGCCACGAGGTCGTGATCCAGACCGGAGTCTTATCGCCCCTGCATCCGGCCGGCAGGCCGCTCATCATGACGATTTTCTTGACGCCGAGCATCTGCGCGAGCTCGAACGTCTTTTTCGTGACGTCCATTTCCTTTTCATAGGCGAGCGGATTTCCCGAGCAGTTAAGCGCACACAGCTCGAGGCCCTTCGCGCATCGCGTCATACCATTTTTCGCGCGCGGTCCTTGTCGCTCACGAGCAGGTCGAGGTCGCAGTGCGGCGCGCCCGACCAGTTGCCCGTGCCGATTTCGATCGCGGCTATCTTCTGAGATACGCAGAAATCAAGCATCTCCTCATACGGCATATCCAATGTGCAGGTCTTAATGGCCAGTTTCATTTTGAATTTCCTTCTCTCGTTCTTTGCAGTTTGATCTTCAAGGGAGATGCGCGTTTTTCGCAGGACTTCCTTCACAAAAAACGCAGACTACCCCTATATCATCAAAATTTTACCATACTGTAACCTGAATATGCAAGAGACAATCTCATAATATGCCCAAATTCTTCCCTCTCCTGCCTCGAAAACTGCGAATTATGTCCAGAAAAGCATCAAAATTGCACAATGCACAGAAAGCAGTTTTTTTCGATCCTCGACACGTTATTGTCAACCTGCACAAAGCGTCAGGGGCATTCCTCGCCATTACCGACAAAATTGTCAACACCCCCTTGTCAAACAGTATTCTTTGCATTAAAATATTACCAGAACGTTGGAGCGTTCGTTGTACCGCATCAGGCGGTGAAACCGAATGACAGACTGACCGGCCCTTTTTCGGTGTGGACAGACTGTACGAAAAAGGAGAGAGGTTTTTATTATGAAGAAGAGATTACTTGCTATGCTGATGACCGGCGCTATGGTTGCAAGCCTGGCAGCTTGCGGCGGCGGCTCTTCTACCACCGGCGGCGACCAGAAAGACCAACGACAACAAGGGCGGCGACCACCGCTTCCGGTTCCTGCTCCGTTGACGTCATCCTCAAGACCACTGCTTCCGAGTACTGGAGCTACGTCAAGGCCGGCGCTGAGGCATATGCAAAGGATAACAGCGACGTAAAGGTCGAGGTTAAGGGCGCTACCTCCGAGACCGCTTACGACGAGCAGCAGAACATGATCGAGACCGACCTGAACTCCGGCGCATACGACGCATTCGTAATCGCTCCGCTGCAGGCTGATCTGTTAAGACCCTGATCGCTGGCAAGAGCGATCCGATCATCGCTGTTGACACCAACATCGACGCTCCCGAGGTACTTTCCTTCGTAGGTACCGGCAACGAGGACGCAGCTGCACTGGGCGGCAAGGAAGCTGTCAAGGCTGCACAGGACGCTGGCTGGGATAAGGTTCAGGCTATCGCAATTTCCGGCGTACAGGGCGACGGCACCGCTACCGCTCGTCTGAACGGTTACGAGAAGGGCATCACCGAGGCTGGCGGCGAGTTCCTGAAGGGGCGAGATCCAGTACGCTGACGCTGTTGCTGATAAGGCTGCAACCTCCATGGAAGCTATCATGCAGAACCATCCGGAAGGCGTCGCTATCATCGTCTGCAACAACGACGATATGGCAATGGCAGCAGCTCGTGCAGCAAAGGGCAACGCTGCTTACGAGAAGACCATCTTCGTTGGCTTCGACGGCATCCAGTCCGCTTGCAACGCTATCCTCTCCGGCGAGGAGACCATCTCCGTTGCACAGGAAGCTTACGACATGGGTTACAAGGCTGTTGAGGCTGCTGTAAAGGCTGTTAACGGCGAGACCCTGGATAAGTTCATCGACTCCGGCTGCTCTGTTGTTACCAAGGACAACGCTCAGGAGCGTCTGGACACCCTGAAGGGCTACATCGGCTAATCAGTTTAGCATCCCAGTACGCGAGTGGTTTTCCATTTGTTCTTAGCATTTAAGTGAACGAGAAGAAACCCCTGCAAAGATTTGAACAGGATCGCTTGCAGGGGTTGTTCTTTTTCGAAGAAAGTTTGAAATCGTCAAACTTTTTTATCAGTCATTCTCCCGCGAGACGAGATCGGCAGAGAGCTTTGTTGCGGCAAACCTCCTCCTTTTGCAACTGAACCGAGAACAGTTTATTTGTCCCGCACTTCATCTCGGAGAAGAAAAAGGTGATATGCAAATGAGTGAATACGTAGTAGAACTGAAAAACGCGACCAAGCGTTTTCCGGGCGTAGTGGCTCTGCGAAACATGCAGCTGGCAGTCAAGCCGGGCGAGATCCTCGGCCTGATCGGTGAGAACGGCGCCGGCAAATCGACGCTGATCAAGGTGCTGACTGGTGTACATCAGGCAGACGAGGGTCAGATCTTCGTAGACGGCGTCGAGCAGCACTTCAAGGACCCGAACGAGTCCGCTGCTGCGGGCATCGCGTGCGTATATCAGGAGCTTAACATTGAGAAGCTGCTGAGCATTACTGACAACATTTTCATCAACAAGTGGATCAAAAGGGCAATCTGCTGGATTACCCGACCATGCATAAAAGGCAAAGGAAGTTATGGCGTCGCTCGGTCAGGACGTAGACCCGACCAAGCCGGCAGGTAACTTTGGTATGGGCGTACAGCAGATGATCGAGATCGCGAAGGCGGTTCTGATCAACGCAAAAATGAGTATTATGGACGAGCCGACCTCCTCTCTGGGCGAGAAAGAAGGTTGAGCAGCTGATGAAGACGTGCCGTGAACTGAAGGCACGCGGCATCGGCATCGTCTTTGTATCCCATAAGCTCGAGGAGCTGTTCGAGCTCTGCGACCGCGTTACGGTTATCCGTGACGGCGAGTACATCGAACCAAGCGCGACATCGATCAGCTGGGATAATGACTCCCTGATCACCGCAATGGTAGGCCGTTCTCTGGACAACCAGTTCCCGAAGGAGATCGGCGTAAAGTCCAGCGGAGCCGATGCTCAAGGTCGAGCATCGAAGGAGACCGGCGTGCTGAAGGATGTATCCTTCAAGCATACGGCGGACAGATTCTGGGCTTTGCAGGTCTGGTAGGCGCAGGTCGTACCGAGATCATGCGCGCAGTCTTCGGCGCAGATCCGATCGACGGCGGCACCATCAAGATCAAGGGCAAGGAGGTACACATCAAGACCCCGCGTCAGGCTATCAAGCACGGCATCGCGTTCCTGACCGAGGACCGCAAGGGTCAGGGTCTGGTTCTTGCGCAGTCCATCCGCACCAACCTCATCCTCGCCAATATGAAGGGCTTCTTCGACCGGCATGTTCCTGAACGAGAAGAAGATCGAGGACGTAGGTCAGAACAACATTGCCTCGCTCCGCATCAAGACCCCGTCTATCGATGAAATCGTCGGCCAGCTGTCCGGTGGTAACCAGCAGAAGGTCGTTATCGGCAAGTGGGTCAACACGGACGCAGACATCTTTATCTTTGACGAACCGACCCGTGGTATCGACGTCGGCGCAAAGGTCGAGGTTTACAACGTAATGAACAGCCTTGGTCAAGCAGGGCAAGTGCGTTATCATGGTATCTTCGGAAATGCCTGAGATCCTCGGCATGTCCGACCGCGTTATCGTTATGCGCGGCGGCGAGGTAATGGCCGAACCGTAGACCGTGACAGCGAACATTTCAATCAGGAAGACCTTATGAAGGCAGCTTGGGGAGGTAAATTAGATGACTAAATCGAAGAAATCCAGCAGTTTGATGAACTTATGCTGGTACGTTTGGCGCACTGGTAATCCTTTGTGTAGTTCTGGCGATCGCTTCGCCGAACTTCTTTAAGTATTCGAACATGATGTCCATTCTCAAGCAGACGTCGTTCAATGCACTGGTTTCCACCGGCATGCTGCTCTGCCTGATCACCGCCGGCATCGACCTTTCTGTAGGCGCTAACGCAACGTTCGCAGCCTGCCTTGCAGGTATGCTGATGAACAAGGGCATGTCCAATCCGGTCGTTCTCCTGCTCGTCGCTATCGTCGGCGGCACCCTGATCGGCTGGGTCAACGGTATGCTCCTCACCCGTCTGCACCTGCCGCATCCGTTCGTATCTACCCTCGGTATGAAGAACGTACTCTGGGGCGGCGCGCTGATCGTTACCAACTCTCAGATGGTATCCTTCTCCGGCAATGACGCTGTTATGTGGCTCGGCTCCGCAACCGTAGGCGGCTTCCCGATCTCCTTCATCGTTGTTATCGCGATCTACATCGTAATGCACGTCCTGCTGACCAAGACCGCTCTGGGCCGTTCGATCTACTGTGTAGGCGGCAACCCGGAAGCAGCTCGTCTGTCCGGTATCAACTCCGCTAACGTCCTGACCTTCTGCTACACCCTGTCCGGTTTCATGGCAGCTCTGGCTGGTATCGTATCCATCGGTCGTTCCGGTATCTGCAACGGCGTTAACGCTATCCAGCCGTACGATACCGACGCAATCGCAGCCTGCATCATCGGCGGCGCATCCTTCATGGGCGGCAAGGGCACCATGGTTGGTACCATGCTGGGCGCTCTGATCATCGCAGTACTGCGTAACGGCTTCTCGCTGCTGTCCGTTTCGTCCGCAGTTCAGAACCTGGTTCTCGGCCTCGTTATCATCGGCGCCGTACTGCTCGACGTTACCCGTGAGCGCATGGAAGCTAAGGCTCGCCGTCTGGCTACAACTAAGATGCAAGGCGCAAAAAAAACCGCTGCTTCGGCAGCGGTTTTTTCTTTATTCCAGGGGGGACGCTGTCCCCCCTGGATACGCTTGTGGTTCCGGAGAAACCACAAGCGATAACCCCTCTCGTCCGCACAAGGTGAATTGCCCGACCGCTGAAAGGGCAAGAGAAGGTGCCCCTGGGGTGCAACGGACGAGGCCGCGCCGCCGCGGGTTGACAGGCGCGATAAAAGTCCGGCAAAGCTGGACTTTTATAGGGGATATTTTTGTAATTTTACGCGGCCTGCTGCAAGCAGGCCTGTCCCGGCTTGCTTGACTTCGTCAAGAGCAGCCGGGAATGCAAAAACAGCCGGGTTTTATCCCGGCTGTTCGTTCGCTTACAGCATTTCCTTGCAGACCAGTGTCAGGTCGGTATAATAGGCGGTTTCCTTTGGGGTAATGTTACGGGCAAGGAGCTGATACATGGCGATAACGGCGCGAAAGGACTCCTGCCAGAAGGACTGGCCGATAACGAAATCCACCGTGCCCTCCTTGAGGTAGCGCTTCGCGGCCGGGGTAAGGTCGTTGCAAACGACATGCACGCCCGAGCTGACGCCCGCGCGGCGCAGGCCTGCGATGCAGCCGGAAACCGGCTGCGTGGACATATATACCGCGCGGATCTGACGGTCCTCCGAGATCGCCTGCGCGACAAGCTCCTCGGTCAGCGAGTGCATCTCGTTGGTCTCGATGATATGGTAGGCGTCCGAGGGAAAGCCAAGCTCACACAGAGATGGCTGCAAAAAGCCGTCCACACGGCCCTTGTGCGCCTCCATTCGCATGTTTTCCGGTCACGACCAGCACGTGCTCGGGTAACGGATGAGCCGCGCCATGACCCCGGCGGCGATCGCGCCGGCGCGCATCAGATCCTGTCCGACAAAGCACGCGCGGCCGCTGTCCGGAATATCGCCATCATAGGTGATGACGCGGATGCCGCTCTCGAGCGCCTGCCGGATGGCCAGATAGACCTCAGGCGTGTTCTCCGCGCGGACGATCAGTCCGTCCACGCCGTCCTGCACCTGCTGCCCGATTGCGCCGACAAGCTCCTGACTGGTCATCGTGCGCAGCGGCACCTCGACCAGCTCGAATGAGTTATCTGCGATATAGCGCAGCGCTCGGCGGATGCCGCTGATGACCTGCCGGTTGAAATAGGTATCCGTCCACTGCGGAATCAGGATGGCGGCGCGGTGCCTGCGGCGCGGACGCGGTCTTTTGCAGCTGTATCCCAGCTTTTCCGCTGCACGGAGCACTTTTTCGCGCACGACTGCATCGACGTTCGGTCTGCCGTGCAGGACACGGTCCACCGTGCCGCGCGATACGCCCGCAAGCTCCGCCACCTGCTGCATTGTTACTGCCATCTGCTGACTCTCCTTCCGTCTATCCGGCGGCTAAACCGCCTTGAGCTGTCATCTCTCCGCCGCTGCAAATCCCTGCTGCGGCTGAACAGAAAATCATTATACCCGCAAATGCTTTTTCCGTCAAGAATTTCCGTGCACAGCGCACAATCATGCGTTCGCATCCGTCCCCTCCGTTCCCTCTCATTCTGCGCAAAACCAAAGCCATTTTTTAGGCAGGATAACAATGTTGCGCAGCGGATATTGACCTTGCGGCCACGGCAGAGTATGATTAACTCATAACAGAAAACAGGCTGCGGACACCGCTTCGCAGTTCATAATACGATCAAAAAGGAGAATACGCTATGCTGAACATTGGTGTGATCGGCTGCGGCGCCATCGGCCGCGATCATATCCGTCGTCTGACCGACATCGTTCCGGGCTGCCAGGTCGTTGCCTGCGCAGACTATTTCGAAGAATCCGCAAACAAGGTTGCTGCACAGTACGAGGGCATGAAAGCCTATAAGACCGGCGAGGAGCTCATCCACGCCCCCGAGGTACAGGCTGTCGTCATCACCTCGTCCGACCCGAGCCACGCAGGCTACGTTCTCGAGGCGCTGAAGGCAGGCAAATTCGTTTTCTGCGAAAAGCCGCTCGCACAGAACGCAGGCGACTGCGAGAAGATCATCGCAGCCGAGACTGCTCATGGCAAGGCGTCTGCTTCAGGTCGGCTTCATGCGCCGCTATGACCGCGGCTATGCGGAGATGAAGGCATCATCGACTCCGGTGAACTTGGCGCGCCGCTCATGATCCATGCCTGCCACCGCAACGTTTCCCAGCCGGATGGCTTCCAGACCGAAATGGGTGTTTCCAACGTTGCTATCCACGAGCTCGACATCTGCCGCTGGCTGCTCGGTGACGAGTACGAGAGCGCTCAGGTGCTCAAGGTCCGTCAGTCCGCCTGCTCGACCAAGGGCTATGACAATCCGCAGATCGTTCTGCTCGAGACCAAGTCCGGCGCACGCATCGACGTCGAGGTACAGGTCGCTGACGCTTACGGTTACGACATCCAGTGTCAGGTCGTCTGCGAGAAGGGCACAGTCAACCTGCCTGATCCGTATGCGGTTGTCAAGCGCTCGAACGCAACCCGTTCGTTCCCGATCCTGACCGACTGGAAGGACCGCTTCATTGAAGCGTATGACATTGAGCTGACCCATTGGGTCAAGACCCTCGAAGAGAAGGGTGAGCCGGATGGCCCGTCCGCATGGGACGGCTATGCTGCCTGCGTAGCCGCCGACGCCCTCAATCGCTCCCGCGGCACGGGCAGATTTCTGCCGGTCGAGACCATGGAGAAGCCGGAGCTGTACAGATAAACCGGTCTCTCGCTAACCCTTGTCCTCTCTTTTTTTTCATAGAATGTCCCTGACATGCGAGTCGAGGGGAACCTCCATATCGCAGTTCTCCCAATTTGCGGTACGGAAAGGAAAGTCCTCCGCACGCCGTGTTTCTCACAGATCACGGTGTGCCGGAGGGCTTTTTTATGTTACTCTCGGAAGCGCAGCGGCGTATATTCCTCGTGCTCCCGCACGCAGCGGTATGCCGGACGGATGATCTTGTCCGTATTGACCAGCTCCTCCAGACGGTGCGCGCTCCAGCCGACCATACGGGCGATGGCGAACACCGGCGTATACAGCTCGGGCGGCAGACCGAGCATGGAATACACGAAGCCCGAATAGAAATCCACGTTGACCGAAACGCCCTTGTAGATGCGGCGCTCCTCGGCGATCGCGGCCGGCGCGAGGCGCTCAACCATCTGGTAGAGCGCGAAATCCGCGTCTCTGCCCTTTTCGTGCGCCAGCTGACCGACAAACGACTTTGAACACCTGTGCGCGCGGATCGGAGACCGAGTAAACCGCATGGCCGACGCCGTAGATCAGACCCTTGCGGTCGAAGGCCTCTCTGCGCAGCAGCTTTTTGAGGTATTCCGTGACCTCCGCCTCATCGGTCGGGTCGCTGACCTCGCGCTTCATATCCTCGAACATCTGCACGACCTTGTAGTTCGCGCCGCCATGCTTGGGGCCCTTGGAGCGAGCCGAGCGCAGCCGAGATGACCGAATAGGTATCCGTGCCCGAGGAGGTCACGACATGCGTCGTAAACGAGGAATTGTTGCCGCCGCCGTGCTCCATATGCAGCACGAGCGCCAGATCGAGCACACTCGCCTCGAGCGGCGTATACTGCATATCCGGGCGCAGCATCCGCAGCAGATTGGAGGCGGTAGACAGGCTGTCCGAGGGGTAATGAATGTACATGCTGCCGCCGCACTCATAGTGGTTGTAGGCGTGGTAGGAATACACCGCCAGCATCGGACAGACCGAAATCAGCATCAGGCACTGCCGCAGCACGTTGGGCAGGCTGATGTCGTACGCGCTCTCGTCATAGGAGGCGAGCGTCAGCACGCTGCGGGACAGGCTGTTCATCATGTCGTGCGTCGGCGCCTTCATGATAACGTCGCGCGTGAAATTGGTCGGCAGCGTGCGCCCCTGCGCGAGCAGGCTCTTGAAGCTGCCGAGCTCCTTTGCGTCGGGCAGTCTGCCGAACAGCAGCAGATATGCGACTTCCTCGTAGCCCTTGCGTCCCTCGCGCACAAAGCCCTGCACGAGCTCCTCGATGCGTATGCCGCGGTAGTACAGCTCGCCCGGGCACGGCTGCAAAATGCCATCCACCTCGCGCTGTGCGATAATGTCCGAGATGTTGGTCAGTCCGGCCAGCACGCCCTTGCCGTTTACGTCGCGCAGGCCGCGCTTTACGTCATATTCCCGATAAAGTCCCGCCTCGATGAGGGTATTGCTGCGGCAGAGCGCTGCCAGCTCCTCCATGCGCGGCGTGACGATCAAAATGTTGTTTTCCGGCGTCATCCTCTCGCCTTCCTTCCTTTGATTTAGATATTTTATTCTACCAGATCGGAACGGGCCATTCTGCATAAATACGGAAACATTCTGTGAATTTTTCATGAACAAAAAAAGAGCCTGTACGCTGTGTACAGACTCTTTTTCATGATTGACTTTACTGAGCGGACTGCTCGGTCGCAGACTGATCTGCGTCGGACGGCTGTGCGTCGGACTGCTCGGTCGGACTGCTCGCTCGCCTCACCCGGACGGGTTACGAGGGTCTGAACGTCCTGCGGCAGATAATCGTAGACATTTTCATAGGTGATGGTGCTGTACAGATCGGTGGTCTTCGACCTGCGCCTCATCCATCCACTGCTGGAGCAGCTCGTCCATCGAGCCGGAGATCGCGGAGATGATGTCGCTCTTGAAGTTGTCGAGCTGGCTGTCGTCCAGCTTAACGCGCTTGATGATGTGGTAGCCGTAGCTGCTCTTGACGAGCTCGGAAACCTCGTCCTCAGCCAGAGCCTTCGCGCCGTCGTAGAACTCGGTGACCATCTGACCCTCGGTGAAGGTGTAGCCGTTCGGGTTGTTGGACAGGCCGGTATCCTCGCTGTACTGGTTCATCAGCGTGTCGAAGTCCTCGCCTGCGTTGATGCGGTCGAGGATGGACTGCGCTTCCTTCTTCGCTTCCTCATCGGTGCGCTTGGTCTCGCCGGAAGCCGGGTCAACGGTCGTGATGAGGATGTGCTTTGCGGTGATGTAGTTATCCTCGTAGTACTTGAATGTCCTCATCAGACGGGGTATTGACGCCGTTCTCGCCGAAATAGTAATCGTTCAGCGCCTGATAGCACTGGCTGATATACATGAAGTTCTGGTAGGTCTGGTCAGAAAAACCGAACTGCGCGATCTGGTTCAGATAAGCGTCCTTGGTGGTGTTCGCGATGCTGTTGCGGCGAACGGACGCCATCTCCTTCTGCTCGTTGTAGCTGAGCTTGAGGCCGAGCTCGTTGAACTTCTGCATGACGACGCGCGCATAGATCGCCTGCTGCTCCGCCGCCTCCGGCATGGAAGCGCCGAGCGACTTGGCCATGTCCTCGTTCGACCACAGGTCGGTCAGACCCATCTGCGCATACATGCTCGCGTAATACTGCATGTTGTAGAGCATGTAGCCCGAGTATTCGTCGGCAGTTACTGCATCGCCGTTTACGGTCAGCACGGTCTCCGCGCCTTCGTTCAGCGGCTTATAGTGGATCATCATGCTCGACACGCCGCCGATGGTCGCGCCCAGTACAACGGCGGTCATGGCAACCATTGCAGCAAGACGCTGTACTAATTTGCTCATGTTACTCCTATCTCCTTACATTTAACAGACTTCAATCAGTATAACACCATTTGTCCTCGGTGACAAGAAAAAATCACAGAATCGACACAAAAACAGCGGTGCGGTCTGCGTGCGCGTCAGCTTTCGAGGAAGCCGCGGCGGAATTTGCCAGCGCGATGCCGCCGCTGACGAGCAGGAGCGACAGCAGATTGCGCACGGTCATGATATTCTCCCGAGCACGAGCGCGGAAAAGACCGCGCCGAAAACCGGAATGAGGAAGCCGAACAGGCTGACCCGGCCGACCGGGAACCGGCCGAGCAGCGCGGTCCAGATCGTGAAGGCCGCCGCCGAGAGCACGATCATGTAGCCGAGCAGCGCCGCGCCGCCGGCGGTCACGCTGCCGAGGGCGCCGCCGCCGACCCTGCCGAGCAGGCCGAGGAACGTGCCGCCGAGGCGAGCTGCCAGCCGGTGAGCAGCATCGGGTCGCGGCCGGGCGTATAGATGCGCGAGACGAGCGCCCCGGCGCCTGCCGAGACCGCAGAGAGCAGAATCAGACCGTCGCCGTGCAGTCGGAAGCCGTCCAGACCGCCGAGGCCGAGCACGAGCACGCCGGCAAAGCCGAGCACGCAGCCGAGCGTTTTCCGTCTCGTGAGCCGGTCATTTTCCAGCAGAGCGTGCGCGAGCAGCAGCGCAAAGAAGGTCTGCGTGCCCGAGAGCACCGAAGCCTTCGTACCGGTCGTACCGGCGAGACCGATATAGTAGCAGACGTACTGGAGCATGCTCTGGAACAGGCTGATCATAAAGATCGCCCTGTATTCGCCGCGCTTCGGACGAATGCGGTGTCCCATGCAGGCCGCGACGAGCAGCACGAGCACGCCTGCGAGCGTGAAGCGCCATCCGGCGAACACCAGCTGCGAGAACGAGTCCCCTGCCGCGATCTCGAACAGCTCGTATCCCTTTTTGACGCAGGGCGCGGCGCTGCCCCAGAGCGCGGTGCACAGAACCGCCGGCAGAACAAGCGAGAGAAGCGTATTGTTTTTCCTTTTCATATCTATATTCCTACCCCTTGAAAATTTATGCAGCAGGTTCAGTATAGCAGTTTTTTCGCCCTTCCGCAACAAATCCGGGCAAAAGAAAGGAACTTCCGATGCATTTCGCGTTTCGGAAGTTCCTTCACTGTGATTCTTCGGTTGTTGACATCAGACTGATCTACTCCTTTGAAATTCCCTGTATTCGCTGCCCTTAGCGAGCACGGCGGGAATTTCTCAGAGTCTTAGCATCGATGCGTTCGCTCTCAAGCTCCATGGTACGAGCAGCTACTAGACCGTTAAAGAAACCCTTCATCATGATTCATGCACTCCTTTTCAGTGTTTGTATTTTCCTGAGATCGTCTTTCCTGATCTCTGGTATTATAATACACCGCAGGGCATAGAAAAACAAGAGTGAGTTTTTATGAATGTTGCACATCGTAGGCGTCATTTTATTGTGCATATTGACGAAGGTACTTGCGCAGTTTGCACATAGTTAACATTTTGTTTTTATTCAGTTTACACAATGAAGTGAAAGCAAAATAATTTGAAGAAAAGCGGCAAGCGAAAGAGCGGAAAAACACCGTTTTCCGCTCTGAGTCCGCATTATCATCGAATTTTGTACTCTTCCGCGAGCTTTTTGAACAGCGGCAGCGCCTTCTCGACGGTCTCGGTCTTGACGCAGTAGGAGATGCGCATATGGCCGGGAGCGCCGAAATCCGCGCCCGGGAACGAGCAGCAGGTCGTATTTCTTCGCCCGCTCGCAGAATGCGCGGTCGTCCGCCTCCAGCGTGCGCGGGAACAGATAGAACGCGCCCTCCGGCTTGACACAGGTATAGCCATTTCCGTTAGACCGCTGTACAGCAGGTCGCGGTTGGTCCTGTACACCGCAATATCGCTCGTCAGGTCTGCGCAGCGGGCCGCGACGCGCTGCAAAAGGCTCGGTGCACACACGTAGCCGAGCGCACGGCCGGCGCCGCAGACCGCCGCGTAGAGGTCGGCGCTCTCCGCAGCCTTGGGCGGCACGAGAACGTAGCCGATTCGCTCGCCGGGGAGCGAGAGCGACTTGGGTAGGGAGTAGCAGACGATGGTGTCGTCATAATAGTTCGGCACGAACGGGATGGTCACGTTATCGTAAACGATCTCGCGGTACGGCTCGTCCGAGATCAGATAGATCGGGTGGCCATACTCGTTTTCCTTTTTCGCGCAGGAACGCCGCAAGGCGGCGGATGGTCTGCTCGGGTAGACCGCACCGGAGGGGTTGTTCGGGGGAGTTGATGACGACCGCCTTAGTGTGCTCGCTGACGCGCTGCGCAAAGGCGTCGAAGTCGATCTGGAAATCCTCGATGGACGGCGGAACGAGCACGCATTTCGCACCTGCGCCGCTCTCGATGAACATCTTATACTCCGGGAAGAAGGGCGCGAATACGACGAACTCGTCCCCCTCGCACGCGAGCGCACGGACGGCACACATGAACGCGGCAGCCGCGCCTGCGGTCAGATACAGGCTGTCGCCGGTGTAGTCCGTGCCGAAACGGCGGTTAAGGCTGTGCGCGAGCGTTCTGCGCACGTCCGGCGCACCCGGCGCGGAGGTATAGCCGTGGATCGCGACCGGATCGCCTGCGGCCTCCGCGAGAATAGCCTGACGCACCTCATCCGGCGCCGGCACGTTCGGATTGCCGAGCGAAAAAGTCGAGGACGTTTTCGCGTCCGACGATCGCGGCGCGCTGATTGCCGTATTCAAAGATCTCACGAATGGTCGAGCGGTGACTTCCCAGCTCGTACATCTGTCTGTTTATCACAGGTATCGCCCCTTTCAGATAGGCTTTATTATAGCACAGCTTTATCTGTCTGTCGATAAAGTCGATTTTTTCACGGTCGGCGGAACATCAGTTTCGCGGCCGGCTTAGAGGATGCGCCTTACCGGCTTTTCCTCGACCGCCTTGACCGGTACGCACGGGTTGCCGTAAGCGAGCCAGCCGGCAGGGACGTCCCCCGTTACGACGCTGCCCGCGCCGATGACCGCGTTGTCGCCGATGGTGACGCCCGGGCAGATCTGCGTGCCCATGCCGATCCAGACGTTGCTGCCGATTGTGACCGCCTTCGCGTACTCCAGTCCCTCGCCGCGCAGACGCGCTCAAAGGGATGACCTGCGGTCGAGATCGTGCAGTTCGGCCCGATGAACACGTTGTTGCCGATGGTGACGGTCGCGCCGTCCAGGATGACAAGGTTATGGTTGGCGTAAAAGCTGCGGCCGATGCAGATATTTTTTCCGTAGTCGACGAAGAACGGCGGCTCGATGACGGCGTCCCCGCCGCAGATGCCGAGCAGCTCCTGCAGCAGCGCCGTGCGCTTCACGCCCTCGTCCCAGCGCAGCTGATTGTAATCCATGCACAGGTTTTTCGCCCATGTGCGCCTGTTCAGCAGCTGCGGATCGTGGTTTGCGTTGTAAAGCTGACCCAGCTGAGCCTTTTCACTCTCTGTCATAGTCTGTATCTCTCCTTAGTTCTGATGTCGTACAAGCTCATAGTCGTCGCCCGAGCGGTAATAAGGGCAGGCCCTGCCGCAGGTCTGCACGCGGTAGAACTCGTCCTCGTCGAGATATGCCTCGCAGACATACTCGTCCATCTCGTCATCGTAAACATTATAAGCGCAGTCCTCACAGGTTCCTGTCATGCGCGCACCTCATTTCTCTCATTGCTGCTATCAGCATAACATATTTTATCCCGCTTGTCGACAAACTGTATTTCTATCTTTTCGCGCGACAGCGCGCACGAAATAGAATTTGCGCAGCGAATTCATCAAAACCGGGGACATGCGCCTCGGTTTTGATATTTCTGGAGGGAGAAAGTTTCCGTATGGGAACTTTCGGACGACTCGTGTTCTGCGTTCGTCAGAACACAGATTGTCGGAAAAGCGAAGTTTTTCGACAGTCTCTTTTTATTCCATGCTTTTATTTTTTGCAGACTGTGCTATGATACAGATAGATAAAACCTACCCCCAGGAGCGTGAACACTATGAAACTGTATACCTTTTGATAATGGTGACGGCGTAAAGCGCGTCGGCGTAGAGCTTTCCGTTTTCCGGGCCTCATCCGTGATGTGCGCGATTTCGGCCTTCCGTACCGCGATATGACCGACCTCATCCGTCACATCACCCCGCTCGAAAAAAGGAACGCATCTGACCCCGAGGCCGCGCTCGACGGCCGTCCGCTGCGCCTGTCCTCCGTCCGCGTCTGCTCGCCTATTCCGCATCCCGAGCAGGACATCATCTGCCTCGGCGTAAACTACGCCGCGCACGCAGACGAAAGCGCCCAGTTCGACCGCAAGGCCTTTCTGCTCGACCGCAAGAAGGCGACCTATTTCAGCAAGCGCGCATATCAGACGAGCGGCCCGGACGACCTCATCCCCTCCTACCCCTGAGCTCGTGACCAGTCTCGACTACGAGGCGGAGCTCGCCGTCATCATCGGCCGCGACTGCAAAAAACGTCTGCGAGCGCGACGCTGCGGCCTGCATCTTCGGCTACACCGTGCTCAACGATGTCTCCGCACGCAATCTTCAGACCGAGCACAACCAGTGGTACTGGCAAGTCGCTCGACGGCTTCACCCCCGATGGGTCCGTGCATCGTCACCGAGGACGAGATCCCCTATCCCCCGGCGCTCTCCATCTCCTCTACGGTCAACGGCGAGCTGCGCCAGAACAGCAATACGAATTACCTGCTGCATTCCATCTCCGAGATCATCGCCGAGCTGTCGCAGGGCATGACCCTGCTCGCCGGTACGATCATCGCGACCGGCACCCCTGCCGGTGTCGGCATGGGCTTCAACCCGCCGAAATTCCTCAAATCCGGCGACATCGTCACCTGCGAGATCGAGAAAATCGGCAAACTCACCAACATGGTAAAGTAAAGGGGCGCGGCAGAAATGGCAAAAGAAATCGGCCTCCGAAAAGACCAACGTCATGCGCGTGCTCGAGCAGCACAAAATCGCCTATACCCCCCCACGAATACCCCCACGGCAAGGAAGCGGTGGACGGCGCGTCGGTCGCGCACCTGCTCGGCCAGGACCCGGCGCAGGTGTTCAAAACGCTGGTCGCGCGCGGAAAATCCGGCGGCTTCCATGTGTTCGTCATCCCGGTCGAGAAGGAGCTTGACCTCAAAAAAAGCCGCCAAAGCCTCGGGCGAAAAATCGGTCGAGATGGTGCATGTCAAGGAGCTGCTCGGCCTGACCGGCTATGTGCGCGGCGGCTGCTCGCCGGTCGGCATGAAAAAAGCCTTTCCGACCGTGTTCGACGAGAGCGTGCTGAACGTTCCGACCGTCATGGTCTCCGCCGGAAAGATCGGCTATCAGGTCGAGTGCGCCCCGGCCGACCTCATCGGCCTTGTCCGCGCCCCAGACCGCAGCCATCACGACGGAATAAGCCCGGCCGCGTCCGGATACAGTGCGAACACGGTCTGCACGCCGCAGCCGGTGAGCTGCGCGAGCTTCGCCGCGAGCGTATCCGCGTCGTCGAACAGCACGAAGTGCGCCGCGCCCTCGCGGTCTGTGGCAGGTAAAGTACCGCGCACACAGCTCGTGCGAGAAAAATACCTGTGCGCCGGTCTCGGCAAGCAGCGCCGCCCGGCGGCGGCGGAGAGCGGTTTTCCGTCCGGCGAGGCAGAGGGCAGGGTAAAATCCTGCGACACCGGCTGGAGGAACGCCGCGACACGGTGCGCCCCGTAAATGCCCTGCAACGAGGAAAAATATGCGGTCAGGCTGCCGCCCGAAAGCGCGGTCGAAACCGTCAGCACCGCATGCTCCAGATCGCGCCCGATGTTCACCGGAACATAGAGCGGGATGCCGTCCTCCGCAAGTGCTTCATCAAAGGCACGCAGCAGCGCGAGGGTCTGTGCCGTCTCGCGCTCGAAATCCGCGAACACGCCGGGCGCGTTTACGCGCTTCGCCTCAAAGGCGAGGTCGAGAGCGAGACGCTCGGGATTGCACAGCCGCAGTCCGCGCGGCGGATCGCATAAGCCGAGGAAGCAGCCGCGCTGCATCGCCGGGAGCTGTCTGCGCTCGAGCGCCCGTTTTCGCTCAGTCCGAGGCACAGATGCAGCACCTGCATTCCCTGCGCGGCGGCGCGCACGGCGTCCCGTCCGGCGCACACAGCTACCAGATTTTTGGTATATACCATGAAAAACGACTCCTTTGCATTATCGTGATGTCACTCTGGACTTTTACGGTAAATTCCTTTACACTATACGCAGGGAGCCGCATTTTCATGAGCCTGTCAGAGCGTTCCCATCCGACTTTTTATCGACAGACCAAATGTCTCCTGCAAAAATCCCGAACGGTTCTTTTCCGTTCGTTCAGAAAAAGAGTGTACGAATGAGCAAATTCATACCCGATTACGTTTTCGACTCGATTTTCGACATCACGCCCGAGATCCTGCAAAGCCACGGCATCCGCGCCGCGCTGATCGACCTTGACGGCACGATGGTCTCGCACAAGACCGCCCTGCCCACTGAGGAGGTCACGGCGTTTATCCGCCGTCTGGAGGACAATGGCATTCATGTCGTCGTCTTTTCCAACAACAACGCGAACCGCGTCGGCATCGTTCTGCGAGCCGCTCGGCGTGGATTTCATCAGCCGCGCCCACAAGCCGTTCGCCCGCGCCTATGCACAGGCTGTGGAAAAGCTCGGCCTGCCCATCTCGCAGATCGCCGTCATCGGCGACCAGATCTACACCGATGTGTTCGGCGGCAACCGCGCAGGCGCACTGACCTGCTACGTGGAAACGCTCGACCGGCGTTTCTTCTGGATCAACGTCCGCTATCAGCTTGAGCGCGGCTTTATCGCGCGCGGACGGCGCAGAATGGAGGCGAGACGCCATGACTGAGCCCCGTTTCGGCCCTGCCGGAAATTCCGAGTCCTTCGCAGCCGCCGGCTTCAAGAAAAGCGAGGACGCTCCCGCATGGCTCGCGCAGATGGGCCTTACCGCCTTCGAGTATCAGTGCGGACGCGGCGTGCGCTGCGGCGAGGAGACTGCACTCAAAATCGGTGCGGCAGCCAAGCAGCACGGCATTCGCATGAGCATTCATGCGCCGTATTTTATCAATCTCTCGTCCGAGGAGAGCGAGCGCATGGAGAAAAACGTCGGTTATGTGCTGGAGACTGCGCGGCTGGCCGTGCCGCTCGGCGCGACGCGCATGGTCGTCCACTGCGGCGGTCAGGGCAAGCTGACGCGCGACCGCGCCATGCGCAACTCTCACGCGAACGTAAAAACATCCTGCGTGCGCTGGATGAGGCTCACTTGACCGGCTGCGCGGTCTGTCTGGAAACCATGGGCAAGAAGAGCGTGCTCGGCACTGCCGAGGAGGTTTGCGAGCTGGTAGCGGCGGACGACCGCCTGCTGCCGTGCATCGACTTCGGTCATCTCAACTGCCGCACGGGCGGGCACATGAACACCCGCGAGGAAGTGGCGGCGCTGTTCGACCTGATGGAGAATACCATCGGCCGCGAGCGCACCGCAAAGCTCCACGCCCATTTCTCGCACATCGAATACAACGACAAGGGCGAGGTGCGCCACCTCACCTTCGCGGACACGGTCTACGGCCCGGATTTTGCGCCGGTCGCCGCAGAGACCGCTGTGCGCGGCTACACGCCGACCTTCATCTGCGAGTCCGCCGGGACACAGGCCGAGGACGCGCTGTCCATGAAGCGCTGCTATCAAACCTGCAAAGGGGAATAACGATATGAAAAAGTATTACTCATCCACGGACCCAACCTCAATCTGACGGGCATGCGCGAGCCGGGCATTTACGGCACGGACACCCTCGCCTCCATCAATGCGGAGGTTGTACAGAAGTGCGAACGTCTGGGGATGGAATGCGCGGTTTTCCAGTCCAACTCCGAGGGCGCGCTCATCGACCGCATCCATGCGGCGCGTGAGGACTGCGATGCCATCATCATGAACGCGGGTGCGTACACGCACTACAGCTATGCCATCCGCGATGCGATTGCGGCTGTGCGCCTGCCCTGCGTGGAGGTACATATGTCCAATGTGCACGCGCGGGAGGAATTCCGTCACAAGTCGGTCATCGGCCCGGTCTGCGCCGGCGTTATCGCGGGCTTCGGCAAGCAGAGCTACCTGCTCGCGGTCGATGCCGTCAAGTCTATCATCGGTTAAGAGGCGAAAACACATGAAACGAGACGATCTGAGAGCTTTTCTCGCGGAAAAGCCGTATGACGCGATGGTGCTGACGAGCGAGATCAGCCGCCGCTACGCGACGGGCTTCCACTCGACGGCAGGCGCGGTGTACCTCTCCGCGAAGCAGGCCGTTTTCTTCACAGACTTCCGCTATGCCGAGGCGCAGCGCGCGGCCATCTCGGATTTCGAGGTGCGCGAGATCAAGGCCGGACAGAGCTATTCCTCCCTCATCAACGGACTCATCGAGGAGGACGGCGCGAAAAAAGGTCGCGCTCGAGGACAAAACGCTGACCTACGCGGAATTCATGTCGTGGTCCACCGCGCTCCACGCGACGGCGGTCCGTCTCGAGGACGGCGTGGAAAGCCTGCGCATGATGAAGGAGGACTCCGAGGTCGAAAAGATCGTCGCGGCGCAGCGTATCGCCGAGCAGGCGCTCGAAGAGGTGCTGAACGACATCAGGATCGGCGTGACCGAAAAGGGAGATCGCCGCCCGCCTGACCTACCTCATGCTGCACTACGGCGCGGAAAAACATGTCGTTTGACCCGATCGTTGTTTCGGGTGCGAACAGCTCCAAACCGCACGGCGTGCCCACCGAAAAGACCATCGAGGCAGGTGATTTCGTCACGATGGACTTCGGCTGCATCTACGACGGCTACTGTTCGGATATGACGCGCACGGTCGCAGTCGATCACGTCACCGACGAGATGCAGACCGTGTACGACACGGTGCTGAACGCCCAGCTCGCGGGCATCGCCTGCTGCAAGGCGGGCGTGACCGGCCGGGATGTGGACGCGGCCGGCCGCCGCATCATCGAGCAGGCCGGTTACGGCGACGCCTTCGGCCACGGCTTCGGTCACGGCGTCGGTCTGGAGATCCATGAGGCGCCGACGGCTTCGCCGCGCGGCAACAGTCCCTCCCCGCCGGCAGCATCGTCACCGCCGAGCCGGGCATCTATCTCCCGGCAGATTCGGCGTGCGCATCGAGGATATGCTGTACGTCATCGAAGACGGCTGCATCGACCTCACCGACGCACCGAAATCGCTGCTCATCCTCTAAAACAGCGCAAAAGGGTATCTGCCGAGGCAGATACCCTTTTGTTATGCTTTTTCGTTGTTTTCGGTTTTGCTCTGCTCCTTCGCCTTTGCGGCGGCGCGGCGCTCGCGCGCGCTCACCGGCGGGACATTGCTCGACACATGTACAAACTGACCCGTTCCCGCATCAAGCCGCTTGTCGCCGCGGTAGTCGTTCGTGTCCTCGGACAGACCGCGATTATGCAGCAGATGGTTGATGCACTCGGAAACGATGCTGTAAATGACCGCGAACAGCGGTACGCCGATCGCCATGCCGACAAAGCCGAACAGACCGCCGAAAATCAGGATGGCGAACATGACCCAGAAGCTCGAAAGACCGGTCGAGTTGCCGAGGATCTTCGGGCCGAGGATGTTGCCGTCGATCTGCTGAAGAATGATGATGAAGATAACGAAGTACAGCGCCTGAAGCGGACTTTCGACCATGATCAGGATCGCGCTCGGAATAGCGCCGATAAACGGGCCGAAGAACGGGATAATGTTCGTAACGCCGATAATGACCGAGATCAGCAGCGCGAAGGACGACTCGATGGTCAGCAGCCCCACCGACATCATCACGCGTATGCCGATGAAGCACAGCACGCCGATAATCAGCGAGTCGATGAGCTTGCCGGTGATAAATCCGCCGAAAACGCGGTGGATGTGCGCGACGCGCTCGATGATCGAGTTCGCCCGCTCGATGGAGAACAGGCTGTACGTCATTTTTTTTGGCCTGCGCGCAGAAGGTCTCCCCCTTTGCCGTTCAGGATATAAAGAGCGATGATGATGCCGATCAGAATATCAACGACGACCGAAACCGTCGTAACGACGCCCGTCATCATGGTGACGAGGTGCGGCAGCGCGATGTTCTGCACCCAGTTGACCAGCTGTTCGGAAAACTGCTCATAAACCTGCATGAAGTTGCGCGCGATGACCGGGTTGTCCTTCAGAAGTCCCGTCACCCAGTTCGACACATCGTTCATATAGGTATCCGCTGACTCGACGATGGAAAAAATGCTGACGACGAGCTGCGGCAGCACCATCCAGAGCAGGCCCGCCACGACGGCGAGACCGATGATCAGCGTCAGCAGACTGCTGATGCCCTTGGCGATGCGCGTTCCGTGGGTAAATTTTCTTCGACATCGGCGGCTGGATGCGCCGGTAAAGCATATTAAAGACCGGCATGAGCAGATACGCCATGACAAAGCCGTAAATAAACGGACTGAGCGCACCGAACAGCTTTTTCACCACGTTCCAGATGAACGGGAGCTTGATCAGCACAAATGCCACGAGAACGCAGCAGCCGATGACACAGAAAGCGGTCAGCCCCCACTGAAAATAGTGGGGCTGCTCGCTGAATTTTGACTTTTGGGGTTCGTTTGGGTTCTCCATAAATTCATTCCTTTCCTGCCCGCTCCGGACGGGCGCAAGCCGGAGAAAACCGCTCAGGACAAAGCCGCATCACGGAACAGGCGCGGCCTCCTGCGGCGCGATCTTACTCCTCCTCGTCGAAGAAGATCCGCCAGAGCATATACAGCCAGCTCGCCGCGAACGCCACAAAGAACAGCGTGCGCAGCTTTTTTTGAAGCACTTGGAAAAGCAGGTGCCGAGCCACAGACCGAGTGAGAGCAGGCAGGTCTCGAACACAGCGAAATCCAAAATCGAGAAGCCGCGCGCCTTGTCCACGGCGTGATTGGTCCAGCGGCTCGCGGTGTCGCGGGCCTCGTCGGCGTAATGGAGCATCTGCTCGGCGCGGGCGCGAAGGCGCTTCGCGGTCTACGTTTTCCAGATAGTTTTTCATAGCGTGTCTCTCCTTCTGTTACAGATTGCGTTTTGCAGGAGTCCTGCGTTTTTCGATCGTATTCTTTGCGATGCTGCACGGCGTTTTCCCCATCGAGGAAATGCGCCCCATGCGCATGCCGATCGTATCGGCAAGTACGTCAGCGTCCGCCGCGCCGGTCTCGCGGAGCGCGGCCTGCAGGATCAAACCGGCGGCTCTCGCGTCCGAGCCTGCTTCGTGATGGTCGAGCGCGATGCCGAGATAATCGGATACGGTATCCAGTTTATGATTGGCAAGGTCCGGCCATACGCGCTGCGAAACCTTTACCGTGCACACATAGCGGCATTCCGGCATCGGCAGCCCGTAATGCGCCAGACAGGCGCACAGCACGCCGGTGTCGAACATCGCGTTGTGCGCGACGACGCTGCCCTCTGCGAGGGGCGCAAGCTCGCGCCAGAACGACGCGAACGACGGCGCATCCTGCACCATGTTTTCCTTGATGTGGTTGACGCGGACGTTGCCCCAGTGAAATTTGCCGGCGCAGGCGGGCGGCTTCAGCAGCGAAACGCGCTCTCCGACCAGCCTGCCGTCCTCGAAAATGCTGACGCCGAGCGCACAGGCGCTGAGCGGCGAGGCGTTTCCGGTCTCGAAATCGAGTGCGAAGTATCTCACAGGCGCACCTCCCGGCCGGCGGCCGCGCGTTCCTTGCCCGCGAGCAGGAAACGGTAAAAGGGCGCGAGCTTTTTCATGGTCTCGAGCATCGGTCCGACGAACGAGCCGTCGAGCACGGGCGCGAAGTCCTCGCTTTCGCGAAAATCCACGCCGATCTCCTTGCGGTTCAGCCACGACTGGTATTCCGGCTTCGCGTCGGGATATTTCGGGCGCTTATACAGCTCGCCTGCAAGCGTCACCTCCGGGCAGCGCTCCACCGCCTCGAAGGCGTCGAGGAACAGTCTGTCCTCGTGCAGGATCATGTCGCGCAGCGCCTGCATCTCGCCCGTGCCCCATGCGCCCCAGCAGCCCCACGCCCAGTATTCGGGGTGCAGCTCAAAGTAATAGCACGGCATGCTTTCGTGCTGCCGGCGCGCTCTGCGGAAGAAAAGCCACAGATTTGCGCGGTAAAGCGTCTTGTCCTTCGTATACCGGGTATCGCGCCGCACGCGCGAGACCATGCGCGAGGGCACGGTGACGAACTGCGCGTCGATCTGCTGCATGACGGGCGTCATCTGCTCGATCAGCTCATAAAATGGTGTGGTGGCGAGTTTTTTGATCTCGTGCCTTGTGTTCTTCGTAAAAATTCCTTGCTGTTTTGCAGGCGGTTAAGCGAAAGCAGGTCAACACCTGCCGCGGAAAAAGCCTGTGAATGCCATAATATCTGTCTGTTCCACCTTTGTCTTGATCCGCAGGAAGCAAAAAAAACGTGCTTCCTGCCTTATTATATTTTAACCCCTCCCGTATACTAAAGCAAGGAGAATTTCGCCTCGACTATGTTAAGAAAATATGTCCGCGCGCTTCGCTTTATTTTGACAAGTCCCTTCTCTGCGGTGTATAATACAGTATTATACTAAAAATATACCGGGAGGCTGATTATTATGAAGAACCCCGAAAACTGCTCGACCTGCTCAGCCAGGACGCCCGTCTTTCGACCGCCCAGCTCGCCGCCATGACCGGCTCTTCTGAGGACGAGGTCGTATCTCAGCTCAAGCCACTATGAAAAGAACGGCACCATTCTCGGCTACAAGGCTCTCGTCGACTGGGACAAGACCGACCGAGAGAGCGTTACCGCGCTCATCGAGGTCAAGATCACGCCGCAGAAGGGCATGGGCTTCGATGAGATCGCCCGTCAGATCTACTCGCACCATCAGGTCAAGAGCGTCTATCTGATGAGCGGCGGCTACGACCTGACCGTCATCATCAAGGACCGCACCATGCGCGAGGTCGCGCGCTTCGTCGCCGAGCAGCTCGCGCCGATGGAGAACGTTCTGTCCACCGGAACCCACTTCATCCTCAAAAGTACAAGGACTACGGCGTTGAATATAACCCCTCCGAAAAAGATAAAAGAGAGGTCATGATGTCATGGTAAACTACGATCAGATGCTTTCTGACCGCGTCAAAGTAGTCAAACCTTCGGGCATCCGCCGTTTTTTTCGAAATGGCAGCCAAAATGCCCCACGCGATCTCGCTCGGCGTCGGAGAGCCGGATTTCGAGACCCCGTGGCAGATTCGCCGCGCGGGCATTCAGTCCCTGGAAAAGGGACAGACGTTCTACACCTCCAACTGGGGCCTTGCCGAGCTGCGCAGCCAGATCGCGGGGTTGGCCCGCCGCAAATATCAGCTCTGCTATGACGCGGACAAGGAGATCCTCGTTACAGTCGGCGGTTCGGAGGCGATCGACAACACCATCCGCGCCCTCGTCAATCCCGGCGAGGAGGTGCTCATCCCCGAGCCGAGCTTTGTCTGCTACACGCCGCTCACGCAGATGGCAGGCGGCGTTCCCGTGCCGCTGCCGACGCGCGTCGAGGACAAGTTCAAGCTGACGCCCGAGGCGCTGCGCGCCGCCATCACGCCGCGCACCAAGCTGCTCATCCTTCCCTATCCGAACAACCCGACCGGCGCGATCATGGACCGCGACGAGCTTCAGGCGATCGCGAACGTCATCCGCGAGACCAACATCATGGTGCTCTCCGACGAGATCTACAACAGCCTGACCTACGGTCCCGACCGTCATGTCTGCTTCGCGGAGATCGACGGCATGAAGGAGCGTACCATTGTCGTGGACGGCTTCTCCAAGTCCTACGCCATGACCGGCTGGCGTCTCGGCTGGGCGATGGGCCCGAAAGGAGCTTATGCGCCATATCTGCAAGATCCACCAGTTCGGCATCATGTCCGCCCCGACGACCGCGCAGTTCGCCGGCATCGAGGCCATCCGCACGGGCGACGACGACATCGCGCGCATGCGCGACCAGTACGACCTGCGCCGCCGCTATCTGCTCGGCGAGCTCCGCTCGATGGGTCTGGAATGCTTCGAACCCGGGGCGCGTTCTATATCTTCCCCTCCATCGAGTCCACCGGCCTGTCCTCCGAGGAGTTCTGCGAGCGCCTGCTGCACGAGCAGGAGGTCGCGGTCATCCCCGGCAGCGCCTTCGGCGCGAGCGGCGAGGGCCACATCCGCATTTCCTATTCCTATTCGATGAGTCACCTGCGCGAGGCCTGCTCCCGCATGAAGATCTTCCTCGAAAACCTGAAACAGGAACAAAAATAACAAAAAAAAGAGACCCGATACAGTAAAAAGCAAGCTGTATCGGGTCTCTTTTTTCTGCAAATTTTAGAATACGCAGTACTGCTTCATGTAGGCGTCCATCAGCGGCAGGAGGTGTGCGTACTCCGCCTTGTCCGCAAGATACTCACGGATGTCCTGAACGGTCACGAGGGCGTGCACCTTGATGCCGAATTCCTCACCGACCTCCATGACAGCGGTCTTGCCGGGGTTCTGGCCGATCTCGCAGCGGTTGACCGAGATGAACATATCGGTTACCTTGACGTCCGCGCAGCTCTTGAGCACCGGCATGGTCTCACGGATGGCGGTGCCTGCGGTGATAACGTCCTCGATGATGATGACGCGGTCGCCGTCCTGCGGCTTGTAGCCGACGATGCTGCCGCCCTCGCCGTGGTCCTTCGCTTCCTTGCGGTTGAAGAAGAACGGCTTGTCGATGCCGTAGTTGCGGGCGAGCGCACCGGAAACCGAGGTCGCGAGCGGAATGCCCTTGTATGCCGGGCCGAACATCGCGTCGAAGTCGTCGCCTACCGTCTCCTTGACGAGAGCGGCATAGAACTCGCCCAGACGGGAGTTCTGCATACCGGTCTTATAGTTGCCGGTGTTGACAAAATACGGGGTCTTGCGGCCGGACTTGGTCGTGAAGTCGCCGAAACGCAGAACGTCCGCGCTCATCATAAACTCGATAAATTTCTTCTTCGCTTCAGTCAGCATGGGGATTACCGTCCTTTATTCTCGTTTTGTTATTATCAGTATAGCAAATTGGAGGGATATGTAAAGAGGCACGCCCTGCGACGTGCCTCTGAGTTTGCCTGACAAACGAAGTTTTCGACAGTTTATCGAACGACCGCGCCCTGATCTGCGGAGGTGACCAGACGGGAGTAGCGATACAGCCAGCCGGACTTGACGTTCGGCTCATGCGGAACGTACTTTGCACGGCGCGCCTCCATCTCCTCGTCCGAGATGTTGACGTTTACCTTGCTGTTCGGAATGTCGATGGAGATGATGTCGCCCTCCTCGACCAGACCGATCTCGCCGCCGGAGGCAGCCTCCGGGGGAGACATGGCCGATGGATGCGCCGCGGGATGCGCCGGAGAAACGGCCGTCGGTGATGAGCGCGACCGTGGTGTCGAGCTTCATGCCGGCGAGCGCGGAGGTCGGGTTGAGCATCTCACGCATGCCGGGGCCGCCCTTCGGGCCCTCGTAACGGATGACGACAACGTCGCCCGGAACGATCCTGCCGTTGTAAATAGCGGAAATGGCGTCCTCCTCGCAGTCGAATACGCGGGCCGGACCTCATGCACCATCATTTCCGGTGCAACTGCGCTGCGCTTAACGACGCAGCCGTTCTTTGCGATGTTGCCCCACAGGACCGCGATGCCGCCGGTCTGGGAGTACGGATTTTCGAGCGGACGAACGACCTCGGGGTTGCGGTTGACCACGCCCTCCAGGTTCTCGCCGACCGTCCTGCCGGTGCAGGTGATGAGCGAGAGGTCGAGGAAGTCGCGCTTGGTGAGCTCCTTCATGATGGCCGGAACGCCGCCCGCCATGTAAAGCTGCTCGATATGGTGCGGGCCTGCCGGAGCGAGGTGGCAGATGTTCGGCACCTGCCGGAGAGCTCGTTGAGCGTCTCGAGCTGGAGCGGAACGCCTGCTTCGTTCGCGATCGCGAGCAGATGCAGGACCGAGTTGGTCGAGCAGCCGATCGCCATCTCGCAGGTCAGTGCGTTGCGGAATGCAGCCGGGGTCAGAATATCGCGCGGCTTGATGTCCTTCTCGATCAGCTCCATGATCTTCATGCCGGCGTGCTTTGCCAGATGAATGCGTGCGGCGGAAACGGCCGGGGTCGTGCCGTTGCCCGGAAGCCCCATGCCCAGCGCTTCGGACAGGCAGTTCATGGAGTTTGCGGTGTACATGCCTGCGCACGAGCCGCAGCCCGGGCAGGAATTGCACTCAGCTTCGTAGAACGTCGCCTCGTCCATCATGCCGGCCTTGTATGCGCCGACCGCCTCGAAGGTCTTGGACAGCGAAACCTCCTCGCCGCCGAAATGGCCTGCGAGCATCGGGCCGCCGGAAACCAGAATGGACGGGATGTTCAGGCGGGCCGCCGCCATCAGCATGCCCGGAACGATCTTGTCGCAGTTCGGGATGAGCACCAGGCCATCGAGCTGATGCGCCTGTGCGAGCTCGCGGCTCGCCAGCGAATACTTCATGCCGATGTGGCCCATCGCGATGCCGTCGCAGACGCCGATCGCCGGAACGAGCACCGGCGTGCCGCCTGCCATGCGAACGCCGGCCTTGACGGCGTCCGCGATCTTTGTCGAGGTTGATGTGACCCGGGATGATCTCGGAATATGCGGAAACGACGCCGATGATCGGGCTGTTCCATCTCCTCGTCGGTCATGCCGCAGGCGCGCAGCGAGAACGGTTCGGCATACGCTCGGGGCCTGCGGTGATGTTGTCACTTCTTCTCACGGGGATTTCCTCCTTTGAAAGCAGTCCAGCGGACTGCCTGATAAAAAAACGGGCGGACGGGAAAATCCGTCCGCCCGTTCAAATAGTAAAAATTTACACTCTTGCACCAATTTTACCTTTTTCCGTAACCGCAACCGAACGGTTGCGGCATCAAAATGCACGAAGTGCGCGTAAAAACCCGCGACATGCGCGTGGGTTTTGGCCGTAGCCCTCTAACCTTATTCCGCCGCCGTGCGGCGATAAGATGAGCACACCCGACTCAGCCGCCTTGGGCGGCGTCATTCCAGGTATCGAAGGCGGTTTCTACGGAACCAGCCTTTCGTATATAGAGGGCTTTGAAGCCCCCTATAGAAATAATGAGAAGCTACGCTTCGAATTACTTTCTTGAGCCAGCTCATCATGCCGCGCAGCTTGCCGGTCTCCTCGAGCTGGGTGTCAGCCTCGAGTGCACGGTTTGCCAGGAAGTGTGCACGACCGCCTGCACGGTTCTCCTGAATCCACTCGGAAGCGAAGGTGCCGTCCTGATCTCGCGCAGGATCTTCTTCATCTCCTTTGCGGGTCTCCTCGGTGATGATGCGCTTGCCGGTGCGGTAATCGCCGTACTCAGCGGTATCGGAGATGGAGTAACGCATCTTGGCAAAAGCCGCCCTCGTTGATCAGGTCAACGATCAGCTTCATCTCGTGAACGCACTCGAAGTAAGCGTTCTCCGGAGCGTAGCCAGCCTCGACCAGAGTCTCAAAGCCAGCCTTCATCAGCTCGCAGACGCCGCCGCAGAGGACAGCCTGCTCGCCGAACAGGTCGGTCTCGGTCTCGGTCTTGAAGGTGGACTCGAGGATGCCGGCACGGCCGCCGCCGATGCCGCAGGCATATGCCAGAGCGATGTCCATAGCCTTGCCGGAAGCATCCTGCTCAACGCAGACCAGATCCGGAACGCCGTGACCCTCGAGGTACTGGGAACGAACGGTGTGTCCCGGTCCCTTCGGGAGCGATCATGATAACGTTTACATCTGCCGGCGGAACGATCTGTTTGAAGTGGATATTAAAGCCGTGGGCGAAGGCCAGGGCAGCGCCCGGCTTCAGGTTCGGCTCGATAACGTCCTTGTAGATGTCAGCCTGCTTCTCGTCCGGGGTCAGCATCATGATGATGTCGCCGGCAGCAGCAGCCTCAGCCGGAGTCATGACCTCCAGACCGTAGTCCTTTGCCTTCTTCTCGTGCTTGGAGCCCGGGCGCAGACCAACGACAACATGTACGCCAGAGTCCTTCAGGTTCATTGCGTGAGCATGACCCTGGGAGCCAAAGCCGATGATGGCAACGGTCTTGCCGTCGAGCAGAGACAGGTTGCAGTCTGCATCATAGAACATTTTTACCATTGTTATTACCTCCTAAATGTATGGAAAGTGAATTGGGTAAACAAATTTATTAACCGGCGGCCGGAGCCGCCAATTAAGCGGAATGAAATTATCTGCGGATCGCGGTGACGCCCGAGCGGCTCATCTCCACAATCTCGAAGTTGGAAATGACATCGAGGAAGGCGTCGATGCGGCTGGGCACGTTGGCCAGCTCCACGATCAGCTTCGTCCTCGGTCGAGTCAACGATGCGGCCCTCGTACAGGCTGCACAGCTGACGGATGTCGTCTCTCGTCGAAGGAGACTGCGCATGCAGCTTGACAAAGACAAGCTCGCTGCATACCGAGTCATGCTCCTCGATGTGGTCGACGCGCATGACCTCCTCCAGCTTGTCGAGCTGCTTGATGATCTGCTCGAGGATGACCTCGTCGCCCTGCACGATGATCGACATGCGCGAAACGCGCGGATCATTGGTCGCGGAAACGGTCAGAGAGTCGATGTTGTAGCCGCGGCGGCCGAAAAGGCTGGAAACGCGCGCCAGAACACCGGCGTTATTCTGTACGGTGACAGAAAGGATAAACTTTTTGCATTGGTCTATTTTCCCCTTTCTCAGTCTACCACGAGATCGTCGATCGTGCCGCCTGCCGGGATCATCGGCAGAACGCGCTCGTCCTTGTCGATCTGGCAGTCGATGAGCACCGGGCCGTCGCTCTGCTGCGCCTTGCGCAGCGCCTCGCGCAACTCCGCGATGTTGGACACGCGGTAGCCGACTGCGCCGAACGCATCGGCGAGCTTGACGTAATCGGTCTTGCGGTGCGGGTCGGTCTGCGAATAGCGGCTGCCGTAGAACATGGTCTGCCACTGACGGACGTTGCCGAGCACGCGGTTGTTCATGATGACCGTGATGATCGGCAGCCTGTAGGAGACTGCGGTGCAGATCTCGTTGAGGTTCATGGGAACGAGCCGTCGCCCGTGATATGGACCACGGTGCGGCCCGGGAAGGCGATCTGTGCGCCGATCGCGGCACCGTAGCCGAAGCCCATCGTGCCGAGGCCGCCCGAGGTCAGGAACTGACGCGGATGTCTGCGGCCGTTGTACTGCGCGCTCCAGAGCTGATGCTGACCGACGTCGGTCGCGATGATGGTATCCTCCGGCATCTCCTCTGCGACCGTGCGCAGCAGCTGATGCGGATGGATGACGCTGTCGTCGTCCTTTGCGTGGTAGTCGAGCTTCGCGCGCCACTCATTGATCTGCGCGAGCCACGCGGCGTGCCGGTTTTCCTTATGTACGGCAGGATCTTCTGAAGGAAGGTCTTTGCGTCGGAAACGACCGAGCAGGTCGTGTCGATGTTCTTGTTGATCTCCGCGGCGTCGATGTCCACATGGATGATGCGGGCGCCCGGGCGAAGTGGCCAGTGTTGGTGGCAACGCGGTCAGAGAAGCGCGCGCCGATGCAGATCAGCAGATCGCTGCGCTCGACCGCCCAGTCAGCCGAAAACCGTGCCGTGCATGCCGATCATGCCGAGGCTCAGCTCGTCGTCATCGGGCACGCAGCCGATCGCCATCATGGTGTGCGCGGACGGGATCTCCGCCTTGCGCATCAGGGCCAGAAGCTCGCTGCCTGCGTCCGAGATCTCGACGCCGCCGCCGTAATAGATGAACGGGCGCTCGGCCTTGTCGAGCATTTCAGCGACGGTTTTCAGTTGTTCCTCGCTGATGTCGTAGGTTTCGTGCACCTCGACCCTGTTCTTCGGGATGAACTCGGTCGTCGCGGCAGTGACATCCTTCGGGATGTCGATGAGCACCGGACCCGGACGTCCGGACTGTGCGATACGGAAAGCCTCGCGGACGGTGTCCGCCAGCTCCTCTACGTGGCGAACCACGAAATTGTGCTTTTGGTGATCGGCATGGTGATGCCGGCGATATAGACCTCCTGGAAGGAGTCGCGTCCAATGAGGCTCGTGCCGACGTTGCCGGTGATGGCAACCATCGGGATGGAGTCCATATAAGCCGTTGCGATGCCGGTGACGAGGTTGGTCGCGCCCGGTCCGCTCGTTGCGAGGCACACGCCGACCCTTGCCGGTCGAACGTGCATAACCGTCCGCCGCGTGAGCCGCGCCCTGCTCGTGTGCCGTCAGAATGTGATGAATGCGGTCGCTGTTTTTATAAAGTGCGTCGTAGATATTGAGGACCGCACCGCCCGGGTAGCCGAAAATGGTGTCGACGCCCTGTTCTACGAGCGCGTCGATCAGAATCTCCGAACCGTTCTTTACCATGCGAAACCGCCTCCTTTCTATGTCTGTAACGCTGATCTGCGGAACGGGTTACGCCTGGGCCCTGTTTCATCCCATTTCACCCGCTCGGCTCCCGAGGACTTTCGCTCTTTCCTTCCCCGCCGTCTTACACCAGCCGACAGCTCTCTCTATCATGGGTTCGGGACGCTACTTCTTCCGTTCGCAGCCTCGTATCTTTTTGAATGTTGTTGTTTATATTATAAAGTGCCATGTTTTCTCAGAATGTCAACGTCTTTTCCGACTGCAAAATATGCGAAAACTGTCGTGCATATTTCTTTGTCGCCATACCACACAATGCCAAACATGTGCAGTGCTTTACTCCGGCAAACTGTGCGATTTTCACAAACGAAGGAGGTGCAGTCGTATGGCAGCGCCGTTGCCGTCGCGACACGCTAATTTTATACTGCGCGGTCATCTGCGCCGTGCGCGATGGGGAAACGGCAGACGGGCGAGCTGGACCCGTCTGGTCGTTACCATTCGTAACTGATCTGGCGGCTGTGCCCAGGCGCAGGATTTAGGATTCCGCTGCTCTCCGGTTCTGCGT
>VOFC01002078.1_pt1 | contig 57653 bp, 94 predicted proteins | sample 5384161 | NCBI WGS metagenome assembly VOFC01 (sample SAMN12384722, study PRJNA508395) | human gut metagenome | isolation source: healthy gut B | host: Homo sapiens | reverse complement strand
TCAGTTTTCGGACAGAATATGAAAGAGGAAATCTTTCAACATGACCAAACTTCATTCTGAACTGGGAAAGACAAGTTAACAGAAAGTGGGGACTGGAACGTGGTAGCAACATGGCCGAGACTAAAGCTCGACACAGATCGACTGAAGAATACAAGCGTGACTTGGTAAGAGAGGTCACCAATCTTCAACAGACAAGACAGGAATTGATAAAGCAAATTCACCGTAACGAAATCAAGTTGAAAGGACTTTCAACCATGATTGAAAACCTTCAGAATAGGAAAGAAGACATCCAAAAGCAGATTGATTTGATTGCCAAACAGTTCGGTCAAGAAGGTGTTAACAATGAGGAATTGGGTAATAAAATGGCAGCTTTAAGAGAGGAAATGAAGAGGGTTGATGAAAAATTGGCCGAAAGGCATCAAAATGTTGGAGAATACTAAGAAAGTCCTGCTTGAAGCCAATGAAAAATTGGAGGAGATGAAGAGGGAACACACGAATCTTGAAAAAGATATGGTAAAATCCGAAGAGAGTAAAATAGCTGATATTCAGAGAAATATGGTGGGTCAGTTTAACGGTATGATGCTTTCTGCAATGCGCCCTATATTGCCAACTTTAACACCTGAACAACGTGAAATATTGGAGGATAGTGATTTTTGCCTTTTTTGAAAAAAGTGCGGAGATTTTAAATTGTGCTGTAATGTTGGCAAGAGGATATATACAATTAGCTACTGATTATGCAGTGTCTTGCGGTGGTGGAGGGGAGGTCCAACTTCTGGATGGGGACGTGATAAAGATGATGATGATGATAGATGGTGGAGGAAGTGTTTGGCTCACGCTACTGCAATGGTACGCCCTGCAAAAGGAAGCGCAGTCGTGGTAGATAATATGATATTACTCAGTAATACTTATTATTTCATTCCCTTGTTTTTATTGTATTGAATCAAGAAATGTAATATCAGTAATACCTTATTTACAATATATATGGTATTGCTGATATTACTTATATATTGGCAGTAATTTGATATAAATCGAGTTTGGGATAATTGATTTTTCAGGGGTAAATTATGCGTAATTAAACATAGGGCATAAGTGTATTTAAGATATGGAATAGAAAGAATTTAGAACCGTAAGAATTAAGTAGAGAGAGGAATTTTATATTGCAAACATGATTGTGTTACATTTCATAGTCTTTGGCAGGAGGTATAATTATTCACGGTCTGCTTACTGGCATTTAATTCATATTGAAGACTATAATAGATGATGGTATTAGGAATAATGATTTATATATTTTTACATATAAGAATCCATTATTTATTTCTAACTTATTCAGAATAGCATCATCCTTAAAAATATAGACAGAAATTTTTATCCTTTGTGTTAGCTTTCTATTCTATTATTTCTTATTAAATTTGTATATAAGTTTTACTTGTCTGTATTGAACCAAAAAAAATTATAATATGGCAGGAAGAAAACAAGTGATGGATATGAGATCCACAACCTCCGGCATCAGCCAAATGGAAAGCAATGAGCAGCAAAGAAATTGGTCGGACGAACAATGGAAGAACAAGGCCAAAGACAGCTTGGCCAACTATGATCCAACCCGGGCTTCACTCAACTTTGAAGTAACCAAAGGTGGGGTGGTGCAGCCTATTGATAAGTCCAAAAGTATTGCTCAAAAGATGGCAGAAAATTTGGCAGCACGAGGTATTAAGGACCCGAATGCAAACCCAAAAGCCGTAATGAAAAGACGAACTGTTGCGCAGTTCATTTTTGGTGGAAACCGCGAACGAATGCACGAATTGGCCTTTGGAGACCAAAGGGTGGATTTGACCAAAGGCGCAGATAATTCCGGGATAACACGCTGTAAAGACATCGAAGAATGGGCTAAAGATATATATATAGTCTCATGGCTAAAAAATATGGTGAAGAAAAACATCATGAGCTTCTATGTTCACTTGGATCAGATGAACCCACATATCCATTGTACCTTGGTTCCGGTGGATGCAGAAAAGAATCGAATTTCATGGACTTCAGTTTTCGGACAGAATATGAAAGAGGAATCTTTCAACATGACCAAACTTCATTCTGAACTGGAAAGGGAGGTCAACAGAAAGTGGGGATTGCAACGTGGAAATAACACGATCGAGACAAAAGCCAGGTATCGGTCATTGTATGAATACAAACTTGATTTAGTCAGAGAAGTAACCCATTTTCTGCTGAAGAAGGATAAATTGGATAGAGAAATTCATGAAATGGAAGCAAGGATAAATGAGCTTGAAAGCAGATTTGAGAACTTGCTTGACATTGAGAAGTAGAAGAAATTCAAACATAAAATCATGGTAACAGTAGAAGAAATTCAGGAAGCAATGAAGAACCGCAAACCCATATTTTATCCCAATAACAGGATTTCCTACGATGCGTACAAATTTCTTCGCAAAGTAACAAAAGCTGACAGGGATATATTGTTGTCGGAATTTCCACCTTTCGACCCCCAAAAGAGGCATTCGCTATTCATCGTTTTTACTTGCCCTTTGTGCGGAAAAGAGTTTGAAATTAGTTTTTCTAAAGCGAAGTTCATTTCTTTTATTCGAACTGATTTCAATTATCAAGATTTGTGCGAAACAAAATATCCACAACATACCGCCGGATGTGCAGAGTTTGAGAACTATATTAAAATGTACAAGCCCAAAGGAATTTCATTTTCTAAGTTCTATATGTGTCAGGAGTGTTGCGACTCTCTACAAGATGAGGAAGAACAGGTGTTTGAAGAGTTTTATAATGATCCTCTCTTTTGGGTAAATACGCATTCTCCCGAGCAGTGTAGCTGGCAGTGGGATAAAATTGTCAACCTGTACGCATATCCGGAAGACTTCAGCAATAGGCCTGAAGGATGGAAATATTGTGGTGTGAAATATAAAGAAAGGTATAGTAATTTCAAGGTGGCTACCATGTATGAATCAAATTATCAAAATTGGAAAAACGTCCAAGATAGAACCATTATTCATAAAAAAGGATTCAACTGCCCAGGAGATCATACAACAAATCATTGAGAACAAATCTTTTGAGAAGAAAAGAACACAAGGTTTTAGTAGAACACTTGAATTGGCTAAAAAACTCCTTGATGGCATTATCAATGATGTAGAACTAAAAAGCCTGTTAGATTACGTTGCTATAGAAAGTGCCTATATATTAAAAATTTCACGAAAACAGCTTTTCCCAACAAAGGTATTTAATTTCGGAAAATACAAAGGATATAATATACATGAAGTAATAGATGCTGATAGAGATTATATTACATGGGCTTTGACTAATTTGGATAATTTCATGCTTGATGAAGAAGCCATGAAACACTATCGAGGTGAAGCATGGAAATGTCAAGCGAAAAAGTGATAGTCATGAAGCATTGGAAACTGTTGATACACAAAAACATAATTCAAAAGTGGAAGAAGTTGATGATTGTCCTTTTTAAAGGATTCTGATTTTACTTTATTCAGTATCTAACTTTGTGGAAGTTTTTTTGAACGAATAACAATAAAACGAATACGATGCGGAATTTACAAACACATTCACGGCTTCTTCATAGATTTCGTAAATGTGTATGTAACGCTATACATGGACTACAACGATTCAAGTAAAGCCATGGACTGCTCAACAGTCTTGCAAGTTACACCTTTTCCAGCCTTGTAATCTTCCCCTCGCCTTTGCAATCTTCTCTCTGAACTCGTCACTGATTGTGTAATCTTCCTTGTGAACCGGAACAAGCATATAGGACTTTTGATACCTCTGTGAATAATAATATCCTCACCAGCATCAGCCTTGTCCAAAATCAGAGCTTGCTTTGTTCTCAATTCTCTTGTTGTGTAATCGAATGTTGCCATAAATCTATTGTTTTTAGGTTCGGTGCAAAGATAGTGAACTACCGCTAAATCTTTAGTTTAACGGTAGTTCACCTCATACATTGCATTCCGATTCTATACGATTCAAGAAGTCATCCAATGATTCACCCTTTCCCATTTTGAAAGTCCGTCCGGCCTTGATATCCTCAATTCCTCTCTGGATTGCCATTAACTCCCTCTCGGGAAGGAAAGTCCTCTTCCGTAGCCGCATACACAACGATAGGAGCAGCATTCCGGCGAGAAATAAAAATAGTTTCCTTTTCCGCCATTTCGAAGTATTTCTTCTGATTGGCACGAAATTCACGTGTTGTAACTATCTGCATAACAATCTATATATTTGGTTTACAGCGCAAATATGTCCTTGCACTTTTGAACAGGTTTGGGCTTGACTTTTTCCATTTGGAGATTACCTTATCCGACCTTTTTGAAACTATTATGGTGTATGTCATAAAGCTTCAAAATAAGCGTCAATATCCTCATGGCTTCTAAGTGTGGTACAATTTCCAGCCTTGATTTCTGCCATTGCCTCTTCTATCCTCGCTTGCAGCTCCGGGGTAAGTATGAGGTCTTCCCCTGCCTACTTTGACAAGTACGTAAATCTCGTTCTTTCTGCGAATAAGAACCGGGTCTCCGTTGCTCGCTCTGGTAAATGAAGCCGCAAGATTATTGCGGTATTCTCTTACTGATAATGCTTTCATAATCACAACTTTTAATTTTGCTGCAAAGATAATTCTTTTTCAGCACAATAGTAAATTTACGTACACATTTGTGTACACGCACGAAAAACTCTTCAAAAACCGCGCACCCCCTCCGAGGGGGCTGTCCGCCATCGCATGGGCAAAACGGTCTATCTTTATGAGGTTCACACCATACCAGCGGCACTTGTATTTAAGCAGGATGCGTCCCCTACGGATTGTGCAAGATGGTGGTTGCGCTGAACGGACAAAGTCAGGTGTCGAAATGATTTCAAAGCTCATCGAGAAGGTCTTCTATGGTTCTACTTGGAAGTTCACCTTCTTCAATCAGCTTCACCTGTTGCAATCCCTTGCAAATGCGCGTGGTCAAACTGTCCTCTTCGGATATGGTATTGTCAGTTTTGTATCGCTTCAAGTCTTCACTACAAGATTTGATGAAATTTTCAAAGCTGCTCATATCAACTTTCTTCAAGTTTTTGTCTGCACGAGCTTCTGCAATAGCCTCCTTTGTTTCCTCGTTCGGCTCTGTGTATCTCTCTTCTCTGTATATTATTTCAACATCATCTCCGTCTTTTACATCTGGGTTTGTTGCTGCTGGAGGTATTTTATCTTCACTTCCGGAGATAATCTCGATTTCATCTTCTTTTATTATATCCCAGTCTCTTAACGCCTGTTCGGGTGATTGACCGCAGCCAATTGCATATTTGATTTCGGTTGTTAAGCCGTACATTGCTGCAATTTGCAAAGCTTCTTCTCTTGTTAATTCACTCATCTCGTTATTTATTTATTGGGGTGTAAAGGTATATAATAAAGGGAATAGAACAATATAGAGAAGATTCTTTTAAAGGATTTACTACTGTAAAGCCAGAGAAAAGAAGCCTTTTTTGAACGACTTCTAATCTCTGACCATTGAAAAGGTTTATGAAAATGAAGTGAGTGTCGTTCTATTTTCTTTAATATAACAGAGGAATTTCAAATGATTTTACAACAATTTCAGCCTTTTGTCGAGAATGAACCAGTATTCCGAACGGTAGGGAACCTTTGGGTGATTTTGTTTCAAAGGTGATTTTTACTTTCCATCCATTGAATGGTTTTTGTACATTCTCATGTTTTTTATTGAGGTTATCAATTTCTCCGTATGCACAGAGAAGTCGAAGCGTATTCATTGCATCCACCTGACGATTTACCTTTTCACTCATCTCAGCATCAAATTCATCCATATCTTGAAATAGTCAGTTTCTTCGAAAAATTGATTGGTGTATTTCAACAAACGCTTGGAAAGTTCGTCTTTTTCCTTTGGTGTGATGAAATTCAATCCATAAAACATCTCAGGCTTACTGATTTTCGTGATCTTGATAGAATCAGAAGTAAGGCTGTATAAAGCTTTTTCTGCAACTTTTGTAGCGCGTTTGTCCGGACTTTCACTGCAGCTGAAAAAAAGAATCAGACTGCAGCAAAAGACCGAAACAAGAGAAATTACCATGTATTTCATTCCGAACTTGATCATTAGTGAGTTGTGAGTAGAATAATAGTAGTTCTATTGGCTTCAGCAGGAGCGTATGTGCTGATACCACCTAAATTCGCACCTCTCATGTTATCCATAGAAACCCCATATTCTTTCAATTTCTTGGCTATGTAGTTTCCACGTTTGGCTGCAAGCTTTTTATTGTAAGCAGCCTTACCGGTATAACTGTCTGCTGCAGCAGAAATATGCACAATCAAATTCTGTTCTTTGGCGATATTTGCAATTTCTTTCAAGTTAGAAAGTTGGGTCTTATCAACCAGGTTTGCAGTGTTGATTTTGAAATAGAAGTGGATGGGTACTCCTACAGCAATGATGGTCTGATTATTATCGGCTATTGAATCTTGCATGGATTCATTGCTAAGTCTTTCACGAAGCGCATTCAGACCGCTATAGTTATTACTTCCATCAGAAACAATGGTTGTATTCAACCCATTACCATTGTTGGCTTGGTCTTGATAAGCATAGTGATCCAACAAGTAATTATTTTGGTTGATATATGGTTCTGCATCAATGATTCTTTTCCAACCGCGTTTACCAAGTGTGTAGGAAATGCCAACTGATACATTCAACATATTATCACCAATCTTTCCAGATGTTCCTACACAGTCAAAGTGACGCATGGTTGAAATACCGCTAACTTCACCGATAAGGTGCAGTCTGTCAAAAAGCCTATATCGTAATTCAACGCCGTAATTCAGCGCAAAGGGCTTATTATCTGTTGATGTTCCGTCTGCTTGTAAATAACCGGGAGTAGCAGAACTGTTATTGATAAAGCCAAAACCAATAAAGGGAATTACATCGAATTTGGAGATACCATACTCATTAGGTTGGAGGTTTGAGGTAAGGTTAATCATCAAATCTGCATGGATATGATAATATTTCATCTTATCCAAGTTGGCATTTTTTGAATTTGAGACCTTGATAACCTAATCTCGTGCCGACTGGCGGAGTAAACCATTTGCCGAAGCCAATATTTAAAGTGGGCATAATTCTGTCGAACAGATCTCCACAGCCAACCGGTTTACCGACAAAGGCAGAAGCTCCACCTTTTACTTCAAGAAACCAATTACTTGCCCAACCTCCTGTTGAAACTACATCATTCAGATAGGTCGGTTTCAATGGGGCTGTCAGGCGTTTCATTTCTTTGTCATCATCAATATGACATTCTTTGTAACATGCTTCAGCTCTCATTGCTGTCATTGAGCATAACAGCAAGGATGCTAATAAAAAATTTCTTTTTCATTATTATCTTCTTATTTTGTGATGATTTGTTTGTCTTGACATAACTGTTACGCTTTGTTCTTCGTGAACCTTTGATGAAGATTCTGATTTGCATACTGTTCCGGATTCCGGAATTTCTCTGCCCATCGTTTGCGAATCTCGTTTTCTCTGGTCAAGATGTTGAACTCCGCTGCGGTTTGACGTAAATTGTTTTTTTGTTTGACACTCAACCACTCGTGAGAGTTTTGCAGCTTCTCCGAGCGTGAGGCAATCAACTTTTGAAGCGATTCCATATTTCTGAAGTTCTTTATCGGTTATACCTAAATTCAGTAGTTTCTCCTTATATTTAATATCAATCCTTATGTCAGACAACTTACTATAACTTCCATGTCTAACGTGCTGATCAAGACAACATGACCACCCTTACTTTCTACATAATCTCTCAGGTCTCTAAGTTCAGCACCCGAAGTAATGAAATCATCCAAAAGTATATAATCAGTACCTTGGTTGATATTACCTTCGTAACGCATCCTTTTACAAATCCGAGATATATCTGATGCTCCTGTATGAGAAACATTGGTTATTCCGACTACATTATGTTCGACTTGCATTCCTGATGCTTAAAACATAGCTGAGTCTGCTGCAGGGCTCATCTTGCTAACATCAACTTTTATGCGATGATTGTATATAATGTGAGCATTGGGGTATGTTTGCACAATATGATAAACCTTTTCATCCTTAACCATGTCATTCACAAGACTAAGTGCTGCTTCAAAATCTCCTTTTTTTGCAGCTTCAAAAGCAGGGTGCTTTCTTGCAGCAGTAGTACTGGTATGATTTATGATGGCAGGAAAATCCTCTGGCCAGGAATTCCCTTGTGGCATAGAGTCTTTTTGATGTAAAATATAGAGAGCTGTATTGTAGTCTACTTGTACAGGGTATTGCCAAAGTACATATAAAGCAATATTATCTTCAGCAAAAGTAAATAAAACTTCTGAATTAGAACCAAATTTACTATCTTCGAAATCGCTGATGCTCAGTTTCCTGAGCATTTTCCTCTATTTTTTCGCTTGTGTTGATATTTTCTTCCTCTTTTTCTTCCTGCTTTGGTTTGTCTATAATTTTATTTTCGTTAGCGATAAACAATGCAGAATCCTTCTTATTTTGTTCCCTTATATCTGAAAAATCAGCATTTACGCCATCTCGTTTCAATCGGTTGTCGATAGATTCCACGTGTTGAAATATAGTTGGCAGAACGCTTTACATCAAACAGTGTTGTTTTGATGTATGAAGGATCTTGTTTGAGATTGGAGAGCCATGATTTCAGATACCTTGCGCTATCATCTTTCAAATTCTTTTCCATGCCGTATCTCGTAGAGAGTAGGGCAGCTGTCAATTCTGCTACCAATTCTTCACGAGCAGAGGAGGGAGAACCGAAATGATCTCCAGAGGCAAAACGGTTTAATCTGTTTTGCGCTCCGGAAGCATGGCTCATTTCATGGAACAGTGTTCCGTAAAAAGCTTCACCATTTTTGAATTGTTCTTTCAACGGAACTACAATCGTATCTTTGTTGGAGTCGTAGTAAGCTCTATCCTGTTGGGTAGGCTTAATGGGACAAACATATAGATCGTTCTTAATCATTGTATCAACGGCAGGAATTTCCATAGTTTCCTTTTCGTTGTTGTGTTGGACCTCTTCGTATTCTTGGTTGAACTTGGCATATAACTCGGGTCGTGCTTCTTTGATATTCGTCTGGTCTATGTTGAAAACATTGTAGACTTGAAGCTTTGGATATACACTATAATTCAATTTTTCGTCATCCGGGAGATTTTTGTAGTCATCATACTTAATCTTATCATGGGTCTCTTTATGGACTACCGTAAAGGGAAGTAAACATGACCGGTGTGCTTTTTTCTCCTTTGGTAACTGTAACGAAAGGGGAGTTTGTTGCCTTCCTTGTCAACAAGTGGCTTTCTATTATCATCAAAGTTAAGACTGGAAATTCTCTCAAACGTGGCAAAACGGTTGGAGTTCCAACCTTTGTTTTCCTGTTGAAACATGAGAATCAGCGCATTCATACCGTTATATTCCCGGCCTGATAGATTTTTTTGGGCCATTGAAGTGCGTTTTTCGTAAACCAAGGCTTTTGCCAGTTAGATGACACACTTTCAATCTTTTTAATCATCAAATCGGCAAATACATCCAATGCTCTATCTTCAGCAGATGGGCCGTTGTTTTTATACTGATACTTAGCCATTTCTTTGTTTTATTTTTGTTGTTCGGTTTTTTTGATATTCTGAGATTTCCTTTGACGATAGAGGATATGCGGATATTGCCATCATAAGAGGAAATAGTCAAGTCTCCAATAATACTTAATGTGGCTTTGGGTTTCATGAAGTCCGGCTTAATGGTGTCGATGGAAGCACCTTTTTCCGGGAAACGCAAAAGTTTACCCATGTACTGAAGAACTCCTCTCCATGCTTTTCTGAGGAATAAGCTGAGAAGATGAGATAGGGATTGCCGTTCTTATCATTTTTCTCTTCATAGATATTATCGTTTTTTCAAACGACCTCTGAAAATGAGGGAACCGAAATAGCATCTACGCTTTGAAGTTGTTGAACTTCATATTTTTTTCTGCGTTCAGATAGAAAGAAAAGTCTTCTTTCTTGTGAATATCCATTTCTCCCGAAACAACCACTTGTTTGCCAATAGTGAGAATCGAAAAAGATCTTCTTGTTTGCCATTGTACATGGCAACAAATATATTCACTTCCTTTTGGCTGATTTTGGGATCTGACAACCGCACCGTGAGGATGAATGAAAGGTAAGACTTGTGATTTTTGTCAGTTCTTACCACGGCTTCTTTGGTAATTGTACCAGTGATGTTTACTTTTGCGCGTATCATATCTTGTAGTTTAAAGGGTTATTATTTGCGTTGAAGTGTTTGTTCTTGCGTTTGTTGCTGAGATTCTATCTGTTCGTATGTGTTGGACGCTTGTTTGGAGAAGGTGATGGAATACACTATATTTGTAATCTTCTGCTTCTTCATAGTATCATCGCTGTCACTGTTGAGAATACCGGCAATTTTATTTTTGTTCGTTCTTGGTTAGCTCGTGGGATATTTCCTGTTTTCCGTCATTGACGGTGAGTATAGGTTTCCCATTGGCATTGATACTGATTGAGGCACTTTTAAAGTTGGGAGTGAAGCTACTGATGTCAACTTTCTTGTTGAATACCGCATCACTGACTGCCTGAAGTTTTTCCTCGTTGCTTTTGTCTTTATCCAATTTCATGGATAACATAAGCAGCATCATTAAAAACTGGAAAAAGTCCTCCGAACAAGCCTTCTCTCTGGGCATTGTCTAATTGGGCATCCTCAGAAGAAAGCAGCTTTTGCATCCAACTCTCAGGATTTGTTTCTCCTTGCTGGTTTTGAAGGACAGATTTTGGATCTTGGCCACCGGCTGCATATTGGCCGAGTAAATTTTTGCCATTATACAAGGCTTCTTTGTTCAAGTTGCCTTTTGATTGATTTCTGCCAAATAAGCTGCAGGGTTGACCCAAGTCTTTTTGTTGTCTGCCGATATATTGATTACACCCAAATGTAAGTGTTCACCTGTAACTCGTGTACCAGTTGCACCTGATACACCCAATTTTTGACCGGCATTTACCGTATCACCCTTTTGTACGTTGATTTGGGATAGGTGCATATATTGCACATGGGTCTTACTACCGTCATCACGGACGTATTCGACAGTAACCTTTTTTCCTCCACCGGTATCAGTTCTATTGTCTACACCGATTACTTTACCATTATTTTCAGTAGCCAATAAATCATCTTTGCGTGTCCTAATATCTATTCCGTGATGGATCTGCTTTTGTGATTTATTGATAGGGTCAACTCTTTCGCCATAAGGAGAAGTGATAAACAAAGATGCTTCGCGAGCTACCGGCATACTGTATTGACCTTGTGGAAGGTTCATACCTGTACTTTTTACAGCTACGGTGTTGGCCGTGTTGGTGGTTTTCGCGTTTGAATTATCGGAAGATAAGGGATTTGATTCAACACCAAACTTTTTGCCTTGGGCTTTCATTTCTTGCATCACTTGTTGGTCATATTTGTGCAAATCGTTGCTTTCAATGACACTGACAATGGTTGATACATAATTGGAAGCAGTAGCATAACCACCTTTTTGATGGCGTTGGCCCATCCTTTATAATCTTCCGGAGAAAGACTTGCTGTATATTTTTGATAGCGATTAGCAGTCAGAACCTTAGAATGGTCTTCATAACTTTGACCGACATTATCATATTTCTTGAATTTTTCGTTAGGTCGATCATCGTTAGCCAGTACATAGTTGCCATTATAAGTGCCTTTTACTCGAAATGATTATTAGCGGTTTGTGCCAGAGTACTTTTACCGGATGCAGATTCTATGATTCCCTGTGCAAGTGTTACAGAGGCAGGAATGCCATATCTGCGCATTTGCTCCATGGCATATCCTGCATATTGTTCAATATATTGTTGTCTTGATGAATTTACTCCCATTTATCTGTGCATTGATGGACGTGATACAATAGACTCTTTTTGTTCCTGCTCTTTAGGTGGATCTTGACGAGATGGTTTGGGTATTTTTGTTCTTCCTCGTTGGGGGTGCAAATAGCTACTCTTGAACCACTTCTTATCAGTTTTGGCAAATTTCCGTCTAAGGAACTGGCAGGAAAACTGGCACTCCTGAGAGGAGTTTTCTCGTTTTCATAATGATTCTTCTCCGTCTTTATTTCCAGATCAAGTTTTTTTTTTTGAAAGTGTGACAGCATCATCAGAATATGCTATATAATAGTTCCCTTTGCGAAACAGTAGAAGCGCGTCAGAATAATTCTTCTTCAAAGCCTTATATTGCTCCATAATGGGAGGAATGTTCTTTTCTGCAGTATCATGAGAAACTTCTGACTGTTTACTTTGCTCTTTTGTTGCAGTCTGCTCTACTTCTTGGGCTTGTTTTGTTCCCTCTTTTTAATGTTGTTGAGAGTTTCAGCGTAAAGGCTCGCTGCCAGTGCTACTTTATAAGCTGAGCGATTATCTGTCAACCAAAATCTTTGATAAAGAGATTTGTTTAGCTCAATGGGCTGCAATGCTTTTCCGTCAACATACGCGATGATCATGTTTTTTGGTCTTTGGTTCTAAAGACGTTAACCCTGTCAATTTTTTCAATGTTTTCCTGCGTAGCTCCGGTATTAAATATGTCCACCTTCAATTCGGGATGTTGAAGGGAAAGAACATAATATTTTTGAGCAAGTTCAGTTCTAATGCTAACTCCTTCTTCCTTGTTCGGATTCTTCAAGGAATCAAAGTACATACTTATATCCTGCTTTGAAGGATGAATGGCAAAAGGCTTTTGCTCATTTGGTCGGGCAACCAAAGTCCATTTTTCATTATCATCTTTGAGAATGGTAATCTGCTCAAAAGAAACAGCTTTTGAAACCTGATTTTCTTGCGTATTTCTCTGAGCTTGTTCCTGAGAATTTACATTGAGTAATTCCACTGTTTCTCGCTCATTGACTTTGATTTTTTCTCCCTTCTCTGCTTTTTTTCATCATGCCGACAGCACGATTGATGTCGCGGAAAAGGTTTTCCGTATAATTGGGCGTTTCTTTGATATGTTTGATGATAGATGGTACATTCTCAATCGTTGTTTTCTTCAATTTAGAAGGCAAACCAAATTCAAGAAGTTTGTGTGCTGAAACTAAATCTTCTACCAAACTCTCACGCGCCTGTTTCTCTTTGTCAGAAGACATTGTTCCTTCTCTGTTCAAACGCTGTGGTACACCAGTAGCACGAACAATTTCACGAGTTACGGCCTGTACATATTCCGGGTATGTGTCAAATTCCTTCTGAGCCGGAATATGAATCAGGTCTCTGTTTGCATCATAATGAGCTACACCTATACCATCTCTGCGTATAGGCAGGAGGTTTTCCCTCATTTTTTGAATGTATTTATTGATGTCTATGCGTAGCTCTTTCTCATCATGCGGTGCAGTCTGCCCGGTATCATTGATATGCGTCTTATATGAATCCTTGTGAACAAAGGGAAGGGTAGTTTGGTCAAGGTTGAAAAGTGTAAATACATTTTCTTTAGGATTGACTCTGTATCGTCCTTTATCCTCCTCAGATAATTTGTTGAAACTATCCTTGGTAATCTTGTTTTCCGGGTTCGCAATTTCAACATATTCATTGAGATTGCTCCAAATGAAAGGAACTCCTTTTGTCCTCTTCGAATAGCTGCATTATTGGCTTGGAGATTTTGAAAGGTCGTATAGGCGTTTGACTTGAAATTTCCATTGTCACTGTGCATAGCCATCATGAGAGAGTTTACAGGTGTAATTTGCAACTCTTTGTTATAGAAGTGAGGTTGCTGCTTATAATTGGTGTTTAGAAACAAACCATTTTCTTTTGCAGCTCTTTCTAAGGCTTCTATGAGGACTTCTTTTCTGTCTTTCAAGCCCGGTTTTTTGATATATTCTGTTTCCATTATATTTTATTTTTATTACCTGAGACCTTTGCTTTGCTCACGAACCTGATTGCTTTCATATTTTTCTGAAGCTTGTAGAGATTGCGATTCAGAAACAGCGAGTTGGTCTGCTCTATTCAAAATCCTATTGGCCAAAGTATTCAATGGCAAGGCTCGGCTTTATGGTAAGCATCAACTACGGTAGGGGGAGGGTCACTATTCTGGGAACATTGTCAATATCTACCAGTAATACATTCCCCTCTAATTGCGGATTTTTCAACCTTTGATTGAGAGGTTCATCTGCGTACTGCTTATAGTTAACTGATGAATTTTCTTCCTTTTTGTAGACCATTTTTTCTAATACATATTGGGTCGACTTATTCAGCAAGTTGGTGGCTCCAGAGCAACAGTAATGGTATCTTCAACATCGGATTTTTTGGAAAAGATACCACACATTATCAAAAGCAAAGGGTAATATAGTTCCTGATGTTAATCCTTCATTCTTTGTCTGGCCGGTAAAAAGACGTATAAGCATCTCAGGTAGGTTCGCAAGCGACAAACCCAAATTCTTCATTGTATCAACGCTGCCTTTAAAACCTACTTCGCTAATCATGTTGTTCCAACCCGAGTAATCACCGGATGGAGTATTACTTTGCTGATTCTCGTTGTTTGTACTATTTGCAGTATTAGCATCATTTGTACTGTTTGAAGTCCTATATGCTTCATCGCTTTCGGCTTCATCTATATGGTCATATGCTACCGGTGAAACGACTTTTCTGTTATTGGCTTCAGCTTTAGCTGCTTTGGCAAATGCTTCATATTGCAAAGCTCTTGCAGTTGCTTCATCAATCGACATTTGTGAATCTTTGCCTGATGCCTTAACCGTAGACTGGCCATTGAGAGCAGCTTTCTGGATTTTGTCACGATACATCTTGGCATTACCACTGGCCCATTGTGTAGCCATGTGAAGTTGCTTTTCTGTTGCTTGGGATATATCTTTAAATCCCATCTTTTCCATCATCCATTGAGGATGATTCATTCGATTGGTTATTTCATCTTCCAATAATCTCTGAAATGATTCATATCGTTTGGCTTGAAGGGTTGCTTCAGTCAAAGATATATAATTGGATTTACCAGAGGCTTTTACTGCTCTTCCCTTCTGAAACAGTTGCATGAATTTTATTTCTATAGCTTAGAGCATTCTGATAAGCCCATTCATGAGCCTTCATTAGTTCCTCGTTTGAAGCTTCAGAAATATTGCTGATACCCATTTGTTTCATCATCCATGAGGGAATGGAAACTTCTTTTTATTGGCAGCAGCAATTTCTTTATTTGCCTGTTTCTTTTTTTCTTCTAAATATTGTTCCTGTTGGGCTTGGCTATGATCCATAGAATTTGCTGTTGTACTTAATAATGTCTGACCGATAAAAGAGGCGATTGTTCCTTGTCCCATGGTTACAACTGCATTGGAAACAAAAGCAGAAACTTCACCGGCCAACTTTTCTAAAGATGAGGGATTATATTCTTTTTTTCGGCTTCTTGCTTGATATGGCCTTCAAGTGAAGTTCTTGTAGCAGAAAGCGTTGCACTGAATACGTTGCCTTCTTGAATTTTCTTAATGATGTAATCTGTTGTGGATTTGGGCATCTTTTTGCTTGACCAAATAGTCAATCATTTGTTGCTCAATCTCCGGAGTCACCTTTATCCCCTTGCTTAATAATATCTTATTTACGGTCTTTAAATAATCGTCAGCTGTTTTGCTGTTCCATTCTCCGATGGTATATATTAAGTTGTTATGACTGGCTATTGCTGTCATGCCACCGTCAGGTCCGATACCTCCCAACATATTTGCGTGCCAAGAAGACTGATGTTTGATCATTTCCTGCCTCTTGGCTTCTTCCAGATCATGCTGTACTTTCTTCATAACAGGTAGTACAGCACTGTTAAATATATCTTTGTTTGATGACATGATTAAGTATAGGTTTGTTTTAATTGTTGGATAACTTGTTCTCGTGTTTGAGCAAGGGCTGCGTGAAGAATCTGCATTTGCTGGGGATAATATTCTTCAAACCATTCGTCCTTTTTATATTGTCCTGAATGAATTTAATGGCAAGTTCTCTGGTGATTTCTATTGCTCTCTCTCCTTTTTGCTTTGCCATTAAACCACGCCTTCGTCCACCACACAATACCATCTTTGTCAGGATATACACTTACGGTTCTTTCTATATCGAAACTTTGAATGTCGATGTCAAATTCCGCAAGAGGGTCTATTACACCTTGACTTTCTACTGCCCTGTCAGTAGCTTTTTTTTTCTGCTTCTGTCATGGAGGAAAGGAATACGCCTTGCATAAGAGCCAGGTAATTGAGAAAGTCTTGAATAAGCAATGTCTGAATCCTTCCTATCAGGCCAAAGCTGCGTTCTCCTAAGCCTAATGGATTCAGCATACTTGGTATATGTTCGTAGTAAGCACCTAAGCGTGAACCTTCTTGTATAATATCTCGTAGCGTATTTTCTGTAGCTTTTAGGTACCATGATAGCGGTTGAAGAGCATATCCTTCATGTATCTGGACCCAAAGAATCTGTTATACATCTGGTCAATTCTTTTTCATGATTATCATAAGGCGTATGCACATCAAAATCAAGAGTGGCAATCTCCGGATTATTTCCGCTCATCTGTTTTTGGCTTTCCATGACGAGGTTATCGCGTACCATAGTTAAAAATTCAAGGGATTGATTTCCTTACCATTGAATCTAACTTCCATGTGTAAATAATCGTCACAGACAGCAACATTGTCTTCGGCCTTCACATTTTGGCCAAAATTGCAGATTGATTCTTTGATATGGTAGTAGGTAACTTCATAGGCAGCTTTACTTTGTGGCTGATAATTACGGTATATAATAGTGATGTTGAATCCTTTTTTTTGAATATCACTGGAAACACCCAAACTATACCTGTTGCGAGCTTTAAGCCATGTGTTTGGACGCACTTTAAAAGTCAATACCATGATTGAAGTCATTTTCACTACCGCCATATTCCTTGATTATTTCAAGGGGTTCTGATTCTGTAAGTTCAAAAGGCATTGCGTAACCACTTGGACTTTGTAGATTCATATTTTGATTATCCATATTCAGAAATTCTTTCGTTATGTATTAAATGTCTATTTTTTTACTTTCCGAAGGTTTTTAATATAGGTTGATCGCCAGGCTTGGTAACGGGTCTAAATTCAAAAATCAGGCGGTAGTTGCAAATCACCACCGGGATTTATAATAATAACATCTCCGGGTTTTGTTGGGAATTGAGGATCGGGTTTCCAACTTGGATGATTCATCGGTGGAATATCTGTAATAATATCATCATAATTGTCTCCACCGACTTGGCTGCCGGTTCCTCAGTCCCCCCAGTTCCTTGATTACCGGCTATCAGTCCTGATTCTTTGTACGCGAAGAACTGAGGAAGACTTATTGACATAGCTACCATAGTAAAACAGGAACCGGCATAGGTAAGAATCTTTTTCCTGGTATGAGGGTCGTTATTTTGTATGGCATAATAGATGGAGAATGCTCCAACAATGCCGATAATACAAGCTATAATATATCCTAATGATTGAACAGCAGGGGTGTACTTATAAATAGAATCTCCTGCTATACCTATTCCATTGGTAATGCCATCGGCAAAAGCCAAAGTCGGGCTTAGAACTAACAAAAAGGGTAATTACTTTTTTCATAATCTTTTAAATCTTATCTGCGCATAGCTGTTTGTTGTTGATTTTCTTGGGTATTTCCTTGTTGCATGGTTTGAGCCGTTGCTTGTTCTTTTTGCTTAGCTTCTGACGTACTGTTGAGAATAAACATAGCCATCAACGCTCCTCCTATTTTTCCGAGGATTCCGCTTCGGCTAAACATCATGTAACCGGCTGCAATCAAACCAAAAATGCCTAAACCTGATATTTTACCAAGGCCAACATTATTGAACATATTTGAAATAGCACCAACTCCACTTCCTATCATATTGACAAGACCAGACATCATATTACCGATTCCACCTAAAAAATCTTTGGTGGCATTGGTTGAATCTGCAACTCCATTCACTACGGATTGCGTAGTTTCCTTAACTTGTTCTACCGTATTTTCACCAGTGTAGCCATTCACGACATCATGGGCAAAACCTCCGGCACCATCCGTTGCGTCCCGGAAGGTCTTGCCAACACTTGTTCCTATAGAATCATCAGTGCCGATATTTTTCCACCCGGCATAGCTCGCAACTGCTGCCACAGCGGAGGTTTTTGGGTTCTTTATGACAAATTCAGCACCCACTTTACCGCCTTGAATAGCCTTTGCTGTAGTTGCTGCTACAACACTCGTAATTTGGGATGTAGCTTTTGCTCCTAATTTTAATAATTGGGGAACAACTCTAGTTAATAATGATAACCACGCCATATTTTTGTTATTTTTTTGATTTCACACTCTTTGCATTGAGATTCCAAGACTTTAAACAATCTTTTGCGATTTGTGCCTTGTCTCTGTTATGCGGTTTTGTTCCTTGAACTATCTCATTCCAAACAAGCCCCATATTGGTGTATTTGACAAGTTTGATAAGTAAGAACAATTTGTTATTGACTTGCTTTTTAGTTTCGGACGAATGCTAAGAACCAGTTTAAGTCTGTCCTCTTCATTCATTTTTTGTGTAATGCAATCTTTAATAATCTTCACAACACCAACACAGGTGTTACCCAAATCGACATAGATGTCGTTGCGTTTATTATGTAAAAAAGCTACTGCAATGGCATTAACCGGTGTATCTCCTATTTGACGTGTCAAGTCTCCCATGTTATCACATAGCGTATGAATCTCATAATAAAAAGCCGTATGCTTGGGCTGCGTAGGCTATGATATTTCTAAAATCATTAAGATAATCATCAAATTCTTTCAAGCAATTATTTACGGATTCAACTTCGCTTTGTAGCCATACATGTCCCTCGGTTTGAGCTGACATTGCTGCCATCTGTTTGGAATACTGCTTTGTTGATGTATTGGTAAAACGAATGATCATTCCGGTTAAAACCGGGTCTATCTGAGCGTATGATTTTTGACTGGCAAGACAAAAGGATAGCATCAGTAATAATATATAAAAGTATCGTTTCATCTTATTTGGCATATATGGCAACTTCTTTAGCGCATCTTTTCCAATGTGAAAGACTTTGTTCAGCTAATTCTCCTTTTCTCCTGTCTACCATTCCTGCTGTGGCTCTATACCAGACATCAGCCATCGTATAATGACGAATGCTTAGGTACAATTGGTAAAGACGTGCAGATAGTGATGACAAACGGTCTTCCAGTTCCCATAGAGATTTTGAACGTTCGGCACCTGTTAGCGTATTTGTCTTACCACCTTTAGCAATTGCGTTTTTCAGCAAATTACCTACGCTGACAAATTCCAATAGGGTTTCCATGTAAAGGTTATTCATGCTTAGCGTAGCAACAATCCCTTGTGGATTGTTAGCTGCTGCTTTGCGCAGTTTGCTTAATGTCAGTAGTATTCTCATTCCACTGTCATAGATGTGAGTGGCAGCTTTGAGGGAAGAGGCGAAATTCGTAGCGGTTTTTAAATACTTATTGTATTGTTGTTCCCACTTTCTCATTTCGAAAATTCCGCAGCCATTGCATTCTGTATGACACCTGTCTTGGTTTGATGCTTAATTTCGCTTCTGACTGTGTCGTTAATCTGTTGATTACCTTTAGCTAAAAGGGTTTGTTCACCTACATTAGAAACTACTCCATAGAACCCATAAAAAGATTGAGCATTTGCTCTGGTAGTCATGACGAACAAGAGAATAAGTGCCAATAGTGAAACAATCAGCCATTGACGCTTATTCTGTCTATCCTGAAAAAAGGGATGAAGGATAATCCTCCATTCCCTTATTTTTATTGGTTATTCGTGAACTCATATATATTACGCCGTTTTTTTTATTGTATTCGACTCTTTGACGGATAATACTGATTAAATCCATATCATTCTTTATACCAATTAGCTTCAGTTGGGGGATTTGAACGGTCTCCACTGTAAATGGTTATGGTCTTTATGCCAAATACCATCTGTATGAACGACTGATCTTCGCGATAATCAATAACTCGGTATAATTCAACATAATTCCTTTGTACAGAAAACAGTCCATGTTCTGATTGTATCTGTTCTTCAGTGATGACATATACCATTTTGATGATATAGAAATATTTATATATCATGCCGATAATGAAAATGCAACTCAATACCAATATAAAAGGAATGAATTGGGGAATGGGAAATCCATCATAGCCAGCAATAAATATTAAAGCAATTGGAATCGGAATTATCAATCCTTCAGTGGCGATAAATTGTTTCCAATGAGGATGTAATCGGATAGGTTGTATTTTCTTGTTCATTACCTTTTGAAATTGTAATTTTTTTTTCCGTTCATCACATTCATCAGCAGATAGATTCCCATCATTGTCTATGTCAATTCCCGAATATTCAGACTTGCTCTCTTCCTGGGTATTGTCTGCTTTGTTGCTTTCTTTCAAGAGCAGATCATTCCAATCCTTAGAACCTGCTTCCGGGAATTTCCCGAACAAACGAAACCTTTTCCCGTAAATGTCGAAATAGCTGTATTTAATTTATTCTTATATTCATCATAGTAAGCCAACGCCTTATCTGCCTGATATTTTAAATCATCAGGATGTATAGAACCGCATTGCTTCATAGAATGCCATTCCTCTTCTGCAGCTTCGTATGATCCGTATGCTCTTCGCAAATTTTCTGGCAACAAATCTGTATCTCGGACAAATTATTGTCAGGTTTTGATAGCGATTTGATGTAGTCAAGAAGTTGAGGACCTGATTCTGTACTTTTAGATTTGACATAGAACAATTCATTTTTGAAATTCTCAACAAACTGATTTCCTGCCAAATCATTGTCAAAACAAAGATGGTGTGTAGCTTTCGAAGCTTCATTTATTACACCCCTGAATTGCATAACAGTCGGATTTCCACCGGTGGAAACAAATACGGCCTTATTCAGACTACTGTCATGTTGTGCATTAAGCTGATAGTATGCCATAGCATCATAGGCACTCTCAAACCATAGCACTTTTTCTGCTGATTTAAGTTCGGTATTGTTAGGGCTGGCAATCCATAAACCTTCACTTGAATTGCTTCCTCTTGCTTTTACCTTTATAACCACTACTACCATCCAGACGTGCGCGTCCTCGTTCTTCAAAACCCACGATGTCTTTCAAATCAGTTGATTTAGCATCAGTTTTTCCCGGTATTCGAGGGGAAAGAAAGATTCTTGAAGTAAGTTCCATTTTTCTTTTCGCAGGGGTTGCTAATAAAAAATGCTTTCCGAACGCTTTCTGTGTATTGGTGTTAATACCACGATTTACGAAATACGGATAAAACTGTTTGATATTGTCAAAGTTGTATTTTGAAAATGTAATAATTCATAATCCCTTATATTGAAATCCTTTACTTGTGGGGATGATTTAATAATAGGATGAACCGTTCGGTCAATAGGGTTATTCAACAATCTGTTACAGACAAGATTAACCAAACGATAAGGATCCATACCTGCTTGATAATCTTTAAAAGATGGGGTGCTCAGTAATGAATGAGATTACGTTGTACACTTTTTTTCAGGAGGTTGAAACAGGTTTGACGTGAAGGGTACACAATAAATTTGTCTCCTTTCACATGATGACCACTGCTGTCCGGTCGAACATAAGCCGGATAGCGGATGCCGTCTTTGATTAAACACATAGCCTACATCCATGAGTAAGTCCTGAATATCAATTCTTTTATAAAATCATCAAATGTCAGTTCCATTGCGGATTCTTTTTGTGGTTATTATCTATCTTCCCGATTCATATCCAAATTATTCAATGTTGCATTTACTCCTGCATCGTAAGCTCTCTTTGCCAAATCTTCCGGTCTTTCAAGTCCCGGCTTGAAATATACAAAGTCGCTTTTATGGGTTTCGTGATATATTTCAGGGCGTGGATGTGGATTCTTGATATGGGATATGTTATGGGCTATATCTGCACCTAAATAGGTTGCTTCGCTTAATGCGGTAAGACCGGCAGCCAAGAAAGCTCCCAAATTGAATTTCTCGCGCATTTCCGGACGTGTCTTCATATCAACTTCGCTAAATACTTTCGACATCATGCGTTGACGCTGATAGTCATCCACGGCCATGAATTTGTCGTATTGTCTTTTTCGAAATTTCGTGACTGACTACAGTTCCATTGATTACGGCACTCATCTTATAGGTAACTTCGGAATCTTTTTCCTTCTGCTTACCTTTTTGCTCATCAGAACTTGCCTTGATGTTAAAGCGGTCTGTTCATTGGTCAAAGACTTTATTTTTTCGACCCAAAATATCTCCAACTTCAACTTCACGGCCATGCTTACCTTCACGATACCAACCTTTACTCTCATTTAAAGCTTGTAAATTCTGTCCGTTAACATAGCCCTCTTCAGGATTTGTCGTTGGAGCCATACGAGCTTCTGCTACTACTTCTTCCTTTAAAGTTGCATCGTTATTAGTATATAGACTTTCAGCCTGTTGGGTTTCAATAGAGGAAGGGATTGGTTTAACTGTAATGGAAATGCTTTCCTTGCTGTTAAGCATATTCATTGTTACTTTTTCATTGAAGTCATTACCGATATAGCTATTGATAATATCTAAACGCTCGTTTATGGGTGTTGACTTCAAAGAATTGTCGGTCAACTTCTTGAAATCTTCTTCAGATAAGTTGTATTCGAAATCCTGTGTAGTCCCTTTTGACAAAACCGTCATGCTCTTCTTTGATTCATCTATGATGATGCCGTGCGAAGACAAAAAATTTCTTGCCATTTCTCATTGGAAAAATAGACAGGAGAAGTAATAAGCTCTTTATAGGGCTTTGCCGGTTCGGTTGGCCTTGGAGTGGCTTTAACTTCCGGAAAGATTTCTTGCAGATCTTCCAGAGGATCACGTTGTACTGAAGGTTTTTGAGATCCTTTGTAATAGTAACCGTAAGCACCGCTTTTAAGCTCACCGGGACGAATACGCCCATCGAAATGTTCGAAGACCATCACGGACCGCCTACACGTCGCAGGTGAAATCCGGGTTGCATGGAAGGACGCATTCCTAAATATCCGGGAGGTATGGCACGAGGGGGGATAAGGTGCTGTTACCCGGATAGGTTTCGCGATAGCCATGTAAACCCATTGCAACAAGGCCATTTACATTGCGTGCAGCTACAAAGCTACTTGGTACATCGAAATCTTTACCTACAATGCTGTTGAACGTATTATAGGCTTTCTTATTTGAATAATTTGAGCCACCATCAGATAGTGCCTGAAATTGTCTTTCAGTAATCGGATATTCCAAAACTGGGGAGTCATGTCCTTGAACGATAAGAACATACTTATCTTCAACCAAAGCAACTTTGGGCACGCATACCATTCCTGTGCAATATATCTTGCAACTGATACGATAACTCGCCTCTGTATCTGGTGGCCATCGCTTCTGAACGAATGCTCATATTTCACTTCTTTAGTTTCCTATACTTTCTTCAAATAAAGCCTCACGGTAATCCATAAAGGCAATGGCAGCAGTTTCAGAATGAGGGTCGAGAGATTCATTCTTGCAAAAATCGTAATATTCTTCACTCATTTCGTCTGACTGCTGAGTCACAAAATCAACGGCTGAAATATTGCCAGCTTGATATTCCTCACATAGTGTTTCGTAATCGGGATAATTTTTCATACTTCTTATTTTATTTGTGAATTATCGAGTTTGTTGTTTTGTAGATGATGGAAAATCCATTGATTGTTCAATTTGTTCGGATTGTTCCATGAAGTTTCCTTCTTGATTTTCCTGTGACATACGCTCCAGAGCTTCTTCTATTTCTTCAGTAAAATCGCTCTCTTCAACATAAGACAACAGACCGTTCTTTTTTTTACCCAACAGCCGTCATTGCCAAAAGAGTAATCGGGGAATCTGAAGCCGAACGGCTCTGTCCCAATCTTCAGCATTGCCATAAACAACCATCACACCGGTTTTTGAAAACAAATCAATGCCAATAGTCAATTCAACAGGTTGGTCTTCATCGAAAATATCACTTTCTATAGTGGCTGTTTTTCCTTTCCAAAATGATTCCAGAACTTCTTCAGAAAGATTAAATTCTGACCAATAGAACTGAGATTACGGCCTATGATTTGGGAAGGGGTATATACTACATTATTCGTATCAGGGTCTATTTGGACGAAGACTTTGATACGTTGAGAAGATGCAGCATCATTTTCATTGCTCTCCATAATATCCGCAACAATGGCTTTACCTGAAAGAAGCAATTGTTTTTCTTCCTCCGAAAATTGATTCAAATCTAATTGCTCTAATTTGGGAGAGAAACAACAAATTTACTCCTTCATCTGTTTCAATCAGACAGAATTTTTGCATAGCATCTTGTATATCCATTTGGTTGCTCAATCTTAATGGGAAGCAGAGGTGAAAAAGCACCTCTTTGCAATCTTAGGTGAACTGATTCGGGTAAATCCAAAATCATTTGAGCCGTTAAACCAAATTCTTCCAAGATGGCAAACGGATAGTCCTCACGATGAAATAAAATATCTGACATAATCGTTTATTTTAATATTCTTTGTAGCAAAGGTAATTTTAAATTCGGACGTGAAGAACCTGAAGGAGTAAAACCTATATATTTAGATATAAAATATAATTTTTGGTTCTAAACACAATGCTTGGTAGAACCAAAATATCTAAAATACAATGATTTATGAATTTTACAAGAACCTATTTGTTCCTAGTTGGACTGAATTGTGTAATTTCACGGCATGAAAATATTTTTACCCCTTTTCTTTCTCTTTTTTTTCAGAGACTTCATTTGCGCAATTCAATACAATCAAGCAAGGAACAAATAACTATAAAGTGAAGGTTTTAGAAATTGAAAAAGATGGCAAAACAATTGATGCGAGAGCTATTGATTTCTTAAAAAATGAACCTGAAAAAATCAGATTCATTAAAGGTCGATTCTCTTACAGAGAAATATGCACATTTAAGTATAGAAGAACTACGATTTTTTATAAAGGAATTAGAGGCTGCCTTGGAAAAACAAAACAAACATAAGAAAACTCTCCCTAAACAAATCCACAAACTCTATGAAGGGAAAAATCACCACCTAAACATACAAAACCTATTACAAGTCATGACAGAAGTCGGCTTGTCTAACAAACTATTTGTAATGGCCCAAGCTGTATTGGAAACAGGAAATTTTAAAAGCCGGGTTTGTCGTGAATACAACAACCTCTTTGGATTATATGATAGTCGGCACAAAGACTATTTTCGATTTGAAAAATGGGAAGACTCTGTTGTCGGCTATCAAAAAATGATTCAGCGCAGATACAAGGGAGGAAACTACCTTCGATTCTTGAAGCAGATACGGTATGCGGAAGACCCTAAATATATTCCCAAAATAGCCAAAACTGCTAAGTGGCTGTATGAAGAAAACGAACATTTATTTCAAACAAAATCATCTGTAAGTAGCTAAAATGAGGGAAAAGAAATTTGGCTGTATCAGAAAATATTTGTAACTTTGTGTTGGGTAAAAGCTCGATATTCGTTTCTATGATATTCGTTAGCGTTTTTGATGTGTGTGTTGCCCAAAATCGCGTTAATGGTACATTTAATACGGTCGGATATGTAGCCAACAATCCGAAGGTGTATGTATTGCCAGAAGATTCTATATCAACTGACGGTGATGAAGATGTGGAAGCGACAAAAGAGCAGAGCTTGGATTCTATACCAACAAATGTAATAAAGAGCCGTATATCCAATGTGTCATTCCCATTGAAGGATATTTGGATTACCTCTCCATTTGGGATACGGAAGGATCCGATGAATAGGAAAAGACGGAGAATGCACAATGGACTGGATTTGAGAGCTAAATATGAGCCGGTATATGCCATGATGCCTGGTGTGATAACAGCTGTGTCCTTTTCTAAGAATGGAGGATATTACGTAACAGTAAATCATGGAATATGTGTATGCTCGTATTTGCACCTATCTAAGATTCTTGTAAGGCGTGGTCAAAGAGTTCAGGCAGGACAAATGGTTGCGATAAGCGGAAACTCTGGAAAAAGGACTACCGGACCGCATTTACATATAACTTGTAGATGGGGAACGAAAAAAAGGTAAATTCTTTAACCCTGTTGTGCTGCTCAACTTTGTCGCAGATGAATTGTTAAACAATTTAAAATCTTGATTATGGAATTAATCATCATTATGATCATCGTGATTGCCATTGCGCGGTCAGAGAAACCTAAGAAAAAGAATTAAAAAAAGAAAAAGCGTAGAAGAAGAGGACTTGCAGGCAGATTCTTTGGAGCATTACTTTATAGTGAAAAATCAGACTTTGAAAAATTGTGTGATGAGGGAGGCAAATTTTACGGAAATAAATTTAAATAACAATATAAAGGAGGTGTGAGTAACTCCTAAACCGCATCTTTGTATTCCTTTTACTTACTTTGCGGTAACTCACTGTTGATTTTTTTGAGAAGGAGTCGATATTTGTTTTCTACAATGTCGCTCCTTTTTTGATAATCGTTAATTCACGGATGGTTGATCATTATATACAGGTTGATTGACAAGCCCTTTCCTCTAAAAAGGATGGGCTTGTTTTTATAAGATTCACATTGCCCCCTAAACCTTTACTTCGATAGATGTCTATAGATGTTAAGTTGTAATTTGTTCTGTAAATATATATTGCTTTTTGTTGCTGATAGTATTAAATATATAGAATATAACAAGTAATGTAAATATAATTTGGTTCTATTTTATAGGAATTTCGTATCTTTGCATCATCAAAAATCAATACATCATACAAATGAAAAAACAACACTTTTATTAGCACTGTTTGTGATCAGTGACTTCAATCTCAGCTTATGCTGACTCAGTAAGAACAATAGTAGAAAACAATGAATCAATCACTTCAATGTACAGCAAAATCAGATTTCAAACCGGTCTTTAGAGGCTGATTCTTTAACCCTGGATGAACCTGAATTTGTTAATAGTTATTGGATATTGACAATCGATTCTACTTATACAGCACTACCTAAAGAAACAGGTATTGTCGGACCTCACAAGAATAAAACTACAAGTTTGCTCGGTAAAATCGGTAAGATTGCTGATGCAGCCAGTGCCATTGGTGGACTTGGTTCTGCAGTGGGGCTAAGCGCAAATAGCTCAAAAACTGTCTTGTCTGGAGTAATGGCTTCCATGACGGCTATGAGCGTCAGCGATGTGGCTGATGCAGCCAGTGCTTTGACAGGAGCAGTAGGTATGGATATTATATTCTCGGGTAAGGCCTCGTCTTTCAATTATAAAAAGAATGGTCAAGATATTCGTATTTTGATTAAGGCTGAAAATAACGAATATGATCCACATAGCCTTTATCGTTTGGTTAAATTTTCAACCACTAAGAAAGAAAGACGTATTCAGTGGCTCCAGATAGATTCTGGTGTAATTGACGAAGATGCAAAGAACAAAGGTTATATACCGTTTCATGCAGAGAAATATGGCAAGCAGTCTTATTTGTAGACAATTCCTTATTCCTGTATTGAAAAAAGGCGAATATGGAATTGTTTTCATGGGTGCTGAATCTGTTCAGCATATACCGGTAGCAACTTTCAGCATTTCTTGATTTTTTTTTGAAATTCATAACTAAGGGTACAACACATAATCTAATGGATTTTTCTAAATTTAATTGTTACTAAAAGTTTCCATGTGGGTTCAGATTTCTAATCGAAGTCTGAACCTTTTTTCTTTGTAAGACTTTGTTTGACTTTGGGAGATGGTAATTACTCCCTTTTTACAAATGTGTGTTTAATGACAATTCCTTATTCCTCATTGAGGATAGGGACTTGTTTCTTGCTTTTTGTACATGATATGAGCTTAGATTGTTTAATAATAGCTTTCTTGGTAAAAAATAGTTCCATTCCCAGAAAGACCTGCATGAAGGAGATAATTTTTGGTAGCTCCGACTTGTTCAGCTTTAAGAGTCGTATAGACTGCTGATATGCTGCTAAAATACCAATCTTTACGTTTTGAATTGTCTATGCTATGAAATAAGTGAACATGTACAACTTTTTGCCATAAATAGAAATTTTCAGCAAATATACTAAATAATTACTATTTGGTATATTTTCAATAATCATTAAATATGATAATAATGCTTGTTTGTAAATATGTAAGATTGGATTTAATTTGTATTTTTGTAGTACAAAAGAGGAAGAAACAATTCTTTAGTAATAAACCTAAACCTCTCTAAATATGTTTTTTTTAGAAAAATCATGAAACAAAACATGACGCAAGAACCGATTGTTTATCAAACCGGAACAGATGTCAAACTGATTAACAAGGCCGAGTACTGCAAATCCATCATTGCCGATGGAAAGGAACTTATTATCGGTAATGAAAGTGGAGTAATCACTGTGCCGGAACTCAAAGACCCCAAGGTTTACATCACCTTCAAAGAAGGTATTACGAATTTCTCGGATGTATTCTTAGGCTGTATCAAGTTAACGAGTGTTCCTGCCAATCTCTTTGCAAACCATCCCAATGCCACTAGTTTTTCAGGAGCCTTCTTTGGTTGCATGTCATTGAAATCCATACCTGCCGGTCTCTTTGCCAACAACCGAAAGGTCACTGACTTCTACAGTACCTTCTTTGGTTGCACGTCATTGGCTGCCATTCCGGAGAACTTATTTGCCAAATGCTCGGAAGTTACAACATTTTCCACCACCTTCCATGCTTGCGATGCTTTGACTTCCATCCCCGAGAATCTGTTCGCGAATTGCCCAGAAGTCACCGACTTTGATGACACCTTCAGTAGTTGCAGAACTTTAACTTCCATTCCGGAGAAACTGTTTGCAAACAACCCGGAAGTGATCAGTTTCAATGCAACCTTTGTTATTTGCTCGACATTAGAGTCAATTCCGGAAAAACTGTTTGCCAACAATCCGAAAGTTACTGACTTTGAAAGTACCTTTTCGCTTCACAGCATTGACTTCCATTCCAGAGAACTTGTTTGCGAATTGCCCGGCAGTCACCAACTTCGGTGGAACCCTTCTCGAAATGCAAGGCACTAATTGCCGTCCCCAAAGGATTGTTTGTTCATAATCCGAAAGTCACTGACTTTGAACAGACCTTCGAGGGTTGTTCGGCTTTGACGGCCATTCCCGAGAAGCTGTTTGCCAACAACCCAGAGGTCACCAATTTCTCCCTCACCTTCCATGGTTGCTCGGCATTGACTACTATCCCGGAGAACTTATTCGCAAATAATTCGGCAGTCACTACCTTCTCCGAAACCTTCTATGGTTGCACGGCACTGATTGCCATTCCGGAGAATCTGTTTGCAAATAACCTTGCAGTCACCTCCTTCAATTTCACCTTCTATGGTTGCAAGGCTTTGACTTCCATCCCTGCGAACCTCTTTGATAATAATCGAAAAGTCACTGACTTCGCCTACACCTTCTATGGTTGCAAGGCTCTCACCGGTGAGAGTCCTTATACGATGATAGATGGGCAAAAGGTGCATCTGTATGAACGAGCGAATTATCCCGAGCAGTTCACGACCCGAAAATTCCGATAGATGTTTCTATGGTTGCACCGGCCTAACAGATTATAGTCAAATTCCAACTGATTGGTTGTAATCCATAACTCTCAATGGCACATTCAACCCTGCCATTGAGAGTTTTTTACTGCTCACCTTATCTGTTATATTTCTCATATTACCGAGTAATCGAGATAAGACAGAAAATAGAGGGAATACAATAATACTCACATTTAATCATTTACGCTTCAATAGAAAAAGTGTAAAATAATAGTATGTATATTTGCATACATGGAAATAATTTTGTATCTTTGCACTATCAATAATGCAAACAAAACAACATTAAACACTACAAGATTATGAATGAGGCTTATGTATCTCTGGAAACGGCAAAACTTCTCAAAGAAAAAAGGATTTGATAGTCATTATTCAACGCTTTTTACAAAAATGATAAATTGGAGTTCCACAAAGAGGAAAGAAAAAAGTATTGGTTGCAGGTAGATGAATACGCTGCGCCTACTTTGTTTGTATGGCACAAAATTGGCTGAGAGAAACGAAAGGAATTTATGTTTGGATAGAACCAGTTGTGGGTCATAAGTGGACGATTTCTTTCTGTGATTTGAATGTGAGTGCAGAAGAAAGCGATTGGATTGAAAACGATATTAAAAAAAGGCTATCCTGTATATAAAAAAAGTATGAGGAAGCTTTGGAGAATGCTATTAACATGGTACTCAAAATAATTTGATTATGAACTATTATTGATTTGAACAGATGGTCTAAACTTAAATAGCTTAGAAGTTTCAATTCCAGATGGCAGTAGTAGAGAGTCTGCTATCTATAGTTTGAAATCAATAATTTGTTAGATTTGATAGAAAGAGTAAGAGGATTTTATTCGTGCAATATATCTCAGCATCAAAATTATGAATCGGAAATTTGAAATTACCACAGAAGAAAAAATAATAATGAAGAATAATGGAGTAAAGGTTAAAGTTTACCGTATTCGTTCTCTTCGCAACTTTGGGACTGTTAAGGTTGGTTAGCTCGGTGGGTTCGTGGAAAAAGAAGAAAATTTATCTCATGAAGGAAACTGCTTTATATATGATGATGCAGTGGTCTGTGAGGATGCAAGGGTTCGTGATGATGCTATTGTAAAAAATAGAGTCATGTTGCTTGGAAAGGTTATTGTAAAAAATGAAGCAGTGATAGAAAATGATGCTCTTTTGAATGATCGAGTTATTGTTCAGGATAAAGGATTAGTCTCTGACAAAGCGAGAATCTCTGGATGTGCAAGAATTATTTGTAAGGCTACCGTAAAAGGTAATGTGCTTGTAACAGATAAAGCCTGTATTCAAGGAAATGCAGTAGTCATGGATGATACAGTCATTAGAGGTTACGCAAGAATTTCGGGCAATTTAACGATAGGTGGTTGCGCTGTTATCTATGCGCATTTTTAAACAATCTGTTAAAATGTAGTGTGTGCTTTTGCATACATGAATTTTAAATGCTAATTTTGTACTTAATTAGATACATTATGTCAAATAGCTTATTTTAGAAGTTTGATATGCGAAAAAAAATAGATATTACTGATGAGAAAAAAAATGGTTGCGCTGTCTGATGGAACAGAGCGTACAGTTTATCGTATCAAGGCCGTCCGTGACTTTGGCGATGTCAAAGCCGGACAGCTCGGTGGCTGGATTGAAAAAGAAAGCAACCTCTCACACGATGGAAACTGCTTTGTATATGATGAAGCGGTAGTCTGTGATGATGCCAAAATATCTCAATCAGCTATTGTAAAAGACTCTGCGGTAATAATGAACAATGCCAAAATAGGAGATTATGCTTCAGTTATGGATCGCGCAATAGTAAGAGATAATGCCGTGATTCAAAATTATGCTCAGGTTCAAGACGAAGCCTTGGTAGCAGGAAATTCGGTAGTTGAAGATCGTGCAACTATAAAAGGTATGAGTTTTGTAAATGAAGAAGCAAAAATTTCCGGCAATGCAATAGTAATGGATGATGCAGTCGTTAAAGGAAGTGCAATTGTACGCGATAGATCTGTTATATCAGGGAATGCAAAAATAGAAGGGAAAAAGTATCGTACAAGATTATGTACAGATTGGTGAGAACGCTGTGGTAAGAGATAACGCTTGGATTAAAGGAAACACTATGATTAAAAGTAATGCTATTGTAGAGGGGAGGTTTCATTGAAAGGAAATGTAGAAATAGTTAATGACGAAATTATTGACAGTCAGCATTTCATGGATGTAAAAGAAAAGAATTGGAATCAGAATCGCAAAAAGTTAGAAATCATAGAGGATTATCGACCAGACAATTGGCTGAAAAATCAGGAATAAGTTTTTGCTAATATTGGAAAACTTGAAAGAGGTACATATAATATCAGTATCGAAATCTTGGATAAGTTATGTGAACAATTAGGATTAGAGATTCAATTGGTTGAAATTAAGAAAAATAAAACCCCAGGCAAAGAGCTAAATCTTGCTTGGGGTTTTTTTATTTAATATTTAACCACTGCTACTTGAAGTCCTTTTGTCTTTGGCGATTTTGATCATGTTAGCCGTTCCACGGCTTTGGCCATCCCAAAATGCAATGAGAGCATCAGCTTCAGCAGCCATTTCCGCGTTCCGGATGGGTCCGGCTGCTCGTCCATGACGATGCCAGTCTGCAGGGTGCAGCTCGATATTTAATCCTCGTTCCTGTGCGTATTTTTCACCCAGGGTATCTGCACCTTTGGCATGACCTGAAACGATGATGACTTCATGCGTCTGTATCTTGTCATGAAGGTAGTAATCGCATTTCTCGGCCAACAGCGCGTAGTTGGAGAAATCACGACAACCGGCTATGATTACTTTTGTATTTTCCCATAGTGTCTTTAGTCTTTGAATCTTGAATTTATATTAAGAAGTTCATACCGTTGAAAAGGAGTTAATTCTTCTAATCCCTTTATTTTCCCTTCTTTTATGCGATATTGAAAACTCCTTAATAAGAAAATGAGGTCGCTTACGACTTCGTAGATTTCAGAAGCTGAGTAGTTGTATGGCTTCTCTTTTACAGAAGAATGGAACATGTCTACTTCTATTTGTATATTACGTTTCCGATAAGAGGGAACACGAATGACAGACGTTGGCGTTCCGAGTTTGCCTTTTCGACCGGCACCTATCCTTCGGCCTCCATGAGTATTTTTCTTGTTAGTTTCCATATTTCTTAATTATTATATGCAAAGATACAAAAAATACTTGAATATGTAACAGAATCAAGTTATAAAAACTTAAATTTGTAACGTATTCAAGTACTGTATTTTAAAGGGAAACCATTGTCAGAATCTTGGGAGTCTCCTGATGCGATTTTATTCCCTTTTATTTTTTTGTTAAATTCTTGAATTTCAGCAATCATGTCTTTGACCTCTTTGTTGATTTTCAAGAAGTTTCCATATAGGATTCTTTCGCGTGCTTCAGGAGATTCAAAGTGATAAAACTTAGGGATTGGATAATTGGCATAGTCTTTTTTCTTCTTTGCTAATGTTATCCATATCGAAATTTGTTTTGCAGTAGAATTTACTGGTCTGAAATTCTTCAGACTCTTGAATATCCATACTATCACCACGTCCTGTTTTGGTCTTCACAAAAATCTCGGGCGGTTTGACCACAAATCCAACCGGTTGGCATATCTGCAATTTTGGGTAAAGGGGACCAAAGAATCGAGGTTTTCATTCAAGTTGATAGAGGTTTTGTCTCTGTCAATCGTTATACCTTTTTTCAGTTGGACGACCTTTCCAAATATGTCATTGGATAACCATTCCAAGGTTTCTTTGGCTCGTGCAGAACCACTGACTACATTACCAACGGTTGTGATGATTTTCTGCATACCGGTCTTGCCATAGTCTGCTTCCAATTGCGGTAGTTCTTGAAAACCGAGAGCTACACTCACTTTATTGCTTCGTGCTGTGCCGATAAGACGGTCAATCTTGTGGAAGTATAATGTAGGTAACTCATCCACAATGATGCTTACTGGAATGTTTTTTCCTTGTCCTGTGTTGACACGAGTAACAAGACGGTTTAAGATTAGTGCATTCAAAGCTCCAATGATGCTTTCCATTTCAGGGTCATTGGCAATCAGAAGATAGGATGGATTCTTGGGGTCACTGACTTTGAGGTCAAAATCGTCACCGTCTTTGCTAAAAATCCAATATGATTCTTTGGTTGCCAGACGTGAAGTAAATACGCGAAGCGTACCAATCATACCTTCCAACTGTTCCATTGCTTTGTTTTCAAAAAGCTGTTTGGAATGGACCTAAAAAGTGGGGCTACTTCTGTATCGGTTTTCAAGACTTCAAAGATCGTATCGTAGCTTTCATTTAAGAAAGAAAGGATATGGGGCATATCAGAGTATTTCCCTAACCAATAGGCAGGTTGTGCTATGTTGCCATTGGTATCACGCACAACTCCGGTTGGCTTTATCATACCGGTCTCGGGGTCAATGGTCTTGTCGAAGTTCATTTCATTACCATTCGCATCATAAGGTCTCTTTTCGTAATTGCAGAAAAAAGTAGATGCAAGCAGCTAAGAAGTTGACAGCAGAGGTCTGAAAGAACTGATCACTACCGCCACCACCTTCTTTTTACCTTTTTGCAAGGATTCAAGAAGTGTTTCAGCTGTTTCACTCGCTGCTGCAAGATTGGATATGTATTTTAGCTGAATAGGATTTTACGCGCCTACTGTATTCTACATTAACAAAGTTGATAATGTTGAACTGACAATTTTTGGGTGTCCTTCCTGCTTTCTTGTTAATTCTATAATGGTAGTATAGTTTCTGAGCCAATGTCGGGAACTTGTAGTCATAAACTACCATTGAAAAACCTTTTGCGGAGTGCTGCCGGATAAACGGTTCTATGATAGAGAATGTCTTACCCGGGAACCGGGAGTTCCGACAACCCATGTTCCTCGGAATGGATTGATTATATTTTTACCCATCCTTTGCGAAATTTTCCTTTGTAGTAGTAACGCATAGGAATATTGACAGAGTATTTGTTTTCTACCTTCTCTTCCATTTGCGAAAAACTCTCATTCTCAAAGTTGAATCGGTCTTTTAATAATCCATCTTTCAAGAACTTGGAAATGTTATCTAACGCAACTTGGCAAAAGAATGGCCTACAATACTCATAAGAAAATATATCCATGTGCTTAGGGGTAATGAAAAGAACGAGGGAGACCACCGTTGTTTAAAAACCCATACGGACAAGAACATCAGAATTATGCCGAAGGAGATGGGGTAAATCACCATCTTCTTGGCATTAAATTCAGATGTTTTTTGTTTTTAGTTCCGATGCAAGTTACACAGATTATCAATAAGGTCATTACCTTACTGTAAATCATGTGACCATCTTGATATACTCCCCAGGTTTTAATTCGACTATATATATCGAACAAAAAACCATTCCAAAAAATTTAATGAAGCCGGATTAATAGCGTATTCAAAAATTCAATAAAAATGGCTACATAGATGAGTATTCTAAATATTTTGTATAGTGATTGTAAATCCTTACTTTCATCCATTTTTTATTCTTCTTCATGGTTTAACCTAATTGTCAGGATAGGGCGTGAGGCAAAAGATTGATGTTTGTCTGCACTTTCAAACCGGCCAGCACTTAAACTGTAACGCCAAGCTCTATCTGAATTTGCTCCTGCACATTCTGTACTGGTCCAATACCAACAGTCTTCCTTGTCTATGGGGATTGGATCTCCCTCACAATTGATAATGATAGGATTGACAATATCTCTTGCTAAATATAATTGATACATTTCAGCAACTGAGGGGATAAAATACTTTGGATTCAGAGATTCTGCAAGTGGAGAACTTATGTCCTTACTTCTCATTGCAGTGGTATTTTTCTCACCATCAAATGTAGATATATCAGCGGATGTGCCTTGCTCAACATAGGTCGTGTCCGGGTCAGAAAAAGCCCAAGGGTTATGTTCTTTTTATACAAACGGCGTAGGCTGTACCATCTATTTTGTCATCATGATCTACATAGAAGATTACAGCTTCAGGAGTATTCCCTTTGCTGAGTACTTCTTCATAGGTATTTATTTCTCCATTTGTACAGTAAATCATGCCGGGTCTCCAACGATGCCACGTTTCATCTTCAAAGACGTGATTATCACAAGAGGAGAGGAGCGTTATTACCATACAAAGTATGCCTGTAATTGATAATCTAAAATTCTTCATATTGCTTAGTTTGAAGTGGGTATTTTAAAGCCAAGTACTATTCCTGTCCGGAATAAATCCTTGCCATTGATACAAAGGTCAGTTTTTACTTGCCAATAGATTTGCCATCCTTTTCGAAGAGAATAATTGTGTTCATAACCGGCATGAACCCAGCCTAAAAATTCGTTGGTGTCGCTACCGATACTTCCTCCAAACCGAATGTTTCCATAATGGTTTTTACCGCGTACAACACAAGGTTTATAGGCGGCACCGAAACTCCCCAAGTCCGGTAGTGTTTCCAAAAGGAATCTTTGGTAATATGTCCTACACGAGGGTCTTTTGCATATTTAATATAGCCGTTGGCAAAAATACTCCCAGGCATTGTGATGCTTTGTTTCATGTTCAACTCCAATTGTAAAATCAAAACCTCTTTCGTATAATGCTCCTATGCCTAATGATATTCGATTACTGTTGGCCTGAGCATTCATTTCCGTAGAAATGAATGAGAGACACAGTAATAAGAATAAGATTTTAATATTCTTCATATACTTATTATTTAGTTTTCATATAATAATAATTTGCTGAACGAATCTGCTCCCAATACATCTTCATAGTCAATGTTAAGACTGATTGTTCGTCCACTGATTTGTTTCTCACTCATTTCAATAGTCAGTACCTTATCATTGGGGAAAGTCAGTTTTTTTACAACAATTACATTGCGATACCCTTTCAGAAAAGACTCCGTGTTGTCTAAAACAAGGGAAGGAGTTAATTCTATGGTCTGAACATTCGTGGCTTTAGATGTTTTTTTATCATTCAATTTCAGTCGGAGCTGGTCTATGTCGAAACGGATGTTTGTCTTGTTCTCTATCGAGAAATCCAAGAAGAAATATTCTCCAACACTATAGACGTTGTTTAAGCGCATGACCATTTTGTTATTTTTGGTGGCCACATTTCTGTAACGTGCCGGTGAAGTCCAAATTTGTCGGGCATAGCGAACCATATCTTCAGTAGACATACTTACTGCCGGGTTGTTATAAGCTGTACGTTCATTAACTTCTATGGTTTTATCAGCTACAGCTTCTTCAACTTTGGATGTATAAATCAAGCCATATTGAGTCCGATAGCGTTCGGTAACAATGGTAACAATGGCAAGGATGTCACCATCCCGATTTACTTCTACCCCTTCTTTAGGTTTTTAAACGAACGGTGTTATTGATAGGCTGATCACCTACTACCTTGTGTGTGCTGATGTCGACAAAGCGAACAGGTTCGAGGCGGTTATTACAGTCGTCACGTTTTCATTAACCGTAATAAGAGGCATCTCGTTCAAACATTTTTGAGCAAAAGCCTGGAGTGAAAAAGAATGCAAGCTACGGCAGCTAAGAATACTTTATGTAGTTTCATAATGTTCTATTATTTATTAGTTTTTGATATTTTTGAATTAATGAGATATACTTGGGTTCCATATTTAATTTTCACCTTGTTCTTTCGAATATTCTTCGAGAGCGCACTGGTTGTTTTCTGATACGCATTCTGAAGGGCTTGCATTCCCCATTGTGAAAAAAGTATTATCACTTGTGGTACTATTGAAATTCATGCTTTGATCTAAAAGCTCCACCACTGATGTCTTTGGTGGTCTCTCTGAATGAACTTCTGGGTACATACAAACCTTCAAGACCGTCCATATCATAGATACTCAGGTTGATTTTTACCAATTCATCATTGAAGAGTACACTGGTAACATTGCCCTTGACACGCTGTTGGCCAAATCCACTCATGGTACAGTAAAGGTAGCTTCCTTTGCGGATAGTACGCTCACCTATATCAATGTCATCAAGCAAGCGAAGTCTGACTCTGCTTCCATCAACCGCTTTTTATATCTTCATCAACGATCGCCTTGATCAATTTGTGGTCAGGTCCGTTGTTATTGATGGTATTGAAATAATCTGAAGCTTCATCATGCTTCTTTACGACTTCTTCCGTTTTGTCATTTTCATCCAAGCTTTTGACCGCATTGACATTGGTTTCTATGACTTCATCTTCTTTGTCCTTAGATTGGTTTCTTTGCATAGAGGACTTGATTTTTCGTGCAGCCTCAGAAAGTTCGTCATCATTTACTTCCTCTGAGGAAGTGTTTTCTTCTTCTTTTGGGCTTCTTCAAGGCTTTACGAAGTTCAAGGAAGCTTCCGCTCATCTTCGCTTAAATCCGAAGAACTAAAGGGATTCATCTTTCTTTTTGCTGATTATGAATCCTATTCTTGATTTCCTCAATCTGTTCGGTCGTGTTTTTGGATGATTCACTGGTAGAATCCATTGCTGCCAGTTCCGCGTCACTATATTGAGATTCGTATTTTTCTTTTTCCTTTTCAGTTCTTCCTTCAATATTTTCAACAGCTGAACCATCTTTGATTTTACCAAAGTTTTCGACCATATTCTGATATTTCTGACCGATACCATCTCCTTTGATATTAGCAGATGGAAGTTTGTCATTATAATAATTTGTCGTTTCCATCTTACTTGTTTCAACTGGTTTTTAAATTGAAAAAATCACAGACGAAATATCCGGTAAACAGAAGGGGTAAATACACAATGGCCGGCAGTACATATTTAGGTTGCCGGAAGTTTATTTTATCTGTTATATTCATATTCTACTGAGGTTGTTATTCTAAAACAGGGTTCCTGAGATTCCGAAACGGCATCCGAACTGTTTTGAGGGTTATGGTGACGTTTTAACTTCAAATACTGTTCTTGCGTTTGAATGACACTGGAACGAGTTTTAGGCATATTTACAGCGGTTGATAATCTATAAAGGTTTAATCTATACAAAACAGTACAATGCTGAAAATAATCCCTAAGAATATTTTAGGATACGAACTTGCAAAGGTTTGAACTTTTAAAGCAAAGACATCCAGTTTCGTTTTTTCTTGCAAAATTGGCTCCTGCATTAAAACTCTGTTCATGTAGTTCCTTGTATTTCGGGTCATTCTTATCAGGCATATCTTCGCCCAATAGCATTTTTTTATTTTCATAATTTAATAGTTGGATTTTGTACGTTGTTCAATATCTTTGTTCAGGGTTGTGCGCCAGTTGACGATAAGCAGTCCGTGAGGATTATTTTCAGTTCTTGGTACACGTTTAAGATAACCTTCTGTAACAAGTTCACGCATCAGGATTGAAGTTCGCCTTTCAATGCGCTGTCTTCCGTAATAAGTGAAAGACATATCTTTTTTGTTGAACTTCACGCTGTCACAATAGATACTGAATACTGCACTTGAAGCCATTACATTTCCATAGAAACCTTTTTCTTTCAGAGCATTGTATCGTGCCAATCCGGATTCATCAATCAAGTACATGGCTTTTTCCATGGTATATTTGATATACTTGTCATCAGGGTAAGCCAGGGTGAAAAAAAGAGGTGATGAAACATTTCTACATGGCTCTTGGCTTCCACATCCAAAGTTTCTTCCATTGTGGAGCGATTTACTAAGATAGGAACCGTACCATCCCACACATAGATTTTCTTCTGCGCATCATTGACCATTGTCTTTGCAGTCCAAATACTTCCTAATGATATAATAGTACAGCCAACTAAGAAAAGGCTGCATATTATAAGTACAAGCTTAATCTTATTTTTCTAAATTTTTGATTACCATAAATTATATATTTTGAGATTTATACACCAATTATTCTTCCGGCATGAATGCGCATGGTTGAACTTACACCTTCGCCAAATGAGCGTGCGGAGAATGCAGTTTCTCCTTCCGTACCATCCATGCTGCAAGATCCGGCACCAAAGCTAAGACATTTAAGTGATACGACAGATGCTGCCATCAGATAACCGGCTGTAAAAAATGAGTTTTGGAGATAGGCCGTAGCAGTTTCCCTGATTTGCCGTAACAGCTGCCAAATCGTTGTATTGGATATTGATAACTATATCGAACAGGAGAGAAGTACATAGAAGCCTACGAAGTACAGCATGGCTCCGTAGAAATGCACTGTTAAATACCTGATAATCCATTTAGCCCAAGCTCCTTCCCATTTGGGTAGAATAGAAAAAGCCCATTGGATTGGACCGAATATAGTTAATACACCCAAGAGAATCTGTTGGCAGTATATAGTTCCCCACCATCCTATTCGGTAAGTAATCAGTGCTATAAGCATAATGACTTTATCGAGCAGCATCACAGTTCCGGCTGAAGTCGAAACAAGACTGGCCTTGTAAACATTCTTTTCATCTTGTGTCGCAGCATCTATATCCGTGGTCTCTTGTACTGCTGATTGAGTCAATAACTGTCCTAACTTTTCCCCGAGCTTGCGCGATTGTAGCTATCGGGTCGGAAGTTTTTTCTCCCAGTTGAAACATAAGCTGTTGCACATCTTCCATTCTATCTTCAACCTGGGCTGCTTCAGCTTCATATAAATCATGGGTATAAGATCCAATAGCGTTGGGAACATAAGCTAAAAAAATCCAGTACACACCAATTTGTACTTTTGTTACCTATTCCGGTTATTTGCGGTGGGATACCACCAACAAAGTATAATGCTGATTGCTAGTGGCTTGAATAGTTTCATGATGTCTAAAGGTTCTTTTTTTGATCATCATTTTGTACGCCATATTTGCACACATGATAATGGCAAAGAGTCCACCTAAACCCATTGAAATCTGAAGGATGTACCAAAACGGGCCTTGTGAACCAATCAGTGTTTCACTCGTGAGAAACTCGTTTGTGCGAAAGATTACATCGTCAATTTCACTTTCAAGAAGGTTAATGCCGAAATCTACGGCTGTGCTGTCATTCGTCATATTTTTTCTATTTTTGAGTTGTCGTTTTAGTTTGAATTTTATCAGTCACTCCAATCCATCTGTTGTAACCGGCAAGTGATTCTTCCTTGACTCTGTGAGAGATATTGGAAGACATCACATTCAAGACTCTATTGGCTGCTTTTTCAAAGTCAGAGTTTTTACTCGATCCACGAGCAGTTCATTGGTTTTGCAGATTTCATCATAAATGGTCATATATTGTTTTTGGCGTTGAGAATTTGCCAAATATGCCTTTTTGATGGTTTTAATAGCAAAATCATACTGATCTGCAAGAGATTTCCATTCTTCTATTTCATCATTCTTTGTCTTTCCACTGAGACTGTTGATGTTATTTCTATACTTTCTTAATGTATTATCCAGTTTATTACCGATTGAAGTCCATGCCAAATCAACTTCTCTATCAGCCAAATTCAACGCTTCTATCTTTGCCCTTGACTTTAAATCTGCTTCTATGCTATCAGCAAATTCTACCTGTGGTTTCGAACTTAAATAGGTCGTCATACGCAATGAGTTCTTAGGAGAAGTTGGAAGGTATGCTGTCTTCTTGTAATTTTTATGAAACATATTATAGTAAAAGTCAGGAGTCAAAACGCCTGCCCCTAACTCCATCACTTGAATTTGATTTCGTTTTGCTACATCAGGCAAGTACGTCATACTCTGAGCTGTTACCTTCGTACCTATAATAGGCAAAAGGAATAATAGGGAACAAATAACTCTTTTCATTTTTTTTGCTGTTTAATAACCGATTATATTCCCATTCTCCATCCATTTTTTCAATAGCATCTGTAGCTATCTGTTTTATGGTTTTTGAACGGTATAGAGCTGATTTCCAATAGCAGGTTCTCACTTGAATGAACTGCCATGTACGAAAGTAGGCATTGTTTACTATATCTTGGATTTTTGCAGAGAGTTTGCAATAGACTCTACAATGAATGTCAATGTAGCAGTCGTGCAATTCACTTGTCCGCTTGCATAACCTCCTATAATCACAAAATCTTGCCAAATGTTCTTGACCTCAGTTTGTATATTTTTTATAGCCCTTGCATTAACAGTTAGCAGCAAAGTGTCTGCAGATTCTATTTTTTTACCTCGAAGTAAAACCTTATCTTTGTATTCCTTGATAAGTTTTTCATATTTGCCAAGCTTATCCTTTACTACATCGCAAGTTTTATATACTCCGAAGCCTGTCTGTACAGAACTTAGCACTAAGTCAAGGACATCAAAAGCTCTTTCGTATTTGTCTAATTCTACATTTATGTCTTTGTAGTTCCTATTTGTTGCAGCACTGGTTTTGTGAAGTAATTTATTGCTTTCTTCCAAAACACTGCGTGCATAAAGAATAGCGTTGCTTTTTGTGGTCACGGATGTATGCTTCAATGGTAGCAACATCTGGTACCAAACTGGGCTTTATAGTATTAGAGGAGACAAAATAAAGCAATAGCATAAGAATAACCTTGAAAGGCAAAAGATGCTTCTTGTTTTTTATTCCCTTTGATTCTTTTAGTTTCATATTGTGGTTTTAATTTTGAATTTGTGTAGTGGCTGCATCGGGTTTTACACCGCCAGTAATCATCCATCTTTTATGGCATTGTTCTGCAATATTCAATTTTCTGTCCTTGTCAGCATTGAGCTTGGGGATAAAACTCAAAAACCAATCTTTGACCGTGTATTTGTAATGCAGGAATTTTTCAATGAGTACCAACTGCGTATGTATATCTGAAAGACGTGCTTCAATATCTCTTGCTATATCCAAACGGTCACTTGCCCATAAAAGGTGTTTCACATCTGGGTATCGTCTTTTTTCAACTTCAGGTGTTTTGTATAGTTCAACCGTTACTTCGCAATTTGGATGTTGCTGAGCCAATTGACTGAGTTTGTCATTTACCAGCTTGCTGTTTTTCTGCTTCTGGACGGTTGGGGTCAAGATCCATTTCTTCCGCAATGGTAGTTTCGCTCCAACTACTTGTTAATTCCCAGTCTATTTGGACGATGGCACGGTGAATTTTGATACCTAAAAAGTATTTGGGCTTTCGGGCTATCTTCACGGTAGCTTTGAACGTGACATCGCTGAAATCCTTTTGCCACCCATTGTTCCTTTCCGGATAAAGCTATCACCTTCCCAATGGCCTTCTTCAGACCAAACTATTTCATAAGCACTTTTCATGCTTTTCATAATTTGTGGAATACGATTGTAGTCGTCAGTTTGTACTTGTTCACCTTCTTCTGCTTCTATTATGGCTTGTTCTACACTGGTAATGGAATGTCGTAGTCCATCATATTTCAATTGTTTTTCTTTGATGGTTTCCTGTATTTTGTTTAGCTGCTCGCGGTATTTGTCACGTTCTTCAGTCGTTGTGGCTGAATTGAGTTTTCTTCGAATCTGGTCATATTCTTTATTTAACTCATCCAATTCTTTTTTTGAAGTACATTCGCTTCACTTCTCATACTCTCGGCTTGTTTTTTTAACTCGGCAATATTCTCGGTAATTTCGGTTTCGTTACCTAAAGTGGTTTCATTGCACATTGTCTGGTATGATCATTTACGGTTTTTCCACAGCTACGGCATTTGTAGGAAGTACTACCTTTGCCTAATACACCACCGTCACTACAGGTTACAAGGAAAGTTGCAGAACTGGCTCCTTGGATGTCCCGGTCAGTTGTAGCTTCATAATATTTTCTTTCATCGTAACCTATTTTGTAGGTGTAATTTTTTTTCCGGTTCAGGATTGTTCAAATCATCGGGATTACTTATATCTGTATGATCGCCATTCAGATTGTATTGCTCTAACCGAGCATTCATCATAGCCATAAAGGTATTCCTGTCCATTTTATAACTGTCGAAGATTTCTTCATAAACAACTTCTTTAATGTCAGTATATTTATAGAACTTGTATGTCATAAGCATACGCTTTTATGATAAAAACGCGGCTAATAATAGGATCTTTATTTCTATGATTTTTCTCATTGAGATTCTTGAAAAATTCATATCTATATCCTTTTCCTATATTTTCTTGATTCAATTGCTCCACTTTTTTTCGGCTCCATCCGGCTTGATTTTCAGAATTACGGAGAATATCTTCCTGCTGACTTTCATTGGGAAAAAGAAGTTTTCGCTCTTTTTAGGGAAAAATCTATACCAGTGATCGCTTTTAAGGACACTACTTTGATCTGTTGGTGCTTTATAATCACATATCAAATCCGTACTCTTTTTTCTTCACGATAGATATAAACTCTTTGAGTGTAGAATTGACCATTGGCAGCAGATGTAAAATCATCAGCCCATTGAGTTGTGTTATAGTCACTCAAATCGAAAAGATCCTCAATATTATCCTTTCCGGCAAATTGATTGACAATTTCTAAGGCTGATTTGTCTTTCATGTTTGAAAACATATCGTTTGCATTTCCTGCCAGTGTAATAATATCACCTATCTTGTCTTGGAATGTACCACCAAAACTTGTTCCTTGAAGTAGTTTATTCAAGTTGCTATTGAAACCTGATGCAGCTAAAGCAGCTCCTTTAACAACAAGGTTCTCAATATCAGCCATGAAGTTCTCTTTAGTAAAACTGTTTTGAATATCATCAGAGATGGCTTCAAAAGTAGTTTTCCAATCAACTTCTCTAATTTGGTAATATCAAATACTTGTTTGAACTGGTCGGCAATTTCTAAGAATGGAAGGTCCTTAAAAGATAGTTTACCATTGGTAACTACACTCTCAAATTGTTGACATAAGGATTTTACATCTTGCGTTGTTTTTACAAGATAACTTCCCCAATAGATAGCCGTTGATGGATCCTTTACCATCAACTTGGCTACATCTATTGTTTTGGGAATAATACCTCTACTCACTATATTATAAATTCGTTTATAATAATAGTTTTCATCGGAACTCCATATATTAACATTGGTCAAAGCCTTTCTGTCGAGATGTTTTTACAAAATAAATTCCGGCAGCTGCAACTTCTGCTCCCTTATAGCTTTGACGAATCTTTAGAAAGGTTTTGATTATGCTGTGATTCTATCAAAAGAATTGGTTTGAAAAGCGATTTCCATTGCAGCTAAAGTCTCCTTGTCAACATTGATATTTTGAGCTTGAAAAAGGAAAACAATAGGTGATTGCTAGAATTGTAATTAGTATAAAACGTCTCATATTGCTTTTATTTTTGTTTTAAATTCAGTACATGCCCAGTTTGATTTACCTTTTGAGCAAAAAGCCAAAGATTTGCTGATACCGGATAGATTCCAGTCGCGGCAATACATTTCAATAGCTTCCTGGTGGCTGCATTTAAGCTCTGATTTATAGAGTTTCAAGGCTTCCTTCTCAGCTCGCTCTGTAGTGTAGGTCATATAACATTCTCTGGGTTCTTCGACTCCATAGACATCACTTGCCAGTCCGCGCCGTATGAATACCTCACGGAAGAAACTTCTTCCATCTTTATTATCCAATCGGTTGATTGTAAATATCTTCTTGCATTCTATATCAGTCAGACCTAAAACGGATTGAATTTGATCAAATCGTTCCTTGAATTTACCTTGATCCAATAAAATTGTCACGTCTGAGTTATTGATGATAGCTTCCTTGACAATAGGACTACCGATAATATCCTGCAACTCCTGAGTAACGACACCAACCATTGCCCAAAATTTTTCGGGCTGTTTTGTACAAATATTTGATGTATTCTGCCATCATGGGAGATGCTACTGCTTTCCATGCCTCTTCAATCACAAGGACTTTGCGATTTTTTTTGATTCGCATTTTCTGGATGAATACGTCCATGATAATGAGCGTTACAAGATGGAACAGAGTCTTATTATCTTTAATCGTATCAATTTCAAACACTATGAAGGTTTCATCAAACAAACTGCTGTCTAAGTTTTCATTCAGCGTGCGTTCGTATGAACCACCACGATAAAATTCAGAAAGTGAATAATTGTAAGACGATATATCAATACCTGTAATCTTATTTTCGTTGCAGATGTAGGGTATGCGTTCGGTACTGTATTCGAAGAAACTGTTGAATGAGAGTTCTTTATCACGATAAGAGCTTTTCTACGGGCTTCCATTTCATGAATTTTATCCCATATACGCTTTTCCACGTCTTCATTTGTGTCTGAAATGCGTCTCTCAGTGGCCGTATCTATCAATAGTTTTTTATGGAGGGCTTCAATTTGAGTCTTGTTATAGCCGTTGAATCCTACGAAATAAGCTTCATAATATTCTTTGATAACTTGTTCTATCAGCAACTCTTCAATTTTGGTGGGTATAGCAGAGTTACCCTTCCAAATGAGCATAATCAGATTTTTTCAAGAAGTCAACTTTCTCAACATTCAATTCCTCTTTATTGATTTGGAATGGATTCATTGTGATAGGATGCTCTTCTGTATAGCTGATATATTTGCCACCTACATATTCGCATAAACCTTCATAGGAGTTACCTGTATCTACCATAACTACGTCTGTTCCTTGTTCCCAAAGTTGACGAACAACGGAGTTCATGTGGAAAGGATTTACCGGAGCCAAAGGAGGAATAAAGACAGAAAAAAAGTTCGAGTTGTCGGTTAATTTAATTTTACCCTCTTTTCCGGAAATGTCAATAGCTACTGGCACGCCCTGGCGGTCTGTATAGTAAACCTTTAATGGGGTGTCTTCACTCTTTGGAAGTTTTTTCCTTGTACATTAAGCAGGATGCTGCATCGCTTAATGTAAGAAAACGGTCATATTCTTTATTCATAGAGTAACAGTTTCCCGGGAAACTGCCTACGAATAGTTCAAGTTGATTGTAAGAGTGCTGAGAAATCTGAATACCAATACGGCTAAAAAGTATTCTCTAAGTTATTCGTTACTTTTTGCAAATCGGTATTATTATCAACGGTAATCACTATATTGTAGTGACAATAAACCAGTTGCTTGTTCTCACGAGCAGTAAGTTCTTCTACCTTCTTTATATCTTCCACTGCAATTTCATTGCTTGGATTTGGCAAGGAACTATGACGGTTCTTTTTTTCTTTGCCAGTTTTGATAATTCCTGTCTTTGATTAGGTAGAAAAATGATTTGATTGAAAACTACATTTACAGAATCAGGAATGCTGTCTAACATAGACATCAAATCTACCGGCATAGTGACATTGTTGACATCTATATTTGTATAAGGCTTGATTAGTTCCGGAACGACTATGCAGTCAACATCTACTAAGCTGTAAATCTTGAATTTTTTGGAACCAATACCAATATATTCGTCCGTCACTTTGTAGTTGTTGTGACTCAGATTCTTTTGTGTGTAGTTTTGGGTATAATATTGATTGATGAATCGCTTGGCTTCTTTTTTTATTAAGATAATGAGCGTCAATGCCTCTGTCCCGGAGTTGATCTTGTACTTTGCCGAGTTTTACTTGAAAATCTTGCCATTTTTTATTGTCATAACTCATCAAACGGCTTTTCTTATTCTCCTGAGTTATGGTGAGGTAAGTAATGCAATCGGTATATTCTCGACCACCAAAATAGCGGAAATAACTTTCACTTAAAAACTCTTTGTTTCCACCTTCGGCCTCGAAACCTTTACGGACGAATACATCTTGTTTGTGAATCGCATATCCTTCGCCTAATGTAGACATCAAAGAGGTGAGCAAACTGGAGAAGGAATAATACTCGTTAATGTCAGCACAGTATTTCTGTACAGGATTTACGATTTTTACAGTTGCAGAAAATTCTCCGGTTTTTGTATAGTACACACCGATACCGTCTACTTCCTCTATCGAAAAGTAGATTTCCTTAAAGATTTTAGCTTTTTGCTGCCGGTGCCAAATGCTCGCACTGAAATAGCCATACCTATACAGATGGCAGCAAAACACAACAATACATATACTAACATTATCTATTTCTTTAGTTGTAGTACTTTAAAAAAAAAAAAAGTAGGCTCAACCTTAAAAGCTAAGCCTACCTAAGTCGTTTTCATTTTCGTAACTTGGAAAAGGTTTTAAAAGTCGCTCACTGTAGGCATAAATAAAAAACACCTTTTGGATTCTTTTTCGAATATAAACCCTTTCGCTGTTTAATCATGATGATTCCAACACCAGTACTGACTGCTATTACTAATACAATCAGTCCGACCATAAAGCCTAAGAGGGTGTATGTTATAATAAATCCGAGAAGACTTATTCCTGCTGTAATAGCGGCCCAGACAATATAACGTCCTTGAAGACCCAAAAATTCCAAAGGGCGTTGAAGCCCTTTGAACATTTGAAATTCTGGATTGTTTGGTTCAGCCATTAGATGATAGAATTATCCACCTACACCGAAGAATGCAGGTAAAGCCTTAGCAGCTGCGATGAGGAAGATGCAAGATCCTACGGTCATCATGATCTTCTTCTTGACATCCTGCTCCTCGTTATTCATGGCAATGTACACGGAAATGAAGCACCGATGATGGCCACAATACCGGCAAGTGCGTAGCACAGGGTTTGTTACAATAGGGATATATTTTTTATAGTTCGTTGGTAACATCTCCTAATGCTGTTGTTCCTGATGCGTAGTCTTGCGCGAAGGCAGTAGCAGGAGTAAGAATTTTGATACACGCAGTTAAAACTGCAACTTTTACAGTAAAAGCAGCATTCGAATTTTTTGCTTTCGCTGTACTCCAGATTTTTTTGAAGTTCATTGTGTTTAAAAAGTTATTTAGGGTGAATAAAATTTTATCAGTTTATTAGATTCCAAAACTCAAATTCTCGTAACCAAAAAATGCTGGCATCACAGTTGCCGCACCAATTAGAAAAAGCAGTGAACCTATCAACATGACCACACTCTTTGTTATATCGCCTTCGTGATAATTCATCTTTATTGCAATTTGCAAAGCTGAAATTATGGAAAGGATAGCAGCTACGGCATTTAGCAATTCTACGGCATACTTTGTCATTGTTCCTACAAAAAACAGCTGCATTATGAAGTTGCTGGGCACCCAATGAGTAATTAACAGCACCACACCTTGCTGAAACTGTCAGGGGAATGAATATGGCCATGAAAAAAAACAGGCAGAGTAACTTTGTATTATAACATTGTAATTTCATCATGTCTCTCAATATTACAATTTTCCTTATTTTCTCTCACCATTTTTAGTCAATTCCTCTGGAGTCATCAATCCATTTTTGGAATAGTTGAACATTTTCTAATGAGTTGTTGATAGTATCAAGAATTTCAGTCACATTTTTTTGGAAGGCTTTGGGGCAAATGTTTTATTAACTGTATACTTGGTAGTTCTTAGATTCTCATCGAATAATTCAGAATTACTCAAATCTTTTCGAGGAGTTTCTTTTGCCAAAAACGGACTAATATCTTCAGCTTGAAACATTGAGTTTTCTTCCTCTGAATTTGCCGATTCTTCTTCAGAAGATTTTTCAGCATCCTTAGCTTCACTATCTATATCTGATTCTTTGCGGTTGTGTTGTCTCTTGCTGATCGGTTGCTTTATCCTCTTCTTGATTTTGTACTTCTGATTCTGAATCTTGATTTTCCGAGTCTTTATGTTCCTCTTTTAACTCATCTTTTCCAGATTCTTTCTGATATGTGATTTCTTCAGGTGCTTCCTGAATCTCTTCATTTTCTTTCGGGTCTTCTGTATTATTTACAAAACTAAAGCTGCCTGAAGACGTTTCAACAACACTTTGCGGAGTGTATTCTTCATCATCTTCTTCAGTGTCGTCGCCCGAAGCTATGGTTAGTTCATTCTTATTATCCTTCTTATTCTTTGCATTCAAATCCATTGTAATGAGCGTGATGTAGTAAAGAATAAGTGCAATGGTTAGATTTATTGCATAAATCGAAAATGGACTCATTTTTTATTATTTTGTAGTTATTCACAATTGATTTTCATGACAAAATTACATAGTTATTCTTGTTCCAAAGGAATTAAGACTACGGAAAAACCATTTTTGAAGCAATAATTTTTTTTTTGGTTCTATTTTAACTATATAATGAAACCAAAATGCTGCTAATCAAGTATATAGATTCTGGTTAGATGAAGGGTTGACTAAGAGAATATATGGTATTTTACAGGGTGGAAGACTTAACTTCGTTTTATCCCAAATTCTTCGCGTAACATTTTCATAAAAAGGGCATTTTGAGCATGGTCTCTGGTTTTATCACCGGTGAATATTTGGTCATCATAGAAGCAGCAGCGGTCATAAACTTCCCTTTAGCTTGCCGGTTTCAACAATCTTATCAACGGCTAATTGGGCCGCATTGTCTACCGGATAGCCCATTGCATTAAACACCCATCTGTACACATAGGTATATTGCGAGAATTGGTCTCCTTTTTTCCTGTCGTGGATGAAGGGTGTTGATGGTAAAAACAATTGTATCAGCTTTCGGTTTTCTGCCTTTTATGGGATTCTTGCAAATGAGTTTGTAGTCAAACCATATTTCGGATTCGCTTTCTTTAATTCTCTGCTGACTGGGACGAAGAATTTTTTGGTCTATCTGAGAGTTCGAATAGACTTCTGAAATACCCAAGTCTGTTCTAAACTGTTCAATAGGATAATAATATTCTCTTCGATCATGTTGGCTGCAAATAATTTTATATATCCTCTTGGTGTAATTGCCTCTTAAACTCAATGCTATGGATTTTGAAAACCGCGTGCCGCCTACACCGACTCCATAATAAATCAAAAATGGTATGGCCCAGGGATTGATGTTGATAGTTATTTTATTCGTGTTCTTTATATCATGTATGGTTGTAATGACAACGCCTGTTGTCTCTATTGTCTGATGAGTGCGAGGATGAAGCCATCTGAATGAAAATAGTTTCTTGGTTAAGTCCAGAGCTTCTTTATATACTTTCTTTTTATTGTTTTTACCTCCTGCTTCATCACAAGATATAGTAACATAGGGTTGATTAAACAAATCTCGCGGCAATTCTTGCTCACGGCTCATGTGCTTTTGGATATTGTCGCCAATCAAAGTTAGAAGATTTTCTTGCCAGTCTGTCACATTGTATTGCCCAAAAGTTACATTATTGGGCTGTATCAGCATGATTTCTTCTTTGGAAGGAGGATTGAAGTTTAGGGAATCGTGATTTGTCATGATTGAAAAAGATTTAGTGATGTGATTTCAATGAACTAAGAATGGGATTCAGCAAAGTTTTAGGGAAGGTGGAAATGAGTGCAGACTTGATAAGTCTATGTTTTAGATATAAGTGATTGATATGCAAATATATATATTAAAAAATAACATGGAAAAATAATAATCATTTTTTATTGGTATGATTAGTATTTTGGGTTCTTTAGGTAAGGCTGAATTTAGTATTTTGGGTATCTTTTTGGTCTTGGATTTTAGTATTTTTGGGTATTTTCCCTCGTATTTTTTTTTGACTTGAAATGCTTGATAATCAGTCGATATTTTGTTAATAAATCTAATCTTACAAGAATCTCTACAAAGACTATCTCTACAAGAAAGGCAAAAGTGGTTTTTATTTAATGATTTATGAGGGAATAAATAAAAAGGGAAATAAAAAAATGCTACGCATTAGCCTTCCTTCGTCAATGCTTTAGCTTAGATATAAATATAAGAACCTACCTACATAAATGTGGGTAGGTAGGTTCTTGTGAATTACCGCTAAACTAAAGATTTAGTGGCTTCGGAGATTTTTCCTGCTTCTTCCTGCCACGGCTTTTTAGGACACAAGGTCGGTCATCCACAAGAGGATAGTCCAATGATTTTGATGTCGTATGTACTATTGAAGTCATGCTACGGAGTTCGTTTCCGTACCACGACTCAATGCGCCCTGTTGCGTCACGTTGAACGCAATCGCGTTCTCGGGGAGAGTGTTGTGCCGTCCAACAACTCGTCACTTGAACAGCTGCTAAAGCTGCCACTCATTGTTGCTGCAGCTAACATAGCCATGCAGCTCAGGCGAAATTTACTTTTCATTTTGTTGTAATTTTAATTGTTGATGTTTGATTGAATTTAAATAAATCTTCCTTGCCGAAGAAGACATCCTTGTCTTCTGTTTCGGCGGAAATGACAATACCGATAAAGGGGTTGTCCTCAACCTCTATGACTGTTCCTGTTATCCAGCCTTCCATCCGGGTCAGGTCTGGAGAAATCAAAACCTTGTCTCCTATTTTCATGATTGGTGTATTTTATTCGACCTTTTTCAAGTCTATTGTTACAATATATTTTTTCGTTTGCGCTATTTAGGTGTTGTTTAAAAATTAAAGGTCCTGAAAAAGTATGTGGTGGAAAAATTCCACCACATAGGAGACCTTATAATTCTTTATTGCTTATAAGTACAAATTGAAGATTTAATCTTGAAATTTTTGCCAAACAGAAGGCATATTTGCATAGTCCGTCAGACCGGTGCAATATTCGAATACCCCGAAATGCAATCCGGGTTCTTCAAAGAGTTCAGGATAGAGTTCTCGTTCGTACAGATGTACTTTTTTTCCCCTCTACTACCGTATAAGGTGATTCTCCTTTTCAATGATGTACAGTTGGAAAAAAGGCCTGAAAATACTTCTATCTTACGGTTGTTGTCAAAGAGACTGGCCGGAATAGAGGTTATGAAACTGCAATCGGAAAAGGCATAACTGAAATCGGTGACGTTCGGGTTGTGAGCAAAAAGAGCAGAGGGTATTGAAACTAACCTTTTTGCATGCAGCAAAGCTACTTGAAAAATCAGTAACTGCCGGGCAGTTTGCAAACAATTTCTCTGGGATGGACTCTAATTTACGGCAATTGTAAAACAGCCATGCAAAGTTCTCTGCTGCTTGATTGTTTGCAAACAAATCTTCCGGAATGGCAGTCAGAGCTGTACAACGAAGGAAGGCTCCTGAAAAAACTAGTGGCATTGGGATGGTTTGCAAAGAGATTGGCAGGAACACTCGTTAACTTGGTACAGCCTAAGAATACATCCGAGAAATCCGTAATACCTTCTTTGAAGGTGATGTAAACCTTGGGGGTCTCTTTGAGTTCCGGCACAGTGATTACTCCACTTTCATTACCGGTAATAAGTTCCTTTCCATCGGCAATGATGGATTTGCAGTACTCGGCCTTGTTAATCAGTTGCACATTGGCTTCCCTGGCATATAGGAAAGATTGTCGTAGTGGGGAACTTCCGGCTTTTCTTCTGGGGGATATTCACTCATAATGTCATCATCTTCACTTGAACAGCTGCTAAAGCTCAAAACGAATGTCATCAGCGTAAAATGGCCATAAAGCCAACATTGATATATTTTTTCATAATTGGTTTTTTAAAGGTGCTCCACCTCAAAGGTTTTTGTATTGCATGTCTTTAAAAGTGGACACCAAGTTTGTTTTTGTTAAAATAATTCTTTTGCGTTCTTCTTTTGATTTTCAAAAACCTCACCATGCTTTTGCTCATAGAGGTCTATGGCCTTCTCGAAAGCTGCTGATACAATGTCTTTAATAGGCAAGCCTTCTCTTGGCGATGATTCTTATTTTTTTAACAACTCGGAAGAAACGATGGTGCAAAAGCGTTCTTCACTCTTTGCACGCTCTTTTTCTTTTTTGCTTCTCTCTGGCTGTGCCTTGTTCAACAGATTTTTTTATTACAGGAGGTTCCGGTTGCGGAGGTGTCTCTTGTTTTTCTGTAGGTTCATTTTTCGTCAAGCCTGAGAATAAAGCATCTAAGCTTGTATTGTTCATGCTTTTTTTCTTATTAGGGTTATTGTATGTGAGCTAAAACTCGTCCGTAAAAAGCTGCATAGTCTTTAGCTCCATTGCTATTCTTATCATAGTCAAGAATGTCTTGTCGTTCCAATGGGGCTTCGGCCAAGCGTACATTCTTGCGAATTTTTGTTTTGAATACAGTATCACCAACTGCTTCGCGTAATTTGGCTTCAATACCGCGTGAAAGATTGCTTGTTTCCCAACGAGTAATGAGAATGCCGGAAATGTGAGCCTTCGGGTTCAGCCTTGTACTAACCATATTGATGAAATCATTAATCATCGTTAAACCTTTAAAGGGTAACACTTCTGAGATAAGAGGAATAACAATATCTGTTGATGCGGTAAACGCATTCAGTGTCATAAGCCCTAAAGATGGGGGGCAGTCGAGGAATACGAAGTCGTATTTTTCCTCTACCTTTTGCTTTTTGTAGGACATCTGATAGGATTCTTTCTCTTTGCTATCGCTGTGGAAAGTTCCACATCAACCATTGCCAAGGTCAAAGAAGCAGGAACCAAGTGCAGATTTTCATTGAGCGAAACGATAGGAAGTTCTTCTACTTTTACCGGTAAGTGCATCATAGATAGTAGGACCTTCCGTAGGTGCAGATAAGGACGTAGTGAGGTTAGACTGAGCATCAAGGTCGATGAGTAGGACTTTATATCCTTTTTTTGCTGAGAATGCTTCCAAGACTGGCTACTGTTGTTGTTTTACCTACACCGCCTTTGTGATTTGCAACTGCAATAATTTTTGGTATTCATACAAATATTGATTTTGAGGTTGAAAAAATGAGGATTTTGCTTGATATTTTGATACGAGAAAGTTCCTTAATGTAGTAGGGAAAACTCCTCTTTATAATTTGTTGCTGTGAGTACATTGAGTAACTCCTGATGGGTAAATGCAACAAGTTTGACTCGCTGAATACATTGTGCCAAGGATTTCTGTCCTTCCTTGGTCGTGGGAATGATATTGACGCAATATCATTCTTGTAAGCTAAAGGCAGCTCGTGTTTTAATGCAACTTCTTTTGCGTTTTCTCCGAAGATTTCATTGAGGTTGTCATCTTTGTCTTGTAAAACCAATGTGCTGCCATCTTTAATGTCCTGACTTAGGTTATTATAAAAACAGACCTTTGCTGTAAAAAGTTCATCCATTTGTTCGAAATTGGCAGGATCGTTTGATGATACTATGTGGTCTGCTGCAGTGGCTTCTACATGGAATTTTGCGATTCGGCCTTTAGTCAAAGTTTCCAATGAAAGCAATTCGCCAATGCGAGTGTTGATATTGGATTCCAGAACCACTTCTTTCGTGATTTCCATGGAATCATTGTTTTTAAAAGTGAGAACATAGCCTTTATTGACACGTTCTACAATGAAGAAGAGGGGAAAAATTTTCTTGTTCATAATTACTTTAGTTTATTATCTTTTCTCAGTTAGAAGTTGAAGGCTTAAATCGTAGTTCTTGGCAATGCTGCAATAGTCAAATGCCAGTACTCGTTCCTGATCATAGACTAATTCACTTTCGCCACTATCTTTGTATCTTTTTGTAGGGTTCTTTTCGTCCAATATATAGAATTTTTAAGGGTGATTTGGTTTTGCCTAAGTAATCCGGTGTAGATATGAGGTAGGATAGGAGACTTTCGTCTGGAATCATTATCTTTCCCTCTCTCTTGGCTTGGATATTGGCTTTGGCCAAACAAATCTTTTCCCGGACAAATAAAATGTAGGTTGGTTCATTAAACTCATAGGTTTTTGGGGATCACTTTTAATGCTTACCTTCAAACTGCTTATCTGTGAAATCTTATAGTCTTGTCCTTCACGAATTTCACCCAATTGACGAGCCTTTGAAAACATAGACCAGAATACTGCAATTTCGTCAGTGCTGCTGCAAAGAGAATGCTGATAGAGAAGTCCATCAATGCAAAATGTCATGAACTTGTTGTTCTGTAAATGGCAAGCCGGGGGCAAAAAGATTTCAGACAATAATATGAGGCAAGCATCATAGCCCAATTATTGATGAATCTTTCTCCGATTACATTGTAATCTACTTCACTTTTAATTTCTCTCAGTGATCTTTTCCAAGCGTCATACCACCCTGCATTGAAATTTTCCCGATAGCGCATTAATCCAACAGTTATGTTTGTAGGACACATATTTCTGAGCTTCAAGAACTTTTTGATACTTGTCTGTTTCCTCCTTTGATCTTTCACTCTTTTGTGATTCCAAGAAAATCACACGCGAAAATAATGCAATATCAGCAGTTGGCATTTCTTGTCCTGTAATGAGGACACCGCAGTTAATCTTAGTTGCTTCACGATGTTCACCGTCAGAAGAACGCTTTGAACGACCGGCATTGTCATATACACCTTTGAGAAAGTCTATGTGTTTGTTGCTCAGCGAATTTTTGTATTCATCGAAGTGAACTAACATATTGCTGACTTCAGCACATTTCTCACCCATTGCGTAATATGTTGTACTTTCAAGGTTGCTGACCTCTGGATTGTTTTGGAACAAAGCCATCAAGAAAAGAGCAAACTCAGTCTTTCCTTCCTTTTTTTCCGTAGATGTTCAGAATAGGAAAGAGCGTGTGCTATCAGTAATGATGTCCCGGAAGAGGGTTGCAATGTAGAAACAAAATGCAACGATTCCGTTATCACCATACAGCTCATGAAGCATATTGAAATATAACTCCGGAGCTATATCCATTTTGGGGTCATGGATAAATCTTCGTTCATTGACAAATGCGGTTTTATTTGTCTTGTGGAACTTTGACATGGCCGGAAGGTAGAAATTCTCGTTTTCAAGCCGGATTATGCCATATTCATCTATGGGTTTCCATTTTCCCTCATAAATAATTCCATTGCAAAACGCATAAAATCCTTTTTCGCCTAAATTATTCCAACCCATCTGTACTACACACGCTGTGCTTCCTCGGTCTTCTCATAGATATAGGCTTTAAACAATTCATATTTGTCCTGACGTTCAAAGAAGAGAAAGTTTCCTTTTCCCTCAATTTTTTTTTTTGAATCTATCTAACTTTGTTACATCTGCTTGCTGCAATTCTATGGTTTTTTTACTCTGTTTTTCATTTTCCAATTCAAAGATTCTGGTAGGTTTCTTATCATCAGCAATTAAAAACAAGGGGCGAATAATGAAATTAGTCCAATCTCGCTCACGGCCTTGTGCATCAATATCATAGTAGTGGTAGCCTTTTCTGAAGAAATGAAACCCTTTCAACTCATCATCCTTTTTCAAGGCTTGCTGACGGCGAAGTTCCTGTCTTTTTGCGAGCTGCATCAGCTAAGGCTGCTTTCCATACAGAAGCTTTCTTGTACTTATCCTTCAATTCCGTTAGGATTGATGTTTGTTGAACATCGGAGGTGACAAGAACTAACAGACTACATACGTCATTGATTATGCTTATTTTGTCTTCATTGGAAGGGTTTGTTTCAAAACGTGCTTTTGTGCATACCAAAGGATGAAGTCTTTTTCTTCCAATGTTTCCCATTTTGAAAGGTCAGTCAGATAGGAATCTGGATCCTGTTTGTGTTCAGCGGTTGGCAATTCACGAACAGAAACATTGAAGCCCATTTCCAAAGCAGTTTTCCCATTTTTGAAAACGAACTGATCTCCGACACCAAATTTAGAACCGTCTTTGGGTACGTCATTGTCTGGAATAAAGCAAATGCTGCATCCAAATTTACTAAATTCATTAAGCTGAGTTTCTGACCAAGTACCTCCCTAATGTCGCTATTGCATTTCCTATCCCAATGGATTGCAAACGCATTACATCCGGTGCGCCTTCTACGAGATAAACTTTTTCCGGCTTGACGTGCAGCCTTTAAAGCTACGTCTATACCAAAAATAGTTTGGTTTTTCTTGTAAATCAGGCAATCTTTACCATTTAGATATTTGATATAGGATTGAGAATCAATACTTCTTGCTGTGAAGGTTAGGATTCTGCCATATCTGTCTCTTTGAGGAATCATCAAACGCCCACGGTAAAAATCGTAATATTTACCTGGTTGTTTTTTTCATCTTCGGCAATAAGACCAAGTTGCAGGAGAATGTCTGTTTTTAATCCCTTTGATATGGCAAACGAAAGGAATTGATTTCCTTTTGCGGACTATATCCTAAACCTATAGTTTGGCAGTATGCTTCATCCCAGCGACCACCTTTGTCTCGTTCAGCATATTGTCGGCAAGCTAAGGCTTCAGAAGTGTTTGCTTGATATTGTCCGCGAAAAAACTCATACGCATACTCGTTGTACGCATAAAAGGTTTCTTTTTTTTTGTAACGCAATATCTTCAGAAATATTTTTTTCATATATTGAGGGAATGTCAACATCAGGACAGTACATTTTCAGCAGAAAGCAGATAGCTCCATTGAAGTCAAGCCCATTGCTCTCTTCCACAAGTGAAATTATGTCACCACTCTTT